>Ga0164290_1001931_pt1 | contig 20129 bp, 19 predicted proteins | sample Micstemetagenome_FD_108782 | JGI IMG/M metagenome (GOLD analysis project Ga0164290, IMG submission 108782) | Contaminated culture microbial community from soil near Moab, Utah, USA - Microcoleus steenstrupii SON62 (Illumina Assembly) | ecosystem: Environmental > Terrestrial > Soil > Soil crust... | reverse complement strand
GGGCGCCAAGGCCGTGCTGGTGAACATCACCGGCGGCATGGACATGACCCTGCTGGAAGTCGACGAGGCCGCCAACGCCATCGCCGGCGAGGTGGACGCCGACGCCAACATCATCTTCGGCGCCGCCTTCGACCCGGCCCTGGACGGCAAGATCCGCGTCTCGGTCGTGGCCACCGGCATGGAAGATCTGGCCGCCGTCAAGGGCGCGCCCTCGACCGGAACCTCTGCCTTCGACCGTCGTCCGGCCGCGCCCTACGCCGCGTCGCGCGCCGAGCCGGTTCGTCACGAACCGGTTCGCGAACCCGCCCGCGCCGAGGCCCCGCGCCAGGCCGAGTCCGCCCCCATCGTCCCCACCTTTCAGTCCAGCCAGCCGACCTTCGGCGCTGCGGCCCGCGCTCCCGAGCCGCGCCCGGAACCCGTGATCCACGTCGCCGAGGACCGCACCCTGGAGCCGATCGTCGATCCGTGGGTCGAGGAATATGAATCCGCGCCGCGCCCCCGCACGGCCGCCGAAACCACCGCCCCGGTGGCCCAGGGCGACCTGTATATGGACCGTTCGGCCGACCGCGATCCGCAGCCGGAACCGCGCCGGGAAGAGCCGGCCTATGACGACTATGATGATCGCGATCATCGCAAGTCGGGCTGGAGCCTGTTCGGGCGGGGCAAGCGCCAGCCGGCGCAGCCGACCTATCCGCAGTCGCGTCCGACCGAGTCACGCATGACCGAGATGCGGCCGACCACCCAGGCCCAGCCGGCGCCCGAGCCCGACCTGGGGCAGGCGGAAGACGATCTGGAAATCCCGTCGTTCCTGCGCCGCCTCGCCAACTGAGGCCGTTCGACTGATTGAAGAAGCCCCGGAGCGCAAGCTCCGGGGCTTCTCATGTCCGGTACGGTTACGAAAACCGAAACAATCGGAAACCCTACTTTCATTTCGCTCTTGCCAGCCCCCCGCTAGACGGTTGCTGGGGCGTATTCCGCACGCGTGCGGGCGCTGTAATTATTGAGAGTTCGAGTTTGCCGGTCCGCTACGACCATCGCCAGAAGACCACTGTCGCCCCCGCGATCATCGCGGGCGTGGGCGTGCACACGGGCGACCGCGTGCGTCTGGCCGTGCGTCCGGCGCCGGTCGGCACGGGCATCGTCTTCGTGCGCACCGACATCAAGGACCGCGACAACCGCATTCCGGTCTCGGGCGAGGCCGTCGTCGACGCCCGCCTGAACACCATGATCGAGAACGCCGCCGGCGTGCGCCTGTCGACCATTGAACATCTGATGGCCGCCTTCGCCGCCCTGGGCGTGTCGAACGCCGTGGTCGAGGTGGACGGACCCGAGCTGCCGATCCTGGACGGTTCGGCGCTGCAGTTCGTCCAGTTGCTGGACCGCGCCGGCTTCCGCCGTCAGGAGGCCCCGGTCCGCTACATCGAGATCCTGGAGCCGATCCGCGTGCAGGAAGGCGACAAGACCGCCGCCCTGCTGCCCTGCGACCGCTACGAGATGCGGTTCGAGATCGACTTCGACACGCCGGTCATCGGCAATCAGGTGGTGGACTTCGTCGTCGACGAGGAAACCTTCCGCAACGAGATCATGGCCGCCCGCACCTTCGGCTTCGCCCATGAGGTGGAGGCCCTGCGCCGCGCCGGCCTGGCCCGCGGCGGCTCGCTGGAGAACGCCGTGGTCATCGACGGCGACCAGATCCTGAACCCCGGCGGCCTGCGGATGGAACGCGAGTTCGTCAAGCACAAGGCCCTGGACGCCATCGGCGACCTGTACGTCCTGGGCGCGCCCCTGCTGGGCCGCTACGAGGGCGTGAAGGCGGGCCACCACATGAATAACCTGCTGGTCCGCGAACTGCTCGCCAATCCGCAGGCGTGGCGCGAAGTCACCGGCGCGCCGGAACTGGCGATGGCGGGCTAAAAAACCGGCCGCTGGACGCCGAGGAATTCGGATACGGATTCCGCGGGATTTCGAATACGGAAATTCGGGAATTCAGAGACGACGGCTACCGCTGTCGTCAGCGCAGGCTGATGGCGCTCATCATCCGGCCGAAGTCCGCCTCTCCGTTCAGATACGCCCGGCGGTTCGAGAAGAACTGCGCCTCGTCCGTACGCGTGTCATGGCCGGTCCAGGCCGCCTCGCCGACGCCGGCCTGTTCCAGACGCCACAGCACGAAGCCCGGCAGGTCGAACAGCCGCTTGTCCGCGGTCGCGCCCGGCGCGAAGAAACGGCCGCCGCCCGGATCGTGATGGTCGAACCGCTCCTGGAAGTCCGCATCGACCTCATAGCTGGCCTGGGCGATGCAGGGGCCGATCACGGCGACCATCCGGCGGGGGTCGGCTCCGAGGGCCTGCATGGCCGCGACTGTTGAGCTGATGACGCCGCCCAGCGCGCCCTTCCAGCCGGCGTGGGCGGCGCCGACGATCCGGGCTGCCGGATCGGCCAGCAGCACGGGCGCGCAGTCGGCGGTCAGGACGGCGCAGATGACGCCGGGCACGGCGGTGACGGTCGCGTCCCCCTCGGGCCGGTCGCCCTTCCAGCCGGCCACGGCCACGCGGGCGAGGCTCGAATGGATCTGGTAGCAGGCCGCGAAGTCGTCGGGGCGGCCGCCCATGTGCGCGGCCACGCGCTGCCGGTTCTGGGCGACCGCGGCGGGGTCGTCGGCTGAGCCGACGCCCGTGTTCAGGCTGTCGTAAAGGCCTTTTGAAACCCCGCCCTGGCGCGTGAAGAAGCCGTGGCGGATCCCGGCCTTGTCCAGCAGGGAGTGGGTGATCGGTTGCAGCGTCATCCCTCAGTCCTCGAAACCCGGGACCACCAGGGTGCGGGGCGAGAAGACCGCGCAGGCCTTGAACAGCGTCCCCATCTGGTCGTCCGCAGTCAGGCGGGCCAGCTGGCGCTCGATGACGGGCGCCGCGTCCGGCCGTCCGGACTTCAACCGGTCGGCGCGGGCTTCGATCCCGAGCCGCCGCAGGAAATCGCCCTGACCCACCGTGCCGGTGACATCGGCGCCCGCGCGGACCGCCGCCTCCTTGACTGTCGGGAAGTCGGCCCACTGGGTCAGGTCGGCCTCGCCCGGCGCCGCCAGCGGGTCGACCTTCTGATGCCGCCGCAGGGCCTGAAGCGTGTCGCCGGCCTCGGGTCGGGCGCGGCCGTAGTCGATCAGCAGAGCGGCGCCCGAGGCCGCCTTGATCAGGGCCGCCAGGTCGCGGCCGAAGGCGGCCTGCTGGTCCGAAATCTCGACCGTCTGTCCCGGCTCGACCTCGAAGGCGGGACGGGTGAAGCCGCCGGTGATGCGCACGAGGCCGAAGGTCAGGCCGCCCTCGTCGGTGACGCCGACGCGCCGCTCGGCCCAACCGTCATCCGTTCTCACGAACTGGCGGGCGGGCAGGCAGTCCAGGACCTCGTTGGCGATCAGGATCACCGGGGCGTCCGTCTCGACGCTGTTCAGGTCCCGGGCCCAGCGCGGATGGACGTCGCTGTCGTTCAGCATCCGCGCCTGGGCCGCGCGCAGGGGCGGGCTGGGCTCGATCAGAACCAGGTCGACGGCGGCGAGGAAGTCGGGGGCCAGCCGCGCGGCGCGCAGGGCGTCGGCCATCAGGGTGCCGTCGCCGGGGCCGACCTCGACCAGCCGGAAGCGTTCGGGCGCGCCCAGCCTTTGCCACAGCTCGACCGCCCACAGGCCGATCAGCTCGCCGAACATCTGGCTGATCATCGGCGCGGTGACGAAGTCGCCCGTCGCGCCGATGGCCGGGCGGGTGGCGTAATAGCCGCCTTCGGGGTCATGCAGGCAGCGGGCGACATAGTCGGCCACCGTCATCGGCCCCGTCAGGGCGATTTCGCGCGCCAGTCTGTCCGCGAGCGACATCAGGCGGCGGCGGGCGGCCGGCTCCAGGCGCGCCAGATCAGCACGGCGCCGGCGATCATCATCGGGATCGACAGGATCATGCCCATGGTCAGGCCCAGCGGCAGGTTGTCGAGGCCGGCGTCAGGCTGGCGCACATTCTCCAGCAGGGCGCGCGACAGGCCGTAGCCGAACAGGAAGACGCCCGTCACATAGCCGGGCTTGGCCAGCAGCCTGAGCTTGTTGACCGCGAACCAGAGGATGACGAACAGCGCCAGACCTTCCAGCCCGGCTTCATAGAGCTGGCTGGGGTGGCGAGGGACATCGCCGGCGGGGCAGCCGTTGTAGAGTTGGTAGATGCGGTCGTTGCAGAAGCGGACGGCCCACGGAACGGTCGTCTCGCGGCCCCACAGCTCGCCGTTGATGAAGTTGGCGATGCGGCCGAAGAACAGGCCGATAGGCACGGCGGGCGCGACAAGGTCGCCGAGGCTGAGCAGCCGGACCCTGTGCTTGCGGGCGAACCACACGATGGCCAGCGAAACCCCGATCAGGCCGCCGTGGAAGGACATGCCCCCGTCCCAGAGCCGCAGCAGCGACAGGCGCTCGCCCCAGTCCGCACCGGTGAACAGCCGGCCGTACAGCTCGGGCTGGTAGAAGAGCGCATAGCCGAGGCGGCCGCCCAGGATGATGCCGAGGGTGATGTAGAGGACCAGATCGTCCAGCTGCAGCGTTGTGACCGGCGGCTTCGCCGGCTGCCACAGGGCGTTGGCCTTCACCAGACGGGCGGCGTACCACCAGCCCAGGACGATGCCGGCGACATAGGCCAGGGCATACCAGCGGATATCCAGCGGGCCGATGCTGAACAGCACCGGATCGAACTCGGGAAATTGCACGGGCGCTCCTGTCGGGGGGTCTGTCCGTGCGGTTTAGCAAGCGTCGCCGGGCGCGTCCCTGAAATTTCCGCAACACGGGACTCTCCCGCGCCCAAATCAGTCCATAGGTCGCATCGACAGCAAGGTTTCGTTCACCATATGGGCGGAACCTCGGTTAACCATACTCGCGTGGGCGAGACGGAGTGCTTGTATGCAGACGCGCAACCCCATCCTCGACGAGTTCGCCAAGCTGACGACCGGCGCCATGGGCCTGGCCCAGGCCGCTGGAGAAGAGGCCAAGACCGCCTTCCGTGCACAGACGGATCGCCTGGTCGCCGACATGGACCTGGTCCGCCGCGACGAGTTCGACGCCCTGAAGGCCGAGATCGCCGCCCTGCGGTCAGAGATGGCCGCGCTGAAAGCCCCTGCAAAGGCTGGAAAAAAGCCTGCGACGGGAACGTCCACAGCGTCGGTTCCCCCTCAGGACGCAGCCGGTTGAGCCGAATCTGCGAACCCGCCTACCGTCTTCCGAGAGGGCGTGAGTCGCGCCCGGAGAGTGCCTGATGGACGCTGTACGGCCCGAAGAAGTCGATGTTCCCTACGATCCGCTGGATGTCGTGGAACACGTCCTGGTGGCCGAAAACCTGCCGTTCGACCGCACCGACGAGGGCGATCTGGCCTTCGCCCTGGCCGGCGACTGGAAGGACTATGAGCTGTGGTTCGCCTGGCGGCCCGAAGGGGACTGCCTGCAACTGTGCTGCGCCCTTGATCTGCAGGCGTCCAGGGCGCGCCGCGCCGCCGCCTATGAGCTGGTCGGCCTGATCAACCAGCGCACCTGGATGGGCCATTTCGAGGTCTGGGCCGAGGACGGCGAGATCGTTTTCCGCCACTCCCTGGCCCTGCCCATGGGCGAGCGCCCGACCCTGGCCCAGGCGGCGTCCATGATCGACGCGGCGGTCGAGGCCGCGGACCGCTATTACCCGGCCTTCGACTTCATGATCCGCGGATCGAAGAAGCCGCAGGAGGCGATCGACGCCTGCCTGTTCGAGACCGTCGGCACGGCCTGACGGCCATGACCCCACGCGCATCCTCCGGCCCCGTCGTCCTTCTGGGCTGCGGACGGCTGGGTTCGGCGATCGTCGAGGGATGGCTGAAGACGGGGGCGGTGGCGCCGTCGGACCTGATCATCCTCACGCCGTCCGAAAAGCCCGTCGCCGAACAGGCGCGGACGCTGGGCGCGCGCATCAATCCGCCGATGGACAGTCTGGGTGAAGCCCGTGTGCTGGTGCTGGCGGTCAAACCGGCGATGTGGCGCGCGGCCCTTGAGCCGCTGACCGTCCATCTGGGCGCGCAGACGCGTCTCGTCTCGGTCATGGCGGGCGTTTCCGCGGACGATATCGCGCAAGTCTCCGCCCGGCCCGTCGCCCGGGTCATGCCCACGACCGCCGTGGCCCAGGGGCGGGGGGTCGCCGGCCTGTGGTCCAACGATCCCGGGGCGCGCGAGACGGCGCGGGACCTGTTCTCGCCCATGGCCGATGTGGTGGATCTGGAGGCGGAGGCGCAGATCGACGCCGCCACCGCGGTCGCCGGTTCCGCCCCCGCCTTCATCTACGCCTTCGTTCAGGCTCTGGCCGGGGCGGGGCGGGCGGAAGGACTGTCGGAGGAGGCGGCGCAGCGGCTGGCCCGGGGCGCCCTGCGTTCTGCAGGGGCCGGGGTCGAGACGGACGCCGCGCTGGAGGCGCTGATCGCCCGCATCGCCTCGCCGGGCGGAACGACCCGCGCCGGTCTGGACGCCATGGCGGCCAGCGGCGACCTGGAGCGTGCGGCGACGGCGGCGGTCGCCGCGGCCGTCCGCAGGGCGCGGTCGCTCTAGCGGGTCTGGTAGCGGCCTTCGGCCAGATTATTGGCCAGACGGGCATAGGCGCGATCCGCGTCCTGCCAGGTGCCGAAGCCCCGTACGTCGGTGATATTCGTCGAATACCAGTCGTAAGAGACCGGATGGATCAGGCCGTCGGCCGTGGTCACGTGACCGGTGATGGTGGCGCCGCCCACCGAAATGCTGCGCATTCCGTCAAGTCCGGGCCGGTCGGCCATCTGCTGCATCGTCGGCCGGTTGGGCTTGAGATCCGTCAGGGTCAGGTTGATCTCGGCCCCGTCGAGGGCGCCGCGCCGGACCAGGGTCTGACGCACGACGTCGGCGAGGCGGGAGGCCTGCTCCTGGACTTCGCGCTGGCCCAGTTCGTCGGCGTCCTCAAGCACGTCGGGGCCGACGATGACGTTGATGGCGGCGGGGTCCGCCAGCGCGGGCGCGGCCCACAGGGCGAGCCCGGCGGCGATGGGTGCAAGGAGAGCGAGTCTGGTCATGTTGATCCTCACTGACCCCCCGGTCGGACGAAAGATGATCCTTAAGGCAACGCTTTGCCAGCACCGCAGCGAAATTTGATCAGCCGGGCAGCCGGATCAGGGCCCGGAGCCCGCCCATGTCGCTGCGTTCCAGGGTGATGTCGCCGCCATGGCCCCGCGCGACGTCGCGGGCGATGGCCAGCCCCAGGCCGACGCCCTTGTGGTTCTGGTTGCGCGAGGCGTCGAGGCGCGAGAAGGGCCGGAAGGCCTCCTCGTGCATGTCCTCGGGGATGCCGGGGCCGTCGTCCTCGACCGCGATCTCCAGTCCGCCCGAGGGCAGGGCGCGGGCGCTGAGCCGGACATGATCGCCGTGGGCGGCGGCGTTGCCGGCCAGGTTGGTCAGGGCCCGCTTGAAGCCCATGGGACGCAGGGACGCCGTCAGTCCCTCGGGCGCGACCACCTCGACCTCGGCCCCGGCGCGCCGGGCGTCCTCGGCCGCGGCGTTCAGGAGGTCGGCCAGAGAGACGGACTGCGCCGCCTCGCCGGCCTCGCCGCGGGCGAAGGCGAGGTATTCGTCGATCATGTGCTCCATCTCGTCCAGGTCGCCCTGCATGGCGCCGGCGCGCTTGAACGGGGGGGCGAGGGCCAGCTCGAGCCGCAGGCGGGTGAGGGGCGTGCGCAGGTCGTGGCTGACCGAGGCCAGCAGGGCGGTGCGCTGGTCGATGTGCCGCTGGATGCGCTCACGCATGGCCAGGAAGGCGACGGCCGCCGCGCGGACCTCGCGGGCGCCGTGCGGCTTGAACCGTTCCTGGGTCTCGCCGCGGCCGAAGGCCTCGGCCGCCTCGGCCAGCCGCTCGATGGCGCGGACCTGGTTGCGGATGAACAGGATGGCGACGCCCATCAGCAGGACGGTGGCGATCAGCAGCCACAGGACGAAGATATGGGCCTGGGTGGCGACGGCGCGCTCGCGCGGGGCGATGACCCGCAGCACCCCCTGCGGCTGCTGCACCCGGATGTCGACGTATGCGGGGTAGCGGGTGGTGTCGAACCAGAAGGGCTGGTCCAGCCGCGACGCCAGCGCCTTCTCCAGGGTCCGGTCGACCACGCCGACGGGGCCGCGCCGGTTCTCGTCGGGCAGGGTCGCGCCGTCCTGAAGGGCGATGGACAGGGACATGGACCGCTGGGCGCGTTCGGAGATGACGGCCATGTTCCGCGGCGTCGGGTCGTCGCGCCAGCTCTCCGCCGCCCAGGCGATGTCGCCGGCCAGGCCGTCGGACAGGCGGGCGGTGACCGTCTGCCAGTGCATGTCGAAGAAGGCCCAGGTGACGGCCACCTGCATGACCAGCACGGGCAGGACGATGATCAGCAGCGACCGGCCCCACAGCGAGGTCGGCAGACGCCGCTTCAGGAACCGCGGCCAGAGGCTGGCGGGAAGCAGCCTCATCGCCGGATCAGTCCGGGGCCAGCATATAGCCGACGCCGCGCACCGTCTGGAGGTAGCGCGGGTTCTTGGGGTCGGCCTCCAGCTTGCGGCGCAGGCGGGTGACCTGGACGTCCACGGCCCGGCCGGTGATGTCGGCGGTGTCGGGCGACAGGCTCATCCGTTCCACGGCGGAATGGGCGTGGATGGCCAGGGTCTTGAGCAGCTGGGCCTCGGCCTCGGTCAGGCGCTGGGGCTTGCCGTCGCGGGACAGTTCCAGCCGTTCCATGTCGAACACGGCCGGCCCCAGCTTGATCTCGCGCGGGGTCAGCGGCTTGCCCCCCGTGCGGCGCAGGATGGCGTCGACCCGCAGCGCCAGTTCGCGCGGGTCGAACGGCTTGGACATATAGTCGTCGGCGCCACGCGACAGGCCCTCGATGCGGTCGTCGGGATCGCCGCGCGCGGTCAGCAGCAGGACGGGGGTCTTGGACGTCTCGGCCTTGGACCGGACCCAGGTCGTCAGGTCGAAACCGCTCTCGCCGGGCATCATGACGTCGAGCACGACGAGGTCGAACTCGATCAGCTCCATCATCCGCTTGGCCGCGGCCGCGTGGGCGGCGCCCGTCACGCGATAGCCTTCGCGGGCGAGGAATTCCTTCAGCAGCTCGCGGATGCGGTCGTCGTCGTCGACGACCAGCAGGTGCCGACCGGCGCCGGGCCCCGCGATCGGGCCGGACCGGCCATAGGGACGCACGTCGCTCATGCGGATGTGATCCGGCGGCTGTTCCAGGCGTTGACCTGAGCGGTTCGGAGGGCTCTAACCCGAAGTTCTTCGCGGGAGACGTTATTCAATGGCCTTCGTTCCTTTCGACGATCGTGACGGCTGGATCTGGATGGACGGCGATTTCGTGCCCTGGCGGGAAGCGAAAACGCACGTTCTGACCCATGCCCTCCACTACGGCTCGTCGGTGTTCGAGGGTGAGCGTATGTACGGCGGCGAAATCTTCAAGCTGACCCCGCATAGCGAACGGCTCAAGCGTTCTGCAAACCTGCTTGATTTCGACCTTCCGTACAGCGTGGCCGAGATCGACGCGGCCTGCAAGGAAACCTGCGAAAAGATGGGTCTTTCCGACTGCTATGTGCGGCCGGTGGCCTACCGTGGGCCGGAACAGGTCAGCGTCTCGACCCTGAACAACAAGACCCATGTGGCCATCGCGGTCTGGGAGTGGCCCAGCTATTTCGACGCAGAGACCAAGGCGAAGGGGATTCGTCTGGAATGGGCCAAATGGCGCCGTCCCGACCCGATGACCGCCCCCTCGGCGGCCAAGGCGGCCGGCCTGTACATGATCTGCACCATGTCCAAGACCGCGGCCGAGAAGCGCGGCTATTCCGACGCCATGATGCTGGACTGGCGCGGCTATGTGGCCGAGGCCACCGGGGCCAACGTCTTCTTCGTGCAGGACGGCGTTCTGCACACCCCGCCGATCGACGCCATCCTGGACGGCATCACGCGCCAGACCATCATCGAGATGGCGGCGGCCAAGGGGATCGAGGTGGTCGTGCGCCACATCCGGCCCGAGGAGCTGGCGACCTTCAGCGAATGCTTCGTCACCGGCACGGCCGCCGAGGTGACGCCGGTGAGCGAGATCGGCGAATACCGATTCACCCCCGGCGCCCTCAGCCTGGGCCTGATGGAAGACTACGGCCGGCTGGTCCGCGGCCAGCTCTAGGCGGCGGCGGGCCTGCGTCGACGCAGGCCCCACCAGACCGCGCCGCCGATCACGACCAGCGGCAGGGCCGCCGAGCCGACGGTGATCAGTAGAGCCAGCACGCCCATGGACAGGCCGAACGCGCCGTTCAGCGCCTGTGCGACCGGCCGCGTCGGACTGTCGGCGGCCATGACGCCTCCGGGACGATAGTCGACCGTCAGCCGGGCCGACTGGACGCGGTCGTTCAGGGCGCGGAGTTCGGTCTGCTGGGCGTCGTACTGGCGCTGCAGATTGGCCAGCTCCCGTTCGATCTCCAGCCGCTGCTTGAGCGTGCCGCCGGAGCGGGCCTGCAGGGCGCGGATGCGTTCGGACAGTGAGGCGGTGGTCTTCGCTCCCGTCGCCGCGACGTCGATCCCGGCGGTGACGTCCTCGCCCTCGGTCACGGCTTCGTCGAGACGGCCGCCGGCGTTCTGGGCGTCCAGCGCCAGATTGGCCCTGAAGCGGTTGATCCAGTCGGGCTGGCCGCGCAGCTCCAGCCGGCCGCCGGGGTCGGTCGCGGTCCAGTCGGCGCGGGCCGAGATCACCTGACAGAAGCCCGGCCCGGCGGAGGTGCAGGCCAGTTCATGGCGGCTCATCATCTCGGCGCCCCGGTCGTGCGGGAGGGACAGGGCGTAGCGGTAGGCGTAGGCGATGCGCGCCACGGGGGCGAGCGGCTGGGGCGGCGGGGCCGCCGGCCGGGCCGTCGCATCGGCGTCGGCGGCGCGGGAAGCCGGAGCGGCCTCGCCGGCGGCGGCCATATCGGCTGAAACCGCGTCGGCGGCGTGTTCCGGCGTCTCGCCCGGCACGGCCGGACCGCAGGCGGACAAAACAGTCAAACTGGCCGCGGCCAGCATCAGAGCCTTGCGCATCGTCTTGATCTCCCTGTCCCGTGTCGATCACGGTTCCGTGATGACGCGCGTGGATCACGACGGATTCAGGGCTCAAAACAAGCGAAACCGCGGCTTGCCAGACAGCGCCGTCTGGCGTTCAACGGGACGGAGCCGGCGGGGAGCCGGCCGGGGAAGTCGTCCATGTTCAGCCTGCTGAATCTCCAGAGCCTCTTCGGGCTCGTCGTCATCGTTGCGGTCTGCTGGGCCCTGTCCGAGAACCGGCGCGCCTTCCCCTGGCGGCTGACGCTGGGGGCCATAGCGGTGCAGGCGGCGCTGGTGCTGGCCCTGTTCGGCATTCCGGGCTCGCAGAACCTGCTGGCGGCGATCACCGGCGCCGTGGACGGCCTGACCCTGGCCTCCAGCAAGGGGGCGCAGTTCGTGTTCGGCTATCTGGCGGGGGGCGAGCAGCCCTATCCGGTGGCGAACCAACCGGCCCTGTTCACCTTCGCCTTCAATGTGCTGCCGATGATCCTGGTGATCTCGGCCCTGTCGGCCCTGCTGTGGCACTGGAAGATCCTGAAGTGGATCACCCACGGCTTTGGCATCCTGTTCCAGCGCACCATGGGACTGGGCGGGGCCTCGGCGCTCGCGGTGGCGGCCAACATCTTCCTCGGCATGGTCGAGAGCCCGATCGTGATCCGGGCCTATCTGGACAAGCTGACCCGGTCCGAGCTGTTCCTGATGATGGTGGTCGGCCTGGCCACGGTCGCCGGTTCGACCATGGTGGCCTATGCGGCCATCCTGGCCCCGGTGATGGAGAATGCGGCCGGCCATGTGTTGGTGGCCTCGATCGTCTCGGCGCCGGCGGGCGTGCTGCTGGCCCGGATCATCATCCCCGAGACGGCGGGCGAGGGCGGGGCCGGCGCCGACTACGCCTCGGCCCTGCGGTACGACAGCGCCATCGACGCCATCGTCAAGGGCACGGCGGACGGCCTGATGGTGGTGCTGAACATCTCGGCGGTGCTGATCGTGTTCGTGGCCCTGGTGGCCCTGGTCAATGTGATGATGGGCGGCCTGTGGCTGTTCGACGGACCCGTCACGGTCGAGCGACTGCTGGGCTGGCTGTTCATGCCGGTGGCCTGGCTGACGGGCGTGGAATGGTCCGAGACGGGCAAGGCCGGCTGGCTCCTGGGGGTCAAGCTGACCCTGACCGAGTTCGTCGCCTTCATCGAACTGGGCAAGGTCCCGGTCGGGGAAATGAGCGAGCGCACCCGGATGCTGATGACCTACGCCCTGTGCGGCTTCGCCAACATCGGCTCCGTCGGCATCACCGTGACGGGCCTCAGCGTGCTGATGCCCGAGCGTCGGGAAGAGGTGCTGGGTCTGGTGTGGAAGGGGCTGTTCGCGGGTTTTCTGGCCACGCTGATGACCGCGGCCATTGTGGGGGCCATGCCGGCCGCCATATTCCGCTGACGCCGGAGACAGCCAGATGAAGCTCTACACCTCGCACCGCGCCCCCAATCCGAGACGGGTGCGCTGGGTCATGGCCGAGAAGGGCATAGAGGACGTCGATCTGGTGGAGATCGACATCATGGTCGGCGAGCACAAGACGGCCGAATACCGGTCCCGGGTGGGCGTGCCCCATGTGCCGGCGCTGGAGCTGGACGACGGCGCGACGATCTCGGAATCCATCGCCATCGGCCGCTATCTGGAGTCCCTGTACCCCGAACCCAACCTGTTCGGCGCCGACGCCCGCGAACAGGCGGTGATCGAGATGTGGACGCGGCGCTGCGAATTCTATCTCGCCAACCCGCTGATGCTGACGGTGCGTCACTCGCACCCGGCGCTGGCGGCGGTGGAGGCCGCGCAGGTGCCGCAGGTGGCCGAGCACAACAGGGTCGGGGCCGAGAAATTCATGAAGTCGCTGGACCGCCGTCTGGCCGATCATGAGTTCCTCGCCGAGGACCGGTTCACCATCGCCGACATCGTCGGCGTGGTCGGCCTGGATTTCGCGCGGCTCATCAAATACCGGCCGCCGGAAGAGCTGACCCATCTGGCGCGCTGGCTGGAAACCTGCCGCGCGCGGCCGGCGGCGAAGGCCGGGGCCTAGGTGGCGCGAGGCGTACCCTCTTCTTTCAGGGCGATCGCCACAGGGATCGTCATGCTCGTTGTTGAGGCCTGCGCATCCTCGGCGCCGCAGTCTGTCTCGCGAGAACGCTTCGACTTCGTCGGCTTATCGCTTGATCTGGCCGGCCGGGAGGTGAGGCGCGCCGGTCAGCCAGCGCTCGCACTGGCCGATTGTGGCAATGCCGCGCTCCATTGCTTGACCAGTGCCGAGTTCGAACTGGTCATCCCGCGTCAATGCGGCGATCTCCAAGCCGGGCGAACCTACCGCGCGGGTAGGGCGTCATCCAGGCTGCTATGGATTGATGACCTTTCCCGAGGCCTCCACGGGCCCAGTCGCTATTACTGGTTCGGTAGCGAGGCGAACCCGAATGTTGTGTTCGGCTATACGCTTGAGCAAGGCGTCACCCAGATTGTTTTCTCGCCGCCCGGCAGCGACTTGGGCTCGGTCGCGGCATCGGGCGACCTCCGGACACGACTCACGACAACACGCGACTTTGCTGCGCGGGGGCGTGAAAGCCCGGAACCCATGTGGCGCTGCGAGTAGGCGGTGGTTTTCCGGCTCCAATCGAGTCACGCCGTCGCAGAGTGCCGATCTTCAATTCTGATGCTCGACCACATGCCGGCCGCGCACCATGCGGACGAACGGCAGGGGGCGGGCGCGGTTCGCCAGCCGCTCCGACACCTCGCCCAGCACGAAACGGGTGATGGCCGGCAGGTCGACGGCCCGGGCCTCGTCCAGCGGCAGCCAGGCGATCTCGTCGAGTTCGCCCGAGCCCGCCGTGGGCTCCGGGTGCAGCAGGGCCTTCGCATCCGCCATGAAGAAGCGGGCGTCGAACCGGCGGGACCGTCCCGGCGGGGTGATGGCGCGGGCGACATAGGACAGGGCCGCCAGATCGGGCAGGGCGCCGACGGCCCGGAATTCCCGCCACGCTCCGGCGACCGAGGCGACGGGCGCGGGCTCGGCCAGCAGCAGGCCGGTTTCCTCGAAGGTTTCGCGCACGGCGGTCAGGGCCAGGGCCCGGGCGCGGCGGGCGGGCAGTTCGCGGGTCAGACGGGCCATCTCGACGCCCGGCAGGTCGTTGGCCGAGGCCGCCGCGAAGTCCGAGCGGTCGATGCGGCCGCCGGGGAAGACCCATTTGGCCGCCATGAAGACGTGGCCGGGCGCGCGGCGGCCCATCAGCACCTCGGGCGCGCCCTTGCGGAGCCGCGTCAGGATCAGGGTGGCGGCGTCCTTCGGGCGACCGGCGGCGCCGACGCGCGGGGCGTCGGCGAAGTCCCGGGCGGAGTCGAAGGGCTGGGAATTGGCGGGAGGCATCGGTTGTCTTTAGCATGGGCCGAGGCCTCGCCTACGGGAAGGACGCCATGACCCTGATCGCCGCCGAACCCCAGCTGTTCGTCACCGACATGCAGGCGGCGCTGGATCACTATACGGACGGGCTGGGGTTCCGGATCGCCTTCGCCTGGGGCGAGCCGGTCTTCTACGCCCAGGTCGTGCGCGAGGGAGCCCAGCTGAACCTGCGCCACGCCGACGGCCCCGTGTTCTCCGAGGCGTTCCGGAAGGCCGAGCGGGATGTGCTGTCCGCCACCGTCGCCACGGACGACGTCGAGGGCCTGTACCGTGAGTTCGCCGACGCGGGCGTGGAATTCCATCAGCCGCTGCGCACAGAGCCGTGGGGCGCGCGGACCTTCGTCGTCCCGGATCCGTCCGGCAATCTGATCCTGTTCGCCGGGAGCGGCGCGGCGGCCTAGCGCCGCTTGCCCTTGCGCACGCCCTTCAGCCCGCCCGAAGGCCGGCCGCCCTTGGGCGGCTTGGGTCCGCCGGGACGGCCGCCGCCGCGTTTGGGGAAGTCGCCGCCGCCGCGGCCGCGCGCGCCCAGACGGGGCGCGGGGGCGTTGGGGTCGCGCGGGGCTGGCTCGGACAGCATTTCGAACACCAGGCCGCCGGTGATCGGCGTGGCCTCCTTCAGCCTGACCTCGACCGTGCGGCCCAGGGTCCAGCGCTGGCCCGAGCGTTCGCCGATCAGGGCGTGCTGCTTCTCATCGTGGGTGAAATATTCGCCGCCCAGGGAGGAGACCGGCACCAGGCCGTCGGCGCCCGTCTCGTCCAGACGGATGAACAGGCCGAAACGGGTCACGCCCGTGATCCGGCCGCCAAAGGTCGCCCCGACCCGCTCCTGCAGGAAGGCGGCCATGTAGCGGTCCATGGCGGCGCGCTCTGCGGCCATGGAGCGGCGCTCGGTCATGGTCACCTGTTCGGCGATGGCGGGCAATTCAGTGACCTCGCGGTCGGTCAGACCGTCCTTGCCGAGGCCCAGGGCCCGGATCAGGCCGCGGTGGACGATCAGGTCGGAATAGCGCCGGATCGGCGAGGTGAAGTGGGCGTAGCGGTCCAGGTTGAGGCCGAAGTGGCCGACGTTCTCGGCCGAATAGATGGCCTGCATCTGGGTGCGCAGGACCACCTCGTTGACGACCTCGGCGTGGTCGCCGCCGCGCGTCTCGTCCAGCAGCTTGTTGAAGCGTTTGGTGGTCGCCGGCTCGCCCTTGGTCCAGGGCTTGCCGATGGTCTGGAGGAAGTCGCCGAGGTTGAACAGCTTCTCCTGGCTGGGCGCGTCGTGGACGCGGTAGAGCAGGGGCGTCTTCTTCTGCTCCAGGGTCTCGGCGGCGCAGACGTTGGCCTGGATCATCATCTCCTCGATCAGCCGGTGGGCCTCGAGGCTGACGCGGGGCTCGATCGAGATGATCTGGCCCTCCGGGCTCATGCGGATGCGGCGTTCCGGGCTTTCGATCGCCAGCGGGCTGCGCTTCATCCGGCCCTTCAGCATGGTCCGGTAGGCGTTCCACAGCGGATAGAGGATGGCCTCCATGATGGGGCCGGTCGTGTCGTCCGTCTGGCCGTCGATGGCCGCCTGGGCCTGTTCGTAGGACAGCTTGGCCTGCGACCGCATCAGGCCGCGGACGAACTTGTGTCCGGTTTTGCGGCCGTCCTTGTCGAAGACCATGCGCACGGCCATGCAGGCGCGGTTCTCGCCCTCCTTGAGGCTGCACAGGCCGTTGGACAGGCGTTCGGGCAGCATCGGCTCGACGCGGTCGGGGAAGTAGGTCGAGTTGCCCTTCTCGCGGGCCTCGCGGTCCAGCGCCGAGCCGGGCCGGACGTAGGCGGCGACGTCGGCGATGGCGACCCAGACGACCCAGCCGTCGGCGTTCTTCGGATCCTCGTCGCGCATGGCGTAGACGGCGTCGTCGTGGTCGCGGGCGTCGGCGGGGTCGATGGTGATCAGGGGCAGGTCGCGCAGGTCCTCGCGGCCCTTCAGCGACGGCAGTTGCTGATCCTCGGCCTCCTTCTCGACGGCTTCCGAGAAGCCCATCGGCACATTGTGGGCGGCGATGGCGATCAGGGAGGCGGCGCGCGGGTCGCCCTCGTGGCCGATCTTTTCCAGGATCTTGCCGCGTTTGGGGCCGTAGCGCTGGTCTCCCTTCTCGATGGCGGCCAGGACCAGATCGCCGTCGCGCAGGCCCTCGGCCTGGGCGTGGGGAACGATCAGCACGTCCTTCGAGCGGCGGTCGACGGGTTCGACCCGGACCTCCTTGTTGGACTTGCGAATGACGCCCAGCACCTTGTTGGCGCCGGCGTCCAGCTTCTTGATCAGCCGGGCTTCCCAGCCGTCCTCTGTGCGGGCGAACTTGACCAGCACGCGGTCGCCCATGCCGGGGGCCGGGCCGGTCTTGCCGCCATTGTCGGGGATCAGCAGGGCGCGCGGGGCGTCGGCCGAGGCCTCGACCAGACGGACGTAGAGTTCGCCGTCCACGTCGCGCTCGACCACGTCGGCCACGCCGACCGGGGGCATGGCGCCGACCTCGGCGAAGCCCTTGCGGCCGCGCTTGCCCAGCTTGCCGGCCTCTTCGAGGGCGCGGATCATTTCGCGCAGGGCGCGGCGCTCGCCGCCCTTGAGGCCGAAGTGGCGGGCGATGTCGGTTTTTTCGGCTGATCCGGCTTCGCGGAGGAAGGCGATCAGGGTTTCTTCGTCGGGGAGTCCGGCGACGGGCCGGCGGGGTGATTTGCTCATTTGTATCCTTGATAACGCACGACAGGCCTCTTCGGAGGCGAAATCTTGCGCGGGTTGTGATGGGGGAGGGGCGCGCCTAGCTTCCGACGCTGAACCTCTGGAGTTGTTTGAATGTCGTTGGCCGCCACGCCCGTCCTGTCCGGTCCCGCCGGCACCCTGCTGGACCTGATCGGCAAGACGCCGATGGTGGAGGTGACGAAGATCGACACCGGCCCGTGCCGTCTGTTCCTGAAGCTGGAGGCGCAGAACCCGGGCGGGTCGATCAAGGATCGCATCGCCCTGTCGATGATCGCGGCGGCCGAGGCGGAGGGGTTTCTGAAGCCCGGCGGGACCATCGTCGAGGCGACGGCCGGCAATACGGGTCTGGCGCTGACGCTGGTGGGCCAAGCCAAGGGCTATAAGGTGCTTCTGGTCATCCCGGACAAGATGTCCAAGGAAAAAATCCAGCATCTCAGGGCCATGGGCGCCGATGTTCGCCTGACGCGTTCGGACGTGCCGCACGGGCATCCCGAATATTACACCGACATGGCCGAGCGGCTGGCGCAGCAGATCCCGGGGGGATTCTACGTCAACCAGTTCGCCAACGACGCCAACTCCCTGGCCCATTTCAGGACCACGGGTCCCGAGATCTGGGAGCAGATGGACGGCAAGGTCGACGCGGTCGTCGCCGGCATCGGCTCGGGCGGAACGATCACCGGCGTCGCCCAGTATCTGAAAAGCGTGGGTTCGGATGCGAAGATCATCCTGGCCGATCCGGTCGGCTCGACCCTGGCGGGGATCGTCAATGAAGGCGTTCCGGGGCCGGAAGGCAGCTACACCGTCGAGGGCATCGGCCAGAATTTCGTGCCGGACACGGCGCGGATGGATCTGATCGACAAGGCCTATTCCATCCCCGACGCCGAGGCGATCGCCACGGTGCGGGAGCTGCTGCTGAAGGAAGGCGTGCTGGCCGGCTCGTCCTCGGGCACGCTGATCGCGACGGCCCTGCGCTGGTGCCGCGAGCAGACCGAGCCGAAGCGGGTGGTGACCTTCGTCTGCGACACCGGGGCCAAGTACCTGTCCAAGGTCTACAACGACGCCTGGCTGGCCGATCAGGGGCTGGGCGACCAGCCGCTGCACGGCGACCTGTCCGACCTGATCTCGCGCAAATACGAGAAGGGCGACGTGGTCACAGCCGGGCCGGACGACACCCTGGACACCGCCTTCAAGCGGATGCGGGGGGCCGACGTGTCGCAGCTGCCGATCATCGACAACGGGCGGCTGGTCGGGATCCTGGACGAGAGCGATCTGGTCCATGTGATGAACACCGACGAGATCACCCGCCGGGACCGGTTCGCCAAACCGGTGTCCTCCGCCATGACGCGCGACCTCGACACGGTCCAGGTCGGCGAGAGCCTGGACGCCCTGATCCCCCTGTTCGATCGCGACCGGGTGGCCATCGTCCTGGACGGCGAGAAATTCGTGGGCCTGATCACGCGGACGGACCTGATCAACCACCTGAGCCTGAACCGCTAGCAGGACCGAACTCGGGGGAGGGCATGGAGCGACGACAGCTGATCCTCGGAGCGGGCGCCCTGCTTTGCGCCGCGCCGGCGGGGGCGCAGGAGGCGCCGGCCGCCCCGGAACCGACCTACGAAGGCATGACCTTCGAGAGCCATGGCAAGCCGATCCGCGCCATCCACTATCGCCCCGTCGGCGAGGGGCGGCGGGCGGCGATCGTGATGATGCACGGCTCGGGCGGGCGGATCACCAACCGGGGGCCGTGGCACCAGCTGGCCATGCGGTTCGCGGGCGACGGCTATCAGGTGCTGACCCCCCTGTTCACCGACGCCTTCCCCGACGACGGCGAGCGTCCCGAGCGGATGATGGAGGCCTGGCGCGACGTCGGGGAGCATGCCATCGACTGGTTCATCGCCCGCGGCGTGGACCGGCGGCGCACCGCCATGTTCGGCTATTCGCTGGGCTCCTATGTCGCGGTGGACGGGGCCCTGGGCAACAGCCGGGCCGCGGCGGCCATCGGCCTGGCGGGCGGAATCGACGTCTATACGCCGCGGGCACCCCGCCGGCGGATTCCGGTGCTGATCATCCGGGCCGAGAACGACACCCATGTGCTGCCGCGCAACACCGCGGCGTGGGTGACCTTCCTGCGGGAACACGACATCAACACCCGGGTTGAAGTGATCGCCGGTTCCGACCATCTGTTCAACGCCGCCGGCTGGGCTGAAATCTTCACCCGCGCCTCGGCCTTCTACGCCGAAAACATCGGCCGCCCCGACCAGGACAATTGATGACCAAGCTGAAGAACAGCCAGGGTTTCTCGACCCGCGCCATCCACGCCGGTCAGCGGCCCGACCCGACGACGGGGGCGGTGATGACGCCGATCTACGCCACCTCGACCTACGCCCAGGAAAGCCCTGGCGTGAACAAGGGCTATGAATACGCCCGCGGCAAGAACCCGACGCGCGAGGCGTTCGAGGCCTGCCTGGCCGATCTGGAGGGCGGGACGCACGGCTTCGGCTTCGCCAGCGGCATGGCGGCGACCTCGACGGCGCTGGAGCTGCTGGACGCCGGCTCGCACATCGTCACCGGCGACGACCTGTACGGCGGCTCGTGGCGGCTGTTCGAGCGGGTGCGGCGCCGCTCGATGGGGCTGGACTTCGCCTATGTCGATCTCAGCGATCTGACGGCGGTCGAGGCCGCCATCACGCCGAAGACCAAGCTGATCTGGGCCGAGACCCCGACCAATCCGCTGATGAAGCTGGCCGACATCGAGGGCCTGTCGCGGATCGCGAAGGCCCATGGCCTGCTGCTGATCGTCGACAACACCTTCGCCACGCCGTGGAGCCAGCAGCCGCTGAAGCTGGGCGCCGATGTGGTGATGCATTCGGCG
>Ga0164290_1001930_pt1 | contig 20279 bp, 10 predicted proteins | sample Micstemetagenome_FD_108782 | JGI IMG/M metagenome (GOLD analysis project Ga0164290, IMG submission 108782) | Contaminated culture microbial community from soil near Moab, Utah, USA - Microcoleus steenstrupii SON62 (Illumina Assembly) | ecosystem: Environmental > Terrestrial > Soil > Soil crust... | reverse complement strand
GTGCGTTTCCCGATGCCTTCCCGCTTGCGTCCCGACCCCTGGCCAGAGCGGCCGAACTGGCCCAAACTACCACCCTTGCTCGAAGCCCGTTAATCGCTCGGCAAAAACCTACCCGTCAAAGGGGGTGGGGCACAAAGAACGCTGGGTGCTGCTGACTGACCTAGCTCCACGAGCAGTGCAGCACAGCTGGTATGGTCTGAGAATGTGGATTGAATTGGGCTTCAGAGCGCTGAAAAGTATGGGCTGGCAGTGGCAGAAAACGCGGCGCAGTGACCCGGCTCGGGTAGCACGTCACTGGCTGGTGCTGGCGGTAGCAACGTTGTGGGTGTTGGGCTGCGGGACCCGAGACGAGGACGCTGAGCTTCTGCAAACCACGCCCGACCGCATTCGAGTTCCGCCCACGCTGCCAGTGCCTACTGGGCAAGGCTTGGTGAGCTTGTTTACCCGTGGGCTGAGCGCTGCACGCCGGCAACTTGGCCACGGGCGCATCTGGCGCCAACTCTGGCTGCGCCCCAGCGACCTACCCGGCCCCTACCCGAACCTGAAAATGACCTTCCATCGCAATCCGAGCCGGATATCCCACCTGGTCGTTACGTACCCCAGTAAGGAACTCCCCAGTGGGTTGCCTCGTGACATGGTGAAGAATAGGACGTGGTCAAAGCCTACGGTCTTCAGCCAGTCGTACAAGTTCAGCCTTAGAAACATACTGCCTTGTGTCGATACCCACGCCGACACGGTACACAGTCAGCCGCCCAGCTTTTCGGTCTTCATGCAGCAGCTTCCAGGAGTCATTTGGCGAGACATCCGGGTACAGGAACGAGCGGGCCGTGTGATAGGGCATGGCGTCGTCAGGCAGCGGAAGGGGTTCAAAGTGCGCCGCCGACTGAAGTTCGTCGCAGCACAGGTAGAAGCTATCTACGTCGAGCATCACCCCTTGTGCTTCCAGACATCGCGCCGCCTGGTCAGCAAGTTCGTGAGCGTTCCCTGCCGGCACGGGTCGCGTTCCGTCGGCACCTGCTTCACAACGTACGACGATCGGAGTGCCGTTGGCCACCTGGATAACGATCATACCGATGTCCATAGGACGCTCCTCTAGGTCTGAAGCTTCACGCGCTCGTTGGCCACCCTGGCCCGTTCAACGTAGCGCCGAGGCATCGTAAGCGAGGCCCACCCGCCAGCCTCCTGGAGGGCAAGCAGGTCGGTGCCGCCGGCGATGGCAGCGCCCGCCCAGTAGTGCCGTAGGTCGTGGGGTGAAAGGCCTTTGAGACCGACAGCTTCGCCCAGCTGGCGGACGCGTGTCTGGATCGAACGAACCCCAAGCGTGCCCTTGAGGGCGCCTCCTTTGCGGCTTCCGCGCAGGAGCGGCGCGTCCTGCGGGTCGTCAGGAAGGTCGGTCCGCAGGTAGGCCAGGGCGGCCCGCAACGTGGCCGGTGAGAGCAGGTGCGTCTGTGTAAGGTCAACCTTCTCACGGTAAAACGTCAGGGTGCCTGCGTCGAGGTTGAGCGCTCCGACGGTCAGCGCTGCCAGCTCGCCAACACGCAGGCCATGATCAACCAGCAGGCAAACCATCAGCGCATCTCGTCGTCCCTGAGCTGTATCAGCAGGCTGGTCTTTGAGTGCCCGCGCGTGAGCCAGGGTCACAGTGACGGCTGTCGTTTTCTTGGAGCCTCGCCGCGTACGAGCGCGGTCGTTGTCAACGTTGCGGCCCTGCTTTCGTCCATAGCTCTTTACAGCTGCAATCAGTGCTGCCTGCTCTGCGGGTAGCGCCCCGGCCTGTGCTGCAAGCCGCACGTACGACTTCACCGTTGCCAGCGAACGATTCATGGTGGCGATCGCGTACCCTTCCCGGGCCATCCAGCGCTTAAACCCCTCAACCAGACCCCACGTGAACGCAGACCAGGCCGCGGCGTCGGTTGCGAGCGAGCCAACGGCAACGCCAACATCGGCGAGGTACAGCGCGCATCGCGTCAGGTCCTGGTCGTGCGCATCTCTGGTAGACGATGCAAGCTGCCGCCGGTACTCAGCAAAGAGCGCCACCGAAGCGGCCTCGTTGGCGGCAGCCGCAGCCTGTGAGAGTGTTGCTTTATAGGCGACAACAAGCTGGCTGGTGTCTGAGGAGGCAGGGGTGTCTGATGAGGTAAAAGGTTCGTCGCCTGCCTCAGGCCCCTGGTTGGGCGCCGAGGTCATAGACCGCTCCTGGCGAACCGGATGTGCCTCAGTTCGAGACGCCCCTGAGCCCTGTGTGCCCGATCCTGGCTCATGTGGCGAAGCTACGACTACCGTGAAGGTGGACGGAACGACTCGTCATCTGCAAAGTCGTCATCCTCTCTGGACAACCTTTCCAGCACGGCCTGAAATCTCGGGCTGGCAACCTCTTCGGCCCGAACGCTCTCAGGCAGCCGCTTGAGGTAGGGCCTGGCAAAGCTATGGAGCTCACGCACCTTGGCCAGCCGCTCCGCGTCGCTGAGACCGGGCTGGTCCAGGACAGCTGTGAGCTCTGTCATCAAGCCAGCCAGGAGCCGCCAGTAGGCGTTCATCTCCTTCAGCTCGCTCGTAAGAACGATGTCGCCCATCTCTATGCCTCCTCGCCCGGCATCTGCCAGAAGCGGGGTCGCCCGGGTTGGCCAGGATGTCCTCGAGCGCTGCGGCCTGTGGCCCGGTGGCAGCTGGAGCCGCACCACGGCCGACCCACCAGAAAACCATCCACGACCGAGACCATTCCGTACGGGCAACGGTGCGCTGTAGCTGCAGCCAGATGCGTCCTTCGTCGGCAGGCCCAAGGGTTTCAGCAAGGGCGCGACAGAGGGCCTTGACCATGCCCTCGCGGCCCGTCTTGTACTTACGGGTCGATGCAACCACAATCGCCGCCAGCTCCTGCCCACGGTCGTTTGTGAGCTCGGGCACGCTGAGGGCCGCAAACCGAAAGCGCTGCTTGCCCTCGCCCACGTAGACCCACTGGAGCTCGCCGCTGTCAATGCGGCGGTCAAGCACGCTGAGGCTTTGCGGGACGTCATAGGTGACGGCGATGTTGTGCACCGCTGAGCGCACAAGCTCCGCGGCCAGTTGCTCACGGCGGGCAGCGTCGTTCTCGGGATGCTCGTCGCTGAACATCTCTGTGCCAACCATCAACCAGGTGTGGGGGGCTGCCAGGGTCATCGAGGCGCTCCACAGCAGAATGGCTTGTCCAGGGATGGCGTCATAGTAGCACATCCTTTCGCCTTCGTACAGAGGTATGGAGGCACGCGAAGCGCCTGGTCCTGCCAGGCGCTGCGGTTGAGGGCGATGGGGTGGGGGAGGGGGATAGACTCGCATAAGAAGCTTTTATGCGAGTCTCCCGGGGAACAGTTTAGTACGACAACGAGACTTTGAGAAAGCAGGGCTTTGGGAATTCATCAGGCAGTTAGCGCCTAAACGTTCTGTTGTTGGCTTTACCGCTTCTACTGCGGCAGTTGTTTTGGAACTCTCGTTGTCGTACTACACCGCCGTCTTTGTGTTTCCACCGTGTTGCGTAACACGTGGTCGACATTTGATCTTGATAGCTCCGCGTGTAAACGTGTCATCCGTCGCTTTACTCGACCAAACATATGCTTCGCCAGTGCCAAGATGGCCCATTTTATCGGCTGTTAAGTCGCCAAGAGCAACATTGGCTTTCTGAATATGCTTCAACCACGCGGGAGAGTTGAACTTATGCATGATGATTTGCGAGGATAATTCAATCAACGAAATTGGAACAGATGGCGGATCCTGTGAAGCCACCATAATGCTTGTTCCTTTGTGACGCATCTCCCGCACAACTTCGACAAGACCAGCAACTAGATCATCGTTCTCAATATACTTGTGTGCCTCATCAAAGACGACGAGTTTGTTGAAGGCACTTCCTTGGTGTGTTGCCTCAGAGAAGATCTGCAACATCACTACGAATAATCCCAGAGCTTCGTCTTTTTCGATGTATCCGTCGCGTAGGTCAACAATGATTAAGCGACCTGGACGAATAAAATCCTGTAGCCGCTGCCCATCACTAATATATTCGCTGGCGAATAGCAAGCGCGTCTGCGCCAGTTCTTTTAAGTGATCCGATAATCCGGAGTTCTGTATACCTTTGCGGAGTGCATCTAAAGTTAAATTATCTCGTAGACTTCTCATGAGGAGATTAATCTGGCGTATATACATGCTCTGACTGCCAATTGCACCCATCAAGAACTTCCAATGTGCAGCCTTTAGTTCGGAGGCGGCGAACGCAATTGGCATAACTTCGATATCAGGATACTGGGCTCGGCGATCGTCCACCTTGTTCGCCGGAGTAAGTATCAGCACATCTTTCAACGCTTCTGGATTGGCATTGTAACGTTCACGAAGGAGGCAAATTTCCTCTTCCACCGAGTTGGCATTAATCATCGAAGTAAACTCCGGCGCATAGTCCTGCGTCGGACTGTAATGGAAAATGACCGTGGCGAGCGGGCTTGGCAGCACATTGATATGCGGGAGCGATATGGATGCCATCTCTATGACCGTGCCAAGAGTATAGCTCTTACCACCGCCTTGTACCCCGAAAAGACTGATTGTATGAGTTTGATTCAGATCTAGTGCAACTTTCCTGCCGGAGACCTCTCCAAGTAATCCATATTGTGGTGAAGCGTTATTGACACCAAGCATGATGTCATAGCCGACATCAGGTTGAGAGGCGGGTTTAGATTCCAACTGCTCTGGCGCTTCTGGCTCAGGTTCAGCAAGCACTTTTATATGAGCAGTTGCTACAGACTGTTCATCTGTTCCTTCCTTGTCAGGACTGATGGAAGGTGGAGTTGTTTGCTCGACGGAATTCCCCTGATCTTTTACGCCTTCAGATACGCGTACTACCTCAGCGGCCAGAGAACCTGATGGGGCGGTTAACACTTCGAGTCCATCGTCCCAGGGTTCATCCGCTGTCCAAGACGTTGAGCGTACTCTCTTAGGTGCTATAAAAGCTGCCATCTCGAGCTTTGGCACAATTGGGATAAACTGCTCGCTAAGAGGTTGAGCAATAAACTCTTCCTCAACCTCGGTCGAAACAGGTTTGCGGCAGTGTTCTAGCAAAGCGTGTATAAGATCCTTGCCTATGCGGTGGAATTCTATGCCCACCTCATTGTCTGGCGCCTCTGTTCCTGCTTTGTCAAAATCGAATATCAGAGCGCAACGCTTGAACTGAAGCGAGTAGCCCTGCTCAATGGATTCGAGCAACCCACGAGCTTCCTGTGCGGCAGTGGTATCAAAGATGCCGTAACGCAGAGAACGTTCCAGGTAAAAGCGGAGGATTTGAGTCAGCTCCCGGCTCTTAAGCAGCCTATCCGGTCGGTCCGGTGTCTTCGTGGCTGGATCAAAGTGGCGTTGGATAATACGCTCGCTCTGGTTGATTTGGGCGGAGATCCGCTCCTTCAGTTGGCTGAAGGCCCCAAAGTCGCCTACCTGCGAATAGCATTTCACCTCAACTAAGTTGCAAGTGATCGTTCTAGAAGCTAGATTTAGATCAAACAACCCAAAATCGGTGCGTTGCAAGCTGATGGCACTATCGGCATTGTCAACTTCGCCACTTGAGCGGTAAAGATCCATGTGCGCATCCAATGGCACAATGATCTGATTGCTTAAAGCCCTCTGATATTCGAGATAAAGCCGTGCTAACGCCAGCCCAAGCGCTTCCGTCTGTTGTGTTCGTGTCGAAATCAGTTTTAAGGCAAGTTGACCGGAAAGCGAGCGCAGGTTTGCCAGGATTTGAGCCGACTGCTCACCGTCGGCCGATAAACCGTGCTCAACTAGCACTGGCTTCAACATGGCCTCCAGTTCGTCGCTCGAACGCGAGGAGATGATCAAGTTATACGTTGCCTGAGAACTAGTCCCCGGAACATAATCAATCAAGTATTCCGGCCTATTCTTTCGTCCACCGTGATCAAAGAATTCGATTCCCATATTACGATCAATGGTAAACACCCAATCGCTAATTTGGTGGACATCATAGATCAATTCACGTTGAGCAACGTCCAAACCAAGGGTGGTGACAGGAACAGCTTTGAAGCTAGCACCTGAGGCTGCAACTGCGGATATCGCAAAACACAGGTGACGGCTCAGTGATGATAGCAAGTCGAAGCACGCAGCATCGCCAACGGTACTAAGAGAGCGTCCAACAATCGGTTGCTTGTTCCAAAAGCTGCCTGAGTCGTCATCAACAAATTCAGTATCAAAGGCCTGTATCAGTCCATGGAGCGGAGTTACACCCATCGGTTTCTCAGCAACCGACAGTTTCTCAGCAGGAAACACGTCCAGGAGAATACTGATATGTGCAGAAAATTTCTTGGCATTTGCGTGAAACTCGCTTAACGCGTGCTTGGCTATGTTTAGCTTAGAGAACAGGTGGCTGCCCGTTGAAGCCACAAATGCATCAGCGGCATCGTTCACTGTGGCCCCAGGACGTGCCATTGACTCAAGTGCCTCACCCAAAACTGGTGAACTGGGATCGAGTGCAAAGAAGCGTATGTTGTATCGCAAATCGGCATGCTCACGCTGCTGCTGCAGAGATAACAGAGCATCTGCGATTACTGAACCAGCACCCGGATTGAATATATTTAGTGATAACTCACGTACATATGGATGCTGGGAAAGGTAACGCTCAATCTTGTCCGCAACTACTCTTCCAGAAATGGCAGTCCCAGCAACAGAGGGCTCAACAAGTCCCAAAGCTAAGCAGATTTCCGCCATTAGGCCACGTGAGTTCTGCTCTGTTGTCGGACTGTAGAGAGCCCAAAAAGCATTCAGGTTGTCGATTGGGGTGAAGATACGGCCGTCCTCGACAGGCACGCCTACAGGATAGGCAGACGGCATAAGACCGCTTAGCAGAGCAGTTCGGACGTGAGGAATGTAATCCTTACCACCTGCCTTTATTTTCTCGATCCAGTCCTTTCCCAATGTGACCCAACTACTCAGCCACAAAGCGCGGAGCGGGTGGGTTGGAGAGACCAGAACCGCTTCCCGATGCTTTCCTCGGAAGTCTGTCAAAATGACGTGAATGGAATCAATTGATAGCACATTACGGAGTGATTGCAGATGCTGCTGGCGTTCGGCACCGGAAGTCGTTTCAGCCTGGCGAGTAAGGTGCTTTATAAGATCGAGATATGCTTCGGCATATGCAAAGCATTCCTTTTCAAAGTCCCTGAACGAGAGACCCTGCATTATCAGCTCAGCAGTATCTTTATGCACTGCTGCGAAGAACTCATTGCGAGCGGACAGAAAGGAGACCATGGCAGCGGAAGACTGCAGTGCAAGCCTGACTTCGGAAGGCGTTTCGGCCGTATCCAAATTAATTTGCATGCGCCAGCCTGCCAGACGGTTAGGTTCTGCCAGAATGCGTTGCTCAATAGTTTTTAGCATGCGCGAGAGAGGGATCTGCACAACACCCTCGCGACCAAATTTGGCTAACAAGGTTGCCTGCTGGGAGACCTTCTTCGAACGACCAGCTTCAGCCCAAGTAACACCGCTGATAACAATCTCATTGGGATCTCGCTCATCCGCCAGTGCAGTGAGTTGCAAACGGAACCGAGCGTGTTCCAGACTTTGTTCGATAGGTATTGCCCGTTGTGGCGGCTCTTCTGCAATACTGCCGCTAGGTAGGACGTAGAAAGGCTCACTCTCATTAGATCGTTTAGCTCCTTCAAAGCCAGAATCTGTTTCCAACAGTATTGGATCGCCATCCGCTGTCCAAGGCAGGACGCGGATGAAGTGCCATCCCTCTTCGAATTCGATCTTGTTGAGCTTAGCAAGATTAGTCGTGCATCGCAGACGATTCGCGGTCCAAGCCTTCACCTTTTTGGATTTCCCAATCGGTCCATCATTCTGCGAAATGATCTGAACTGTAAAATGGTCGAGACCGCGGATTTTGTCAGGGTGAGGACTTACCTCAAATACAACATTCATCTTGCGGCGATCACTAGGAACCAAAACTTGTTGTCCAATTAAATTAGAAAGTTGCTCCTCAGTCTCATTTTTTTGAACAACAGGCAGATCGGTTTCCAGAACCGATAGTAGAACTTTATGCAGGGAAAGCTCTTCTTGGAATGTCCATTTATCGAATGAAATGCTCCACCAACTTTTGTCAGTCGCGATAGAGGGTGTCCAAGAATCAGGCTCCTGAATATCGTACTTATCAAAGTAGGTGACAAGGCGTGACTCAAGAGCTTTGTCGGTAAGTTTCAAATCAGCGATACGGCCTCGAACTGACTTATGGGAGGTCATCAGGCTTCGTACGCTGCCAAGATTCCTACGAATCTTAGCATTGACCATCCCTAGATCGGCAAAAAGCTTGAAATCTGGAATCAGCGTTAATTCATACAGACTTGCTCCAAGCGTTTCTCCATCAACCCCATTCTCGAGCGCCGTGAGCAGATATCGCACGCGAGAAACATCATCCGCAAAAGTCCATTCTTCCTCCGAAAGGATGCTCAAGAGATCGCGAATCTGGCTAACCAGCGTTGCAGGGAGCCGATTAAGCAGCAACTCAATAAGTTCTTCATAGATGGTGGTGAATGACAACTCCTCGAAAGTTGCCACGCCAAAAGAATCTTCCGCACTGGTGCGAAGTGAGGCTGGGATGAATACCAATAAAGGCTGACGCAGCTCTCCATTTGCTACAGGGTTACGCAATTCTACGAGTTTGGTAGAAGTCACATGGAAAGGCTGGCCCTCCTGGTCATGGCTACCCAAAATAAAGATGTTCCCATTGGGCTGGATTCGGCGCAGTTCCTTGCATACCGACTCCATTACATCATCGTCAAGGTCGGTAAACCGCATGCAATGACCTGGGCCTCGGTCGCCCAGAATTGCTTCGATACGCGGGCATAGCAAACCAGCAACCGCCGCGTTCAATTTATCTTGCGAAAGCTTGGTAAACGTGCTGCTCATACGTTCGTCCCGCTCTTACCTATTCCGCCGCTTCGCACAATCACATACCGGGGTGACACCTTCTGAGTCACGTAGGCATCCGACAAATCCTCGTAGAATCCGATTTCCCGTAGGCGTCGTTTGAAAGCCTCGAGATTTAGGCGCAAGGCACGCCTATCCAGGATACTGGTGTTAGTCTGGGCTCCTTCCGGGAGCCGGTCGATGTGAAGGCCGTAGCGGTTTCTCAGGAAGTCCAGCAATTCTTCGATGCGGATTTCCCGAGTTATGAAGTGGCCACTATCCTGGCTGAGAACGGCTATCTGAAGCAGCACTTCCAGTAACTTGCTCCCCATCACAAATCTGCGGGGGCTTCCCTTAGTTCTGGATTGGGCCAACAGACCGTTTTCCTTGTTCTTCAGTAAAAGGGAATCCAGGCACTCAGTGATATACTGTCGATGATACTTGCCACGATACGCCATCAAGATTTCGATGAACGTTTCAAATTCACCGAGACCCATTGCAGTAACTTCCCGTATCTCTGGATCGATGTCGTCAGTTTCAGAGGTTGCCTCCTCAATCAGGCTGGCTAGGCGGAACTTGAAGTAGGCTTGCCGTTCGGCATCATATTCAGGCTTGAGCAGGGAAACCAAGTCACCGACACCGAAATTACCTCCCCCGGGTGTAGCAATTTTGCCCGTCTTTTTGCTCAGATATTCCGCCATTTCATCAAGCTTCTTGACGATAAAATTGGCCTGAACAAAAGCCGGGATCTGGCGGTAGAGTCGGTCCGTTGACTTGCGGGCCAGTTCTGCCATGTGTGGATTGTTGACATCGCCCATATCAATGACCAAGGCGACGCGGTAAGGGCAGCCATCCAGCGAGTTGTCGAGATTGGGGTTGATCGGGCATTCCTTGACAGTGCAGAGATTGTTGCCGCTGCGCTGTCTGACCAACTTGGGCAGCATCTGCAAAAGCTTAAGGTGATAGAGGCCCAGATGGAAAGCCATTAGGGTCTTGAGATACTCCACCAGCACAGATCGCGGAATGTAGGGCTCATAGGTGAGAAGCCGCAGAATATCATCAGCCATGATATCGGCCTGGCCAATACATAGTGGCTGGTGACGATCCGGCTCTCGGGAGTCGCGCATATCGGCGGTCACCTGCTCGTTGAATCGAAGCAGTGCTCGAGTTTCGACATCCACCTTAGCCGACTTTTCGGGCTTGTCTGTGACAAGGTCGTAGCCTGGAAAGAAGAAGCGCTTGAGGGCATCGCGGGCCGCTTGACCTTTGCCTTTTCGAGCATAAAAGAGCATCCAATAAATTTGCTCCGACGCACCGTAATCACGGCAATGGTTGGCATTGCGGAATTTGTAGGTTTCGCCGTGAAGCGGTCGTGGGGACGCTACTGCTTGATTACTCTTCCCACGATTCACCACATCCAAGAGTTCCGTTTCAACCCACTTGCGAACAATGTCTGGATGTTTATCGAAGTCGATGAAATACTGCTTAATGTCGGAATACTTGATAATTTCATCACTGAATTCATCTGGTTGGAGGTTGCCTGCGCGAGGAGGTTTGCGACTGCTGTAACCATCAAACTTCAACCTCGGGAAGAGCATCGTGAGCACACGATCCATCTCGATATGCTTAAAGTCAATAAATGTCGTCTTTGGGCAGCGAAATTCTTTGTCCCTACCTTTTAGTCCCATATTATGCTCCTTTCTCCGAAACCTTCATTACCAGTGCTCCTTCGTCATTCTGATTGATCTGGTAAAACCGGTGTCCTGTTTCGGTAAGGAGAACTTCCTGATATGGAGCCGCTGATAAGACATTTTTGAAAACGGCTAAGCTCAGCAAGAAGCCTTCCTGTTCCTCGACACTGGGTCGGTAACCCTGGTCTAACCGTATCAGCATCTCATAGATGTCAAGATTTATACGTAAGCTGGCCTTGTGCCCGTTGCCTGAGTCGTAAAATAGCACCAGTGCTTGAGGCTGGCACTCAAGGAAAGGATGGGTCGCTGTCTCCAGATCCGTACGGAGTGTAAAGTGAGAACCATCAAAGAGACGGTAACTGCGTATCGTGCCTTTATCTACTTGGCGAACGCGTAGTGCCAAATGGTTGCCCAATCGCGCCGGCTCGCTCAGACCTTCACCCCGGTTGATAGCCCGGAGAATGTCTGTGACCCTATCTGAACTTCTGGCATCGGATTGCTGAATGGCTTCCAGGAAGGAATCAATGCCTTCGTAAGGTAACATTTCCTTCCAGCCGCTGTCACGTCGCTCAAAGAAATGACGACGACGCATGTGCGAGAGGTAATTCCGATGCTTGGCGATTAGTCGCGCACGATTCTTCGACGAGTAATCGCGTGGTAACTTGCGGAACAATGTTTCCAGCAAATCTTCGTCGTAGTTTCCACGCTCATCGAAACTAAGCCGGGATGATTTGTGATTAGCTGGTACGATAAATCCCAGCTTTCGATCCAAATCGGGATTGCTAACTTCGGCTATATCGATCTCGCGCAGCAATGAAATTAGGCGATCATTGGAAGCTTCTGCTCCGCCTAACCAGGAATTGAAGTAGAAACTATCAAGAATCCGATTTTGGATATCCTCACCGCTGCTTTGATAGAGCTGGTGGATACCATCGCAATCCCGAGTACCCACCAGCATGAAGGCCAGTGCTGAACGCAGATCCCGCATTGTGATGTGCAAGCGTGCACGCAGGTGAGTAATGTTGTAAAGCATCTTCAAGCGCTCAGTGGCCTTGGGGCCCGCAACTGGGTCTTGGAAGGTTTGGGCATTGTGGTAGGCATAGCACTTGCCCTTAATATCGCACTTCTCGCAGGCACGCCAAAATTCCTGCTGTGTCAGGCGGGCAATTAAGCGCTCCAGAATTGAAGGTTCATTTTCTTCAGGCTCCGCGACCACCGAACGTAGGTTGAGGTTGATAACCGCGATACCACTTTCGGGGATGGATCCGGACAAGCCGTACTGAATTTGTCTGGCAAGCAGCGGGAACTTCTCTTCATGCTCGAGGAAGAAATCTACCAAGCGGCCCTCGTTAATGGCGATCAGCCGGGTCTGGTTCTCAGGCCATGCCGAAGTGTCCTTACCCGCAAATGGAGCAAAAAACTTCTGCAGCACGGCGTCATTGCGCTCGTCGCCTTCATCCTGGCTGCCGTCATAGTTACTCTGGTAGGTGTGCCCCTTAAGTTGGAAAATAGCGCCATTTGCGCCGCGCTGCACCTCGGCGCCCTTGCTCTCGGCAAAAGCTTCGAACTGCTGAATGAATGCTGTCTTGCCATCGCCGGCGTTACCGCTAATAATCACCAGCCGGAATTCACCCTGGAGTAGTGCAGGCTTGAGCTTCTCGTCCAGGTAGGTCGGTACGTAAATAACCTTACCAACCTCGTCGAGCCCACGAGTACCCGCGTTCGATACCTGACTCTGGCTGTAAAGGGTCAGCAGATGGGTAACAAAAGGGTTGGTGTTGGGCTTGGTCGGTTCAAAAACCAACTTGGCTAGTGCTTTGGATCCGATCCCTATCTCGCCTGTGCTTAGCACTGAGCGCAAGCGCTTAACTTCGGCTAGGGCAGCCAAAAATTCCGATGCCGAGGCGTAGCGATTCTTGCGTTCCGGCGCAATCATCGTCATCAGCACGTTGACCAGCGAAGAACTGATGTCAGCGCAGCCTTTGAGCTGCTTGGGGTCTTTGGGCTGAATCTTGATCGGCGGTGTGGGCTCCTCAAAGGGATACTTGCCGGTTAAACACTCATAGAAAGTAATTCCGAGAGCATAGAGGTCACGGTCTATGCGAGCTGAGGAATCTGGTTCGGAGGAAAAATCGTAATCCGGCGGCAAGTAACGGCGCGTTCCTCCACCGCCTTGTACATCATCATTCTCAGACACAGCGACGTTGAAGTCAATGATGCGAACGCCTTTATCAGTCCAAAGCAAGTTGGAAGGTTTGACGTCCTGATGATAAACTCCGTGCTTGTGCAGGTGGCTCAATCCTTCAGCCGCCTCGCGCGCGATGCGGACTGCGTCCTCCAGCGATAGCGCCTCGCCCTCAATCAAGTCAGAGACGTCAAGGCCTTCCACATAATCAAAGACGATGTAAGGTGTCTGAGAACTGTCAGCCATACGATCCGCCCAGATTACTTTCACCACATTAGGGTGGTCGGGCAGATTTGTCAAGGTCTTATATTCTCGACGCAATCGTTCGTAAACACTACGACGGTCTTTGATTACTAGCTTAATGACTCGTACCACATCACCCAGAGCGTCAAACACCTTGTAGGCGACACCAAAGCCGCCACTGCCAAGTTTCTTCTGAATACGAAAGCGATCTGCAAGGATAAAATCCTGCGGTAGGTTCATAAAGTCGTACAGGTTTTGAGATGCGACTGAATGAGTGACATTCGCAGCAGACTCGCCTCTTGCTACCGGCAAAATCAGATCTTCAAGTGCCTTACGGGCGACAGCGGCACTGACATGACGCTCCTCTGGGTCAAACTCACAGAACTTCTGTAGCCACTCATCGATACCTTTGGGTAGATCCGGTTTATGCTCCGAGGCATTGATGGGGAATTTGCCATCAGCCTCCATCATCTGGTCGACGCTCTCGAAAGGCAGTTCTCCGACAAGCAATTCGTAAAAAATAACTCCAGATGAGTATATATCCGAAGCAATGCTGGCTTGGTCGGGATATCGTATGCATTCTGGGGCTTGGTATCTCTCAAGTTCTTTCTTACCTAAATCTTCCACCACTAGATGGGCGATTGTAGAAGTTCGATTCTTTCCTACACGAGCATAGTCGTAATCTGTGATTCTTGACTGGCCTCCTTTACTTACCAGAATCGCGTCTGGAGTCAAGTTGCGATGGATTACCTCATGCCGATGCGCATGATCTAGGGCGTACAGCACATCGTGCATCACCTGGAGTTTCTGGTCGAAGGTCAGCGCCAGGGAAGCCTTGTTGATGTGCAGACGCAGGGCTTGGCCAGGGAGGTCTTCAGTGACCAGTACCACCTTATCTTCTTCGTCGGAAACAAAAAGATCCTTTACTGCAAGCACATTGGCGTGCGTTGGCATATGGGCTACGGCACGATAGGCATTGCTGATCTTCTTGAACTCTTCCTTGCGGGCTGCCTCATCTTGGTAAGGGTCAGCCTTATAGACACGCAGGCGAGCCATACCGCCGCTCTTGCCCAATAGATTGTGCTTGGCCCGGTACTCGGTGTAGCGGTCGGTGCCACCCAACTTTTCTTCCACCTGCCAGTCACGGAACACCAGCGCCGCGCTCTTAGGTTTAGCTTTTCCGGTGATTACCTTGGTGATGTGGGAGTGAAAGCGGGTGATGTTATCTAACCGGCTACTGGGGATCCGACTTAGATCGCGGAAGTATTTCAGACAGTGCTTGAAGTCGGTAACATCCGGACTGTCGATACCTGCTTGGTCGAAAACAGCGGCGTCATCGGCGGTAAGCAGTACAGTTGCATGCACATGGGCCTTGCGCAGCTCGATTAGGCCGGTATTGCTCTCGCGGATGATCGTAGCCATGGTTCTGGCGTGGCTGCGCAGCTTAGCCAGCGGCGAGAAGAACGGCTGCCGGCCCTCCGGATACCACTTGGAGCCATACACATCGATATTGCCCCGCGTTCCTTTGACATCCACAAGGTAAAGTGCGTGAGGTGCGAGGATAGCGATGTCGATTTCGAACACCTCCTCCCCCTGGCGCATCTCGAAGTTATGGAAGATCAACCACCCCTCAGGGAGATGATCCCGAAGGAAACCAATGGCCTGCCGTTCAGACTCGTTCACGGGTTGCCCAATAGGTATGACCTTAGCCATTAGGCCCCCCCTCTTCAATGGTGCGCGTGACAAGGGCAATAGCTTGTCTCTCTAGCTTCAACGCCTCCGCTACGCTGTCATGCGCTTCAATCACAGGCTGTGCAAGCCGTTTACGTGTTGTTTCATCAGGCCACGGGATCTCAAACTCCCTCATGTGTGGATCCCAAACCCGAGGAATACCATTTCCTGATGCCTGCCTTTTAATTAACACTTGCCCATACAATGTTCGCAAGAAAAGATAGATGTATGCGCCATCCTCCAACGTCTTTGGTACTATACGATAGAGATCGTCTGCACAAAAAATATTTTCAAGCCAACCACTCACAAAAAGGGGGCGGCCAAACAGGCCATAAATCTGACCTGCGGCCTGAAAGATGACCCATCCCCGTTTGACAATAAATTCGTCAAAGTCTGGTGTTCGGTAGCTCACAAATCGCAACTCATTTGCCTCATAAAGATAAGCGTCAGTACCACTTACAAACTGACGTCCATGTTCTGAGCTTTCTACCCAGATGCGCCTAAAAACGGGCGGTTTAAAAAGCCTTTCCGTTACTGTTCGTAATTTTTCAACCGGATAGCGCCCGCTTCGAACAGCTCTCTCAGCCTCGATTGCTGCTGGCGAATGGAAAGGGGCATCTAATCTTCGCCTAATGTCATACGAAGAGACTGTTGACCACCCTAGCCTGGAAACGTCAAAATGATTGAGCGATGGCAAACCTAATTCAGCGACAATTTGGTCAGTCATCAACTCGATTTTTCTTGAGGCCTCTGCTCTTATGTCAGCGGCACGCTGAACAAGAATATGCGCTTCTTCCTCGACAGAACCCAACCGCGGTACTGGAAGATCTGCGATATGGTGTGGTTCTAGGTGGGTTATTATTGATCCGTATGTTCCAGAGACAACAAGAGGCAAGCCAAATTTAGTAGAAAGGTAGGCGTAAACATAACCAGGTTGGACTTTCTTTTCGTCTGGAATAATGCGCAGGACGTCTTCTGTGCATGCCATCCCATTCATGTCGTTACGCGCATAAACCATTCGACCGATAGTTCCGGATCGAGTAATGAGAGTCCAACGGTCTTTAATTAAAAGTTGGTTATTTTGCTCTGCAACTGATTTCGCAATCCGGCTAATGGTACTTAGGTCAGCCTGAAGAATATCGGTGCTTGACAAAAAAGGATAGCCGTATCTTTCGTCATCAACCCAAAGACGAGTGATACGGCCAGCATTAATAATGCCAGATATACCACCTTCGGTTAAGAGCCTGTCTAATATTCGAACGATGGAGGTAGGCCTTGAGGGCTGACGAGACGTTCTTGGCGTGCTGATGCGACAAAAACCCCTTGCTGGTGTAGACTGAGGTTGCTGAAGCCGACCAGTCAGACCAGAAGGGGTATTGAGATGGTAGCACCAGCGCGGTCGCCTGTCCAACCGATGGAAGAGGCGTACGAGACCGATGTGACGGACGCCGAATGGGAGCTGCTCCGACCGCACCTCGAGGTGCGAGCCAAAACCGGGCCACAGCGAACAGTTGACCTGCGACGGGTGTTCAACGCCATCTGCTACAAGCTGCGGACGAGCTGCCAGTGGCGCTTGCTGCCCAAGAGCTTTCCGAAGCGCTCGACGGTGAGCTACTACTTCCACAAATGGACGAAATCCGGCATCCTGGTGCACCTCAACGACCTGCTGCGCCGGCGGGTGCGCCGCGAGGTTGCGGGAAAAGAGAACGCCGAGGCGACCGGGGGCGTGATCGACACCCAGAGCGTGAAGAGTACGGAAGCCGGCGGCCCAGAGCGAGGCTTCGATGGCGGCAAACTGGTGAAGGGGCGCAAGCGCAATCTGCTCGTCGACACCTTGGGGCTTTTGATCACGGCGGTGGTACATGCGGCCAACATCTATGATGGAGCAGGCGCCGAGCGCGTGTTGGAGGCAACGCGCAGGCGTGGCATCCGGCTCAAGAAGGTATGGGCAGACCAGACCTATCGTGGCTCACTCCGCACCTGGATGCAGCAGCACGGGCTTGGCGACTTGGAGATTGTGGAGCGCGAGAAAGGCGTGCGTGGCTTTGTTGTCCAGCCCAAGCGCTGGGTGGTCGAGCGCACCCACGCCTGGATGGGGCGAAACCGCCAACTCAGCAAGGAGTATGACCACAACCCGCGCTCCTCAGAAAGCTGGCTCTACATCGCCTCAATCCGGCTGCTCACCCGCCGCCTCGCCAAGGCCAGTGCCGTCAAGAAGGCCGCGTGATGGTTGGAATATTAGACAACCTCTAAGTCTTGCAGGCTGTCCTTTTGCACCGGAAGTTGATCCAACAACTCTTTCGCCTCTATTGCGCCAGAAAGGTATGGCCCACAATCAAGTCGGCGTCCTTGCTTCTCAATCCAACTGCGCGGAACAGCCTTGACCTGGAATTTTCTGTTCATAACGTGACCTCACCTGTAGCACGGAATTCCTTAAACTTCTCCGCAACTATCGGCAATTCGTCGTGAACACGACGATTCCGGCGCTTGGTGCGTCGGATTTCAACTTCGCCACCTTCACGAACCCGCTCGATCACTTCTTCATCAAAGACCAGTTCTTCACCATCGGGGGCACGCTGGAAAAGGAGATTGCCCCGAGCATCGACGCCCGCCCGACCTACCACAGCCATGAACACCTTGTATTCTGGGTGCTCAGTGTTAATTAGTTCCTCCTGGCTACGACGGCGCAGCACTAGGAAACTGGGCAAGGCTGGCGTCAGGCCGTATTCTTTGACTGTAACCTTGAAGGGCTCTACCGGCAGGTCAACCGAGGCCAACACCTCACAGTGACGAAGAATCCACCAGCGTACATATTCATCACCTGGATTGCCCAGCAAGCCATCGGGAAGCAGGATGCCCACACGACCTGTGCTAGGCTTCACCCATTGGAGAGCGCGTTCAATAAACAGCACCTCGGGCGGCACACCGCTAGTTTTCAGGTTCCCAGTGTTGCGGAACCCGCCTTCTTCATCACGTTCCCAGTTGTTGCCTAGGTTATACTGTTTTAGGATAGAGGTGTCACTTACCGTGTCTTGGGTCGAAAACCAAGGGTTGAGAAGAACGACGTCCATGCTGCCCAAGGGCATGGCTGGGCGGGCGGCTTCAATACCGTCTAAGTCGCCGTCCGGGAAGGTGCGAGCATCAATGCGAAACACGCGCCCCGGATTGCCAGTGGTGAACAACAAGTTCATGCGGCTGGCAACTGCCAAGAAGGGGTCAATGTCACAGCCTAGGGCGTTGCTGGCCGCCCAGGAAGCAGTTTCATTCTGCGCTTGGCGAATCTGCATGTTAGTGGCTTCTCTAGGCGTGGTGCCCATAGCTGCCAATTTCTTCTTGAAGATGTGCCCGGCAGTCATAGCCAGGAAAGTACCAGTGCCGCTAGAGCAATCCATAATACGCTCGCCGGGCTGCGGGTCGAGCATCTCTACCGCCATCTCCGCAACGTTGAGCGGCGTTGGGTAGCGGCCCTCGCGGCCGTCCATCACACTGCGGGCGACCGCACGGAAAGCCCCAGTGCGGTAGCGGGGCTGGGTTTCGCTTAGGGAATAGCGAGCCAACTCCATTACTACACGGGCGGTCTGTTTTGGCGTCAGGTTGAGAGTCCAGCCCTGGGCAAGCACATGAGGCTGCCAAGCCATTGCACCCCGCAAGCAGGATGATACTCTTTGGTATATGGCTTGTTGGCCTTCAGTTGTGAATGGTTCTTCCCCTTTAATCCAAAACTCTCTGTCACCTGTAGCTCTTGTTTCATCATATATTTTCGCAAATAGGATCAAGGCAAGCTGTTGGAAGCCTGCTTTATCTCCCAACCCGATATTCTGGTTGCTGGATAAGTAGAGGAAACAGCGCGATAATGCGTCTTCAAGACCTTCTGCATCGGCACTAACCTGAATTACGCCACCAGTGCGCTCTAAATCTCTAGTTGCTTCACCTGGAGCGGGCCAAACGCCAAGTGGCTTAGGCCGAACCTCGAACCGGGTGCGTTCAACTTGGAACAAAAACTCTTCCTGCCCGTTGGTCCACATTCCCAACGTCGCACCAGGTACCAGTTCCAACAGTTCCTTGAGCTCGCGCAAGTCAACCTCAGCCTCGTCAATAGAGCGAAGCTTGTCGCGTTTTTTCTGATTCTTGCAGACAATGATTCGCTGCAAATTGTCGTTATTATGTTTCAAATCGGGACGGAAGATGGCGATGTCAATCTTCGCGGGTTTGCCACCTTTAATGCTATGTTTGTAGTCAACTTCAATATCATTCCGATCAAATCCGTAACTCTCAATAAGTTGCCGCAGCACCTTTTGCACCAGCAACTTTTTAGGCGATACGCTTTCCTTCTTGCCTGTTAAGATATCAATGAAATAGTTACTCGGGCCGTTCTCTTCGGTAGCATCCTGCGGGACTTCAACGATGTCGTCTTGATCACTCATCTCTTTTGCTCCTCGCGAAATTCGCGGTACTTCTTACCGATGACTGGAAGATCATTGTCTTCAATCTTTTCACTGCGGGTCAGGGTACGTTCCACGAACCGACCCCCAATCCGGATGCGCTCAGTGTGCTGCTTAGGCTCAACAATTTCTTCGCCGTCGGGCGTACGTTTGTAGAGTTTGTTGCCGCGACGGTCAAAGCCAACCTTGTCGGCTACTGCCATGAAGACCGAGTATTCCTCGGTTCCACCCAAGGCCTCACGATGCTTCTCCTGAGTATCTTTGCGACGTAGGAATAGCAGACTGGTGAGGATGTTGACGTTGGCCTCGGCAACAAAGGCCTCTACCGGCAGGTCAACGGAAGCGAGTACTTGGGTTTCGCGCATAATCCACCAGCGGATATACTCCGCCGCGGGGTTGCCAAGAACGCCGTCGGGCAGAACTATACCCATGCGACCCTTGCCGGGCTTGAGCCATTTGATGCAGCGCTCGATAAAGAGAATTTCCGGTGCTACACTACCTTTGAGTACGCCAGTGTTGCGAAAACCCCCTTCGCCATCAGGCTCCCAAATATGTGCTAGTTCGTACTGCTCCAGGATATGCTTGTCAGTAACGGGAATGTCTGAGCCGAACGGGGGGTTGGTGGCGATGATATCCACCGAACCCAGTGGTATTTCCTTCTTCGCAAAGGGCAGATCGGCCAGATGTCCTAATGGGAATTCCAGAGAGTTGATATTGTAAATGTGGCCACCCCCGTCACCTGCCAGCACCATATTCATCTGAGCGGCGCGAATTAGGAAGGGATCAAAGTCGGCTCCGAAAACGTTCGCGGCGGCATACTCTTTCACCCGTTCATGGACGTTCAGAAATTCAGTGGTGTTCTCGTTTCCGGATTGGGTATTTTGCTCATCGCGGAATTTTTTAAGCATGTACCCTAAAGTGGCAACCAGAAAGCCACCAGTGCGTGGCGTAGGGGCAGGGCGCACCTTCCGGCCTCGCGGACGGCGTGTTTCCCCACCCCTCGCCCCAAACCGGACGTGACAGTTTTCCGTCATCCGGCTTTCCGGGTCGCGGTGGCGCTCCACT
>Ga0164290_1001929_pt1 | contig 20286 bp, 17 predicted proteins | sample Micstemetagenome_FD_108782 | JGI IMG/M metagenome (GOLD analysis project Ga0164290, IMG submission 108782) | Contaminated culture microbial community from soil near Moab, Utah, USA - Microcoleus steenstrupii SON62 (Illumina Assembly) | ecosystem: Environmental > Terrestrial > Soil > Soil crust... | reverse complement strand
CAACGTCCTGCCCTTCATCGCCCGCGCCATGGTCGTGGCCCTGCGCGACCAGCCGACCATCAACTCGCACTACGACGACGAGGCCGGCGTCCTGACCACCCACGCCGCCGTCCACATCGGCATAGCCGCCCAGACCCCGAACGGCCTGATGGTCCCGGTGGTCCGTCACGCCGAATCCCTCGACCCCTGGGCCACGGCGCTGGAGATCGCCCGCGTCTCGGGCGCGGCCAAGGACGGTTCGGCCAAGCGCGACGAACTGTCGGGCTCGACCATCACCATCACCTCGCTGGGGACGTTGGGCGGGGTCATCCACACCCCGATCATCAACCACCCCGAGGTCGCCATCGTCGGCCCCAACAAGATCGCCGAGCGCGTGGTGGTCAAGGACGGCCAGATGGTCGTGCGCAAGATGATGAACCTGTCCTCCAGCTTCGATCACCGCATCGTCGACGGCCACGACGCGGCGGTCTTCGTGCAGCGGATCAAGGGGCTGCTGGAGCATCCCGCGACGCTGTGGATGGGGTGAGGGTGATGCGGACGCTGTCGGCGCTGATCGGGGCGGTCTTTATGGCCGGCGTCGCCGCGCCCGCGTCCGCCTGCGTGCCGCCGCCTCCGCCGAACTGGCACGGCTGGCTGAACGATCCTTCGGTAGCGATCTCCGTGGGCCGGGTGGAGCGGGTCGAGATTCTGCCGCCCCAGAACAGCGGCGGGGTGATCATCATCCCGGGCAGGGCCCACATCGTGACGCTGGAAGTGATCCAGGGCGCGCCCACGGTGGATGTCGCCGAGGTCGGCGGCGCGCTGGAGGTGCGGCAGTCTCTGACGCCCGGCGTGACGCCGCTCTGCCTCAACTATCTTGAGCACAAGGTGGGCGACCTCGTGATCCTGGTCCAACCGACACCGTCCTATGATCGCCCGCTGGTATACAGCCGACACTGGGCCACCCTCCCGCAACTGACGCCGTTCATCGAGAAACACCTGTGACCCAGACCCTGTCCGTCAAAGTCCTCATCATCGGCGCCGGCACCGGCGGCTATGTCGCGGGCATCCGCTGCGGCCAGCTGGGCCTCGACACCGTGCTGATCGACGGCGGCGACGGCCTCGGCGGGACCTGCCTCAACGTCGGCTGCATCCCGTCCAAGGCCATCATCCACGCCGCATCGAAATTCGAGACGGTGACCAAGGCCGCCGCCGGCGGCACGCTCGGCATCACGGCGTCCAAACCCGCCATCGACCTGGCCCAGACCACGGCGTGGAAGGACGGCATCGTCCGCAAGCTGAACGCCGGAGTCGCGGGCCTGCTCAAGAAGGCGAAGGTCCGGGTCGTCAACGGCTGGGCCGAGTTCTCGGACGCCAAAACCTGCACGGTGAAGACCGCCGACGGCGACATCACAATCAGCGCCGAACACGTCATCCTCGCCACCGGCTCGGAGCCGGTCGAACTGCCCTTCCTGCCCTTCGGCGGCGACGTCATCTCCTCGACCGAGGCCCTGTCCCTCGACAAGGTCCCTGGCAAGCTGGTCGTGGTCGGCGGCGGCTACATCGGCCTCGAACTCGGCATCGCCTTCCGCAAGCTGGGGGCCGAGGTCGCCATCGTCGAAATGGCCGACCGCCTGCTGCCGCTCTACGACAAGGCCCTGACCGACCCGGTGCGGAAATGGCTGGAGACGCACGGCGTCGAACTGCATCTCGGCGCGAAGGCCGGGTCGTTCGAAAAGGGCCAGCTGAACATCACGACGAAGGACGGCGCCGCCCTCAAGCTCAAGGCCGACAAGGTCCTCGTCACCGTCGGTCGCCGCCCCCGCACCCAGGGCTGGGGCCTCGAAAACATGGGCGTCGCCATGGCCGGGCCCTTCGTCAAGATCGACGACCGCTGCGCCACCTCGATGAAGAACGTCTGGGCCGTCGGCGACCTGACCGGCGAACCCATGCTGGCCCACAAGGGCTCGGCCCAAGGCGAGATCGTCGCCGAGATCATCGCCGGTCATGACAAGCGCTTCGACCCGGTCACCATCGCCGCCGTCTGCTTCACCGAGCCGGAGATCGTCTCCGCCGGCCTCGGTCCGCAGGACGTCGAGGGCCGCGACGACGTCATCACCGCCGTCTTCCCGCTGATGGCCATCGGCCGCGCCCTGGCGCTGGAGGCTGGCGACGACGGCGGCTTCGTCCGCGTGCTGGCCTCGAAGACCGACCACCGCCTGCTCGGCGTCCAGGCCGTCGGCCAGCATGTCTCGGAACTCAGCAACAGCTTCGCCCAGATGCTCGAGATGGGCGCCCTGCTGGAGGACGTCGCCGGAACCATCCACGTCCACCCGACCATGGGCGAGGCCTTCCACGAGGCGTCGCTGCGGGCGCTGGGACATGCGATCCATATCTAGGGGCTAGGGGCTGCCCCCTTCGCCCAACCGTCACAATCCTCTGGTCTAAGCGAGCCAACACACCTGTTGTCCGGAGACTGATGATGACCCGCACACTCCTCGCCGCCGCCTCGGCGGTCGCCCTTCTCGCCCTCGGCGCCTGTGGCGACAACAACAGCGGAAGCGCCCAGGGCGCGCGCGCCGGCGTCTGGGCCGCCGGCTCCTCGACTGTCTTCCCCTTCACCACCCGCGTCGCCGAGAATTTCGCCCGCGCCTCGGGCGGGGCTGCGCCGCGCGTCGAATCGCTGGGCACCGGCGGCGGCATCCAGGCCTTCTGCCGGGGCGTCGGACCGGCCACCCCGGACATCGCCAACGCCTCGCGCCGGATGAAGAAGTCCGAGTTCGACATGTGCCAGGCGAACGGGGTCACCGACATCGTCGAGCTGAAGATCGGCTATGACGGCCTCGTCATCGCCACCGCCCTGAACGCCGGCGACTACGGCTTCGAGGGCGACGACCTGTACCTCGCCCTGGCCAAGGAAGTGCCGGGCCCGAACGGGACCTTCGTCGCCAATCCGCACAGCACCTGGAACCAGGTCAATCCGAACCTGCCGGCCACCCGCATCATGGTCTACGGCCCGCCGCCGACCTCCGGCACCCGCGATTCCTGGGTCGAACTGGCCATGGCCCCCTCCGCGAAGGCCATTCCGCAGCTCGCCGCCCTCGCCGAGAGCGACGAGGACCGTTTCGAAGCCATCGCCCACACCCTTCGTGAAGACGGCGGCTGGATCGATTCCGGCGAGAACGACAACGCCATCGTCCAGACCCTGACCCGCACCCCTGGCTCCACCGGCGCCTTCGGCTATTCCTTCCTCGAGCAGAACAGCGACTCGGTGAAGGCCCACAGCGTCAACGGCGTCATGCCGACGCTAGAGACCATCGCCTCGGGCGAATATCCGATCTCCCGCTCGATGTTCATCTACGTCAAGAAGGCCCACATCGGCGTGACCCCGGGCCTGCAGGAGTTCGTCCTCGAATACATGTCGGAGGCCGCCGCCGGCCGCGGCGGCTACCTTCAGGACCGCGGTCTGGTGCCGCTGCCCGCCGACGAACTGACCGCCCAGCGCGCCATCGCCTCGGCCATGACCGCGATGCAGGCTCCGGCGGAGTAATCGGCTTCACCTCCCTGTCGGCGAAGGCCGATGGGGAGGTGAGGCTCAGGCCGCCGCCTTCTTCCTCAGCCGGGCGATGCGGCGCAGCCGGCGCCAGAAGCGCCCGCGCTCCGGCTCCGGATAGGGCTGCAGGTTCTCGACGAACTGTTCGGCAGAGGCGCGCCAGCTGAATTTTTCCGCATAGGCCCGCACCGCCGCCCGGTCGCATTCCAGCGCCGCCATACAGGCGACCCGCAGATCCTTGTCGATGGCCCCGGCGTTCGAGCCCGGAATGATGTCGATCGGCCCGTGCGCCGGATAGGCCGCCACCGGCGTGCCCGTGGCCATGGCTTCCAGGATCACCAGGCCGAAGGTGTCGGTCCAACTGGGGAAGACGAAGACGTCGGCGTCGCGGAAGCAGCGCGCCAGCTCCTCGCCGAACCGCGCCCCGAGGAATTTCGCCTCCGGGTACTTTTCCTCCAGCTCGGCCCGCGCCGGCCCGTCGCCGACCACGATCTTGGTGCCCGGCAGGTCGGTCTTGAGGAAGGATTCGATGTTCTTCTCGACGGCCACCCGGCCGACGTTGAGCCAGAAGGGCCGCGGCCAGTCCTTGCCGCCGATCTCGTCATAGATGCGCGGCAGGTCCGGGTTGAACTGTTCGGTGTCGACGCCCCGCGACCACGGCGAGACGTTGCGGAAGCCGTGCGCCTCCAGCTCGTCGCGCAGCGTCGGCGTGGCCACCATCAGCCGGCCCGACGGCTTGTGGAACCACTTCATATAGGCGTAGCCGACCTGCACCGGGATCGGGAACCGGGCCGAGACATATTCGGGGAATTTGGTGTGGTAGCTGGTCGTGAACGGCAGCTTCCACTCGACGCAGATGCGCCGCGTGGCGATGCCGATCGGCCCCTCGGTGGCGATGTGCACCGCCTCCGGCTCGAAGGCGCGCAGCCGTTCGCGGATCTCCTCCTCGGCCCCGAGCGCCAGCCGGATCTCCGGATAGGTCGGGCAGGGAATGGTCTTGAACTGGCTGGGTTCGATGACCTCGACCTCATGGCCCATGGCGCGGCATTCCGCGATGGTCCGGGTCAGGGTGCGGACGACGCCGTTAACCTGGGGCTCCCAGGCGTCGGTGGCCAGAACGATGCGCATGTAGCCGAAAGGCTCCGCCGTTGATCGGGGAACTGATCTAGCCGTTTGGAACCGGCTTGGCGAGACGCCGCACCCTCTCCCGTTCCCGGGAAAAAGGGGCTAGAGGCCGCTCATGAACGCACATGTCTTCCCGCCGGCGCCGCTGACCCAGGACTGGGACGCCCTGGACCACGGCAAATACGCCGATGAGGGCGAGATCGTGCGCGGCCTGCTGGCCCGGATTCCGCTGGACGCCGCCGAGCGCGAGGCGGTCGTGGCCCAGGCGGTCGATCTGGTCGAACTGGCCCGCGAAACCCAGAAGCGCGAAGGCGTGGTCGAGAGCTTCCTGCAGGAATTCTCGCTCGGCACCCGCGAGGGTCTGGCCCTGATGTGCCTGGCCGAGGCCCTGCTGCGCATCCCCGACGAGGAGACCCGCGACAAACTGATCGCCGAGAAGATCGGCTCGGCCGACTGGGCCTCCCACCTCGGCCAGTCCGAGAACCTGTTCGTCAACGCCTCGACCTGGGGGCTGATGCTGACCGGCAAGCTGGTCGACGTCGACGACGACGCCCGCCGCGACCTGCCCGGCTTCCTGCGCCGCGTCGCCGGCCGTCTCGGCGAGCCGGTGATCCGTCAGGCCGTGGCCGCCGCCGTGCGCATGATGGGCGAGCAGTTCGTGGTCGGCCGCACCATCCAGGGGGCGCTGAAACGCGCCAACCGCGAACAGTGGCTGTGCAGTTTCGACATGCTGGGCGAGGGCGCCCGCACCACCGCCGACGCCGAACGCTATGAGACCGTCTACGCCCAGGCCATCCACGGCGTCGGCAAGGCCATCCCCGAGCGCAAGGAGATGCAGGGGCCGATGACCGGCCACGGCGTCTCGGTCAAACTGTCCGCCCTGTCGCCCCGCTATGAGGCGACCCAGGAGGCCCGGGTCTGGGCCGAGCTCTACCCGCGGGTGAAGCGGCTGGCCCTGATCGCCGCCTCCTACGACATCAATTTCTGCATGGACGCCGAGGAAGCCGACCGGCTGGCCCTGTCGCTGAAACTGCTCGACGCCCTCGCCCACGACCCCGACCTCGGCGACTGGAAGGGCCTCGGCCTCGCGGTCCAGGCCTATCAGAAGCGCGCCCCCGAGGTCATCGCCCGCGTCGCCGAACTGGCCCGCGTCTCCGGCCGCCGCCTGATGGTCCGGCTGGTCAAGGGCGCCTACTGGGACACCGAGGTGAAGCGCGGCCAGGTCATGGGCCGACCCGACTATCCGGTCTTCACCACCAAGGCCGCGACCGACCTCAACTATCTGGTCTGCGCCCGGGACATCATCGCCGCCGCCCCGCACCTCTACGGCCAGTTCGCCACCCACAACGCCGTCTCATTGGCCGCCGTCCAGCACATGGCGCGTCGGGCCGGCGAGCGGGTCGAGTTCCAGCGCCTGCACGGCATGGGCGAGGCCCTCTACGAAGCCGCCGAACAGCTCTGGGCCGCCGACCGCTTCGTGGTCCGCTCCTACGCCCCCGTCGGCGGCCACGAGGAGCTGCTGCCCTATCTGGTGCGCCGCCTGCTCGAGAACGGCGCCAACTCCTCCTTCGTCCATGCGTTGCTGGACGAGCGCGTGCCTGCGGCGACCGTCGCCGCCGATCCCATCCTTCAGGTCGAGGCCCACCCCGACCGTCACTCCAGAATCCCGGCGCCCAGGAACATGTACACCGACAGGCACAACTCCCTCGGCCGCGACTACAGCCGGCTCGAGGACCGCCAACGCCACGCCCAGGCGCTGGAGCTGGTCGACCGCGAGAAACTGACCTCCGGCCCGATCATCGGCGGCATGCTGCGCGCCGGGACCAACCCGCAGGACGTCACCAATCCCTTCGACCTCAATCAGGTCCTCGGCCATGTCTCCGAGGCGACCGAAGCCGAGATCGACGCCGCCGCCGCCGCCGCGGCCAAGGCCCAGATCGCCTGGGACCGTCAGGGCGGCGCCCGCCGCGCCCTCGTCCTCAACGCCATGGCCGACGCCCTCGAGGCCGACATGGACCGCCTCGTCGCCCTGCTGTCGCGCGAGGCCGGCAAGACCCTGAACGACGGCGTCGCCGAGGTGCGCGAGGCCGCCGACTTCTGCCGCTACTACGCCATGCTGGCCGAACGCGACTTCGGCGGACCGCAGGAGCTCAAGGGCCCCGTCGGCGAGACCAACCAGCTGGTGCTGCACGGCCGCGGCGTCTTCGCCTGCATCAGCCCGTGGAACTTCCCGCTGGCCATCTTCACCGGCCAGATCGCCGCCGCCCTCGCCGCCGGCAATGCCGTCCTCGCCAAGCCGGCCGAACAGACTCCGCTGATCGCCGCCGAGGCCGTGCGCCTCTATCACAAGGCCGGCCTCAACCCCGACCTGCTGGCCCTGACGCCGGGACGCGGCGAGACGGTCGGAGCGGCCCTGGTCAGCCACCCCGGGATCGACGGCGTCGCCTTCACCGGCGGCACCGACACCGCCGCCATGATCAACCGTTCGCTGGCCGCCCGGCCCGGCGCCATCATCCCCTTCATCGCCGAGACCGGCGGGCTGAACGGCATGTTCGTCGACACCACCGCCCTGCGCGAACAGGTCATCGACGACGTCATCCTCTCGGCCTTCGGCTCGGCCGGCCAGCGCTGCTCGGCCCTGCGCATGCTCTATGTGCCCAAGGACTCGGCCGACCAGATCATCGAGGGTCTCAAGGGCGCCCTCGCCGCCCAGGTCGTCGGCGACCCCGCCGACCCCGCCACCGACATCGGCCCGGTCATCGACATGGAGTCCCGCCAGATGCTGGAGGCCCATGTCAAACGCCTGTCCCGGGAGGGCAAGATCCTGGCCCAGGCCTCGCTCCCCGCCGGGTGCGAGCGCGGCGAACTGTTCGCCCCGACCATCGCCGAGGTGAAGACCCCCGACTTCCTCGAGAAGGAGGTCTTCGGCCCGATCCTGCACATCTACCGCTATGACCCCGCCAACCTGAAGGAGGTGGCCGGCAAGCTGGCCGCGCGCGGCTACGGCCTGACCCTCGGCGTCCACAGCCGCATCGAGGCCTTCGCCAGCGAGGTGATCCGTCTGGTCCCGGCCGGCAACGTCTACATCAACCGCTCGATCACCGGCGCGGTCGTCGGCGTCCAGCCCTTCGGCGGCGAGGGCCTGTCCGGCACCGGCCCCAAGGCCGGCGGCCCCTACAGCCTGATCCGCTACGCCTCCGAAAAGGCCATCAGCAACAACATCTCCGCCCAGGGCGGCGACCCGGCGCTGCTGAACCTGTAGGTTCGCCGGCCGGGGCCTTGTCATCCCGGACGCCGCGAAGCGGCGATCCGGGACGCGCAAGATGCAATCGGCCCTCCGCCCGGAAGCTGCTTCAGCAGCTGTCCGGGCGACAGGTCATGCCCGCGCGGCGGCAGCCCGTCTCCCGGACAATCGCAGGCGATTTCCGGGAGGTCGGAGAATGGGCCGCGCCGTCCCGGATCGCCGCTTCGCGTCGTCCGGGATGACAAGGAGCTATCCCTCCCCCCGCGCCGCCTCCCGGAACAGCCAGGCCGCCAGCAGCCAGCCCATCGAGAACACCCCGACGATGGCGAAGACGATGTGCTCATGGGCGAGGGCCACGAAGCCCGTGCCGAACTGGGCGATCGCCGTGACCAGCATGGCCAGAGCCATCCCCCTCGCCCGGAACCGGGCCAGAAACGACCCGACGATCGCGATGGCGATCACCCCGAAGAAGATCTGGTTCAGCGGATTGTTCTCGTCGCCGATGATGCCGACCGCGAGGTTCGACCAGACGATCAGGAAGCTGGTCCCCGCCGCCACGACGAACCCCGCCCGGTAGCCGAGGCTGCCCGACAGCCTCAGCCCGATCTCGCAGGCGCCGGCCGCGACTAGCAGCATCGCCCCCCAGACGATGAAGTCGAACGTCGTCCACGGTAGGTCGGCCAGCAGCTTCGCCGCCAGCGGAATCAGCCAGACGATCCCCGCCCCGCCCCACACTGCCAGCCGCAGCCACCGGCCCAGCCGCTCGTTGTCATATCCCGTCGTCGCAGCCATCGCCTCGCTCCTCCATGAGGCGGCCACCCTGCTCGTCCGTCCGGTGAGCGGCATGAGCGAAAGGTGAGCAGTCGCTGAAAAGCGCCCCGGCTCAACCCCCGTCCGGCCCCGCCACATAGATCGTGCAGCTCGAGGTCCCGCCGGTCAGGGGGTTGTCGAAGGCTGCGACCTCCGCCCGCGCCCCCGGAAACACCGCCGCCAGCACGGCCAGGAATTCGTCGTCCGGCCGCTCGTCCGACCACATGGCGAACACCCCGTCCGCCGTCAGGGCCTCGCGCACCCGCGTCAGTCCCTCGGCCGTGTAGAACCGCCCATGGTCCGGGTGCAGCAGCTGGCGCGGCGAATGGTCGATGTCGAGCAGCACCACGTCATAGCGCTCGCCCTCCGCCCGCGCCTCATCGAACCAGCCGAAGAAGTCCCCGTGCGACAGGGTGCAGCGCGGCTCCTGCCCGAGGCTGTCGCCGATCGGGACCAGCCCCGCCCGGTGCCATTCGATCACCGGCTCCAGGGCGTCGACCACCTCCACCGAGGCCACGCGCGGATCGGCCAGCGCCGCCCGCGCCGTGTATCCCAGCCCCAGCCCGCCGACGACCACCCGCAGGCCTTCGCCCTTCGCCGCCGCCAGCCCGCGCACCGCCAGCTCGATCTCCCCCACCGTGAACAGGCTCGACATCAGATGCTCGTCGCCGAGGATCACCTCGACCACATCGGCGTCGATCGCCGCCACCCAGCGCCGCCTCAGCACCAGCGGCCCCATGTCGGTGAGGCGATAGTCCAGCTCCTCGATCAATCGCCCCATGTCGCCTCCTGCCGCGCGCCGCGCCGACGCATGCTCCACCCTGCGGGCGAACGGCCGCGAACGCCACCGCGGATGAGCTTCGGCGGCCTGATCTCGGGGGTGAAACGGGGGTGTCGGACGCGGCTGCGGGGGCTCTCGCCGCCCCGGGCCAGACTGGAGATGGGCGCAAATCAGTTCAGTTCAAGAATTGCCGCGCGACGAAATATGCGCAGTTTGTCGAGCCCTCGAAATCCGGTGGAGGGACCCATGCGCATTCTGTTGTCGACCTTTGGATCACGCGGCGACGTCGAACCCCTGGCCGCCCTCGCGGCCGCCTTGCAGGCCCTCGGCGCCGAAGCCGTGGTCTGCGCCCCGCCGGACCCCGAGTTCGTCGAACTGGTCGCCCGCGCCGGCGCGCCCCTCGCCCCCGCCTTCACCCCCGTGCGCAAATGGGTCGCCGATGCGCTCGCCAACCAGCCGCCGATGGGCCTGCCCGAGCGCGCGGCCATGGTCATGACCGCCCAGTATCATGCGCTCTCCGCGGCTTCGGACGGCTGCGACGCCGTGCTGGCGACCGGCCTGTTCCCCTCGACCGCCGCCGCCCGGGCCGTGGCCGAGACCCGCGGCCTGCCTTACGTCTACGCCGCCTACTGCCCGTATTTCCTGCCCTCGGAGCACCACCGCCCCCATCCCTACCCCGGTCATCCGGTGCCTGGGGACGAGCCCGACAACCGGCTGCTGTGGAAGCGCGACATCCAGACCATGAACGCCCTGTTCGGCGGGGCCTACGCCGAACTCCGCGCCTCGATCGGCCTGCCGCCCGTGGACAATGTCCGCGACCACGTCTTCACCAACCGCCCCCTGTTGGCCGCCGATCCGGTGCTCGCCCCCTGGGCGCCGACGGCCCTGCGCGATGTCCTGCAGACCGGCGCCTGGATCCTGCCGGACCGGCGTCCGTTGCCGCCCGAACTGGAGGCCTTCCTCGAGGCCGGCGAGCCGCCCGTCTATCTGGGCTTCGGCAGCATGCCCATGCCGGCCCTCAGGGATGCGGCGCGAACGGCCATCGAGGCGGTGCGCGCCCGGGGGCGCCGCCTGCTCCTCTCCCACGGCTGGGCCGGGCTGCAGCCGGACGACGGCCGGGCCGACTGTTTCGCCCTCGGCGACGTCAACCAGCAGGCCCTGTTCCCCCGCATCGCCGCCGTCGTTCACCACGGCGGGGCGGGGACGACCACGACCGCCGCCCGCGCCGGCGCGCCCCAGGTCGTCATCCCGCAGATCGCCGACCAGCCCTACTGGGCCCGGCGCACAGCCGACCTGGGCGTGGGCGTGGCCCACGAGGGGCCGGTCCCGACCGTCGGATCCCTGTCGGCCGCCCTCGGGACGGCGCTCGCTCCCGAAACCCGCGCCCGGGCCGCCGCCGTGGCCCCCGCGATCCGTCCCGATGGCGCGACCGTTGCGGCCAGGCTGTTGCTGGATCAGCTCCGGTACGGCAGAGGCCGGCCCGTGTAGGACGGGTGGTCGGCCTCAGGGTCCGGCGGGGTCCGTCTCGTCCCGGTCGCGTGGATACCGTCCGGCCAGCGGGAACGGCGGCAGCCAGGCCTCGCGGCGGATGGACCAGTTCTCATAGGTCGGCGTCAGCTGGTCCGGCGCGTCGAGGGCGCCCAGATGCACCTCGATCTCATCCCCGCTGACGGCGAACACCGACGAGCCGCAGCGCCGACAGAACCGTCGTCCGCCATAGTCCCCCGTCTCGCCCTCGATCGTCACCGCCTCGCGCGGGAAGATGGCGGCGGCGTAGAACAGGGCCCCGTGGTGCTTGCGGCAGTCGAGGCAGTGACAGAGGCCGACCCGGTTCGGCCGCCCCGTCGCCACGACCCGGACATCTCCGCACAGACAGCCTCCGGTGAACCGGTCCATGCCCGTCTCCTGAAATCAACCACGCGGAATGATCCGCGGCGCCCGATGTTCCGTCCCGGAATCGTGAGGCGGACGGTCGGAACAGGCGAGGCTCTGCTCCCGTTCAGGCCGCTCCAACCGCAAGGAGATCACGAATGCACACGCATGACGACCGCGCCGTAAAGGTCCTGAACAGCCTGATCGAAACCACGATGGACAGCGCCCACGGCTATCGCAATGCCGCCGAAGGCGCCGACAATCCGGAGTTCAAATCCCTGTTCTCGGAACGCGCCGGCAAGCGCGAGGAGCTGTGCCACCGCCTGCAGCAGGAGGTCCGCACCTTCGGCGGCGAGCCCGAGGACGACCAGTCCCTGATGGGCCGGATCCACAACAAATTCGCCGAGCTGCGCGGCGATCTGATGGGCCGCGACGACAAGGGCGTCATCGATGAGGTCGAGCGCGGCGAGGACGTCATCAAGGCCAAATTCGAGGAGGCCTCGCGCGACGCCGACCTGCCCGAACCCGCCCGCCAACTGGTCGCGACGGCCTATACGGAGGTCAAGGCCGACCACGATACGATCAGCGCGCTCAAGCACCGCATGCACTGACGCCTTCCGGGCGGAGCCGGCTTCGCCTCGCGGCGGAGCCGGCGCCTCTGTTGCACCTGCGGCTCGGGGCGCCCTATGCATGGCCGCATGGCGGGGGCCGGTCAGGTCGTCGGGAGGCTTTGCATGATCCGGTCACTGGCGGCCTTTTGGGCCCTCTTCCTGCTGACGGCTTGCGCGGGCGTCACGACCCCGCCCGCCGCCCCGGTGGACGAGCCGCGGGGCTGCCATATTCTGGTCGACCCCCTGCGATCCACCTTCGTTCTGTACGAGGTGAAGTCGGGTCGCACCCTGACCTGCAACAAGGATCGCGCGGCGACCCGCTTCGTCCCCGCCTCGACCTTCAAGATCGCCCACGCCCTCATCGCCCTGGAGACCGGCGTGGTCGAAGACGAATCGGCGCCCTTCGCGTGGGACGGCCGGCCCCGGGGCGTGGCGGCCTGGGACCGGGACACCAGCCTGGCCGGGGCGATGGCGCCGTCGACGGTCTGGGTGTTCCAGGAGGTCGCCGCCCGCATCGGCGCCGAGCGGGAGCGGGCGTGGCTGACGCACCTGGTCTGGGGCAACGCCCAGGCCGGCCGGCCTGACCAGCTCCGCACCTTCTGGCTGTCGGGGCCCCTCGCCATCAGCGCCCTTGAACAGATCGACTTCCTCGACCGCCTGCGGACCGGCGATCTCAAGGCGCGGGCGGAGACCCAGCGGCGGGTCCGGGACATGCTCCACCTGCGCGACTGCGGCCCGGGCTGCCGCGTCTACGGCAAGACCGGCGCGGTGCTGCCGATCGACGACCAGGGCTTTCTGAGAAGCGGCGTCGCCGACCTGCTGCCCGCCGGCGAACGGACCGGATGGTTCGTCGGCTGGGTCGACCGGCCGGATTCGGCCGGCGGCCCGGTCGTCTTCGCCCACAACCTCGATCTGGACCTGCCCGAGGCGATGGCCGCCCGGACCCGGATCGCCTGGACCTTGCTGGCGGCCAATGGCGTGGCGGTCGAAGGCGCGTGAACCGCGAACCGGCCGCCGCCGTCAGGCGGAGACCTCGATCTGCCCATAGGCGGGATCGAACCCCTCCGGCCTTTCCAGCCGCAGAAGATAGCGGCCGGGATGCAGCGCCAGCGTCGCCCGCCGCTGGTCGGGGGCCAGCAGGACCTGGTCAGCCGGAACGCCGGCGCCCCCCTCGTTCGTCCAGAGCGCCTGCAGGAGGGCGGGGCCATCAAAAGCCGGCACATCGACATCGACGAGGCGACGTTCCGCATCGGCGGCCAGCCACCCGGGCCGCCCTCTGACGGGATCCAGCCGGGGATGAAAGACCGACAGGTCTATCAGCCCTTCCGTCAGCGGCGCCCCGACGACCGCGCCGTCCGTCCGCCGGACGATCACCGGCCGGTCCGGCGAGAAGGCGGCCTGCACGGCGGCCACGTGCGGCGGGTCCATCTCTGGGTGCAGCTCGCAGTTGCAATAGGCCTGGTCGATGGTCAGCGGATCGAGGCCGGTCTTGCGCTTCAGGCGCGAGGCGAACCACTCCTCGCCCCGGGTCGGGGCCTCCAGGGCGTGGCTGTAGCCGCAGTGGACCAGCACCCGCGCCCCGGGGTGGGGCGCGATCACGTTGGCGATCAGATTCTCCGCCTGGGCCTCCTCGCGCAGGGCCGTCCGCGCGTACATGTCTAGCCCATCGGGCCCGCGCTGATCGAAGCGGAACTCATAGTCGGCAAAGCGATAGCCGAGGCGCGCGGCCTCCCGCACCGTCTCGGCCAGGGCCGGGTCCCGGGTGTAGTAGCCGTAGGTCTGCAGGAAGGGCATGCCCGGCCGGTAGTCTCCGATCCGGGGCGTCGGTTCGGGCTGGAGCGGAGCGAAGGCCTCGGCGGCGAACCAGTCGAACCCCAGTGGCCGCAGGCGGCGCATCACCTGGGCGGCGAAGGCCCGGTGCCGCGAGTGGTTGTGCGCCTCGTTGAGAATGACGATCCGCCGGTCCGCGGCCGCCTCCACGATCGCTTCCAGCGCATCGGACGCGTACGCCCCGGTCAGGTCCGGCAATGGGGCGTCCGGCCGGCGCGCCTGCGCCACCGAACCGAGCGCCGTCTCCTCGTCTCCGAGAAAGGCGGCGTACTGGCTCAGCTGCCAGCGCGCCGGTTCGTCGCCCGCCTCGACCTTCGCCTTCAGATCGAGATACTGCGGAAGGTACCGGCCCTCCGCCGGCAACCGCTGGACCAGGCCGATCGGGACCTGGGCGCGGGCCGCTGCGGCCAGCCCGACCGCAGGAACGGCCGCGCACAGGGTCCCGAAATGACGTCTGGTCAGCATGGTCGATCCTCCCCTACCCCGGACCGTCAACGATGGACCGTCTGTCGGGTCGCCTTTGTACTGGTCGGGATGCGCCGGCGACTCACGCCGGCCATCCCCCCGCCCGGCTCAGCGCGCTCGGCGCCGGCCGCCCGATCTTCGCCCCGATCCAGCGCGCCGTGTCGATCAGGGCGTCGAGGTCGTAGCCGGTGCTGAACCCCGCCCGCTCCAGCATATAGACCAGATCCTCGGTGGCGATATTGCCCGTCGCGCCCGGCGCGAACGGACAGCCGCCGATGCCCCCGACCGAGGCGTCCAGCACATCGACCCCGGCCTCGACCCCCGCATGGGCGTTGGCCAGGCCGGTGTTGCGCGTATCGTGGAAATGCAGCCGCAGGACCGCCTCCGGCGCAGCCTTCCGCGCCGCCTCGACCGTCCTCGTCACGGCCCACGGGTCGGCCACGCCGATGGTGTCGGCCAGGGCGATCTCGGCCACGCCCAGTTCGGCGATGCGCCCGACGAGGTCCTCGACCTGCCCGACCGGGACCTCGCCGTCGAACGGGCAGCCCCAGACGCAGCTCAGGGTCGCCGACAGCGACGGAGATCCCCCCGGGCCGCCCTCCGAATTGGCCCGCCCGGTCAGGATGTCCGACAGCATGGAGACCTGCTGGTCGACGCCCATGCCCTGGTTCTTCAGCCCGAAGCCGTCGGTCGCCGACATGGCCACATTGACCTCGTCCACCGCCGTGCCCAGCGCCCGGTCATAGCCCTTGCCGTTCAGCACCAGGCCGATGCGGCTGCGCCCGGCCTCATGAGCCCCGTTCGGACTCAGAGCGGCCATGACCTCTTCCGCCCCGGCCATCTGCGGCACGTATTTCGGATGCACGAAGCTGACCGCCTCGATGCGCCGCGCCCCCGCCGCCTCCAGCCGCCGCACCAGTTCGGCGCGGACGGCCGGTTCGAGGATCGCCTTCTTGTTCTGCAGCCCGTCGCGCGGCCCGACCTCGACGATCGTGATCGGCCGGCTCATGGCGTGGTCCCGGACGGCGCATAGACGGTCAGGCTGACGTCGTCGCCGCGCGAATAGTTGTGGCCCTCGACCACCCCAACCGCCCGGCCGGTGACGCCCAGATCGGCCGCAGCGGCGCTGAAGGCGTCGGCGTCGGCCGCCTCGACGATCACCGGCCGCCCCTCGGCCAGGGCCCGCGCGGCGCCGGCCGCGTCGGTCAGCTCGGTCTCGCGGCCGGTCAGGAAGACGAAGCTGGGCTCATGGAAGCCGGTGATGGCCACCGGCCCCGGCCGCCCCTGGCGCGGATGCAGATCGGCCCGTTCCAGCACCTGCTGCAGCCGCGGCGCGACGGCCAGGGGCTTCAGCTGCCGGATCGTGCCCGCCAGCCCCGCATGGGCCACGACGCCGAGCGCCACGGCGACCAGCACCCCCGTCACCGCCGCCCGGTGCATCATCAGGAAGGCCCCGATCAGGGCCGCCAGCGCGGCGAAGACGATGGTGATCGTGGCCCAGCCCTGCGCCGTCGACCGCCCGAACTCGGTCAGGCCGAAGACGGTGAGCAGCACGATGCTCAGCCCCGCGATCACCGCCAGCACGGCGCCGGACCAGCGCGAGACCGTGCCGATCGGCCGGGTCAGGGCCGCCGCCGCCAGCAGCGCCAGCGCCCCGTAGACCGGCAGGGGATAGTGAACCAGCTTGGTCGGGGTCAGCTCGAAGATCAGCCAGGCCGGAACCAGCCAGCAGACCAGGAAGCGCACCGCCGGCTCGGCCCGCCTGTGCCAGCCCGTCGACAGCGCCGCCGGCAGCATCAGGGTGGCGGGGAAGAACATCAGCAGGGCCGCGATCAGATGATAGCCCGGCGGCCCTCCATGGCTCTCGTGCCCGCCGACGATCTTCGGCGCCAGGTCGCCGCCTATGGCCTCGCGCCAGAAGCCGCCGTCGGTGGCGATGGTGATGGCGATGGCCCACGGCCCGACGATCAGGGCGACGAGCGGCAGGCCCCAGCCCCAGCCCAGTCGCGCCAGCCACTTCACGTCCCGGTCCCACAGCGACAGCATCACGATGGCCGGGACCACCACGACCAGCCCGATCGGCCCCTTGATCAGGATCGACGCCCCGACGCCCAGCCAGAACAGCAGCTTGTGCGGCCTTCGCGGCGCCTCGCCGGCCCGCGTCGCCAGATAGATTCGCGCCAGCCCGGCCATGGCCACGGTCACCGAGGCGCACAGCATGGCGTCAGTCTTGGCGATCCCCGCCTCGGTCGACAGCAGGAAGCTCGCCCCCAGAATGGCCCCCGCCAGGAAGCCGGCCCTCTGGCCGAACATCGCCGCCCCCGCCCAGGCGCAGGCCGCCGCCGCCAGCATGGCCCCGAGGATCGAGGGAATGCGGTAGGGCTGGATGTCGCGGTTCTCGACGCTGGAGGTCACCGCCACCGCAGCCGCCTGCATCCAGTAGATGCCTATCGGCTTCTTCCACCGCGGATCGTCCTGGAAGCGGATGTCGACGTAGTCGCCGCTCTCCAGCATCTGCGACGTCGCCTGGGCGTAGCGGCTCTCGTCCCGGTCCAGCGGCGGCATCAGGGCCAGCACCGGCAGGCCGGCGAACAGCGCGATCAGGGCCGCCAGCAAAGGGCCCCGCCAGCCGGCGATGAATCGGTCGAGGTCGGGGCGCATCATGGCCGTCTTCCTATCACGCCGTTTCGGGCCGCGTCAGCCATCCCTCCCGCCGGCTCGGGAAAGCCGCTAGAGGAGGCCCATGACCGTCGCCACCCCGGACATCTCCGTCGTCGTGCCCGTGTATGACGAGGAGGGCGCCGCCGGCCCCCTCGCCCGCGAGATCGCCGCCGCCTTCGCCGGCCGGTCCTGTGAGATCATCTTCGTCGACGACGCCTCGAGGGATGGAACCCTCGCCGAGCTGCGCGCCCTGACGGCCGAGCTGCCGGCCCTGCGCGTGCTCGGCCATTCAGCCAACGCCGGCCAGAGCCGCGCCGTGCGCACGGGGGTGCTGGCGGCGCGGGGTCCCGTCATCGTGACCCTCGACGGCGACGGCCAGAATCCGCCCGCCGACGCCCCGCGGCTGGTCGATCTGCTGATCGCCTCTCCGCCCGATGTCGCCCTTGTCGGCGGCGTGCGGGCCCGGCGCCGGGACGCCGCGGGCAAGCGCCGGGCCTCGCTCTGGGCCAACCGCATCCGCAAGCGGCTGCTGTCCGACGACGCTGACGACACGGGCTGCGGTCTCAAGGCCTTCCGCCGCGAGATCTTCCTGCGCCTGCCCTATTTCGATCACCTGCACCGCTACCTGCCGGCCCTGATGATCCGCGAGGGCTACCGAAATCTCTACCTCGAGGTCGACCACCGCCCGCGGGAGACCGGCCGTTCGAAATACACCAACCTCGGCCGGCTGGCCGCCTCCCTGCCCGATGTGCTCGGCGTCCTCTGGCTGAAGACGCGCTCGCGCCGCCCCGGGGCCGTCACCGAATTCTGACGGCTCGCCTGGCAGGCGAGCAAGCGTAGCGGCGCGGAACGAACAGGGTTATCCATCCCCGACAAGCGCGGCCGTATCGCCGCCCACGGGGAGCCCGGACATGCTGATCGCCCTGCCGCTGCTGATGATTCCGGTCGCCATCTACGCCATCGTCATCCTCACCGGGGTCGCCGGCTCGGGCGGCGTGGCCGGGGCGGAACAGGCGCTGCGCGACCCCGTCCTCACCATCCCCATGGTCTCGGGCAGCGGCTGGAACATCGGCAGCGGCGACCTGATCCTGTTCCTGGCCCTGATCCTGCTGTTCTTCGAACTGCTGAAATCGACCTCCAGCCAGAAGGTGGCCATCGTCAATCACGCCCTGTCGATGATCCTGTTCGTGGCCTCGCTGGTGGCCTTCCTGCTGATCAAGGGCTTCGCCACCACGACCTTCTTCCTGATCCTGACCATGGTCATGCTCGACGTCCTCGCCGGCTTCATCGTCACCATCATCTCCGCCCGCAAGGATCTGGATTTCGGCGGGTAGGGATCAGGCGGCAGGCAGCAGGCAGCAGGCGTGATCAGGGCGTCAGGGCCGACGTCAGGCGCCATCGACCCGCTGCCTGTTGCCTGCTGCCTGCTGCCTGCTGCCTACCCTTCCTCATCCACCGGCAACACATGCGGCGCCTCCGGATGCCCTTGCTGGCGCCGCTGCACCGCATAGGCGACCAGCCACAGGGCCATGGCCCAGGCCGCGCCGGCGCACCAGCCGGCCAGCACGTCGCTGGCCCAGTGCGCCGCCAGATAGACCCGCGTCAGCCCGACGATCAGGGTCAGCAGCACCGCCACCCCGATGATGTAGGCCTTGAAATGCCGCTGGGGGAACGCCCGCGTCAGCATCACCCCGATGCTGAGATAGAAGACCGCCGACAGCAGGCTGTGCCCCGAGGGGAAGCTGGCGTTCAGCGTCTCGACCGCCTGCAGCTCAGCCGGCGGCCGCTCGCGTCCGAACATCGCCTTCAGCCCCTCGCTCAGCGCCACGCCGCCGGCCAGACCGACCGCCAGCAGCAGGGCCGACAGCCGCTTGCGCTGCAGGATCAGGAAACCGATCGTCGCCAGTCCGAACAGGCCCAGCACCGCCAGCCCGCCGAGGGCGGTCAGGTCCATGGCCGCCTCCTCCAGCCAGCCTGGCCCCCAGGGGTCGCGCAGGCCGTCCGGCCGCATCGCCTCCAGCACCGACTGGTCGAAGGCCCGCCCGTCCGCCTCCGTCATGTCGTCGGCCAGCTCGACGAAGGTCATCACCCCCAGCGCCACGATGAACAGGGCGCTGACGGCGGCGATCTCTGTGCGCGCGATGCGCAGGGCGCGGCGGCCGAAGGCGGCGATCTGATCGGGGGTCATCGGCCCCAAACGGTCCCGCTTGCGGGACGTTCCCCTCACGCGTTCGTGATCAGATTTTTGCGGCGTCCGTCACACCCCCGTCATCCCGTCGTCGCGGCCTGTCCACAGGCTCATCCCCCGCCTTGATGCCGATTCGCTCACAAAGTGATCGTCAACCCCGTTGACGGTTGGTTAGCCATCTGCGCCCCATATGTGGGCTTGGGGAGCGCTTCGGCCACTAGATGATGTGGTCAGCGGCGCGGACGACTTAACACGATCAGTTCAGGGCAATGACCATTATGGCCGGCGGCGAAGCGTTGAAGACAGTGGATTTCCAGTCGGTTGCGGCCGCGGACGGCGCTGATCGACCCGTGCTCAAGGTGGTTCCGTCCATCCAGCTCGACCGGTCGCGCGACGACCTGCTGACCGACTTCGGCAAGAAGACGCTGGAGGACCGCTATCTGCTGCCGGGCGAGTCCTACCAGGACATGTTCGCCCGCGTCTCGACGGCCTATGCCGACGACGCCGACCACGCCCAGCGCGTCTACGACTATATGTCGAAGCTGTGGTTCATGCCGGCCACCCCGGTGCTGTCCAACGGCGGCGCCGATCGCGGCCTGCCGATCTCCTGCTTCCTCAACGCCGTCGGCGACAGCCTCGACGGCATCCAGAGCGTCTGGAACGAGAACGTCGCCCTCGCCTCCAACGGCGGCGGCATCGGCACCTACTGGGGCGGCGTCTGCTCCATCGGCGAGAAGGTCAAAGGCGCCGGCCAGACCTCGGGCATCATCCCCTTCATCCGGGTCATGGACTCCCTGACCCTGGCCATCAGCCAGGGCTCGCTGCGCCGCGGCTCGGCGGCCGTCTATCTCGACGTCCACCACCCCGAGATCGAGGAGTTCCTCGAGATCCGCAAGCCGTCGGGCGACTTCAACCGCAAGTCCCTGAACCTGCACCACGGGATCAACATCACCGACGAGTTCATGGAGGCGGTCCGCGACGGCAAGCCGTTCAACCTGCTGTCGCCCAAGGACAAGGAAGTCCTCAAGACCGTCGACGCCCGCACCCTGTGGCAGAAGATCCTCGAGATCCGCCTGCAGACCGGCGAGCCCTATCTGATCTTCTCCGACACGGTGAACCGCCAGATGGCGCCGCACCAGCGCGAGCTGGGCCTGTCGGTCAAACAGT
>Ga0164290_1001928_pt1 | contig 20300 bp, 19 predicted proteins | sample Micstemetagenome_FD_108782 | JGI IMG/M metagenome (GOLD analysis project Ga0164290, IMG submission 108782) | Contaminated culture microbial community from soil near Moab, Utah, USA - Microcoleus steenstrupii SON62 (Illumina Assembly) | ecosystem: Environmental > Terrestrial > Soil > Soil crust... | reverse complement strand
TGCCAGAATCATTTGACTTGCCAAAAACCCACGACACCCACACCAAAGATGCGAATGCCGCACAAACAAATCACAACGACATAAATTGCATGACACACTGTTGAGTTCTCAAACATCACACGCACCGGTCAGACCCTCGCGGACCTGTCCCGAACTGGTGATCCCACACGCACCTGCACCCGGTGAACTTCGATCGCGCCGTTGGCGCGTCCGTTGTCACCAAGCTTGGTGAGAATGGGGCGGCCGCCTCGGGGCCGGAAGCCCGACTCTCAGAGTCTTGCCTCCCGCCGCTCCCTGGCGACTCAGAGAACATTACAGACCTCTGCGGCGCGACACAAATCGGGGTCCTGTGTGCCGGGCCACACGGGGTCGGAGACGCCTCTGTCAGCGCATGCGGACGCCTGCGAAGCGCTTCTTCCCACGCCTCAGGACGAGCCAGGAGCCGGCGATCAGGTCGCTCGTCGCGGGCACGTGGTCGGCGTCCTCGACGCGCACGTTGTTGACGTAGACGCCGCCCTCCGAGACCGTCCGGCGGGCCTCTCCCTTGCTGGCTGCGAGGCCGGTGAGGATCAGCAGCTCGATCACACCGGGGATCCCTCCCGCGGCGTCGACGTCGACGGCGCCGGCTTCTGAGAGAGCGGCGGCGAGGGTCGAGCCCGACAGCGTGGTGATGTCACCGCCACCGAACAGCGCCTCGGCGGCTGCCTTCGCCTGAGCGGTCTCCTCCGCACCGTGGACGAGGGTCGTCACCTCGTCCGCGAGCACCCGCTGCGCCTCGCGGAGGAAGGGCTTCTCCGCGTGGCGGGCCTCGAGCGACTCGATCTCCTCGCGTGAGAGGAAGGTGAAGGTCCGCAGCAGCTCGCCCACCTTCTCGTCCTCGGCGTTGAGCCAGAACTGGTGGAAGGAGTACGGCGACAGCATCTGCGGGTCGAGCCACAGGGCTCCGCCCTCGGTCTTGCCGTACTTCGTGCCGTCTGCCTTGGTGATCAACGGCGTCGCGAAGGCGTGCGCCTTGCCTCCCTCCGCCCGGCGGATCAGCTCGACGCCGCCGGTCAGGTTGCCCCACTGGTCGGAGCCGCCGAACTGGAGGGTCACGCCGTGCTGCCGGAACAGCTCGAGGAAGTCCATCGACTGCAACAGCACGTAGCTGAACTCCGTGTAGCTGATGCCGGCCTCGAGCCTGGTCCTCACCACGTCGCGCGCGAGCATCCGGTTGACCGGGAAGTGCTTGCCGATGTCGCGGAGGAAGTCGATGGTCGACAGTGTCGACGTCCAGTCGAAGTTGTTGACCATGGTCGCTGCGTTGTCGCCGGTGAAGCTCAGGAACGGCTCCACCTGCGCGCGGACCCGATCGGTCCAGTCCTTGACGGTCTCGAGCGAGTTCAGCGACCGCTCCCCCGACTCCTTGGGGTCACCGATCATCCCGGTGGCGCCCCCGACCAGGGCGAACGGTGTGTGCCCACCGTTCTGGAGCCTGCGCGCGGTGACCAGCTGGACCAGGTTGCCCATGTGCAGGCTCGGCGCGGTGGGGTCGAAGCCGACGTAGAACCGCACGCTGCCCTCGGCCAGCGCGGCGCGCAGGGCGTCGCGGTCCGTGGTGTGGGCGAGCAGGCCGCGCCACTCCAGGTCGTCGAGGAGCGTCGGGTCGACGGACACGGTGGTCCTTTCGTCAGGTCGGGTCGGTGCAATCCCAGCCTGCCGCATGCGGGCCGGGACTGCCCAACGGGATAGGTAGTGTGACCGGGCAATGTCCAGCATCCGGGTAGCCGATCGGTACGCACTCGACCGCGAGATCGGTCGCGGTGCGTCCGGTGCTGTCTGGCTGGCCCGCGACGAGGTCCTCGGCCGGCTCGTCGCGCTGAAGCGGATCGGCCTCCCCCCGGGCGCCTCGGCCTCGGAGCTTGCCCGCGCGGAGCGGGAGGCCCGCCTGGCCGCCCGGGTCAGCCACCCCAACGTGATCTCGGTCTTCGACTTCGTCCACGAAGGGGATCAGCACTGGCTGGTCACCGAGTACGTCGACGGCACGACACTCGCCCAGACGATCCGCGAGCGTGGGCGTCTCAGCCCCGACGAGGCCGCTCCTCTCCTGCTCCAGGCCGCCGAGGCGCTCGCCGCCGCGCACGAGATGAAGGTCGTCCACCGCGACGTGAAGCCGTCGAACATCCTGATCGGCCGCGACGGCCGGGTGCTGCTGTCCGACTTCGGCATCGCCCGCGGGATCGCGGACGCCTCCCTCACCCAGACCGGCCTGGTCACGGGGTCACCGGCGTACCTGGCACCCGAGATCGCGACCGGCGCCTCGGCGACACCGACCAGTGACGTCTGGTCGTTCGGCACGACGATCTACCACGCGCTCGCCGGGCGACCGCCGTACGAGGTCACCGGCGACGGGGCCGCCGTGCTCGCCGTGCTCTACCGGATCGCCAACGACCCGCCCCCGCGGCTCGACGACGCGGGCTGGCTCACTCCTGTGCTCGAAGCCACGATGCAGAAGGACCCGCGCCGCCGACCGGCCATGAAGGACGTCGTCGCCCAGCTCCGGGCCGGCCCGCAGGCCGCACCCGTCGTCGGGACCCAGGTGCTGCCCGAGGCCGTCGTACCGGACGCCACACCCACGGAGTCGATGTCGCTCCCGGCGCCGGCTGCCGGCGCGCCGGCGCGTCGGATCAGCGGGCGGGTCACGCTCGCCGCGCTCGCCGCGATCACCGTCCTCGCGGTGGTCGGCGCTCTGCTGCTCGTGCTCGACGACGACGAGGACCCGGGTGCGGCGCTGCCGAACAACCCGTCCGGTGAGACGAGTGACACCGGCGACGACCAGGGCAGCGACCCGCCGGCGGCTCCGACCGCGGAAGAGCTCGAGGAGTTCGCGGCGTCGTACGTCGAGACGGCCGCGAGCGACCCGGCCGCCGGCTTCCAGATGCTGACGCCCGACTACCAGGCGCGCAGCCCTGCGTACGACGACTTCTGGGGGACCGTCAGCAACCCGGAGATCCTCAACGTCCGCGCCGATCCCGAGGCGCTGACCGTGACCTACACCTACAAGTACGACGTCGAGGGGTCGGGCAACGTCACCGAGCGGGTGACGCTCCACCTCGTGCAGGAGGGCGACCGACTCCTGATCGACGACGACAGCTAACGCGCCGCCGGCAGCGTGACGCGGACGATGGTCCGGCCCCGCTCGCGGGCGATCTCGATCCGGCCCCCGTGGGCACGCACGATCTCGTCGACGATCGCCAGCCCGAGACCGACCGAGCCGTGGCTGGACGCGAAGCGCTCGAACGGCCGCTCCTCGGTGAACCCGGGGCCCTCGTCGCTCACCTCGAGGGTGATCTCGGCGCCGTCGACGACCCGCACCTCGACAGCACCGGCGCCGTGGCGCAGAGCGTTGTCGATCAGGTTGGACACGACGCGGCCGAGCCGGTCCGGGTCCCCTGCCACGCGTGCGGCGCCCTCGGCCCGGACCGAGACGGATCGGGAGGCGACGGAGGCCGTCGCGTCGAAGCGTCGTACGACCTCCGTGGCGAGGGTCGCGAGGTCGACCTCCTCCGCGTGGAGCTGAAGCTGGCCGGCGTCGGCGCCGGCCAACGCAAGAAGGTCCTCGCTCAGCGCGATCAGGCGACGCACCTCCTGGTCGGCCGAGTGGAGGGCCTCGAGCAGCTCGTCCTGGGACCGGGGGCCCGACAGCGCCAGCTCGACCTCCGTCAGCAGCAGGGCGAGCGGGGTCCGCAGCTCGTGGCTGGCGTCGGCGACGAACCGGCGCTCGCGTTCGAGACCCTTGTCGAGCCGGTCGAGCATCGCGTTCAGGGTGAGCGCCAGCCGCCGGAGCTCGCTGGCGGCCGGGACCGGCAGCCGCTCGCCCGCGCTGCGCGAGGAGATGGTCGCGGCTCGCGCCCGCATCCGCTCGATCGGACGGAGCCCCGACCCGGCGACGACGTACCCGAGGAGGCCGGCGGCGGCGAGCGCGACCGGACCACTGATCATCAGCTGACGGCGGACCGCGGCGACGGCCTCGTCGGTGTGCTCGCTCTCGACCGCGAGGACGATGACCTGGTCGTCGATCCTCTTCACGAGTACGACGACCCGCTCGTTGTCGATCTCGAGCTCCTCTGTGCCTTCGCGAGCCTCCGCGAGGTCGTCGAGCACCCTGACCCGGGCATCGGAGTAGCCCTCGCCGGCCGCGTCGGGATCGACCAGCCGCTCGAAGACCGCGGTCGACGACGCCACGATGGCCCCGTCGGCCGACACCATCTGGGCGTGGATGTCGCCGGCGAGCTGCTCGACGGCGTCCGCCCGCGCACCGGGGGGCGTCGCGGCGAGCCCGTCCATCTCGCCGTCGAGCTGGTCGCGCAGCCCCGTCTCGAGGGTGTCCTGGACGCGCAGCTGCACGTAGAAGCCGAGGGCGAGCATGGCCAGTGCCGTGGTGAGCAGGAAGGCGACCGCGACGCGCGCCCGCAGGGACCACCCGAAGCGACGCTCGCCCTCAGCCACCGACGCTCCCCGTCAGTCGGTAGCCGAGACCGCGCACGGTGCGCAGCGAGTCCGCGCCGAAGGGGCGGTCGATCTTCTCGCGGAGGTAGCGGACGTAGACGTCGACGACGTTGGACGAGGTCTCGTGCGTGTCGCCCCACGCGTGCGTGAGCAGCTGGTCGCGGCTCAGGGTCTGCTCGGCACGCCGCATCATGACCTCGAGCAGCGCCATCTCGCGCGCCGAGAGGTCGATCTCGACGTCACCCCGCCAGACGCGTCGGGACGCCGGGTCGAGCCGGAGGTCGCCGACCTCGAGGACCGTCGGCCGCGGCACCGGACCACGGCGGGCCAGCGCACGCATCCGCGCGAGCAGCTCCTCGAAGGAGAAGGGCTTGCCGAGGTAGTCGTCGGCGCCGCTGTCGAGGCCGGTGATTCGGTCGGCGACGGCGTTGCGTGCCGTCAGCATCAGGACCGGCGTCCACACGCGCGAGCGGCGGAGCCGGCGGCAGACCTCGAAGCCCTCCATGTCAGGGAGGCGCACGTCGAGCAGGATCACGTCGTACCCCTCCTCGCCGAGGGCGGCGTCCAGCGCCTCCTCGCCCGTCCCGGCGATCGTGACGACGTCGCCACGCTCGGTCAGGCCGCGGGCCACCAGGCGGGCCAGCTTTGCCTCGTCCTCCACCAACAACACGCGCACGAGACCCAACCTTAGGGGCGTCGATGAGGACCGGATGAGAACCTCATCGTCCCCTCATTCCGGCGACCTAGCGTCGCGGTCATGAAGCTGAAGAAGAACGCCCTGTCCCGCAAGCTCCTCATCGGCGCTGCCGGCGCTGTCGCGCTGGTGGCGATGGCCGCCGGCGGCGGCTACGCCATCACCGACCGCGACGACGACAACCCCATCCCCGCGGCCGACCGCGAGCGCGCCGAGGAGGCAGCGCTGGCCGAGACCGGCGGCGGCACCGTCACCGACAGCGAGCTCGACGACGAGAGCAAGTACGAGGTCGAGGTCACCCTCGAGGACGGCAACGAGGTCGACGTCCAGCTCGACAAGGACTTCGCCGTCGTCTCGAGCGAGACCGACGGTCCCGACGACGTCGACGACCGCGACGACCGCGACGACCGCGACGACAGCGACGACCGCGCGATCTCCGCGGCCGAGCGCCGGCAGGCCGAGGAGGCAGCCCTCGCGGAGACGGGCGGCGGCACCGTCACCAGCGCCGAGGCGGACGACAGGAACGGCTACGAGGTCGAGGTCACCCTCGACGACGGGACCGAGGTCGACGTCCACCTCGACGAGAGCTTCGCCGTCGTCTCCACCGGGGCCGACGGTCCCGACGACGACTGAGGCCACTGACGCTCAGCCGGGGAGCGCCTCGCGCTCCTCGGCCGCGGCGACCGCGGCCTCCACCCGGTCGAGCGGGCCGGCGACGAACAGCTGCTCGACGTTGCGGCGCCGGCCGACCTCGCCGACCCGCTGGCCGGCCGGGTTGTGGATGCCGATCAGTGCTCCGACGTACCGCTTGCGGTCGAAGCCGAGCAGCCGCACCTGCTCGTGGCCGGCGTCGCGCAGCATCGTGGTCATCTCGTCGGCGGTGATCCACGACTCGTCGTTGTAGGACACGACGACGACCTCGGCCCGGGTCCGGCGTAGCAGGTCGGCGAGTGCGGCCGGCATCGTGCGACGGCTGTTGAAGACGCTGCGGGTGCCTTCGTCGCGGCTGTCGACGCGCTTGCAGGCGACGCCGTAGTGCTCGGGGGCGTCCCAGCGGATCAGCGTCTCCCAGATGTGGTAGTTCGTGAAGTAGCGGTGCTGGTTGTAAGGCGGGTCGACATAGGCCAGGTCGACGGGCTCGATCTCGTCGACGGCCCGGCTGGCGTCGCCGTGGATGGTCGAGCCGGTTCCCGGCAGCAGCGCCGGTCGCTCGAGCCGGAGCTCGCGGTGTGCGCGCGGCGCCCACTCCTTCAGGTAGGCCATCTGCACGCCGGTCGTGGAGTCGACCCGGTCAGCCGCGAGCATCAGGCTGGTCAGGAGGATCGGGCGCAGCGGGTCCCCCGGCGGGTGGTCGCGCTCGATGGCGTCGCGGATCGCGTCGACCCGGGCGCCGTTGCGGGGCTGGAAGAAGCGGGAGCGCTCGCAGAACGTGTCGGTGAAGTAGCCCGGCCGGCCCGGCAGCCCGTCGAGCCGGGCGAGCGCTGCGGCGAGCTGCTGGTCGTCGACCGTCGTGGCATCGGTGGCGACGAAGCAGTCGCTCAGCACAGCGGAGTAGGTCGCGAGGTCGCACGCCGTGACCTCGATCCCCCGCCGCTTCAGCTCCTGAGCGACCCGGGTGGTGCCGGTGAACAGGTCGAGCGCGGTGCGCGCACCGGCAGCCACCGCGAGGTCCCCCAGCACCGGCACCAGGGTGCGCTTGGAGCCGAGGTACTTGATCACACCGCGAGAGTACGGCGGGCGCGCGCGGGACCCGGTCAGGCGCGAGCGCGCCAGGCGGCGAGCAGCTCGGCCTCGCGGGCGCGGCCGATGCCGGTGACCTTGGCTTCGGGGTGGTCGCGCAGCCAGGCCAGGGTCGCTGCTGCCGTCTCGGCGACCGGCCGGACGGTGAGCCCGGCCGCCAGCGACGGCTCCACGAAGTGGTGCATCATCCCGTCGTAGTCAGGTCGGGGCAGCCAGAGCGGGATCGCGTCGGGTCCCGCCCACGGCTCGACGCCCTGGTCGGTGAGGAACGCCTGGTCGAGCCAGGTGAGCGTCGCATCCGGTGCGCACTCGTCCAGCAGGTCGCCGATCGGGACCGGGCGGCCCACGCCGTCGAAGTCGCCCTCGGTGCGGCGCTCCGCCAGCGTGACCAGCCACGCCGCGAGGTCGCGGACGTCGATCACCTGGACCACGTCCTCGGGCGCACCCGGGGCCAGCACCTCGCCCCCGTCGGCGAGCCGTGCCGGCCAGTACGTGAACCGCCCGCTCGGGTCGCCCGGCCCGACGATCAGGCCCGGCCGGACCACGGTCGACGAGGCGGCGCCGGACCGGACGATCTCCTCGCAGGCCACCTTCATCGGGCCGTAGGCCTCCGGATCCTCTGACAGGTCGACGTCGTCGGTGACCGGCTCACGTAGCGGCACGGTGCCGGGGCCGCCCGGCGTGGCGTCGTCGGCGTAGACGTTGATGGTCGACACGAAGACCCAGTGCGCGTCCGGTACGGCGGCCACCGCTCGTCGTACGTGCGAGGGGATGCGGGAGACGTCGACCACAGCGTCGTACGCCCCGGCCATGCCGACCGGCGGCTCATCGGCACGGTCCCAGGTGAGCAGGGTCGCACCCTCCGGGACCTCGCCGGAAACCCCTCGACAAGCGCAGGTGACGTCGTGGCCGCGGCGGAGCGCCTCCGCGGCCACCTCGCGGGACAGGAACACGGTGCCGCCGAGCACGAGAAGTCGCATGCGCCCACCCTCGGCCGAGAGCTACCGAGGAACAAGCGGTTCTGCGGTCAGCAGAAGTAAAGCTGTGTCTAGACCACCGCAAAGTAGGGGGTTTTCCCTGATTCGCCCTCGCTCGTTCGTCCGTAGGTTTCCACTGTCACCCCCCTCCCAAGGAGACGCACCGATGAGCGAGTCACTGCACACCCCCCTGGCAACGTACGGCGGCCAGCGCCGCCACCTCCAGGTCGTGCCCGCCGCGCCGGCGCCCTCGGTCGCGACCGCTCCCGTCGCACCGCCTCCTGCGTGGGCCGACCGCCTGTCGAACCGAGAGGCCGAGGTGCTGCACTGCATCGCCGCCGGGCTGTCCACGAACGAGATCGCCCAGACCCTCTTCATCTCCACGGCCACGGTCAAGAGCCACATCGCCCGCCTCATCTGCAAGGTCGAGGTGCGCGATCGGCTCCAGCTCGTGATCGCCGCCTACCGCTCGGGCTTCGTCGCGGTGAGCTGACCCGCCCATCCCTCGGCGTGGCGATCGCCACGGGGCCAGTGAGGCGCTCGACACAGCGGATGCCCGCGCCTTCCGCGATCCTTGGCCCATGTCCGAAGCCCTCTTCGGCGGCGCGAACCCGCTCGCCGAGCTGATCGCGGGCGTCCGTCGCATGATCCCCGAGCCCGGCGCCCACCCCGGCGCCCACCCCGGCGCCGGGTCCACTACCGACGACGAGCAGTGGCGCGAGCTCGCCACCGCCGTCGACGAGCTGGTCGAGGTCGTCCTCGTCCAGCAGGACCTCATCGAGAACCTGCTGGTGCGGATGAGCCGGATCGAGGGCCGCGACGTCGCAGTCGCGACGGTGGGACATGGCGCCTGAGTGGCCCCGGTGGCAGCGGCCCGAGGAGCTCCGGCGACTCCTCGGCGCGCTCCGCAGCACCGAGCCGAGGCCGGGTCGTCGCTGGTCCGAGCTGCTCGACCAGGTACGACGGCGCCCCCGCTGATCCTCAGCAGTGGTGCGTTCCCGCGGTGGTGGGGCGGGTGGGGCTCGAACCCACGACCCAAGGATTATGAGTCCTCTGCTCTGACCGACTGAGCTACCGCCCCTCGAGCACTGGAGCCTACCGAGGCATCGATCCCATGTCGGAACTCCCACGGCAGTGCCATGCTCGGCGCATGGACCAGATGCCTCCCCAGCTGAAGCCGCTCCCCGAGGACTGGGACCGCGCTCTCGTGATCGTGGCCCACCCCGACGACGTCGAGTACGGCGCTGCCGGCGCGATCGCGCGCTGGACCGGCCAGGGCAAGACGATCAGCTACGTCATGGTGACCAGTGGCGAAGCAGGCATCGACGGGTTGCACCCCGAGGAGTGTCGGGCGCTGCGCGAGGCGGAGGAGATCGAGTCCGCGCGGATCGTCGGCGTGGAGGGCGTCGAGTTCCTCGGGTTCCCCGACGGTGTCCTCGTCTACGGCCTCGAGCTGCGAGCAGCGGTGGCGCGAGCGGTGCGGCAGCACCAGCCCGAGATCGTGATCACCGTCAACTTCCGCGACACCTTCGGACCGGGCGCTCTCAACCAGGCCGACCACATCGTCGCCGGACGTGCCGTGCTCGACGGTGTCCGCGACGCCGGCAACCGGTGGATCTTTCCCGAGCAGCTCTCGGACTCACCCGACGGGCTCGAGCCGTGGGGTGGTGTCCGGGCGGTGTGGGCCGCCGGCTCGCCCGAGTCGCGCCACGGCGTCGACGTCACCGACACCTTCGACATCGGCGTCCGGTCCCTGGAGGCACACGACGCCTACATCAAGGGCCTCGGCTGGGAGGGCTGGAGCGCGCAGGACTTCCTGGAGGGGATCCTCCGGCAGGGCGGCTCCAGGCTCGGCACGACCTACGCCGCGACGTTCGAGGTCTACTCGCTCGCCTGGGGCGGGACCGACGAGGACTGAGGCTTACTTATCGGTCAGTTAGTCGATGGCGTGCCGGGTACCGACTCCACATGAGCGAGATTCGGGTGGGCATCTCCGGCTGGTCGTACGCCGGCTGGCGGGGCGACTTCTACCCGCGTGGGCTGACGCAACGCAAGGAGCTAACCTACGCGTCCGAGCAGATGAACTCGGTCGAGATCAACGGATCGTTCTACTCGCTGCAGCGGCCGTCGTCGTACCTCTCCTGGCGCGAGGCCACTCCCCCGGACTTCCTGTTCGCCGTGAAGGGCGGCCGGTTCATCACGCACATGAAGCGGCTCCGGGACGTCGAGGCACCGCTGGCCAACTTCTTCGCGTCCGGGGTGCTCGCGCTGGGCGACAAGCTGGGGCCGGTCCTGTGGCAGCTCCCCGAGTCCGTTCAGTACGACGAAGCCCTGCTCGACCGGTTCTACCGGCTGCTCCCCGACACGACCGCCGAAGCGGCGGCGCTGGCCGAGCGGCACGACGACCGGCTCTCCGGAGATCGCGTCTGGACCGAGGTCGATGCCGATCGGCCACTGCGGCACGTGCTGGAGTTCCGGCACCGCAGCTTCTGCACGGACCAGGCGTTCGACCAGATGCGCGAGCACGGCATCGGCTGCGTCATCGCCGACACCGCCGGACGCTGGCCTCAGGCGGAGGTGGTGACGACGGACGTCGTCTACGTGCGCCTGCACGGGCACGCCGAGCTGTACCACAGTGGCTATCCGCCGGCCTTGCTCGACCAGTGGGCCGACCGGTGCCGGGAGTGGGTCAGGAACGCGGACGTCTTCGTCTACTTCGACAACGACGCGCGGGGGCATGCGCCGCACGACGCGGTCGCGTTGGCCGACCGGCTGGGGCTCCGGCTCCCGAGCGCCGGAGCCCCCTCGTAGGCGACCGCGCCGCCCCTAGGGCTCAGGGTTCAGGTGATCGGCACCGGGGAGTTGCCGCGCAGGATCAGCGGCCGGCCTGCGTTGCGCTTCACCACGATGTGACGACCTGCCTCGTTGTCGAAGAGCCGGATCGCGTTGATCTTCCGGTGGCGGCCGTCACCGGGCTTCCGGTTGTAGGCGAGGTTGTTGACGACCTGGATGTTCTGGCCGGCGACGCTGTCGCGGAGCGTGATGCGACCATCATTGCGGGTGATCCGGATGTTGTTGTCCACCGTCATGAAGCAGATCACGACGTTGTGCGACCGGGTCACCTTGAGGTTGTTGCCGACCGGCGGATCGGCCTTGCAGCCTGCGGTGCCGATCTTCACGGTGCGCGTCGCGCGGCGGATGTGGATGTTCCGCTGCACCTCGGTGTTGATGATGTAGACGTTCTTCGCGCCATGGAGGGCCTTGAAGTTGCCTGTCACCAGGGCATTCCTCAGGAAGCAGGACGCGCCTGCCGGGACGGTGACGTTCGTGTAGGTCCCGGTGTAGGGATGTGCCCTGGAGTTGTCGCAGACGAGGTCGGTTGCCCCGGCCGCGGCCTGTGCTGATGGAGCCAGGTGGATGGGAGCTGCCATGGTTCCGATGACCATGAGGGCAGCCAAGAGCCGCTTGTTCATGATGTGTGCCTTTTCTCGGGAGGGAGCTGCCCGGATGTGCCCCTCCCGAGAACGTGGACACGAGGACGACGCGTCAGTACCCGCACCAAAAAAATTCACACAAGTGATAACGCCGGGGTCCCGCTACCTACCGCCAGCGCCTATCTAGCTGCCGCGTTTCCTCCTGAGCGCCCAGGCCCCCAGGCCCAGTGCGGCGGCACCGGCAGCGACCAGCCCGGCCCGGTTCTGCCAGCGGTGGTACTCCTCGGTGACCTGGGGCCACGCCTCGCCGATGGCCGCGGCCGCGGCCTCCGGCGTCGCCTCGAGTCCCTCGACCGAGACCGGGGTCCCGAAGACCATCCGCACCTTGCGGGGCAGCGGCCAACGCCGCTTCTCGGTGCCGGTGATGGTCGCCGGCACCAGAGGCGCGCCGGCCTCGATCGCCAGTCGTGCGGCACCGCGCTTCGGCGTACCGAGGCCCTCGTCGCGGACCCGGGTGCCCTCGGGGAACAGCGCCAGCGCGTCACCGCGGGCAAGGATCGCGCGGGCAGTCTCCAGCGCCTCCGCGTCGGACTCCCCGCGACGGACCGGGAACGCCCCGAGCCGCAGGAAGATCGGCGCCATCGGGCCCTCGAAGTGCTCGGCCTTGCCCATGAAGTGGACCGGCCGGCGGAGGACGATGGCGACGAAGAACGGGTCCCAGAAGCTCTTGTGGTTGGGCACGATCACGACCGGACCCTTCTTCGGGACGTTCTCGGTGCCGGTCGCGGTGAACCCGCACACGATCCGGAAGACCAGGGAGGCGGCGTACTTCACCAGCAGGTAGAGCGGTCCGCTGACGCCCTGGTCGCGCGCGATGCGATGAGCTTCCTCGTTGGTCGTCACGCGGACCATCCTGTCGCAGATCGGGCTCAGTAGCCGTCTGCCGCGATCGCGTCGTCCACCGTCTCGCCGGTCGGCTGGTAGGAGCAGGCGTCCTCGGGGTCGTCGGCCGGGTCACGCTCACCCGACCCGCGTTTCCTCGGCGGCGGGTCGAGGGCACGCTCGACGATGTCCTGCATCCACGCGAAGTCGGGCTCGGCGGAGCTGAACTCCTCCGACGAGCGGAACACCACCGACTTGACCTTGGCGTCCTTCACCTTGAGCGCCAGGTCGACGAACGACGACGCCAGCTCGCGAGGGATGTCGGTGTAGACGATCTCCTCGCCCGCCTTGAGCAGGTCGAGGTACTTCACGAGCAGGGTCGCGGGGTCGGCCGCCTCGACGATCGCGTCGACCATGCAGCGTTGCCGCTCCATCCGCTCGTAGTCGTCGGAGCCCCAGCGCCCGCGGGCGAACCACAGCGCGTGGAAGCCGTCGAGGTGCTGGTCGGGACCGGGAGCGAGGTAGTCGTCCGGCGGGATCCCGGCGGAGGTGTCGCCGCCGATCGCGACCGGCTCGTTGATGTTGACCGTCACGCCGTCCATGGCGTCGACGATCTCCTTGAACCCCTCGAGGTTGACCAGCACGTAGTACTCGACCGGGATCCCGAGGGAGCCTTCGACCGCCTGCTTGATCGCGTCCGCACCCTCGTTGTTGCTCCTGCCGAGGACACCCGGGTGGAGGGCGGGGACGTTGCGGTAGACCGCGTTGAGCATGTACTCGCCGTTGGCGGAGTCGCCGTCGGAGAAGCCGTAGGGGTAGAGGTCCTGCAGCGGGCTGCCGTCCGGGAACTGGGCGTTCGCCATGTTGCGCGGCAGGCTGAACGTGACGGACTTGCCGGTCTCGGTGTCCATGCTGAGCAGGATCATGCTGTCGGTCCGTACGCCGTCGCGGCCCTCACTGCCGTCGCCACCGAGGAGCAGCACGTTGACCCGCTCGCGGCCGCCGAACGGGTCCTCCGCCGTCACGTCGTCCGGGGTCGTCGCGACCTGGTTGTCGTCGAAGACGTTGGTGACGAAGTCGGCCGTCGCCAGTGCGTACTGCGCACCTCGCAGCACCGGTGCCGCCACGACCAGGCAGATCACGACGACGGCGATGTTGCCGACGGTCGTGTGCCAGCGCGGCCGTGCTCGCGGTCGGACCAGCCGGTACGACGTCCACACGACGGCCAGCCAGATCACCAGCAGCACCACCACGATCGCGACGATGCGAGGCAGGTTCGGGTCGAACGCCAGGTCGACGGCGCGGGTGCGGGCCGCCGCGAGGTCCAGGTCGCGGAAGAAGTGCCAGACGACGCCACCGAAGACCCCGGCCCAGCCGAGCAGGACGACCAGGCCCGCGAGCCGCCGTCGCGCGTAGAGGTAGCCGGTGCCCGGGACCACCGCGGTGAGGAAGGTGAGGCCCAGCGTGCCCGGCAGCCCCCCGGTACGACGCTCCGCCGGTCGCCGCGCCCGCCGCCCACCACGCGCGCGCCCGCCCGGCGCGCCGGAGCGCTCCACGACAGGGGCACGCTCCACGACAGGGGCACGCTCCACGACAGGGGCGCGGGCGACGGGGTTGTTCTGAGGCCGGAGGGCGCGCTTGCCGCCGTGCTCAGCGGCCGCGCGGCCGCGGCGTCGATCGCGCCGCGTCTGCCGGACTGACCGGGGCGCGCGTCGAGCACCACCCGGGCGTCCGGGGCTCGCCGTACCGGCCATCCGTACCTCTCGCAACAGACGCGGGAGAGCCCCACGCCCTCCGCGACCAGATCCCCACCACCGAATTCCGACTCAGTATCGCCACGAGGAGGCCGTTGCGTCACATCGGTGGCAGGTGTCCCACCGGCGGAACGGACGCGAGGGTACCCAGCCAGTCCGCCGGGGCCGCGCCGTACTCGGACCGCTCGACGGGTGTCATCGTCATGACACACCGCCGCCACGACTCGATGCGCGCCAGCCGGCCGAGCTGCAGCGCGGCCGGAAGTGCCGCCCGGACCGCCCGCGCCGGAGCCAGGTCGGTCCAGACCTCGAGCGCCGCGTCGGCGATCCGGTGGAGGCGCGGGTCGTCCGGCCCGGCGTCGAGCTCGTGGGCGCTCACGTTGAGCGGGATGAGCAGCGCCCCCAGCGGCTCCGCGACGACCGCATCGCCGAGATCGAAGAAGCGCAGCGGGACCTCGGGACCGTCGGTCGCCACGACGTTGGCTGTGTGCAGGTCGTTGTGGTTGAGGGTCAGCGGGAGGTCGAGGTCGGCCACCTGGTCCGACCAACGCTCGATCGTCGGCAGCAGCGCGTGGAGCCGGTCGGCGACGTCCTCGGCCAGCCGTCGCGGGTCGGCCGCGGGCAGCGCCCCGAGCCGCCCGATCGCGTCGCCGACGTACGTCGTCGCGCACTCCGGCAGCATCCGGGTCAGTCCCAGGGCCCCTGCATGCGGAACCACCGCCCGCTGCAGCAGCGCGGCGTCGCGGACGACCCGGCACCAGGTGTCGACATCGGGGTCACCGCCGCGCTCGTACAGCGTCGGTCCCAGGTCGGCCGTGAGCAGCAGGTCGCGACCCGCGTCGGCGGCCACCACCGGTACGACGTACGCCGGCGCGACCTGCGCCAACGCCGACAAGAGCCGGGCCTCGTGCGCCTGGCCCGGACAGTTCTGCTTCGCGAAGTAGGTCCGCGGACCCACCTCGACGCGCCACACCGTGGACCACGGCCGGACCTTCAGCGGCTCGAACAGCGTGGGCTCGCCAACCGCGGAGACGACGAAGGCACGGAGCTCCTCCCGGAACTCCGCGGTCTCCCAGACAGCGCTCGTCCATGCGCGGCCACCGGTCGTCATGGGGCGAAGCCTCCTCTGCCACCCCGCCGAGCGCTACCGGGTTTCGCCGAGCGGCACTCGCGTCGGCGCAACGCCTCCGCCTGTGCTTGTCGTCCGATGACAAAGAACCCGGTGCCCCACCCGCCCCCGGGACCGACGGCGCCGGCCGGTGCCAACGTGGATCCGTCAACGGTCGAGGGAGGTCCAGGAGATGGTGAACGCGACATCGCGGCGACGGGTCGGGAGGCCCGGGCGGACGGCGCTGGGTGCGGTGCTCGTCGCTGCCCTCGCGAGCGGCTGGGTCGACGCCGCAGCAGCGCCGACCGGGAGCGACCACAGCGCCGTGCTCCTGGCGCAGGCGCCGGCTCTCGACGACTCCTTCTACGTGCCGCCCGCGACCCTGCCCGCTGGCGCGCCGGGCGACGTCGTACGGTCCCGGCCCGCGCCGGCCGGGCCGACGCCGACCCAGGCGGTCGCCGACTCCTGGCAGGTGATGTATCTGTCGACCGATGCCCTCGGCGCCCGGGAGGCGATGACGGGCACGGTCCTCGTCCCGAAGGGCGTCGACGCCGCGAACGCACCCGTCGTCGGCTTCGCTCCTGGCACGCAGGGTGTGTCCTTCGGCTGCGCGCCGTCGAAGATGATCGCCGCCGGCTCCTTCTACGAGCAGCCCGCCGTCACCGCGATGCTCCGCAAGGGGTACGTCGTCGCCGTTCCCGACTACGAGGGCTACCACCCCCAGCCCGCCGCGACCTACATGACCGGACCTTCCATGGGCCAGGCGCTGCTCGACGTCGTGCGCGCCGCCCAGCGGCTGCCCGAGGCCGGCGTCGCGGACGACGGCAAGGTGCTGCTGCGGGGCTACTCCCAGGGTGGCGCGGCCGCGCTGTGGGCTGCGGAGAAGCAGCCGACCTATGCACCGGACCTGAACCTGCTCGGCGTCGTCGGCGGCGGGGTCCCGGCGAACCTGTCGCAGGTCGCCCTCTCGCTCAACGGCAGCGACGGCTTCGGACTGCTCGCGATCGCCCTGATCGGGCTCGACAACGCCTATCCCGAGCTGAACCTGGAGACCTATCTCAACGAGGCCGGCAAGGCCGCGTTCGCCGACATGGAGAGCGGTGACTGCGCGCTCGACCTGCTGCTGAACTACCGCGGCAAGTCGCTCGCCGACTACACGTCGAAGAACCCGCTCAGTGAGCTGCCCTGGCTGATCCGGGTCAGTGAGAGCTCGCTCGGCACCACCACGATCGACGTGCCCGTGTTCCAGTACCACGCGACCACCGACGGCCTGGTCGCCTTCGGCCAGGCCGACAGCCTTTACCAGCAGTACTGCGGCAAGGGCGTCGAGGTGCAGTGGAAGACCTACGACACGGGGTCGCTCGGGACCAGCCCGGCCGCCCACATCTCGCCGATCTCCTGGGCGCACGACGACGCGATGGCCTTTCTCGCCGACCGGGTGGCCGGCGTGCCCGCCACGACGAACTGCTGATCCTCGAGGTGACCACGATGACGAACGCCCTTCACCCCCACCGCCCGTCTCAGCGCGGGTCCGGGTTGCGATCCCGGTTCCGATCCCGGCTCCGCGCAGGACTCGCGCTCGCCCTGCTGGCGACCGCCGGGTGGGCCGGCCTGGCCGGAGCTCCGAGCCCGGCCACCGCCGACTCAGCCCCGGTGACTCTCGACTTCCACTGCACCTACCCGCTGATCGGCCCGCGGACGCTGAGCGTCGCGATCAGCACGAACCTGCCGAGCACCATCGAGGCGGACACCGCGACGCCGCCCGTCCAGGTCACGTCCGTCGCCACCATCAGTGCCGACACCACGCCGGGACTGGTCATGGTCGGGTCGAAGTCCCTCGAGGGCTCGGCCGTCGCGTCGGCGCACATCACCGGGCCCGGGACCGATCTCGACCTCAGGGTCCCGGCGAAGCTGGACTCCACGCCGGTGCCTGCGTCGGGTGCGTTCGACACCACGGCGCGCGCGACGATCGAGCCGCTGACGTTCCCCACCGCGGGTGTCTACGAGATCACCGTCGACGACCTGCTGCTCTCGATCACCCCCCGTGACGCCGCCGGCCGCACCACCGGGCTCGACTCGTTCGACTCCGACTGCGCCCTGGACCCCGGCCAGGACACCGTCGTCGCGACGGTCGAGGTCACCGGCGATGGCGACAGCACGCCCCCCGCGGCACCCTCCGGGTTGAGGACGACGTCGGTCGGCACCAGCAGTATCGGTCTCGCCTGGACCGCCCCCGCGGATCCTGACGTTGCGCGCTACACGGTGTTCCGGGACGGGACGAAGGTCGCGACCGTCACCGGGACGTCAGCCACCGTGTCCGGCCTGACCCCGGCGACGGCGTACGCGTTCACCGTGAAGGCCGAGGACGCCGCCGGCAACATCTCGGCAGCCTCGGCGCCGCTCACCGTGACCACGACGTCGGAGATCAGCCGCCGCAGCTACGAGATCGCCGGATCGTCGTACCTCAAGGCCTCGAACAGCACGATGACCCTGACCGGGGACGCGTCCGCGACGTTCGACGGTACGACGGGCGCCGTCTCCGCCGGTCTCTCCTTCGCCCCGACGACCGCGACGCTGCGCCTGTACCTGTTCTTCCCCGTGACCGCTCGCGTCCTGCTGGCCCCGACCGGACCGACGACGGGCACGCTCGCGTCCGGCGCCCTCACCACCCGCAGCAACATCACGGTGCGGATCCCGACGGCCACGTTCTTCGGGTTCCCCGTGGCCGGCGGTCCGGACTGCCGGACGACGACGCCCGTGACGATCCCGCTGAAGTCGGGGGCCGGCTTCGACCCGGCTGCCGGCGGCGTGCTCACCGGCACCTACTCGTTGCCGGCCTTCACCGACTGCGGCGCGTTGTCGGCGGCGCTCAGCCAGGCGCTCGCCGGCCCCGGCAACACCGCCCGGATCACCCTCATCCCTCAGGGATGACAACTTCGGGAACCGGCTGGCCGCGCGGTTGTCACCGCGACGACAAGCAGTCCTGACGACGGGTCACGAACCGGACACGGGCACCCGCGCACCGTGGCCCGCGGCGTTGCTCCCCGCATAGAAACGGAGTCGGGGATCCGGTGACGAGGGGACGACGATGACGCAGACGTGGCAGCGGCGGGACGCGGACGTGGTGGAGATGCCGATGCGGACACCGCAGCTGGCGGCCCTGTTCCGCAACGAGATCCCGAGCCTGTGTGAGGAGATCATCGACGAGGTGTGCCGGTCGATCCCCGACTACGCACCGCTGATCGGTGGCCCGTACCGCGACCCGGTCCAACGAGCCGTCGAGAACAACGTCCTCACCTTCGTCGACCACCTCATCTCCCCCCGCAAGCCCGCGCCGCTGCGCGACGAGCTGTGCCGCTCCCTCGGCCGCCTCCAGCTGCCCTTCGACACCGGCCTCAGCCGGCTCGAGGCGTCGTTCCGGATCGGCGTCCGCGTCGCCTGGCGCCGGATGGTCCAGGTGTTCCGTCGCCACCGGGTGCCGGCGACGATGCAGTCCGCGCTCGCCGACCTTCTCTTCGGGTACGTCGAGGAGATGACGGCGCTCGCCCGCGACGGCTACCTCCACGCACTGACCGCCGACGTCGCCGGCGTCGACCGACGCCGCCGCCACCTCGCCCGCACGCTCCTGGGCGGGCAGGCCAACCCCCGCGCCCTCGCCCAGCTCGCCGAGCAGGCGTCCTGGTGCCTGCCGGACGAGGTGACCATCGTCGTGGCGGCCGCGGACGTGGCGTCCAGCACCGGCCTCGACAGCGACATCCTGCTCGACCCCACCATCGAGCACCTCGCACTCGTCATCCCCGGGGAGGTCACCGACCATCGTGAGCAGATGCTGGTCGCGGCACTGGGCGATGCCCGCGTCGCGATCGGTCCGACCGTCGGCCCGGACGACGCACCCGCCTCCCTGCGTTGGGCGTCGGAGGCGCTCAGGCTCGCCGACACCGGCGCTGTCGCCGACTCCACCCTGGTCCGCTCCGACGACCACCTGCTGCGGTTGTGGCTGTCGTCGGAACCCCTGATCGGCGAGCGGCTCCGCCGGCGCCAGCTCGCACCCTTCGACTCCCTCACCACGACCCAGCGACGCCGGATGCTCGAGACGCTCGAGGCGTGGCTCACCCACCGCGGGAACGTGCCACGGATGGCCGCCCACCTCGACGTCCACCCCCAGACCGTCCGCTACCGGCTGCGCGTCCTCCGCGAGCTGGTCGGTCCTGCGCTCGACGACCCGGAGTGGCGGCTCTGCACGGAGCTGACGCTGCGCGCGGGCAGCCCAGCGGTCCGCCACCTCCGGGCGGTCGCGACCCGCTGATCCGGCGTCAGCCGGGATCGGTCCGCTCGACGGGTTGCCGGAGGATCGTGCGCAGCTTGGCCGGCTCGACCCGGCGGGGGTCGCTGAGATAGATCTCGTGGTGCCGACCGGTCATCCGCAGTCCGGCGTCCGGGACGTACTCGTCGTGGAGCCTCGCGAGGACCTCGGCCTCGTCGTCGTACGGTCCGATGTGCAGGGTCTGGACGGACAAGCCTTCGTGCAAGGTCTCCAGCCGGACCTCGCCCAGGCTGGTCGGCGCGCTTTTCGCGAGGACCTTGGCGACCGCTTCGTCGAACATCGCCGAGGTGATCCAGTCGGGCACCATGATCATCACCGTCCAGTCCCACTGCGACTTGTCCCGCTCGGTCGTGAACGAGCGCATGTCCGCGGCCGACCAGAGCGCCTCGAGGGGCATGACCACATAGTCCCTGCCGAGGCCGGTCTTGCTCGCGAACTTGAGGGTGTAGGCGAGCGGGTAGAGCGCTGCGATCGCGTCGGCGTACTCCTGCGCGGTATTCGGATCGCCGTGCCCGTCGACCATCAGGTACCGAAGGGGCGGGACCTCGACGACCCGGAACTCGTGGTGGCGAGCCCGGTAGCAGTCGAGCTCCTTCTTGAAGTCGGACTTCATCGACCCGAGTATCCCAGCGAGGACCGACATGTTCTGACATCGCTCAGGCGACGAGGGGTGGGGGTTTGGGTCGGGGTGGTGTGGCTGGGTGGTAGGTGAAGTTGGGGCGGTCGTCGAGGGGTGGTGGTGGGGTCCACACGGGTTTGCGGGTGACCGGGTCGAGGTGGACGGTCCACGGTGTGTGGTGGGTCAGGGCGTGATGTTTTCGGCAAAGCAACACCAGGTTGTCCAGGCTGGTGGGGCCGCCGTCGGCCCAGTGGACGATGTGGTGGGCCTCGCAGCCGAT
>Ga0164290_1001927_pt1 | contig 20315 bp, 23 predicted proteins | sample Micstemetagenome_FD_108782 | JGI IMG/M metagenome (GOLD analysis project Ga0164290, IMG submission 108782) | Contaminated culture microbial community from soil near Moab, Utah, USA - Microcoleus steenstrupii SON62 (Illumina Assembly) | ecosystem: Environmental > Terrestrial > Soil > Soil crust... | reverse complement strand
TCGACGGCTTCTACAATCCATTGCGGCGGCACTCCGCATTGGAATACAAATCGCCAGTGTCATTCGAGGCCGCTTTGGCCAAAACAACCTAATTGTCTCTCCACTAAATCAGGGTAAGTCCAGCGCTGGCTTGGCAGAACTCAGTGTCTGATCAGGTGCCAGCTCTAGACGCCGGGCGATCGACACCGGCAGTCGAGGACCGTCTTGCTCTTGAAGCCGGTACGCGATGGCGCGGACAAGATAATCTCGCCGAACAGCGGAAGGGACGTCTAGTTTATGAAGTTGGCTCCATTGCTTTCTCAACTCAGGAAGTGGAAGTTTTTGCAATTCCTCGATCTTGTCGGCTGTCTCACATGGCGGTCTTGGGGGCATGGGTGGGCTCCTTTCAGAGACCACTCACGCTTCCTTCGCCTAGCAAAGCCAGTGTTTTCTGGGCAGTGGATGCGCAGATAAGCCTACTGCTTGCGCCTCTATCGCTGCCCTTTGGCCAGCTTCTCGGCAGATGCGGCCAGAACGAGGATTTGCACTGTCTCTTTTTCAACGCGACACGCCAGCCTCATGTATTCCGGTGAGTCCAATTCGCGCGACAATCGCAGGCCATTCAACAGAGAGCGCGCTTCACGCAAAACAGTGAGAGTGCAACTCATCAATAATTACCTTTTGAAACCTAGGCAGAGAGCGGCCTGGCGAACTACAAACGCCCCGTTATTCGAAATATACTTGCGCTGCCGCCTCTTTATCTGAGGAATTTGTCACTATATTATTAATTGCTTATCGCGAGTGCGCAAACTTTAAATTGCAAGTGTCTCAAATGGGAAAAGTTGCTTATTTAACCGGGGCGCCTGCATCTGGGAAGAGTTCCCTCACGAAGCGCCTTCAGGAGCAGCGACCAGATTTGCTTGTTTGGGAGTATGGCGCCCGACTTACTGACTATGTTAGTGGGCGCCGTCGCGAGCGTGTTGACCAAAGTGAAATCAGACATAACTCCGGGCAAATAGTCACGCCCGAGGACATCAAGCACATTGATCAAGAATTGACAGACTATGTTGCTTCCAATCGGGCACAAAATGACATTATCATCGATAGCCATCCTGTTACGAAGGAAACTTATGGCTTCCGCATAACGTCATTTTCGTTCGAGCAGCTTCACAAATTGGCACCAGATGAAATTTGGGTGCTTTATGTCGACGCAGCAACAACTATCGAACGTATAAAAAGCAATCCCGCAGGTCGACCAGAAATCAGCCGCGAAGAAGCAACTCTTCATACCAATTTACAGGCGTCTGTTGCAGCCAGCTATGCCATTGGCCTTGGCTGCACAGTGTACTTATTCGATAACACGCAAGATCAGGGACAGCTGGTCAATCGTTTACTTGAAAGGTTGGGGTAGGGCAATGCTGTCTAGGATCTGGAATTGGCTTGCGAAAGCGTCTGGTCGAACGAGTCATGGTTATACACACGCGAACGTGCGTCGCGTAGTTGATCTAAAAGCCGCGCTGAATGCCGTCTCTGACGTTGTGCAGAATCGGCCACGCCCCCTACGCATCTTTGACCAGATCCATATGAAGTCTGGTGACATGGTGATGCAGAGTGAGATAGTCGCCGACTGGGCCGATGGAAAACGGTTGGCCTTTATTGGCGACGGAGATGCAATTAGCGTATGCGTTGCCTACTTGCAGTCAAAAGATATCTTAGCTTTTGGCCCGAGACACATCACCGTATTTGATTTCGACGAGCGCACAGTAAACGCAGTTAACCGTTTTGCTGACCGGGAGAGAATAGAAAATCTTGATGCGAAACTGTACAATGTGTTTGACGCAATGGATGGTTCTGAGAATTTCGACATGTTTTACACAAACCCGCCTTGGGGTGCCTCAAATAATGGTGAGAGTGTGAAAGTCTTTGTCGAGCGCGGGATCGAAGCTACACGCCATCAAGGAGAGGGTATGGTTGTTATTGCTGACGACGATGAACTTGAGTGGCCAAAGCGTGTTCTCGCCAATGTTCAGTCTTTCGCTCTACAAATGGGCTTCTATATTACTCGGATGCAACGAAAACTACACGAGTACCATCTTGATGACGCACCAGACTTGAGATCCTGCAACTTGTACATTGGCTCATTGCCGGGAAATGTCAGTAAGCGAAAACCTAGCACTTCTATCACTGACCCAGTCCGTTTGGATAATTTTTATGGCCGCTCGAAAACTCCGCGAGTGCGTTATGTTAAGGAAAGAAAACGACTTGAGTATGGAGTCGCTGATGAGAGCGAATACCATTTAGACCTGCTGGAGCAAAAGAAATGAATAGTATCATTAAGCCTGGCAGAGGCATTCTTTTCATGAAGGTTGGGACCCACGCCCAAGAAGAACTGGCTAGCATCATTGCTCGAAAATCAGAAGAGATAAAAGCAACCGGCTTTGGCATGTGGGGGTATGGCGGCAATACGTGCCATCCGACCTCAATGGTTCAACCGTTTGCTCATTCATTTACTGAGGCAGGGGAAACTATATATCTTTGTATGGAAGAGGTAAAATCTAACCATGCGGCGACGCCGTTGTGCGCCGCGGAATACTCTCATGACGGCATAGAGTGGATAACTATTCCTAAAGCCATTGAAGTCCGTGGTTCGAGGTACGCCTTGGTTATTGACGAACTGCGGCGCGAAAAACACTCGCTTTCACTCAATAGCACCCGAGTCCCAGTCGGGCCAAGTATGGGACGAAACGGTGGGCGCTATATAAAAGGCAGAGTAGACAAGGCGTGCTTAGAAGTACTTGACCACCCCGAAATCGGGAACGAAGACCCGCCTAGGGAGATTTCAATTAGCCTGGTCGCACGTATGGCTGAACCTTACGCTGTTTTTTTACGCGGCCAGCGATGACAAACTTATTCCGCTCAGCAAGACAGCAGCTGTGTCATTTCTGAGATGATCAACATAGCTTCTAAGGGCGGCCATAACCTCCGCTTGAGACGCCGGGCTTCCAGATGTGCAATGGAGACAAATAGAAATTGCCCTGTCTGCGTCGGGCTCTCTACACACCAATTCGCGAACCCGATCAACACCAGCCAGATCAACAATACTTACGACCAATTGTTCTAGGCACGCAACGCGCCCAACGACCTCCGTGTTCGCTATTGTAGCAATTGCTCTAATTGCCCTTTTGTCACCCGTGACCAACAGCTTAGCCGCCCTTGTTAATAGAATCGCGAGTAGTTGGCTCTCGCCGCTGTCCAGTTCAACATTGCTAGTAATAGCTACGGCTTCCAATTCCGCAGCTGAAACTAATTCTGCTTCTGTAGGTTCGACCAGTAATAGTGAGGGCAGAATCGCTTCGAATCGCTTTAATGCTGCCGCACCATCCTTGAATCTACGTGAGCGGGTTAATCTGTCGCGCGCCACAAATCGGCCAACGCTCAGCAAGGCCGGCGGAACATCATCAACCGACGCCTTATTCACAAATTCGCTTCCTAAGCTATATGCAGCGATTTTAATGATCACATCGTTATCGATTAGAATACGGACCATTAGCCTGACATCACGTTCTTTAAATATTGAACAGAGTCGGCCCCCAATGAGTCCCAATCCAGTTCATTGTTTGCGATCCCGTTCACCTCTTGCCACGCAGGCTTACTTGTCGTGTAAATATATCGAAGTGCGGCCATGGCTGTAGGCCAAGCATTTCGCTGATAGGCGAGACAGAGAGCAAGAGTTCCAGGCTCAACCCTATGAATTGGTCCGGCATCGAGCACAGCTTTGGCTAAGGTTTGAGCGTTAAACACGCTCACGTTTGTTTGAATAACAGGCTCTGCTGAGCCTGTTAACAAAGTTAAGGCGAATGCGTCGGCTTCGAGCTCTTGCGGGTCACTTCCTATAGCCGCGGCGGCATCTTCCATATCCACCAAAGCAACAGCGCCTTCCAAATGGCGTAACATAATATGCCCGAGCTCGTGAGCCAGCGTAAATGCGACCGGTGCTGGATAAGATGCATCGCGCCCTAACAAAATTGCGCAACGGCCTTCTACCGTTACGACCATCGCATGCATCGATTTCGTCTCAAGCGGAAAAACTCTTAGATGAACTACGGGAATCCCGAGTGCCCAACACGTTGTTATCAACGAATGGAAATCGACATACTTGTGAGTGGCCAGAATGGCATCGCGCAACTGATATGGATTACGTGACTGAATATCTTTGTCCTTTCGGACCGCACGCAATAACAATCTCCCTATTACGACACCATAAGATGTTAGTGCTGCCCGATCGGGTTCACTACCTGCTTTAAGGTTCTTGAATCGCGCCTCGTCATTCCAAACGAACTCTACTCGCTCACCTAAAAGCGGCTTGGCAGAGAGCCCCAAACGTCGCGATAATGTAAAACGCAATTCAGCTCTTCCAGAAGGAGACCTGTCAACTTCCTCTGACCACCAAGATGGCCAAGCAGCTGCTATCGCGGCCTTGCTAATGCCCGCGCTACGCAAACTCGCTATCAAAGTATCCTTGTCGCTCGCCATCGTCCTTATCTCTTTACTCGGCAAAAATGAACTTGCGCTGACTATATTAACTTAGGCTGGTGGCTGACCAACCATGGCGCTTTAGACCCACTTCGCATAGTTCCGACAAGCTCAATCCAGTCCCCTGCAGAATCGTCGAAATGGTGTAATAAGTTTTGCTTGTCTGCGGTAATTTCGATCGGGTCGGTCAGACGCACCCAATAACTGCCAGTTAACCACGCCCTAATGTTAACTTCATAATGTGAATCGTGCGCCACCTCTTCAGTGCGACGTAACAAAGCAGTAACCTGAGAAAATCCGACACGCGCCCCTGTACCGCCTGCATTTCTATAAATAGACGGATCGAACACCTCACCGCGACACCTCAGAATCAAGGGCTCTGAAGACCGGCACATGAGTGCGTAGTGAGTCTTCTTAACGCCAGTGGCGCTATCTCCACGGCTTGTGACAAGTGTATGAGGCGGCAAAGGGCGTTCAACCCCTTCGCAATCAATGTAGGACCGCCATACGACGATACGTCGCGGCGCGAAGTCCATCGTCTTTGGCTTTGACTTCATTCTTGAAAAAATCACTGGAACTGCAACCCCAGCTCTCGCGAGGGTAACAACAATTGCAGAAGGCGGATTTCCTACACCCCAAAAAAAGAGTCCGTTACCAGACCTGCGCTCAACTTCTTTTCTCGCGACTATTTTCTCAAGCTGCTGGCCTGCCTCAGCCTGCATTCTCGACCAGCATATATATTCGCCAAACGACTCCTTGTTTTTCGGTCGGCTTAAAGCGTCTGATCTAATCATCTAACTGCCACAGTCTGAATCATGCATCGCGCTTTATGTCTAACCTCGATCACAGATATGCAACCGAACTCAAGACAATCTTGTGCGCAAATCACAATGAACCGAACCTGAAAGCAGGCGAAATAGTTGCCTTCCGCTTATTGTGATGTTCTTTATTTGTTCCAGTAGTGTCAAGAGCTTTAGTCTCCTAGGCCTAAGGGTTTTGAGGGATTTGCTCTCGCATCAACGCGGATTGATCAATCCCGGCTTTCAATCGTCGCCGTGATGGCTCCGGCGATCAAGGAGAGCTGATCGGCAAACTTTTGCAGGCCATGTGCATAGTGAGCATAGCGTTGTGGTTTGACTTTTGGAGAATGACCCTTGAACGCTAGATCCTGCGCTTTTTCTGCCAATACCGTCGCCACCACGAACAGCTCGTTGACGAGTTGACGCCTTTCTTTACTAAGTTTTAGCTTCCTGCGCGGCATGCCTGTGACACAGGCTTCCTTTGCGCCTCAAGTCCAGGGCAAAGGCGGCGATTTACCGAAGAGCACTTAGCTGCTTTGGCCTTTAGAGGCTCTACTTCCCACCGAGCCGGCGCTTTGCGGCCTTAACCAGCTGGCTGGGGTCGGCATCGAGCAGATACCCCGGCGTTACGCCCAGGGCCTTGGCGAACTGGGCCACCTTGGTGACCGTGATGTTCCGGGTCGCTCGCTCAACTTCGCTGACATAGGTGCGCTGGGTATTGTTAGCCTCAAAGCCGAGCGCCTCCTGCGAAAGGCCCTTTTCCTTGCGCAGCCTCCTGATGTTAAGGCCCAGCTTCTTGCGGATATCCATGCCGCAAAGCAGGCAACAATGTCACTTTTCCGGCTACATGCTATGAGTGACATTTTGCTGGACTTCCCTGACCCCAGACGCCATCAAATGCTGGTCTATTGGGGAGATGAACCTTGCGGCTGTTTACGGCGGTTGGGGACAAGATCGAGGCGCTCGATGCTAAGAGCTTCCGCTACACCCATGCCGAGGCCCGGATCCAGGCCTGGGCCGACCTCTATCCAGCCCTGATCAACGATGGCCAACCCATGCTGTCCTTGGGCAAGGAGATCGTCACCCGGCATAACCACGCGATCGATAATCTCTACCTCGACGGCAGCGGTACGCTGGTGGCCGCAGAACTCAAACGCGGCCGAAGCCCCCGGGATGTGGTGGCCCAGGTGCTGGACTACGCGGCATTTATTAACACGCTGAACTGGGCGTCGATCGAGGGTTACTGCCGAAAGCGGCAGGGCAAGGGCTTGGACGAGGCGTTTGAGGGGCTGTTTGGATGGCCCTTGGTTCGGCCGGAGCAGCCGCCGCACCGACTGGTGATCGTGGCAGAGAGTTACGACGCCAGAGTCACCGACGCGGCCTTGTATCTCATCAATGGCGGGCTTCCCCTGTCCCTCATCCAGTTCACCTACTTCGATGCCGGCGACAGGTCGATATTGGACGTCCGCTGCGTCCTTGGTGAGATCCCACGTCAGTCATCCACTCCCTTCACACAATCGGCTGTCGCGACGGCTGTTCCTGACGGCTACGCCGAGTGGCTGTTGGGGAGCCTGGCCAAGGACCTGGAAGCTCTAGGCCGAGAGCGAAACTGGGACCTGCGGTCCCGCCTCAACAAGGCTTCCCTGCCGTTTGGCCTGGCGACATGGCCGCTGCCGCTGGGGGAATGCCAGCTTCGGGCTGACCTATATAAGAGTAGCGCCGTTTGCCTGCGGCTGTCGTTTCGGAAGGAACTGGCTCCGGGACTGCTGGAGCACCTCGAAGCCCAGCGCGGCATCTGGGACTCCCAATTCCCCGGCGAGTTCGAGAACCCGCCCTACCCCACTGTATTTGCCAACCTCACCCGTGAGCTGCCACGGCCGAAATTTGGTGACCAAGATGGCCTGGACCAAATGACCGAGGCATTCCGGAGCATGGCTGACGCCCTGGTCCCCATCGTCGAGGCCTACTTCAAACAACTCGGCGGGGCATAAAGTAATGTGGACCAAGGCAAAGATCGCGGCCCTGCCCGCAGCCAAACGAGCGGTCCTGTACGCCAACGCCCGCGCCCAGGGCACCGCCATAGGAGACGCGCTCGCTGAGTTAATCGCCGACACGGGTCTGCCGTTTTCTGAGGGGGGTGGGCTCGCCGAAAGCGATCCACTCTATATACGCATGCATCAGATCATATTCTCGGCTGAAGGCCGAAACGCAGCCATCAGCGCCGTCGAAAAAGGATTACCGCCACTTGTCGGCGTCGACCCGATGCTGAATGCGGCGCTGCAAGCTGACTACGGCAACCACAACATGGGCCCAGCCAATGCTGGATTCATCGTTGCAGCCCTTATGCGCCATCTCGGCTACCGGGAAACCGGCACCTCCGCACCACTCCCGCCAGGCTGTGTGGCCAAGACGGGAATGTTGTGGGCGAAGTAGGGCCGACGCGATCCAATCAATCCATATGGATCGCGTCGCTAATGCGGATATTTTTCCCAGAGGCGCTGACGGCCTAGAAAAGTCACCGTGACCTGTGGCACCCCGGGCAACATGCCGCCGGGAAAGCTTCTGCCAACCCGCTCTAGACCATTTGCGGACAAGCGCCGACGCACGCCATCAACGCATCTGAGAAACGCCTCCAGGACATCGACTTGATCGTCATGCTTGCCATTAGGAAACTGAATCACCTCCTCGCGGAAATCCTTGAGCCACGACGCCTCCAACGGCAAGTGCACCCTACCCTGAAGTAATTTGTGGAGCTGTGCCATGACGCGCGTGACTTTATTGTCCTTTGGGCTTTGCACTTCGACACTCATGTAGCCCCATGCCTTAAGGTCTGACCTGAGGGCTGGGCCCACACCTGAATTCTCGACCACCACCATGTTTGGCTTGAATATCTGGATGAGTTTCGTCGCAGCAGCCTTGAGCTCGGCAAAATCAAGTCGAGATCGGTAAACATCAATCAGGTAATACTGCTCACCAATCACTCCAAATGTGGCGCAGGCGGAAAAGTCATTGAGGTTGCCAATTTGCGAGGCTGTATCCCATAACTGCACCACAAAATCGAAGGCTGGCAGTGGTGGCGGTTCGCCCCTCGGAAACCAGTCGAACTTGATCATCGCCCCACCCTGAACATAGGGCTCTTGCTGATACTGGGCGGCGAAGAAATATTCCGTCATGCCCTTCTTGATCGCTTCGATGTCAGCCCACGACATACGAGAGGGGTCGATTAGGGTACCGGGTTTACGCGTATAGAACTCGCCAGGCCCAATTGCATAGGTTTCTGCCAGGATGCCGATTGCAGGAATGTTAATAATCGTCCAATCACCCATGTCTTTCACATAACCAACGAGATCATCCACGTGAGTTCTTTGCGTAAGTATGATGATGACACCTTCGGCGGGGTTATCGAGGCGCGTGCTCAGAGAGTCGCTGTACCAATTGTGCAACTTGGTTCGTTCGGCCTCAGACTGCGCATCGGATGGCTTAATCGGGTCATCAATGATGATCATGTCTCCGCCGCGACCGACCAAGGTGCCACCGACTGAAGTCGCCAACCGAAATCCGTGGCCGGTCGTCGCATATTCCTGATCGTTGTTTGGCTTGTCGGCCAGATGCGTGCCAGGGAACACCGCCTGATAGAAGTCGCTTTCGATCAGATGGTGACAGTCCTGATGGAACTTCTTTGCGAGGTCCTGAGAATAACTTACACAGATGATACGCTTGTTGGGATTCCGACCGAGGTACCATGCTGGCAGCGCCACGGATCCCAAGAGAGATTTGAGATGCCGCGGGGGCAAGCACACGATCAACCGCTTTAAGCCGCCCTTCACACAAAGCTCAAGGTGATGGGCCACGCACTCGAAAGCCCAGTTAGCCGAGAACGGCTTATCAGGATTGAGATAATTGAAACATTTCTGAGCAAACGGCTTGAAATGGTTGCGAAGCGTGGCCTCCCATACCGCCGAAAGACCGAATTCTTTTGACGACTTGGACATGACTATTTCTCCTTGGTTGCTGGGTGTTTCGCAGCACGGCGAACTCGCTTTTCGTAGGCCTCAAGGATCGCCTTGTCGGACTCGGACAAGTCGACCTCTACTGCTTGGTCGTCGCTCAATGGCAGCAATCTCAGCATCAGCCCTAGAAGTGCGTTGACTGACTTGCCGTCGGCCTGAAGGGCGCGGGTAACAAGGGTTTTTACCAGTGCTTGCTGCCGGGAGATGGAACGCTTCTTGCCTTGCGTCGTGACGACGATACGCTGGTTGAGTTCATCCTCAAGATCAGAGCGGAGGTTTCTGCTACCCCGGCTGCGACCTCGTGGGTTGCCGCTCTGGCCTGGCCTGAACTGAGCATGGCGCGGCGGGCGGCCATAGCCGATGTCGTATGACTTGACCATGCGTTACCTCTCTTCTCCCTGAGCGCCGGGGAGAATGCGAGCGTTCCTACGTAATGAGACTTGCTGAAAGGCCTCCCCGGTCGACTGCAGCCGAGCGGTCGAGCCGGCATATGCTTGCCACCTGCGAACCGCGACATCTACGTATCGGCCGTCAAGTTCAACGCAGCGCGCAAGTCGGCCTGTTTTCTGTGCGGCAATAATTGTCGTTCCGCTGCCGCAGAAGTTATCCAGAATTATGCTGCCCCGGTTTGAGCAATCCTTGATTGCATCGGCCACCAGAGCCACCGGTTTGACCGTCGGATGCATGCCGAGCTCCTGCATACGTCCTTTGCGGAAGGTATTAAGCCCTGGATAGTCCCAAACGTTGCAGCGATATCGGCCCTTCTCACCGAGGTGGAAATTGTTGATGTGCGGCGCGGTGCCGACTTTATGAACGAAGATGAGCTCATGCTTTGACCTATAAAACCCGCCCTGTCCTCCATTGTCTTTGTTCCAAACAATCAAGTTCTTTTGTTCGGTGAAGACGCCTTCTGCAGCTAGAAGCAGCGGTAGAGCACCACGCCAGTTCATGAAGGTAAACACAAGGGCCCCATCGGCGACGTTCTCTGCGACCCTGCTAAAGCTTTCATGGAGGAATGCCTCAAATTCCTCCGACGATTTCTCGCCGGAGCCTTCAACAAACTCCGGATGTTTGGTGCGGCCGTTCCCTGATATTGACGAAACTCTGACGTTGTACGGCGGGTCACTGAATGACATCTCCGCTTTCGAGCCGCGAAGCAGTGCATCGTACGATTGCGAATCTAGAGCGTCGCCGTGAAAAAGGACGTGGTCTCCAAGAAGCCACACATCGCCAAGGCGCGAAACCGACTCCCCCTGCGCGGGGTTCGGAATAAAATCCTCCGGAGCGCACTTGGCAGCTCCTTTGCGCTCAAACAAATCGTCAATCTCGACTGTGTCGAAGCCGGTAATCTGAAGATCAAAATCTAAATCGAGCGAGTCCAAGTACTCGAATTCAAGGGCGAGCAGGTCCTCATCCCAACCCGCCTCAAGGGCGAGCTTATTGTCAGCTATTACGAAAGCTCTGAGTTGAGCCTCGCTTAGGTGGCTAATCTCAATAGTTGGAAACTGCTTCAGCCCGAGCAATTTGGCAGCTGCAACGCGTCCATGACCTGCAATTAGTTGTAAATCTCTCGTGACTAGGACCGGGCTGTTGACGCCGAACTCTCGGAACGATGCCGCGATCTGCGATATCTGTTTGTTGGAGTGCGTTCGGGGATTTCGGGGGTCGAGCTTTAATTTCTCGATGTCATGAAAGACAATCTGCTTCCCGAAAGGTATGCGCCGAATGGGCGCGGCAATGACTTCGGTTACGCCACCGTCATTGGGTTCTTGAGAACGAGACATAGTCCCTTCGCATATGAGCCGCCCCCAGTTGACGAACGCTATTGCGCCCCGGGGTGCTCAAAGGAGGGCGCAACAGCACAAACGCGCTGTTCACTTCGAACCCTCCATGGTTCTGCGAAGATTTAAGACTTGAGTGGCCTAGAGAGGCCACATTTGCGCCAGAAACCGACGAACGCGGACTAAACTGACGCAACAGAGTAGTGTATTAGAATCATAAGTTAGCTGTTGTTTCAAGAGTCGGAATTGTGAAGGCCTTGAAATACTTCTTTCGATTGCGCGAAGGCAACAAGATGCTTGTAGTGCGAAATCGTAAAAGTAAGTTCCCGCCAAGTTGTAATAATCTAAATCATCTCATAGGCGATCGACCCTGCAATGGCCTTACCTCATGAAAAGATGCCCACTAGGAAGCGGCGCGGGTCCCGCAAAAGCAAGGAGCTATCTGATGAAATTCTCGAAAAAATCTTGGCTAACCCTTCTGCCGATTTGGCCTGCCGAAAGATGAGCTTCAATTGCGCGATTAAGTTGGGGATATCCCGAGAGAGTGCCATCTCCCTATATGGCAAAGACGCAGCCGATGATCCGACTATGTAGATTGCCGTTCATTCATTTGTGAGGGAAAGTTGTCTCCTCCAGGCTTAATTCTCCAAGACATGGAGGTTGTGTTTTGCGGAATCAAACGAGCGATCTAGTAACTGCTAATCTGGAAGCAGAATGTCCCTGCCAGATTTAACTGTAGCCGCAGTGAAAGAAGCGATCGAAGAGTATGATCGACTCAAGCGGCCAGCGTTTCTGAAGAAATATGGCTTTGGAAAAGCCCGAAGTTATGTCCTCAAATACGAGGGACGGCCCTATGACTCGAAGGCAATCGCCGGGGCGGCGCACGGATATCTACCCGGCCAGAAGCCTCTTTCGAGTGCAAAGTTCTCCGGAGGCGAAGCAACGGTCAAGAAGACCCTCGAGGACCTCGGCTTTGAGGTTGTTGGTCCTGATCCCCTCCCGTTACCCTGCGTTGGTGATGTTCTTTCGAACTCGGAGATCACCACTCGCTTCATGGTTGGCAACATGGGGGGAATGCGACGTAGCACAGCCCGGGACTGTCTTGTCCTGATTTCCGATCCCTTCAAGGGAATGTACCAAGATCGGTGGGAGGGTGATGTTCTTCATTACACAGGGATGGGCCAAAGCGGCGATCAAAACCTGTCTTATTCTCAGAATCGAACGCTCGCTGAGTCTCATGAGACTGGAATAGCTGTCCACCTCCTCGAAGCCTTTGATCAGTATAAATATACTTATTTGGGCCAGGTCGAATTGGTCGGCCGCCCCCATCAAGAAGAACAAGTGGATGATGATGGGGCGCTTAGAAAAGTGTGGATGTTCCCGCTGCGTCTCAAAGGCGCAGGGGTGCGGCCGACACCGACCGATGAGCAAGTTCGCGCCATAGAGGAGAATCACTCAACTCGCGCTCGAAAACTTTCAACAGATGAGCTCAAAAAGCGCGCTCAGGCAGCAAAGAAGAAGCCAGTTAAGACGCCGAGGACGACCAGTTCATATGTTCGCGATGCAGCCGTTGCGGAATTGGCAAAGCGGCTAGCAAACGGCGTATGCGACCTGTGCGACGGTTCAGCGCCGTTTAAGAACAAGAATCGGGAAGCCTACCTAGAATGCCACCATGTCACTTGGCTAGCAGAGGGCGGTGATGACACTATCGAAAATACCGTGGCCCTGTGCCCAAACTGTCACCGCAAAATGCACATACTTAATCTCGACACCGACAAACGTAAATTACTAGACGTGGCCAAGCGCCGCGCTGCGTCATAGTTTCGGTCGGCGAAATTGTCGATGCCCACTGCGGCCATAGCGCTCGCTAGTAGCTCTGCTTACCGGGAATGACGCCGCGAACCCCACCGCGCGGGTTTGTAGTATCGCCGTCGCGTCGCGGGATGAGATGAATATGACAGTGAAAGATGGTTTGACCGGCCGAGGAACCGGCATTGGCGCCGATGTTAAATCCGGTCACTGAGTTATCGCCGGCAACGATTTCAGCTTTGATCTGAGCGAGAAGCTGGTTCAGAGCGTTGATTTCTGGCTGGTAGAGCCCAAAGTAGTCGGCGACGTGACGCTTAGGAATGATGAGCGTGTGTACAGGTGTGACTGGAAATCGGTCACGGATCGCGTAGCAAAGAGGATTCTCATGAGTAACATCTGCTTTGCCCGTTTCGCAAAACAAGCAGCCGGGTTGCCGGTTCGCATAACTATCTGAGATACCACGAAAATCCGTCGCATCGCGGTCTCGCTTCATGGCGTTACACGAGTAACACAGGGCCTGAAAATTGCTCAGGTCGTCGGTGCCGCCATGGTTTCTGGGCACGATGTGATCGACCTCCAAGGCCTTATCTTCGTCTAGCACACCGCACAACTCGCAGCGGTACTTTGCGCGTTTCAGGACCTCATACCGAATAGTGCCAGAGACATACCCCAAACTCTTGGTACGGTGCTCCCAAATGCGATCCCCACGCTGCGCAATATAGGCGGCAATCTTTTCGTCACATAGCTGCCTGAGATCTGCGACTTCGGCGTCGGACAGTTCACCGAACCCCTGAAGAGTGTAGTTCGTCCCCTCCTTGGTCGTGATCCCGCGGTTCTTCGTCAAAACCCGGCCCACCATGTTTTTTGTGATTTCGTCGTAATACTCGAGCTGAGATTGGTCCAGGCTTAAGAGCGCGCTGGAAATCTCCCTCACTGAAGCCGATCCACGACGATTTAGCAGCTCGCGGATCATTGCGGGCTGATAGACATGAGACATCCGCATCTTCTTTTGGATGAAATTGCTGAGACGTTTGTATCTATTGCTTGGCATTCTATGAACATCGCAAGCTCAAGTCGCAGAGTAGCGATACCTGAGTGTGGGTAATCTTAGTGTATTTGGACGTAAAAGTGTCAGTCGAATTCCGTAAACCGTAAACTAAGAACGATAAAGGACCCTGTTAAATCTGACAGGTCCGAATCCCGACAACCCTAAATAATCTAGATCCGATTGAATGAACACTCAGTGGACGCGAGACTCTAACTTCTCGTCGATCGGCCTTTCACGCTAGCTAACTGGACAACTACGGAGAATGAAATGTCCTTGTCTGGAATCCTTAATGTCTTTACGGGACTACTTCTCACATTCGCTTGTTTCAGTCTTCTGGTCAGTGTCCTTACTGAGGCGCTTTCATCAGCACGTAACTGGCGTTCTCGGACACTCCTGTCTAGCGTGAAAGCCTTACTTAATGATCCAAAACTCAATGGGCTTGCGGCTTCTATTTTGAACCATGGAGCAGTCAATCCTTTGTCCAACGGCAAGATTGAAGGCGACGACTTTGCTAAACACAATGCCACGAACGTCCCAGCCTACATAAAGCCCCAACAGTTCGCTGCTGCATTAATCGATGTATTAGAGAGTCAATCTAGCTCCACAACAGGCGCGCTTAAGGACAGCATCGAGAAGATTTCTGATCCTCAGCTTAAGCAAGTGCTTCATGGCATATACTCTCGTGCCGACGGCAAAATCGATAAGGTTCAATTGGATATCGCCAGCTGGTTCGATGCCTCGATGGACCGTCTAGGCGGCGCTTACAAGCGCAAGACACAACTATGGACACTGTGTATCGCTTATGCAGTGGCTGCGAGTCTAAATATTGATACGTTCCATCTTGCTCATGTGCTTTGGATTCAGCCCGAGCTTGCAGCAAATGCGGCACAAGTTGCTGGATCTATTACAGCCGCCAACTATGACGCTGCTTTTGCTGCGTGGTCTTTGACTTTTCCTTATGGTTGGGATGGGTGGGACGAAAGCGGTAGATCAATTTTACTCATGCCTATTGGATGGCTTGCCACCGCTTTTGCTGCACTTTTCGGGGCACCGTTCTGGTTTGACTTACTTCAGACATTTGTTCGAATTCGTGGCACTGGCCCAGTCCCTGCGAAACCTTCGATAAGTTAATCAAGCTCAGTCTGTATGGCCCTAGTAAGTAGGATTTATTGGGCTTGAATGATGGCGAAACTCAATGATCGATGACATTCCTCCCTTCCAAAAGGACGATCAGTATAAAGCTCTAAAGAGTTTGATGGGGCGGACGATAAGGCCGCTCGCACTTGTTGGAGCCGGCATCAGTGTCTCGAGTGGCTATCCGACTTGGGCGGGCTTCCTATCTCAACTAAAGGAGGTTGCTGGTGAATCCGGCATGCCACCAAAATTCGGGCCGATTATCGAAAAGCACTTGGCTAGTGATCCGGCATGGCAGGCTGAAGTGTACGAAAAGTTTGTCGGAAGCGAAGTTATGGCGAAGTTATTGGTAGATCATTTTGGACGCCGCCCTAGTCCGATAAATGAACCGCATCATTTACTTGTGTCGCTGAACTTTAGGCATGTCCTTACGACAAATTTTGATCCATGTATTGAGATTGCCCATGAAATGGCGGCTCAACGATTTGAGGTAGTTCACTGGTCCGACTCAACATCTGTTGCTCGCTTCTTGAACTCGCTTTCCGATCCAAGCGCGGTAAGGCGCGTAGTTTACCTACATGGTCGATTTGACCGGCCAAAAGAGATCGTACTAACTGAAGCCTCTTATTCGAGCCGATATGTCAGCTCAGACCACGCACGTCGAAAGCTGCTTGCGATCTTGTTGACTCAGCCGGTGGTATTCCTGGGATTCTCACTTAACGATCCAGATCTTGGTCAGCTTTTGAGGGAGTCTGCGGCCTACCTTGGTGGACACCGTGGCCATCATTACGCGGTAATGGGATACACAACCCTTGATGAACAGGATCTAATCCGACGAAGATTCCTTGGAAAGTACGGCGTAGAAACAGTTTTCTATCGAGTTCAGAAGGATGGAGCCGACGAAGACCACTCCAACTTGATTGCTCTGTTGGAGTCCTTTAGCTCTACCCAGCCGAAAACGCAGCAACAAGAGCAAATAAAGATATCCATTGCTCCCCGTATTGCTGCCCACAAGATAGACCCGGATGACCCACACAAGAACCAGTGGGGAGGGACCAAGACTTCAAATGGTCTCACTGTTCAGGTTACGTCACATAAATCCAATAAGCGCAAAACCTGGCTTGATTTTACACTTACGGTATTGCCAACCCAGGCTGAGACGCGTCTTTCCGACGCAGCAGTCGTAGAGTTTTATGTTCATCCCACCTTCAAAAAGGAAAAGTACCGGGGGATAGTAGAAAAGGGCCAGGCTTCGATTGAATTCGGTGCGTACGGTGCTTTCACAGTCGGAGTATTAGTTAAAGAAAATGGTAAAGAAACACGGCTGGAGCTTGATCTAGCTATGGAGGAAACTCTCCCGCGATGGTTCAGAAGTCGTTAAATTATTGATTTTGCACATGCCTCTGTAAGCGCCATACAAACGACTGAAACAATATTCAGGAGCGCGATTTCACAAAAGGCCGGGAAGGTCCAATATTTCTGCTTCGAATTCATCGTCAGGTCATAGTAGTTGCTGTCAGAACTGACAGGTCCCCTCCAGAAAACCTTCGCTTTAGACTTGAGACTAATACAACTAGAGCAAATTACCTAAGTCGAGCTTGTTGGGGGCGTCATGAATATCCATTTTAGCCAACTGACCTTGGCGGCAGTCTTGTTGACTAGCGGCATCTCTAACGCCTACGGGGAGACCTTCACTTGCTCAAGCGATCGCGGGCGCTCCCCTTACCCACCAGGCAATTCGGGCTCGCTCAACCATACCAAGTATGCGCCTCGACTAGATGAGTTGACCAAGCAATTCACAGCTTTCACCTCTCAGTTCGACACAATCGATGATGACTCTGGAGATGGTCAATCTGACCTCATGGGTATCCCCGAGTGGGTTGCATACCAGCTAAATGGGGTGACCCCAGGCGACGACGGTGTCTACCGAGAACCCAATCTGTCGATTGAGCGCCCGAGCAACTGGTATGAAGACGATAAGCTATCATTCATGTGGACTGGTCGCACCGGGATTACTCATCGCGGCATGGACGATTCATATGATGGCGTTGGTACCATCTGGAACCGTGGGCATTTTGCAATGAGTGACCACGCGCAACGAATCGATGGCCCAGCAGCTTGTAACACTCATCACTTCTGGAATGCCGCGCCACAAGCAGCCAACTTTAATCAAGGAAATTGGAAGCACCTCGAAGACTACTCAGCAGCGGCGGCGAATAAGTATGGCAAGCTGTGGGTGATTACTGGTCCCATTGTTGACCAACAAAAGCGATATGGATCAATCGGAGACTCAGGGGAGGTTCCGATCGCGGTGCCGCATGCTTTTTTTAAGATCCTGATTCATGAAAATTCTGAGGGGGACCCTGACGTTTTAGCATTCATTTTCGAACAGTCGGTGGCTAACTCAGCCGGGCAGCCAAGGGTTGTTGGTGATTGGGTCAACTGCAATAAGGCAAAAGGAAGAGGCTACGTTTACGATCCCGTTCCTTATCTTGTGAGCGTTCAAGACATCGAGTCTCGCACAGGACTCAGCTTCTTTTACGGACTATCAAAGGCCAAGCGCGATGCCCTCGCTAGTTCCGCAGCGGTTGAGGTTTGGCCGATTGAGCAAGAGTATTGGGATCCGAAGTCAACCTGCGCTGGGCAACGATTCGTCCCGCCTCAACCACGTTAGTTCACGTGCAAGCTAGTAAACCGTCATGTAAGTGAGGAATGTATGCAACTTGATATGCATTACTACGGCACATACGCAATTGCGCGCGCGGCGGGTATTGCAGCGAAAGATGCCAAGATTATTGCCACGGCTGCGCAGTATGTAGATGACAATATTGTTGATGAGGATCACACGTTCCCAGACGGCGGCAAGGTTGAATTCATCCCAACCGCGCACCACACGCTTTCTAAAGCTAACTTAGACCGCGATGATCAAAGAAAAGTGTGGGTTCCATTTCATTTCTTGCCGGGCGAAGGCCTTACTATTGATGGTATCAATCGGAAGCCTGCTGGTTCTACCGCGCCAGCAAAGTTCACTAATAAGCTTGTTTGCGAGAAAGACAGCCGACTAGCTCGCGATATGATGGGTCATCATATTGGGCTTGCTACCGCGCAGTTCGCGCTTCCGCTCATCGGTATCGGCGCTCACGTTTATGTTGATACCTTCTCACATTACGGTTTCTCTGGAGTAAGCTCCTCCTGGAATAAGCTTGACAATGATGCATTTGCAAATCAGCCGCTAAAATATCGCAAGGAAGACGGGCAACTGAGCGTCCTTCCGGAGGAAATTCTCGAACACATTCAGCAAAAGGCCAAACAGTTTAGGCGCGATTATGGCCGAGAAAATGGGTTCATTCCAAATATACGCAAGGCTTTAGAAAGTGCGGCCGCAAAATTATCTGACATAGCTGATGCGACTCAGTCTGAAGTCGCAGAAGTCGCATCAGGCGCTCTTGGACATGGCGCCGCGCTTACATTTCCTGATCGGCCATACTTAATTTGGCAGTTAAAATACCAGGGTCATGATCCTCAGGGTGCGGTTGTTCGAGATAATCCCGCAACCTTTCTTGAAGCCTGTCGTGCGCTGCATAATCTATTCGATCTGTTTGCGGCGCAGCACTACGGGACAAGTCGCGCAGAGACTGCACGCCCGTTCTCTGAGATCGAAGCCACAGTTCGACAAATCTTGCAAACACCCGCAAAGCTTGAAGATCGCATCGCCGCATGGCAGCAAGCTGCTGGGAAGGGTGAACTTTTTCCAAATCGCGCTAGGGAAGAGATCCCAGTGTACCTAGAGAATGGCGCTGAGTGGCAAGGTGAGGCAGATCAAATGCGTCGCCTAAAGGACTCAGCTGGCGCAATAGAAAAGAACATTGTGAAATTTCATCAAGCCGCAGAGGTGCACAGAACCTATGTTTTGCGTGACCTCCTTCCAAAGTATGGAATTGTAGTTACTTAACTGTCGTGCAAGCCAAACGTTCTTGATGGCAGAAAATTCCCGGCCAAAGCAGTAAGATAGATGAGCGCTCTAACCGAGCTTCCCACCTCTATTTATCCGCGGTCGCTATCCAATCCGACCAGCTTTCCGGATGATTTTATTTCCAGAGCCAGGGCACTTTGTTGGCATTCACAACTTGCGTACGAAACTGATCACCCAGAGAAGATCACTGAGATTCTTCGATCATGGGATGATTCAGCGGACCTAGTAGTATTGCGTAGACTTGTTAAGTCCATTTTGCCTACTGCGGACACTAGAGTCATATTGAGTAGATTATCTTCTTGTTACGTGATTTCTTTTGCCGGCACAGATCCCCTGTCTTTGGCGAATTGGCTGACCGATCTAAACGCTTTTCGCTCTGCAGACCATTTGCATCAAGGCTTTAGCGATGCAGCCGCTGTTGTACGAGATGACCTGTTTGCGGCGCTTGAAAAGGTACCCTCGGAGCTTCCTATCTATTTTACGGGGCATAGTCTGGGCGGCGCTCTTGCTGTTATCACCGCCTCGAGTTTGCAGGCAGCCTATCCTACGCGTCGGCTAGAAGCCTTCACATTCGGGCAACCGCGCACTGGCGCGAACTCATTCGTTGTGCAGTACAATCAGACACTTGGCCCGTCGACCTATCGATTTGTCCATGGTGACGATATCGTACCCACTGTTCCGCGACCCCAAGAGGGATATGCACATGTTGGGCGTTTGATTTGGTGCAGGGCTCGCCATAGGTTCGAGAAAAGTCAGCTATCGGAAGTTGGCTCTGATCAACCTGAGTCAGAGCCACTACCCCAACTTCTCCTGACCAACCCAATTCGTGCTTTTGCGAGTTTTAACTATCGCCCTGGGCCCCAAGTCGGAGGCGCGGGCCACATAGTTGGCCTCCTGCCATCACGGATAAGAAACCACCTACCCGATGCATATTTGGCAGCGTTCGGTGATTACTTATCCTAGCGGCGCAGCGCACTTCTAAAAAATCTACAATTGTCACAGTTGACCTGCTCTTACGCATCGTCCGTCTCCTTCCGGGAGAACAGACCCTAACTCATTACCGGGGGCGTTTCAGGGGAGCAGGTCACAGAGTCTAACCTCAATGAGGCCGTTTAAGGGGGCAAGGTGAGCTACCCCCGGTTTTCCGGACACTTATGAATGGGGTTATGATGCCCCGGAAGGTGTCCGATGAAGAAGCAGCGAACGAAGATCTCGCGTGAGTTCAAGCTGGAGGCCGTGAGGCTTCTG
>Ga0164290_1001926_pt1 | contig 20336 bp, 19 predicted proteins | sample Micstemetagenome_FD_108782 | JGI IMG/M metagenome (GOLD analysis project Ga0164290, IMG submission 108782) | Contaminated culture microbial community from soil near Moab, Utah, USA - Microcoleus steenstrupii SON62 (Illumina Assembly) | ecosystem: Environmental > Terrestrial > Soil > Soil crust... | reverse complement strand
GTCGAAGGCCGCCGACAGGCGCTCGCCGCGCTCGATCTGGGCGGCGGCGGCCTGGACGGCGGCGCGCCAGGGGGCGGCGACCACATCGACCACGATCTTCAGCGCCGCCAGGGCGGGCACGCCCGAGGCCAGCAGCATGGCCAGCGAACGGTACAGCCGCGCCAGCGCCAGCACGCGCAGCCGCGGGCCGAGGCCGGGCAGCGTCCACAGGGCGGCCTGCGCGCGTTGGCGCACGATGGGCTGACGCAGCAATGCATAGACCGCGAAGGCCAGGGCCGCGATGCCACCGATGACGAGGCCGGGGTGGGCGCCGGCCGTCTGGCCGAACTCGATCAGCACGCGCGAGGCCCAGGGCAGGTCGGCGCTGGTGGCCTCCAGGATGCCGGCAAAGCGCGGCAGCACATAGAGCAGCAGGAAGAGGATGACGGCGCCGCCGACGCCCAGCAGCATCAGCGGGTAGACCAGGGCCGCGACGAGCCGCGAGCGCAGCGCGTCCACCCAGGCCAGGTAGCGCGCATGCTGGGCCAGGGCCGTGGACAGCTGGCCGGTCTTCTCGTTGGCGGCGACGATGGCGCAGATCAGCTCGTCGAAGGCCTGGGGCTGCTGGCGCAGGGCGACGGACAGCGGCTGGCCCTGCTCGATCTGGCCGATGACGGCGTCCAGCGCCGCGCGCACGCCGGGCTGGCCTTCCTTCTCGCGCAGGGTATTCAGGGCCTCCAGCAGGGCGATGCCGGCGTCCAGCAGCACGGCCAGCTCCTGGCTGAAGAGCTGCAGCGGGAAACGGCTGCTGCGCCGCCAGGCGCGGGCAGCGCCCGTCGTGGCGACCTCATGCACCTCCAGCACATGCTGGGGCGGCACGCCGAGCACGGCGGCGACGGCGGCGCGGTCGGGCGCCTCGACGCGTTCCGAGCTGACGGCGCCCGCGCGCAGCACGCGAGTCTGGAACTGGGGCACGGTGCTCGCCTGCTACCAGGACGTGAGGTCGGCGTCCTCACCCTCGCCACCGGGGCGGCCGTCCTTGCCCAGGCTCAGCAGGTCGTACTCGCCATGCTCGCCGGGGCTGCGGTACTGGTAGTCGTTGCCCCAGGGATCCTTGGGCACCGCCTTGGACAGATAGGGGCCGGCCCATTTGGGCTCGTCGGCCGGCTTGGCCACCAGCACGGCCAGGCCTTGCTCGCTGCTGGGATAGCGGCCGACGTCGAGGCGGTACTGGTCCAGGGACTTGGTCAGCGCATCGATCTGGGCGCGCGCCGCCTTGACCTCGCTCTTGCCGATCTGGCCGAAGAACTTGGGGCCGACGTAACCGGCCAGCAGGCCGATGATGACCATGACGACCAGCAGTTCAAGCAGGGTGAAGCCGCGCGCGGCGCGGGGGTGACGGGGTCGGGACATGGCAGCGAGGGTACAGCGGGACGGCGACTGTTCTATGGCCTTCGCCATCGGGCAATCGGGATTTGACCGACCCGCATTGTCAGGGGAGGCTCAGGGCGACTGGGCGAGGGTGCATCTGTTCGCCGCGTCGTCCGGGCAAGGCCCCTGCCACCGGATGCGCGTCGCCGCCGCCGGCGGCAGCGGCGCGCGGCCGTCGAGGGCCTGGCCGCGCACGCCGGTGAAGCTGGCAAGCGTCGTCCAGGTGGCGCCCTGCAGATAGTCCAGGCTGTAGCCCGCCCCCGGCCGCAAGTTGCGCGTCCTGATCTGATACTCGCCCGCCACGATGGCAAAGCTCGGCGTGTCGCGAAAGGGCTGGGCCAGGGGCTCGCCGACGAACAGGCCCTGGCCGGGCCATTGCACGGACTTCCAGTAGGCCTCTATGGCCGTGGCGCCGCGCCAGTAGTGGTCGACCAGCACCGAGGCGCGCGTGAACTTCTGCTGCAGATTGCAGGGCTCTTCCACCGTGCCGTAGCTGGCCGTGGCGCCGGCGTCCAGCCAGGCGGTGATGGGCATCTGGCCCGCCACCGCCGGGCAGCAGGCCGCCGCTGGATGTCAGCGAGTCCGCCAGCGCGCCGGGGCGGAACTGCAGCGTCGCGAGGCTGGCGACCTGGGTCAGGCCGGTCAGGTAGAACAGCACGCCGCTCTTGCCGGACAGCGAATTGGCGCTGGCCGGCCCGGCGCTGTTGTCGACATAGTTCAGCGCCAGCGCGCCGCTCCAGGCGGCCGGCAGGGTGGCGAAATCGCTCCAGCGCACGCTGCGGTCCACATCGGTGGTGCGCACCAGCCAGCCTTCGCCGGCCGGCCGGCTCGCATCGGCGGCGACGCCGCGGGCGATCAGCGCCTGGGCGGCGGCCAGGGTGCGGGCGCCCAGCAGCATGGACGGCCGCAGTTGCAGCTCGCTGCCGGGCCGGCGCGCCTCGCTGTCGTACAGCGGCGAGGCGGCCGTGCTGGCGCAGAGCTCGGCGGCCGGCGCCGGGTTGCAGTAGCGCGGGTCGTACCCCAGGGCCATGGCGCTGGTGATGCCCATGGCGCAACTGCCGACGACGCGGCTGGGCGCGGCCCAGGTCAGCAGCGTGGCCTGCACGCCGGCTGGCAGGCGGGCGTCGATGTCGGATTTCAGCAACGCGAAGTCGGTGGCCGACAGGGCCTCGCTGCCGGTGTTGACGCGCACACGAATCAGGTTGGCGGCCGGCACGCCGCGCGCCGCCACGTAGGCCGCCCCGACGGCCTCGCTCAGCGGGTCGCCCTCGGCAACGACAACAGCCAACTCGGCCGCCGTGAGACCGCTGGCCGGCAGCGTCAACGTCAGCGAGGCATTGACACCGCCGCCCCCCGAGGGGCTGCCGCCTCCGCCTCCGCCACAGGCGCAAAGCAGCATCAGCAGCGGCAGCAGGGCGACGGAGCGACTCATGCGGTGATTCTTGCAGCCCGGCGACCCCCTGCCGACGCACACATTTGGGGCGCAATTGCACCTTTCGCGGCCAGCGAACCCGGGCTTACCCCAGTGTCATGCACCGTGGCGGGGCAATACATTCTCGGCACTCGACGCGGTTCCGGGCTATTCCCCAGGGCCGCCGGGCGGGTTGTGAGGAGACAAATCAAGCGCCAAGCGCACAAGGTTGCTTCGTAACCCCGAAGACAATCCCACCGGCCACCAAGGCACCCCTTGGTGGCCGTTTTCTTTGGGGATTCGGCGCCCCTCGCCCAGCCTGACGGCTGACGCGAGTCAGGCTGGTCGGTCCCCAAGGGGACAGCGATTGACCGGGCATCGAGCCCGGTCAACATCGCCCGACGGGCCGGCTTGGGGCGGCCCGGCGCTCGGCCCGATGGGAGGCACCACGGCCCGCCTACTTGATCAAAGACATGCTCGAACTCGTTACCGTCGCCCTCGCCTCCCTGCTCGCCGGCTTCATCGACGCGGTCGCCGGTGGTGGCGGGCTGGTGCTGGTGCCCGCGCTGTTCAGTGCCTTCCCGACCGCCTCGCCGGCGACGCTGATGGGCACGAACAAGGGCGCGGCGATCTGGGGCACGGGCTGGGCGACGCTGCAGTATGTGAAGCGCGTGGACCTGCCGTGGAAGCGGCTCATGCCGGCGGCGGTGATGGCCGGCGTGGGCAGCTTCGCCGGCGCCTGGGTGCTGACCGGGGTCAGCCCGGATGGGCTGCGCAAGGCCCTGCCACTGATCCTGCTGGCGGTGCTGGTCTACACCCTGGCCAAGAAGGACCTGGGCCGTGAGCACAAGCCCCGCTTCACCGGCCGCGCCGAGGCCCTGGTGGCCGGCGGCATCGCGCTGGCGGTGGGCTTCTACGACGGCTTCTTCGGGCCCGGCACCGGCAGCTTCTTCGTCTTCCTGTTCGTGCGCCTGCTGGGCTACGACTTCCTGCACGCCTCGGCGACGGCCAAGCTGATGAACTTGCTGACGAATGCCTTCGCCATCGTCCTGTTCGTCAGCAAGGGCCACATCTGGTGGCATGTGGCGGCGGTGATGGCCGTGACCAACGTGGCCGGCAGCCTGCTGGGCACCCGTCTTGCCCTCAAGCACGGCGCCGGCTTCGTACGCGGCGTCTTCGTCATCGTCGTGGGGGCCCTGATCCTCAAAACAGCCTGGGACGCCTTCTTCCGCTGAACTACGATCAGGCATTCCCTAGCGCCCCTACTCACCATGCCCGTCGATCCTCAACTGCGCAATCTGGACATCGAGATCCCGACCCAGCCCGAAGTCCTGGTCAAGCTCTCGCTGCTGATGGCGGCCGAGGACATCGACCTGCAGGCCATGTCCTCCCTGGTCGAGACCGACATGGCCCTGGCCGCCGCCGTCATGAAGGCGGTCAACTCCTCTCTCTACGGCCTGCGCGGCCGGGTGCAGACCGTGCACCAGGCGCTGACCTATCTGGGCATGCGCGAGGTCGCGGCCATCACCTTCGAGATGGGCCTGCGCGCCGCCTTCCCGGCCGCAGCCGAGCTGGAAGCGGTCTGGGCCCGCGCCTCGCAGCGCGGCCTGCTGATGGGCCGCATGGGCCAGATGCTCGGCGTGGACCCCTGGGCCGCCCACTCGGCCGGCCTGTTCGAGGAATGCGGCAAGGCGGTGCTCTACCGCCATGCGCCCACCCACTACCCGGCCATGCTGCGCGCCGCCACCCGCGACGCCGAGCTGGTGGAGCTGGAGAAGACGGCCTTCGGCGTCAGCCACGACGCCCTTGGCGCGGCCCTGTGCGAGAGCTGGGGCCTGGCGCCCGCCGCCGTCGCCAGCGTGCGCCACCATGTCGAGATCCAGGCCACGCTGACCATGCCCGACAGCCTGGCGCGCCGCAGCGTCGCCGCGATCTCGACGGTGGCCTGGGCCTTGCTGAACCACCCCGACCAGCTCGACGACATCGCCAGCCAGATCGCGCCGCAGGCGCAGCTGGACGAGACCCTCGTGCTGCGCGCCGCGCGCCGCGTCAACGAGCAGCTGCTGGCCGCCCAGGAACACGGCCGCTGATCAGGCCGCCAAGCTGAGCCGGTCACGCCCGGCGTGTTTGGCGATGTACAGCGCTTCGTCCGCCGCCTGCAGCAAGGCTTGGGCGCTCAGATAGGGGTGCGCCGGGCTGGCCGCGGCCAGGCCCACGCTCAGGGTGAGGCTGCCCTCGCCGTCCGGCAGGCGCAGCCCACGCAGTTCGTCGCGCAGCGACTCCAGCACCCCCTGCGCTTCGGCCATGCCGAAGCCTGGCAGCAGGGCGACGAACTCCTCGCCGCCGAGGCGGGCGACGAGGTCGGTGTCGCGCTTGAAGCGCTCCTTCAGCAGGGCCGCGACGCGCTGCAGCGCGGCGTCGCCGACCTCGGTGCCATGGGTCAGGTTGAACTGCTTGAACTGGTCCAGGTCCAGCACCGCCACGGCCAGCAGCCCGCGCTGCCGCTGGGCGCGCTTGAACTCGCGGCGCAGGGCCTCGTCGAAGGCACGCTGGTTGGCGATGCCGGTCAGCGTGTCGGTGCGGGCGAGGCTGGCGAGCTCGCGCTGGTTGGCCTCCAGCGCGGCATGGGCTTCCTGCAGCAGGCGGCGCTGCTGGGCCAGCTCACGGCGCAGCTCGCGGGCGTCCTGGTCCTGCTGCCACAGCGAGCCGCGCACCCGCATCATGGCGTGGCCGATGCGGTCCAGCTCGGCGGTCAGGCCCGGCGTCACAGGACTGTCGGGCGCCAGGGGGATGGGCGCGGATTCGATGGCCTCGCAGCCGGCCGCGAGGCGGCGCAGCGGGCGCAGCAGCAGGGCCTCCACGAGCAGCAGCTGAGCGGCGCTGAGCAGCAGCACCAGCCAACCCGCGCGGGCCAGGCCTTCCCCGGGCGACTCGAAGCCGCCCTGGCTCCATTCAAGGCCGGCGACGACCAGGGCGGTCAACAGCGGCACACCGAGGGTCAGCCGCAGCCGCAGCGAACCGAGGCGCCGCGGGCTGACGCGGTCCAGGGTATCGGCAGGGGATTCGTGACTCATGGTGGCGCTGACTGCCTGCAAATTGTCAGCGCCGCCTCCCCCGCTGTGCAGTGTGGGAACCTCGGGGTTTTTCAGGGTGGGCTCAATACGGAACCTGGTCCGACGGGTACTTCCAGAAGTCCTTGAGCAGGTAATTCATCGGCAGGTTCAGCGCCGTGTTCTTGGGCGCGATGGGCTTCATGAACCAGCGCTCGTAGATGGCCTGCGCCTCGTGGCTGGTGATTAGGCGCTTCATCTCCTCGTCGACGATGGCCTTGAGCTCCGGGTCGTTCTTGGGCAGCACGATGGACAAGGGCTCGATGGTCAGGAACTTGCCGACGACGCGGAATTTGGCGGCGTCGGCCCGCGCGGAGGCCAGGCCGTAGAGCAGCACGTCGTCCATGACGAAACCGTCGGCCTGCCCCGCGGCCAGCATCTCCATGGCCCTGGCATGGTCAGGCGCCTCGACGATCTTGACGCGCAGGCCGCGCTCGTCGTTGGCCTGGGTGATGGCCTTCAGCGGCGTCGTGCCCTTGGTGGAGACCAGGGTCTTGTTCTCGAAGCCGGCCACGTCGGTGATGCCGCTGTCGGCCCTGACGAGATAACGCGCGCCGGTGATGTAGTGGGGCACGGTGAAGGCCACCTTCTCGCGGCGCTCGGCATTGTTGGTCGTCGAGCCGCATTCCATGTCGGCCTTGCCGTCGACGATGGTCTGGATGCGGTTGGCCGGCGTCACCTGCAGGAACTGCGGGGTCAGCGTGTTCAGCTTCAGCTTCTTGCGCACCGCCTCGGCGACCTTGAGGCAGAGGTCCACCGCATAGCCGACGGGGCGGCCGTCGGGCAGCACATAGCTGAAGGGCACGGAGGACTCGCGGTGGGCGAGCACGATGCGGCCGCTGGACTGCATGCGCTCCAGGGCCGGACCGGCTTGGGCGACACCCGGGCCGGCAAGGCCCGCGGCAAGGAGCAGGTAGGGAAGGAATTTCATGATCGAGGCATTGTGCTGCAGCGCCATGCGCGGCCTGCCCGCTCAGCGGCGGCGGTCTCAGCCCGGCTCACCCGAGGGGCCGGCCACGGTGCGGTTGCGCCCGGCCCGCTTGGCCTCGTAGACGGCCCGGTCGGCGGCGGACAGCAGCTCGGCAAAGCTGGTCGCGCCGGCCTCCAGCATGGCCAGGCCGACCGACAGCGTCGCGCTGACGGTGCCGCCCTCGGGGGTCACGAAGGGCGCGTCCTGCACCATCAGCCGGATCCGCTCGGCCACCTCGCAGGCGCCGGCCAGGTCGGTGCGCGGCAGCAGCACGACGAACTCCTCGCCGCCGTAGCGCGCGGCCAGGTCGCCGGTGCGCAGCGAGCGCAGGATCAGCCCGCCGACCTGGCGCAGCACCTCGTCGCCGGTCGGGTGGCCGTGGCGGTCGTTGATGGCCTTGAAGTGGTCGATGTCCAGGAACAGGCAGGCCAGCGGGTAGCGGTGGCGCACGGCCTGGCTGAACTCGATGAGGCTGCGGTGGTCGAAATAGCGGCGGTTGTGCACGCCGGTCAGGCCGTCGGTCATGCCGGCGCGACGCAGGCGCTCGCGGTTGAGCATGCTCTCGATGGCGATGGCCGCGATGGCCGCGAGGCGGTCGAGGAATTTGGTGCCCGAGGCGGCGTCGTAGCGCTCCGGGTCGCGCGAGCCCAGGTGCAGGCTGCCGATCAGCAGGCCCTGGCGGATCAACGGCAGCAGGGCGGCCGAGCGCACGCCGGCCTCGGCGCCGAAGGCCTGGGCCAGCAAGGCTTGGTCCGGCCCGGGCCCGATGAGGCGGGTCGTGCGCGCTGCGCCGAACAGGTCCTTCAACGGCCCGTGGCCGTCCAGCAGCTGGGGCGCCTTGACCATGGGCAGGGCCGGCAGGGCGCGGCGCAGTTCCTCGTCGGGGTCGAGCAGCCAGAGCTCGGCGGCATCCAGGCCGAACTCCTCGCGGCAGTCGACCAGCAGCAGGTTGACCAGCTCCTCCATCGAGCCGACGGCGACGAGTCGGCGCTCCAGCGCGTCGAAGCGGTCCAGCTTGCGCTCGTTGGCCTTGGCGGCGTCGAGCAGGGACTGCAGCTGGCGGCGCAGTTCCTGGACTTGGGCTTGGGGGTCCGAGGCGTTCATGGCGCGGCGATTGTCGCGGTGTCGCGGTGGAAGGCCCGCCGCTGGCCGGTGACGGGGTCGGTGAAGGCGATGGCGCGCGCCACCAGCTGCAGCGGCGCATCCAGGCGCGGCGGATTCTCATGCGGCTGCAGCAGCGGATAGATGCGGTCGCCGACCAGCGGCAGGCCGAGGGCGTTCATCTGCGCGCGCAGCTGGTGGCGCAGGCCGGTGCGCGGGCGCAGTTCATAGCGAGCCAGGCCGCCGGGCAAGGCCTCGACCAGGTCCATCCAGGTCTCGGCGTTGGGCTCGCCGTCGACGACCTGCATCTGCATGAAGTCGTCGCCCGGCGGCTCGACGAGGCGGTGCCTGACAACGCGCGGCCAGGGGCCGTCGCCCTGCGGCGCGATGGCCTGGTAGACCTTGTCGACGGCGCGCTCGCGGAACAGCTGGTGGTAGGCGTTGCGCTCCTCGCGGCGGACGTTGAAGACGACCAGGCCGGCCGTCTCGCGGTCCAGGCGGTGCACCGGATTCAGGTCCACCAGGCCGGTGGCATGGCGCAGCCGCGCCATCAGCGTCTGGCGGGCATAGATCCCGCTCGGTGTCACGGGCAGGAAGTGGGGCTTGTCGGCGACGAGCAGGTGCTCGTCCTGGAAGAGGATGCGGGCCTCGAAAGGGATGTGGGGCTCGGCGTCGAGATGGCGCCAGTAGTAGATGCGGCGGTTGCCGCGGTAGGGCTTGTCGTCGACAGCCAGGCCGTCGTCGTCCACCACGTCGCCGCGGGCCATGCGCTCGGGCCAGTCGTCCACGCGCGGCAGGCGCTCGATCAGGAAGGCGGTCGTCGAGGCCCAGGCCCCCGGCGGGCAGAACACCGCGCTCGCGGCGACGCCCTCGCGCAAGGGAAGCGGCGGCTTGGGGGGACGACTCACTCGATGCGCGGCCCGCCGCGGGCGCGTTCGTCCATGTAGGCGTTCAGGCGCTTCATGTCCTGGGGCTCGGCGCGGTTGCCGCGCCATTCACGCACCCAGGCGTCGCGCCGCGGCTCGCTGGCCAGCCTGCGCACGGCGGCGTCGATGGCCTCGATGTGGCGCCGGCCCTCCGGCGTGCGGCTGCAGGACACGGTGGCCAGCAACGTGCTCAGGCCCTCGGCCATGGGCAGGGCGACGAGGGCGCCGGGGTCGCCGACGCGGGCCAGGTAATCCTTGACGACGCTGGCGTACTCCAGCGTGTAGTCCATGCGGCCGGCGCGCAGCATGTCCAGCAGCTGGGTGCTGAGCTGAGCGCCGACGGCCAGCCGCGGCACGACCTGCTGGGACAGCAGGTTGTCGATCTGCGCGCCGAAGGCGCGGTCGCGGGCCAGCAGCAGCCGCAGGTCCTGGCGCTTGAGCAATTCGGCCAGCACGAGGCGGCCGTCCTGGGGGCGGCCCGCGGACAGCTCGGACAGCAGCTTGCGCGGCACGATGACATGGATCTCGCGCGAGATGAGCGGCGGGTAGAGGTGGGAGAAATATGCCCACTGCAGGCGCTCGGGCGTGCGCACATGCATGGTGGAGCACAGGGTCTCGCCGCGTCGGCTCTCGGCCTCGTAGCGGGCCGTGCTGGCCTCGACGAACTCATGCCGGAACTCGGGCATGCGCTGGAGCAGCACGCGCATGAAGCCGTCCACCTCGCCATGGCCCAGCTCGGCGATGGAACGCGGCGGACGGCCCTGGATGAAGCTGAAATGCGGCGGCACGTCCTGGGCCACCCAGCGGATGGTTTCGGCCGGTGCAGCCTGGGCAGCGGCCGCGGCCAGCAAGGCGGCCGCCACCAGCGCCCGGCGCGTCAGTCTCCCTCGACCCACTCGATTCGGGCTCCCAGTTCGCAGATGTGCTCGACAAAGTTCGGATGCGCGCGGCGGATGGGCGTCGCGTTCCTGATCACGCTCTTGCCCGGGATGCTGGCCGCCACCATCAGCAGCGCGATGGCGACGCGGATGATGTAGGGGCTTTCCACCTCGGTCGGCGACAGGGGCTTGCCGCCGAAGGTGATCATGCGGTGCGGGTCGCTGAGGAAGGCATGGGCACCGAACTTGGCCAGCTCGGAGGTCCAACCCATGGCACCGTCATAGACCTTGTTCCAGAACATCACGCTGCCCTCGGCCTTGACGCCCAGGGCGACGAAGATGGGCAGCAGGTCCACCGGCACATAGGGCCAGGGCGCGGCTTCCACCTTCTGCAGGATGTTGCGGGTGAAGGGCTCCTTGACCTTGAGCGGGCCGTTGGTGATGCAGCGGCTCCAGCCATCCTCGTGGACGATCTGCACGCCGAACTTCGCGAAGGTGCGGTCCAGCAGCGGGAACATCTCCGGCGCGCCGTTCTTGACCTGCACGTCGCCGCCGGTGATGGCGCCCAGGGCCAGGAAGGTGACGATCTCGTGGAAGTCCTCGGTGAAGGTGTAGTCGGCGCCGCCGAGCTCCTGCACGCCGGTGATCTTCAGCTTGGATGTGCCGTGGCCTTCGATGCGGGCGCCCAGCATGGACATGAAGTTGCAGAACTCCTGCACATGGGGCTCGCTCGCGGCATTGGTCAGCGTGGAGACGCCGTCGGCCAGGGCTGCGCAGAGGACGAAGTTCTCGGTCGTCGTGACCGAGGCGTAGTCCGTCCAGTGGGCATTGGCCGTGAGCGGCCGGTGCACGCGCAGGATGAGGCCATCGGGCAGGCGCTCGACCTGGGCACCGAAGCGCTCGAAGACCTCGACATGGGGGTCGATCTCGCGCGCGCCCAGCGTGCAGCCCTTCACATCGTCCTCGATGCGGGCGGCGCCGAAGCGCGCCATCAGGCCGGGCACCAGCATGATGGAGGACCGCATCTCCTCGGGCAGGCGGTCGACGTTGGGGTCGAAATGGGTGTGCTCGTGGTGGACGTCCAGGATGCCGGTCTTGAAGTCCAGCTCGACTTTGGAGCCCAGCTTGCGGAAGACCTCGACGATCTTCTTCACGTCGGTGATCTCGGGCACGCCGCGCAGGCGCACCGGCTGCTTGGTCAGCAGGGTCGCGCAGAGGATGGGCAGGACGGCGTTCTTGTTGGCCGAGGGAATGATGCGGCCCGAGAGGGGCGTGCCGCCGTGGACGATCAGGTGGGACATCGAATGACAGTGTGCGGTGCGCGCAAGCGGCGCGCGGGGGGATTGTCGGCGTTTGCGGCGCGGCACACCGGCCCGCGGGCGGAAGCTTTGTTCCGAAATGCGGGAATCAATCCTCCGCCGGATCCAGCCGCCGCGCCCGCGCCAGGCGCCAGGCATCGCCCGGATCGGTGAAGACCTGCTCCGCCGTCGTGCCGGTCTCGCGTCCCGCGGCGTCGATGGCGATGCGCTTGTCGAAGACATAGCACTCGCCCTGCCAAAGCGCCGCATCGCCGGGAAAGGTCTCGAGATAGTTCAGGATGCCCCCGTCCAGCTGGGCGACCTTGAGCCCCTGGGCCTGCATCCAGGCCGCCGTCTTCTCGCAGCGGATGCCGCCGGTGCAGTACATGGCGACCGTCCTGCCCTGCCACTCATCGCGATGCGCCTCGACATAGGCCGGAAAGTCGCGGAAATGCGCCACGCCGGGGTCGACGGCGCCGCGGAAGCGCCCGAGCTTGAACTCGAAGGTGTTGCGGTTGTCGAGGACGACGGTGTCAGGGTCGGCCAGCAGCTCGCGCCAGCGCTGCGGGCTCACATGGGTGTCGGTGGCGTCGCCGCTGACGCCGGGCACGCCGAAGGCGACGATCTCGCGCTTGACGGAAACCTTGAGGCGGCTGAAGGGTGGCCGCTCGCAGGCGTTGTGCTTGAAGTGCAGGCCGGCCAGGCCGGGCTCTGCCTGCAGCTCGGTCTCGAAGGCACGGACCGCCTCAGGCGCGCCGGCGATGGCCGCGCTGATGCCCTCCTGCGCGACCAGAACGACGCCGCCCAGGGCCAGTTCCGCGCCGCGTTCGCGCAGTTTCTCGGCAAAGCCGGTGGCGTCCGGCATCGGGGTAAAACGGTAGAAGGAGCTGTGGACAAAGGGCATGGGCGCGAATTGTCGGCTCGTACACTGCCCGGCCTATGTCCGATCGCCTCAAAGTCCTGCCCCAATACCTGATGCCCAAGCTGGCCCTGACGCGCCTGGCCGGGCATTACGCATCCAAGCCCATGGGGGGCATGACGACCTCGACCATCCGCCGCTTCGTCGCGCGCTATGGCGTCAACATGGCCGAGGCGGCCGAGCCGGACATCGCCGCCTACGCGACCTTCAACGACTTCTTCACCCGCGCGCTCAAGCCCGGCGCGCGGCCGATCGCAGACGCGCCGCTGATCTGCCCGGTGGACGGCGCCATCAGCCAGGTGGGCCGCATCCAGGGCGACCAGGTCTACCAGGCCAAGGGTCAGAACTTCACCACGACGGCCCTGGTCGGCGGCGATGCGGAACTCGCCGCGCGCTTCCAGGACGGGCTGTTCGCCAACCTCTACCTCAGCCCCAAGGACTACCACCGCATCCACATGCCGGCCGCCGGCCGCCTGGTGCGCATGGTGCACGTGCCGGGCGAGCTGTTCTCGGTCAACCCGACAACGGCGCGCGGCGTGCCCGGGCTGTTTGCGCGCAACGAGCGCGTCGTCTGCGTGTTCGACCACGACGAGCTCGGCCGCTGGGTGCTGGTCCTGGTGGGCGCCACCATCGTCGGCAGCATGGCGACGACCTGGCACGGCGTCATCAAGCGCAGCGGCCCGGTGCGGGAATGGGACTACCCGCCGGGCCAGGTCACCCTGGCCCAAGGCGACGAGATGGGCCGCTTCCTGCTCGGCTCCACCGTCGTCATGCTGTTCGAGAAGAGCGGGATGCAGTTCAACCCGGCATGGCAGCCCGGAGGCTCGATCCGCATGGGCGAGCCGATGGCGCGTTGAAGCGCAAGGCGCATCACCAAACCAGGGTCACGACCGCGCTGGCCGGCAGTTCGTAACTGAAGCGCTGGCCGGGCGCCTGCACGGTGAAGCGGCGCGGCTTGGCGGCGGAGTTGCTGACGATCAGGACGCTGCTGCCATCGGGGTTGGTGAAGGCGACATGGTCCAGGCCGGTGGTCTTGGGGTCGGCGCCGCTGGACTCGACGCGCCGCGCCTCTCGCTTGACGAAGCGGCTCGCGTGGCCGAAGGCGTAGTACTCGATGTTGCGCGTGACCTTGCCATCCTTGGGGTCGATGGTGACGACGCCGCGACAGTCCTTGCAGCCGCCCAGGTGCGGGCCATGCTGGGGGTCCAGGGCCAGATTCCACATCAGCACGCCGCGCGCGCCGTGGCGGACGCTGCCGATGATGAGGTTGCGCATCATCCACGGCAGGGTCTCGGCCCACTGCGGCTTCCATTCGCCGCCGGAGCATTCGGTGAACCAGACGTCCAGCTCGGGGAAGTGCCGCGCCACCTGCGACTGCGCGGACACGTCGCCCGCATAGCAATGCCAGGCCACGCCCGACACGTACTGGCGCGCCGTCTTGTCGGACAGCATGGACAGCGGGCTCCAGGGCTCGTCCCAGTTGTGGTCCCACTCCAGGATCTGCGTCTTCATGCCCCTGGACTTCAGCAGCGGGCCGAGATGCTGGCCGACGACGATGGCGCGGGTGCGCGGCGTCATGCGCATGCCGGGGTAGTCCGGCGGCTCGAAGTGGGGCTCGTTCTGCAGCGTCAGCGCAAAGATGGGGATGCCCTCGGCCTTCATCTCGTCGACATAGCGCACCATGTACTTCGCGAACGCTCCGTAGTGCTCGGGCTTGAGCTGGCCCTGAACGAGGCTGTCGGTCGTCTTCATCCAGCCCGGCGCACTCCAGGGCGAGGCCATGACCTGCAGCTGGGGGTTCAGCGCCAGGGCCTGCCGGGTGGCGGGGATGACGTCTTCGCGCTCCTTGGCCAGCGAGAAGTGCTTGAGCTCCGGGTCGGTCTGGCCCGGCGGCATGTCGTCGAGGCTGTAGTGACGGCGCGAGAAGTCGGAGGCGCCGATGGTCAGGCGCGTCAGGTCGAAGCCGACGCCGCCGTTGTCGCGCGTGAACAGCTCGCGCATCAGGGCTTCGCGCTGGGGCTCGTCCATGCCATTGCGGATCAGCCAGGCCGAGGCCTCGGTGATGGCGGCACCGAAGCCGGCCATCTGCTGGTACTGGCGCCTGGGGTCGATGCGGATGACATCGCCGGTCTTCGACGCCTTGTCGACCGGGCTCGGCGCCAGCAGCTGCTGCTGGTCGGCCGTGGTCAGGAAAGCCCGTACAGGTGAGGCGTTAGCTGCCACGGCGAGCGCGGCCGTCAGCGTCAAGAGCAGTGTCTTCATGTCTCGTTTGCTTATGAATGCCGCTGGTTCACGGCGTGGATGTCGGCGAGGTAATCGGCATGCGTGGGCATCACGTCCACGCAGCGGCGCACGACGTGGCGGACGTCGGCAATGAATTCACGAACCTGCTCGCGCGGGCGCGTCTCAGCCAGCGGGTGGTGGCCGCGCGGCCTCAGGCCCTGGCCGATCAGCACCTGCAGCCAGCTCGGCTCGGAGAACAGCTCGGCGCCGTGGCGGAACAGGCGGCCATGGCTGGCGAAGAGGTCCATGCGGGCCTGCAGCGACTCGGGCACGGCCATGGCGCGGCAGTGGCGCCAGAAGGGCGAATCGTCGCGGCGCGTCAGCTTGTAGTGAAGGAGGATGAAGTCGCGCACCGACGCCATCTCGGCGGCGGTCTGGCGGTTGTATTCGGCGATGTCGGCCGCCTCCAGGCCGGCGGCCGGGAAGAGGTCGATCAAGCGCAGCACGGCGCTCTGGATCAGATGCAGGCTGGTGGACTCCAGCGGCTCCAGGAAGCCGCTGGCCAGGCCGATGGCGACACAGTTGCCCACCCAGGCCTGCTGGCGGCGGCCGGTGCGGAACCTGATGAGGCGGGGCTCGGCGAGGGGCTCGCCGTCCAGGTTGCGCATCAGCGTGTCGCGTGCAGCAGCCTCGTCGGTGAAGGCGCTGGCGAAGACATGGCCGTTGCCGACGCGGTGCCGCAGCGGGATGCGCCATTGCCAGCCGGCCTCGCGCGCCGTCGCCCGTGTGCAGGGCAGCAGCGGGCCGGCTGACGACGTCGGCACGGCCCAGGCGCGGTCGCAGGGCAGCCAGTTGGACCAGTCCTCGAAAGGGACGTCCAGCGTGCCGCCGATCAGCAGCGCATGCAGGCCGGAGCAGTCGAGGAAGAAGTCGCCTTCGACGGTGGAGCCGCCTTGCAGATGCAGGCGGGTGATGCGGTCGCCTTCACGCTCGACACGCCCGATGCGGCCTTCGATGCGACGCACGCCTTTTCCTTCCGCATGCCGGCGCAGCAGGGCCGCATAGCGCGAGGCATCGAAATGGAAGGCGTAGGCGATCTCAGCCAGCGGCGAGCCGGCCATGTCGGGCCGCGGGCGCATGAAGCGGCCGGCGAGCGCCGCCTGGTTGTTGATGGAGAACTCGGCCAGCGCCTCCTCGGCGCCCACCCGCAGCCAGTGCTGATGGAAAGGCAGTTCGTCCAGCGGCCGGCCGATGTCGCCGAAGGCATGCATATAGCGCTCGCCCACCGCACCCCAGTTCACGAACTCGATGCCGAGCTTGAAGGTTCCGCCGGTCTCGCGCAGGAACTCGTCCTCGTCCAGGCCGATGCGCGCATTGAAGCCGCGGATGGGCGGGATGGTGGCCTCGCCGACGCCGACGATGCCGATCTCGTCGGACTCGACCAGGGTGATCTGCCAGGCCCCCTGCCCCAGCCGCGCCGCCAGCGCCGCCGCGCTCATCCAGCCGGCGCTGCCGCCGCCGACGATGACGATGCGGCGCAGCGCGTTCACAGCCTTTGCTCGGTGCCGGCGTCGAAGATGTTCAGGGCCGACTCCTCGATGTCGAAGGCCAGCTCCTCGCCCGCCGTGATGCGGCGGCCGTCGTGCACCAGCACCGAGAAGCCCTGCTCGCCCAGCTTCATCCAGACGACCTGGTGGTTGCCCATGGGCTCGACCAGCTCGACGCGGGCGCGCCAGCGGCCATCCGACTGCAGTCGCACATGCTCCGGGCGGATGCCCAGCACGAGCTGCTGTCCCGGCTTGACGCGACCTTCGGCGAGCTGCAGCGGCAGCAGGCCCTGCAGCGAGCGGCCATCGGTGCCGACGGTGGCCGGCACGAGGTTGATGGCCGGGGCGCCGAGGAAGCCGGCGACAAAGAGATTGGCCGGGCGCTCGTAGACCTCGCTGGGCGTGCCGATCTGCTGGATGACGCCGCTCTTCATGACGACGATGCGCGAGGCCAGGGTCATGGCCTCGACCTGGTCGTGCGTCACATAGATCATGGTGTTGCCCAGGGTCTGGTGCAGCAGCTTGAGCTCGCGGCGCAGTTCGGCGCGCAGCTTGGCGTCGAGGTTGGACAGGGGCTCGTCGAACAGGAAGACGCCGGCCTCGCGCACCAGGGCGCGGCCGATGGCGACACGCTGGCGCTGGCCGCCCGACAGCTGGGCCGGCTTGCGGTCCAGCAGGGGCGTCAGGTGCAGCATTTCGGCCGCGCGTGCGACGCGCTTCTCGATCTCGGCCTTGGGCACCCCGGCCACGCGCGGGCCGAAGCTCATGTTGCGCTCCACCGTCATGGTCGGGTAGAGGGCATAACTCTGGAAGACCATGCCAATGCCGCGCTCGGACGGCTCGGCCTCGGTCATGTCGGTGCCGCCGATGTGGATGCTGCCGCCGCTGACGTCGATGAGGCCGGCGATGCTGTGCAGCAGCGTCGACTTGCCGCAGCCCGACGGGCCGAGCAGCACCAGGAATTCGCCCTCGTGGACCTGCAGGTCCAGGCCCTTGATGACCTCGTTGGCGCCGAAGCGGATGCTGAGGTTCTGGATGTTGACGCCACTCACTTGACGGCTCCCGCTGCAATGCCGCGGACGAACCAGCGGCCGGAAATCAGATAGACCAACAGGGGCACGGCCGACGTCAGGATGGTCGCGGCCATGTTGAGGTTGTAGAGGCGCTCGCCCGTCGTCGTGTTGATGACGTTGTTGAGCTGCACCGTCATCGGCTGGTTCTCGCGGCCGGCGAAGGTCAGACCCAGGATGTAGTCGTTCCACACGCCGGTGATCTGCATGATGGCCGCGACGATCAGCATGGGCGTGGACATCGGCAGCACCAGCTGGACGAAGATGCGCCAGAAGCCGCCGCCGTCCACGCGCGCCGCCTTGAAGAGCTCGGTGGGCAGGCTGGCGTAGTAGTTGCGGAACAGCAGCGTCATGATGGGCATGGCGAACACCAGGTGCACGACGACGATGCCCGGCAGGCTGCTGTAGATGCCGATGGCGGCTTCCAGCTTGACCAGCGGATAGATCATCACCTGGATGGGGATGAAGGCGCCCAGCATCAGGATGCCGAACAGCCACTCGCCGCCCCGGGGCTTCCACCACGACAGCGCATAGCCGTTGATGGCGCCGAGCAGGATGGGCAGCACGACGGAGGGGACGGCGATGGTCACGGAGTTCCAGAAGCCGCCGCGGATGCCCTCGCAGCTGACGCCGGTGCAGGCCTCGCTCCAGGCGGCGCGCCAGGCGTCGAAGGTGACGGACGACGGCAGCGCGAAGATCTGGCCGAGGCGGATCTCGTCCATGCTCTTGAACGAGGTCGTCAGCATCACGTACAGCGGCATCAGGAAGAAGGCCGCGGCGAAGGCCAGGAAGGCGTAGACGCCGAGGCGGGCCCAGAGCGCCGTCGCTTTGCGTTTGGTGCTCATCAGTGGCCTCCCTGCAGCTTCTTGCGGCTGCGGACGTAGGCCAGCGGCGCGACGAGGGCGAGCACCGTGATCAGCAGCATCACGGCGCCGGCCGAAGCCAGGGCCAGGTTCGCCCGGCCGAACAGGTGGTCCATGATGAACTTGGCCGGCACGTCGCTCGCCGTGCCGGGGCCGCCCTGGGTCATGGCGACGACGGTGTCGAAGACCTTGACGACGCCGGTGGCCAGCAGCGTGAAGACGGTGGCCAGCGTCGGCCCCATCATGGGCAGCACCACGGAGAGATACACGCGCCAGGTCGGGATGCCGTCCAGGCGGGCGGCCTTCCAGATCTCCTCGTCGATGCCACGCAGGCCGGCGAGCATCAGGGCCATCACGAGCCCGGCCCCTTGCCACGTACCGGCGATGACGACCGTGTAGATGACCATGTCCTGGTCGACGATCCAGTCGAAGCTGAAGTCCTTCCAGCCCATCTGCTGCACCGCGTTCTGCAGCCCGCTGTCGGGGTTGAGTACCCATTGCCAGACCAGGCCGGTGGCGACGAAGGACATCGCATACGGGTACAGGAAGGCGGTGCGCAGAACGCCTTCGCCGCGCACCTTCTGGTCGATGAAGACGGCCAGCAGGAAGCCCAGGATCATGGCCGCGGCGATGTAGAGCACGCCATAGACCATCAGGTTGTGGATGGCGTGCTGCCAGCGGTCGTTGTCGAGCAGCCGCTCGAACTGCTGCAGGCCGACGAAGTCGTCGCGCGGGAAGGTGCGCGAGCTGGACAGCGAGGTGCGCACCGTCCACAGCACGGTGCCGACATAGCCGACGAGGACGATCAGGGCCAGGGGCAGCAGCGCGCCCCAGGCCGCGAGGGACCGGCGCTTCATCGCGTCAGTTCCTCAATGCGGAGACGATGTCCTTCTGGACCTTCTCGACGGGGATGTTGCGGTTCCAGTAGCTGGTCAGTACGTCCTGCAGGGCGCCGTTCTGGTCGGGCGTGATGTAGATCTCGCCGTTGGCCAGGTGGCGCGACTTGTCCTTCATGGCCGCCACGCCCATCTGGCCGCACAGGTCCATCTTGCTGACGTCGACGTCGGTGCGGATGGGGATGCTGCCTTTCTTGATGCTGAAGGCGACCTGCGTGGCGGGCTGGGTGATGACGCTGGCCAGCAGCTGCTGGGCTTTGATCTGGTCGGCCTTGTTGGTCTTGGGGAAGACCATCACGTCGCCCTGGATGATGTAGGGCGCCTTGGGGCCGAAGCCGGGCGCGCAGCCGTAGTCCTTGCCGGCCTCCTGCTTGGCCTGGGCGAACTCGCCCTTGGCCCAGTCGCCCATGATCTGCACGCCGGCGCGGCCGTTGATCAGCATGGCGGTGGCATCGTTCCAGTTGCGGCCGGGCGAGCCCTTGTCGGTGTAGCTCTGCAGCTTCTTGAAGGCCAGCAGCACCTTCTTGAACTCCTCGCCCTGGATGGCCTTGGGGTCGCGGTCGCGGAAGACCTTCAGGTAGAGGTCGCGGCCGCCGTAATGCGCCAGGGTGGCAGTGAAGACGATGCCGTCCTGCCAGGGCTGGCCGCCGTGAGCCAGGGGCACGAGGCCGGCGGCCTTGAGCTTGTCCAGGGCCGCGAAGAGTTCGTCGAAGTTCCTGGGCTCTTCCGCGATGCCGGCCTTCTTGAAGGCGGCCTTGGAGAACCAGAACCAGCTCATGTTGTGGATGTTGACCGGCGCGGCGTAGTAGTGGCCGTTGACGCGGATGGCGCTCAGCACGGCCTCGGGCAGGAACTTGTCCCAGCCGTCGCGCTTGGCGACCTCGTCGACGTTGTTCAGATAGCCCTGCTCGACGATGTCGCGGAACTGCTGCGTGGTGTTGAACTGCGCGGCCGTGGGCGGGTTGCCGCCGGCGATGCGGTTGATGGCGACCGAGCGGGCCTGCTCGCCCAGGGCGACGGCGGTGTCCACCCACAGCCCGCCCTGGGCCTTGTAGGCCTCGGCCAGGGTCTTGGCGGCGGCGGATTCGCCGCCGGAGGTCCACCAGTGGATGACCTCGGCTTTCAACTGGGCGGCGGCAGGCAGCGCGGTCAGGGCCAGCGCAACGGCGGCCAGGGCATGGCGGGTGGGCTTCATTTCGTCTCCGGATCTTGGGGTGCGGCGAGCGCAGTGTGCCCCGGTCTGGCGCGTCGCGCCTGAGTGTTGACCCTGTAATCTTTCATTTAGAAATCGCCTGTACCCCGGCATGAGCGGCTTCAGAAGTGTTAATTATTCGTTTAGAAACCGGCCATACCAAAGGCCGCTGTCCTTGAGGATGCGGCGCTGCGTCGGGTAGTCCACATAGGCCAGGCCGAAGCGGCGCAGATAGCCCTCGGCCCATTCGAAGTTGTCCAGCAGGCTCCAGGCGAAATAGCCCTTGACCGGCACGCCCGCGTCCACGGCCTGCTTCAGCGCGGCCAGGTGGCGCTGCAGATAGGACAGGCGTTCCTTGTCGTGCACGCGGCCTTCCGGCGTCAGCACGTCCTCGAAGGTGGACCCGTTCTCGGTCAGCTGGATGACGGCGGGGTGGTAGTCGCGCTGCACGCGGGTCAGCAGGTCCACCAGCCCTTGCGGCGAGACCTCCCAGCCGAAGCCGGTGCGCTCGACGCCTTGCTT
>Ga0164290_1001925_pt1 | contig 20336 bp, 18 predicted proteins | sample Micstemetagenome_FD_108782 | JGI IMG/M metagenome (GOLD analysis project Ga0164290, IMG submission 108782) | Contaminated culture microbial community from soil near Moab, Utah, USA - Microcoleus steenstrupii SON62 (Illumina Assembly) | ecosystem: Environmental > Terrestrial > Soil > Soil crust... | reverse complement strand
CAGTCCATGCTCCAAGGGGCCACGTTGTCGCCCTTGCGATCGAGCGCGATGCTCCAGTGGACGCGGCCGACGTGTCCGTCGACGTACGTCATGATCATCTTCTGTCGGAAGCGGAACGGGTTCTCACGGTTGTAGCCGTTGGTCCACTGGTTGCCGCCGCACGAGATGTTGATGTCGAGCGACTCGAGCAGGTTGGTGAAGTTGTTCGTACCCGGAACCACGTCGGGGTCACCGCCGGTGAAGAACGCGTAGGTGGCGGCCGGCTCGGCGAGGGCGGTCGAGACTTGCGCCGGCACGTTCGTCGCCTTCGTCAGCCCGTCGTAGTTGTACGTGTAGTTCCCGTCGTTGCCCCAGTTGGTGCGGGTCAGCTCCAACGTCGTGTCAGGGCTCAGAGGGCAGTCGAAGATGTCGATGTTCTTGATGTAGGGGCCGTACCACCAAGGCCAGTTCGTCCACGAGCGCAGGTTGTTGTTCGCTCCAAAGCCGTTCGAAGCCGGAACGTTCTGGCCGGCGAGGTTCTTGTGGAACGTGTCGTCGTAGTCGTTGAGGTAGAGCATCATGCCGGTGGAAATCTGCCGCATGTTGTTCAGCGACTGAGTTCCTTTGGCGCTCTCCTTGGCCTGCGCGAAGACGGGGAAGAGGATGGCCGCGAGGATCGCGATGATGGCGATCACGACGAGGAGCTCGATGAGGGTAAACGCGCGCTTCATGGTGGAGTAATCAAGTACCAATGTGCGCGCTCGGCCATCATCGTCGATCACCAAGCGCAGCTAAGGATTAAGAGTGGAGCGGGGATTGTTAAGGCCCCGCGCCTACGGCAAGCAATAAAACCTGTCGGCGCGTTAAGCGCGAGTTAACGCCCCGCAACCGCGCACGATTCTTAACATTGCTAGCCCTTTTGAACGCCCGGACGATCGCTCTCCACCACGAACGTCATGCTCTTTCCCACCGGGGATTTGGCGTTCTTCACGTCGTCCACCGCCCAGTAGTCCGCACGGTACGTCTTGCGGTCGAGGGTGCAGGTGACGTAGCCGCGCTTCACGCCCTCGAACCACTTGAGGTGCGGCTGCGCCGCCACCCGCTTGTCCCACTCCGGCGCCTTGTCGGGGTCGATGCCGCCGCTGCTGATGGCGGTGCCGGCGAGCTCCACGCCCACGGTCGGCGAGTCCGGCTTGTCGAAGTCGAGCTTGAGGTCGCTCACGAGGTTCTTGTGCGAGTCGCCGGTGAGCACCACCGCGTTGCGCACCTTGGCCTCGTGCAGGAACCGCATCAGCCGGTTCCGCTCGGCGGCGTAGCCGTCCCACGAGTCGACGGAGAACGTCTCGCCCTTGGGACCGTAGTTGGCGAACTGCGTCATGAAGAGCTGCTGCGGGATGACGTTCCAGACGGCGCCCGAGGCGGTGAGACCCGCCTTCAGCCACTTCTCCTGCTCAGCGCCCAGCATCACGCGCGACGGGTCCAGGAGCTCGGCGCTGCGCGGGCTCGCCTTGTCGTTGTTGGCCTGGTTGCTGCGGTACTGCCGCGTGTCCAGCACGCTGAACTCGGCCAGGTCGCCGTACTTCAGCCGGCGGTAGAGCTGCAGATCGGAGCCCTTGGGCGCCTGCGGCTTTCGCAGCGGCATGTGCTCGTAGTACGCCTGGTAGGCCGCGGCGCGCCGCTTGAGGAACTCGGCCGGGTCGGAGCCGTTCTGGTCCTTGTCGCCCGCGTAGTTGTTCTCCACCTCGTGGTCGTCCCACGTCACCACGAACGGGGCGGCGGCGTGGGCGGCCTGCAGCAGCGGGTCCGACTTGTACAGTGCGTACCGCAGCCGGTACTGCTCCAGGCTCTGCGGCTCCGGCCGAACGGGGACGGGAACGTCCTGCCCGCGTCCATTGTCGGGGCGCAGCCGGCCCTCGTAGATGTAGTCGCCCAGGTGCAGCACCAAGTCGAGGTCCTGCTCAGCCATGTGGCGGAAGGCAGCGTAGTGCCCGGCGGGCCAGTTCTGGCACGAGGCGAAGGCGAACCGGAGCTTCTCCGGCCGCGCACCGAAGGCGGGGGCGGTACGGGTGCGCGCCACCGGGCTGGTGACGCCGCCGCACTCGAACTGGTACCAGTAGGTTCGCGCCGGCTCCAGCCCGTCGGCCTCGACGTGAACCGAGTGACCGAGCTCCGGCGACGCCTGCGCGCGCCCCTGCCGCACGATCTTCTTCATCCCCTCGTCCGCCGCGATCTGCCAACGGACTTCCACCGCCTGCGGCTCCATGCCCCCACCCTTCGCGAAAGGATCCGGCGCGAGGCGGGTCCACAGCACCACGCCGTCGGGAGTCGGGTCGCCCGAGGCGACGCCAAGGGTGAAGGGGTTCGAGGCAAACCGAGGCCTCGCGAGAAGGATCCGCTCGTACGGTTGCAGGATCACCAGTCCGGCCGCGCCGCCGAGGGCGGCCAGGAGCTCACGCCGATTCATCATCGTGCTGGAGGGTTTACCAGCCAAGTTAACCCGTGGTTAACGGCCGGCAAATCGACGATCCTCCCCGTTCGTCAGAATGGCTTCCATGAGCGAGCCTTGCGCCGCTGAATTGCACAACGAAGGAGTGGATCTCACCGCCGCCGGCCGGCACGCGGCGGCGCTGCACCGGCTTCGGGAGGCACTCCGACTGGGTGAGGACGTCACGACGTTGTTCGAGAGGCGCTTGACGCGGCCTTGGCCGCGTTGCGGCTCTGTCCGGGCGATCCCGACGTGCTCAGGAATATAGGCAAGGCAGCGTGGATGTTGGGGCAGGACAAAGTTGCGTTCGTCGCTTACGGGCAAGCGATTCGATCCGCTCCCGACGACGCGACGGCCTATGTCTCTCTTGCACAGATGTACTTAGACGTCGATCTTCCCTGGGCCGCGATCTCCGTTGCCCGACGGGGCCTCGCGCGCAAGACTGGCTGTCGCAAGCGGCTCCTCGAGGCGATCAAGCGCGCGAAACGCCACGGCGCGAACTAGCTCCCCGCATCTTTCTGGGCATAATAGTCCCGCCCGCGCCCAGCGGGTACCGGGAGAATGGCGGGAGAGGCGATTTCACCCGAGGTCAGGAAATTCATCCACGGCACGATCAACTCGGTCGAGCAGTTGGAAGTCCTCCTGTTCCTCATGAGCAACGCAGAGAGCGACTGGAGCCCTGCGGAGGTGAGCGAACGCGTCCGGTCGACTCCCGAGTCGGTTGAGCCGAAGCTCGTCGATCTGCTCGCCGCCCGCCTCGTCACCGTCCGAGACGAAGGTGGTCCCCGCTACCGCTACGCCCCGGAGTCGGGGGCGCTCGCCGAAGAGGTGGCGCAGAGCCTCGACAAGGCGTACCGCGAGCGGAAGGACACCGTCATCCAGCTCATCTTCACCCGCCCCATGGACAACATCCGTGTGTTCGCCGACGCGTTCCGCATTCGGAGGAAAGACTAAGTGGCCCCGGCAATCTACGCGCTCTGCTTCCTCACGAGCCTCTCCTGCGCGCTGCTGCTTCTTCGCGGCTACCGAGGCAGCGGCGCCCGCCTGCTGCTGTGGAGCGGACTCTGCTTTGCCGGGCTCGCACTCAACAACGCGCTGCTGTTCCTGGACGAGGTGGTGTTGACGGAGGTCGACCTGTTCCAAGTACGCAATATGCCGGCGCTGGCCGGCCTGATGCTCCTGCTGTACGGCCTCATTTGGGAGGCGGAGTGATCCACCAAGTCGTTTCCGGGGCCATCGTCATGGGCTACGCTACCGGAGCCCTCTTCTTTCTGCGCTTCTGGCGGCGTTCGCACGATACGCTCTTCGCCTACTTCGCCGCCGCATTCTTCATCCTGGCCATCCAACGCCTGGCCCTCGGCCTGACCGCGGAGCGCAACGAGGACCGGCTCGAGTTCTACGTGATGCGCTTGGTCGCCTTCGTGCTGATCCTCGTAGCGATCTGGCAGAAGAACCGCGAGAGCCGGAATGCCAGCGATTCGTAAAGGGGGCGTAGCATTCGCTTTCATCCCGAGCGAAGCCGAAGGACCTGAGCCTAGGCTTTGACTGCTGTTGGTCAAGCCGACTCAGAAGGAGGCACCCGTGGCTGCGGCATTCCTGCCGCGGATCGAGCGCAGCTCGATAGGAGCCTCACGGCTGAGGTGGATGAGGTCGCTGAGGTTGCGCCATGGCGTGAGACCCTCCGGTCCGGGACCTTCTCACACCATGAGCAAGCGGAATGCGCTCGCTCGACGCGCCCCTGTCATCCCGAGCGAAGCCGAGGGATCTGACTGGGGGCACTGACTACCCTAGGTCATGCCACCTCCCCTTTGCGTCTTTGCGTGAGTCCCTCTTCCGGAACGGCGCGGGCGCAACCTGAGCCTGGGCCGTGGCGCGACTGGCAGTAGTCGGTGCCTCCCGTCAGGTGCCTCGGCTTCGCTCGGGATGACAGCGGATGCTGAACCCCAAACCTGCAAACCCTACGCGATGATGTCGTGAACCACGTTGCCGTAAACGTCCGTGAGTCGGAAGTCGCGGCCCGCGTGGCGATAGGTCAGTTTCTTGTGGTCGAAGCCCAGCAGGTGGAGGATGGTGGCGTGCAAGTCGTGGACGTGGACCGGCTTGTCTTGGGCGCGGAAGCCGAACTCGTCCGTCGCGCCGTACACGGTGCCGCCCTTGATGCCGCCGCCGGCGAGCCAGTAGGTGAAGCCGTAGTGGTTGTGATCGCGCCCGTTCATCTTGCCCGCGTTAGCGCCGGGGGTGGGTAGCTCCACCGTCGGCGTGCGGCCGAACTCGCCGCCCCAGATCACCAGGGTGTCGTCGAGCATGCCCCGCTGCTTCAGGTCGGTGAGGAGCGCGCCGATCCCCTGGTCCGACTCCTGGGCGAGGTTACGGTGGGCGATCGCGATGTCGTCGTGACTGTCCCAAGGCTGCCCGGCTCCGTGGTAGAGCTGGATGAATCGGACGCCGCGCTCGGCGAGGCGCCGGGCGATGAGGCACTGGCGAGCGAAGTTGCCCGGGCCGTATAGGTCGCGCGTCGCCTGACTCTCGCGCGAGACGTCGAAGGCGTCGGTCGCTTCGGTCTGCATGCGGTACGCCAGCTCAAACGACTGGATCCTCGCCTCCAGCGCCGGGTCGGCGTCTCGCTTCTCGAGGTGCTTGCGGTTGAGGCGCTGCACAAGATTGAGCTGCTCCCGCTGCTCGCTCGAGAGCGTGTACTGGTTCCGGATGTTCTCGACGATCTTCTCGATGTCGGTTTGGTTCGGGTCGATGTACGTGCCGGCCAGCACCCCGGGAAGAAAGCCGGATTGCCAGTTCTGCGTCTCTTGGATCGGGAACCCTCCCGGGCACATGGAAATGAAGCCGGGGAGGTTCTGATTCTCGGTTCCGAGACCGTACAGCACCCACGAGCCCATCGACGGGCGCATCATCCGCGCCTCGCCGCAGTTCATCAGCATCAGCGACGGCTCGTGGTTCGGCACGTCGGCGTGCATCGAGCGGATCACCGCCATGTCGTCGACGTGCTTGGCGACGTGGGGGAAGATCTCGCTGACCTCGATACCCGATTGACCGTGCCTCTTGAAGGCATACGGCGACGGCAGCGCCGCCCCGGTCTTGCGCTCGGTCGGCAGATCTAGTGGGATCGCCTGCCCTGCGTACTTCTGAAGGGCCGGCTTCGGATCGAACGTGTCCACCTGGGAGGGGCCGCCGTTCATGAAGAGGAAGATCACCCTCTTGGCCCGCGGCCGGAGCGGCGGCTTTCGGGGAGCGAGCGGATTCATCGTCCGCGAAGCCTGGGGCGTGTCGACGGCGAGCGCCGACTCGCCGAGCAGGCCCAAGAGCCCGAGCGAGGCAAAGCCGTTCCCCATGCGGCCGAGGAGCTCGCGACGCGAGAGGAACAGGTCTTCCAGTTGAGAGTGGTGATCGAACTCGGACATGGGATTCCTCTCTAGTCGACGAAAATGAACTCGTTGGTCATCATGAGCGCCTGAGCGTACAGGGCGAGCCGTGGCAGCGAAGAAGGGGGCGGCGGGCCGAAGTCCCGGGTGGCGCTCCAGGTCTTGCCATCGGCACCGCTCACCACCGGAGCCCAGGCGAAGCTATCGAACGCGGGACCCCCGATCGGATCGACGACGAAGTCCAGCGTGTCCCCTTTCTGAACTTGGACCGTCGCGACCTCCGTGCTCACCGCCCGGTTGTGCGCGGTCCACTCGCACAGGACTCCCCCGCGGCTCGACGTGAGTCGGGCGCGAACGCCGTCTCCCTCGCGTTGGGTGTGGGTCAGCTTCCCCGTCACTCGAACGATCATGGTCGCCGGAGCGGTCCAGCGGCGGACCGCTGATTGCGCCGCGTTCGATCCCGGGTGACCGCCGATCGCGTTGAGCGTGAGGTACCCGAGCTTGGGATCGGGGAACGCAGACCCGGCCCGGTAGCCGTTGTCCGCGAAGTGGGCGAGCGGCGTGAACCCGGCGAGCCGTCCCTTTACATCCACGCTTCCGAAGCCGTACTCCCAGACGGGAGTGGGCGCCGCGACGCTGCCCCGCTTGAGGTAGGCGAGCGCGGCCGCCGTCTCGTCGGCATCGGGGAGGCGGCCGAAGAGGAGCCGGTATAGGCGGCGGACCCGCTGGCCGTCGTCCGATGCCCCGGCGATCTCGGGGCGCTCCGTCACGGCGCGCGCTTGCTCCACCGTCAGCGGCGCGTTCATGAAGAAGAGCGCTTGTTGCGGCACCGTGGTGAGGAACCGACGAGCGCTCGTGCTGTCCGGTGACGCGAAGTCGAACGTGCGGAAGATGCCCGGCAGGTTCTGCCGCTCGATGAATCCGTACACCGCGCGTCGCGGGGCAAAGGGACGCGCCCAGAGATCGACCGACTTCCCGCCGACGCTCTTCAGGTCCAGTCGACCGCTCGCCAGCATCAGGGTGTCGCGCATCTGCTCCAGATCCAGGCGGCGCCGGTTCATCCGGCCGACGAGCCGGTTGTCCGGATCGGCGTTGATCGCCGCCGCCGAAGCGGTGGACGACTGGCGATAGGTTGCGCTGGTGACGATCGTGCGGTGCAGCCGCTTCATCGACCAACCGTTCTCCATGAAGGTCGCCGCGAGGTAGTCCAGCAGCTCGGGATGGGTTGGCTTCTCGCCTTGGAAGCCGAAGTCCGACGGGGTTCGCACGAGTCCCGCGCCAAAGTGGTGCATCCAGGCGCGGTTCACCCAGACGCGTGCCGTCAGGGGGTTCTCGCGCGACGCGATCGCCTTCGCGAGCTCCAGTCGGCCGCTCCCTTCCTTCCAGTGCTCGCGCTCGGCGTTCGGCTTGCTAAGCGCCGCCAAGAATCGCCGGGGCGCGACCGGACCCCGATTGCCCGGATTGCCGCGCCGGAACACCACCCCGTCACGCGGGTTCGGCCTGTCGGCCATCGCCATGGCGAACTCGGGAGCGGGCGGAGCGCTCTTGCGCGCCTCGGCCAACTCACGCTGCAGGATCGGCAGCCTCTCCTGCGCGGCGGGCTCGAACGCCTTCGAGAGCTTGGCCAGGAAGTCGCCCTCGGGCACCTGCTCCTCCCGCAGCATCTGGAGGATCTTCGTCACCTCGGCCGGCAGGCCCTGCGCTTGCTCCGGCACCTTGGCCATGTCACGTAGCCGCTTGACCTGCGTGGTGACCAAGGTTCGCAAGGCTCCCTCACGCTGGGCGAGGAGTTGGTTGTGCCGTTCCCATGGCTCGCGAATGGCGCGTTCGGAGATCGGCATGGTCGCCTCGTCCGAAGAGTCGAAGACGCCGTAGAGCGAGTAGTAGTCCTGCGTCGGAATCGGGTCGAACTTGTGGTCGTGGCAACGGGCGCAGGCGACGGTGAAGCCTTGGAAGCCCCGCATCGTCACGTCGATCCGGTCGTCGATGATGTCGGGCGTCGAGTTGAGGAAGCGCCGCCCGACGGTCAGGAATCCGAGCGCCGCGAGCGCCTTGCGATCGTCGCCTTCCCGGACCTGCGGGAGACGGTCCGCCGCGAGTTGCTGCGTGATGAACTGGTCGTACGGAAGGTCCGCATTGAGCGCGCGAATCACCCACTCGCGGTAGGTGTAGGCGTGGTGGTAGTTCCGGTCCTCCTCGAACACGTACCCCTTGGTGTCGGCGTAGCGCGCCACGTCCAGCCAGTGCCGCGCCCAGCGCTCGCCGTAGCGGGGTGACTTGAGGAGCCGGTCGACCACCCGCTCGTAGGCATCGGGCGACTTATCGGAGAGGAAGGCATCGACTTCGGCTGCGGTGGGAGGGAGTCCGGTGAGATCGTAGGTGAGGCGGCGCAGCAGCGTCCGCCGATCGGCCATGGGCGCGGGACTCTGCTTCTTGGCCTCAAGCTTGGCCAGCACGAAGGCGTCGATCGGATTGCGCACCCATGCCGCGTTCTTGACCTTGGGCGGGGCGGTCTTCCGAACCGGCTGCAGCGACCACAGCGGACCCCGCGCCTTCTCCTTCGGGCCCGTGGCCTTGGGCCATGGCGCACCCATGCGAACCCAAGCCTCAAGGTCGGCGATCTCGTTCTCCTTGAGCTTCTTGCCCTTGGGCATCTTGATCGGGCCCAGGTGGCGGACGACCTGGATCAGGAGACTCTTCGCCGGGTCGGCCCCGAGCGCCGGCCCCGAGTCGCCGCCCTTGCGAAGCCCGGCCATCGAGTCGAGCCGCAGCCCGGCCATCTGAATCTCCCTGCCGTGGCACGAGAAGCAGTTCGTGGCGAGAACGGGCCGGATCTTCGTTTCGAAGAAGGTGAGTTGTTCGGCGGTGGGCTCGGGAGTGGTGTCCTGAAGGGCGGCGGGCGACTCTACGACGCCGTAGGCGAAGAGGGATACGGCGATGGGGAGGGTCCAAACCCGTGGGGAGAGATTGCGTTGCTTCATCGCGACGTTCCCGGCTTAACCGAGGGTCTTGGTCTGACCCCTCTGATGTTAACCCAGGTTCGTGTGACCGCCCGCTCGCAACCGAGTTATCGTAAGTCTCGGCCACTAAGAGGCCGAGCCCTACTCGTTTTTCCCCATAGGGGAAGGCTCCTGTAGTCGCGGGCTTCAGACCGCGGGCGGCCTTCCTCCGACTCGTCGCGAACGGCGCATCCAAGGCCCTCCGCGGTCTGAAGCCCGCGATTACAGGAATCCTGAGGTTACAAGGAAGGGCGCTACTTCGCCTCGAGCGCTCGCTCGATGGCGGCTTCGACATCCTTCATCTTCGCCTCGCCCCGCCACTGGGCGACGATCTGACCGTCGCGGCCGATGAGGTACATCGACGGCACCGCGCGCACCTTGTAGGCGGCCCAGGTGGGCTCCTTCGGGTCGTCGAGAAGGGTCGGGTAGGAGACCGGGCGCTTCTTGAGGAACGGGGCGACCTTCTTTGGATCCTCGTCGATGGAGAGGCCCAAGATCACCAGTCCCTTCTCCTTTAGGCGAGCGTAAGTCTTGTCGAGGGCGGGCATCGACTTCACGCACGGCGCGCACCACGTGGCCCAGAAATCGAGGAGGACGACTTGCCCCTTGTAGTCCGCGAGCGACGCGGGCTTGCCGGCGAGGTCCTTGGCGTTAATGGCCACCGCGGGACGTGGGAGCATCGGCGGCATGAACGCCTCCGGATCCTTCTTGAACTCGGCGACCTCCTTCGTGTTGCAGAAGAAGTAGTTCTTCCCGTTGAGCGCGACGCCGGCCGCCGGCCTCTCTTCGCCGTGCCCTTCGCCATTAGACGTGCAGACCACGCAGATGGCGGACTTCGGCAAGTCGGCCTTCTTGATGTCTTGCGGCGAACTCTGGGCAGCGACTAGGAGGGCGATCAGGGCAGACATGATAGGTTTTCCGGTTCAGAACGAGAAGCCGACGCTGATGCCCGGATACCGCATCTTGATGAGCATCGCGCTAACGTTGACCCTTGCCATTTTGTACGTCAGGAGAACGTGGGTGTTACGGCCATCGTGCATCGGCATGAGGTCCCACTGGTCGGCGAGCTGCACGTTCACCCCGAATGGAAACAGGATCTTGTCCTCCCATTCCGAATAGAAGATCGATACGTACGGGGCGACGCGGTAACGCGGGAATCCTTTCGCGAAGGTGACGAAGTAGCTCTGCGTGCCGGGAGGCGAGAAGATCCGGTCGCTCGACGTGCCGAGCGTCACCATGGGGTATCGCTCGGTCTCGGGCGTCACGATCCAGTTCGCCACCGGATTGATCTCTCCGGCCGCCGCGTTGTACTCCACGCCCGCCTGGAACCGCGGCGTCACGCGGTAGAAGAGGTTGAAGCGCCAGCGAGGGCGCACCGCCTCCGTGTCCACGTAGCGCAATGTGAGATTCCACTTGTCCTGAATGTCCCCCGAACCGAGGAACTTGCCCTCACCGGGTCACCCGGTTCACGTGGGGACCGCGAGAGGACGATTGGGAGGCGTTTGCCCCGGATCCTTCAGTCCCGGCGGCCGCTCTTGGGCAAGCGCGTTAACGCTGCCGGCCAAAGCCAGCAGGGTCGGCAGAAGTCTCAGGTCCGTCGTTCGCCCATTCACCGGAATGCCTAGGATACTTCGCCGCCGCCTCGAGTTCCTTTCCGACAGCCCCCGGTCAAGGCGACTCAGGAGGGAGCACCCGTGGCTGCGGCATTCCTGCCGCGGATCGGACGAAGCTCGATAGATCTTTCACCGCAGAGGACGCAGAGAGCGCAGAAGGGTCCGACCTTGTTGCGGACGTGGCACCGTGGCGTGCGACTCTCCTTCAGGGGCACGAGCGACGCCGACTACTCGCCCTACCGAGGCACCTCGCCGAAATCGGAGTCCACCCGCCAGCGGTCGCTGCACAAGGCCGATTGTTCCACGTGAAACCTCTGCTGCTTCTTGCGCATTTCTGACGAAAGCGTAAAGAGGAGCGACAGACCGACCGGTCGGTCTGGCATGATGAGGATGCCATGAGCATGAGGCAGAACATCCTGGACGCCGCGGTGCAGATCAGCGCCGAGAAGGGGGTGCTGGGGCTGACGGTGGAGCGGGTGATCCGCCAAGTCGGCATCAGCAAGGGCGCCTTCTTCCATCACTTCCGCAGCAAAGAGGAGATGACGGGCGCGATGCTCGAGAGCATCGCCGAGGCCGTCGAGCGGGAGGTCGAAGCGCGAGTGCCGGCAATGGGGAGCTTCGCCGCCGCCCACGTCGCCGTCACGTTCGAGACCATCGACCGGAGCCGCGCGCTGATGGCGTCGATGATCGCCGCCGTGGCCATCGATCCGAACCTGGCCGAGATCGTGGGCCGACGGGTGGATGCCTGGACGCAACGGATGATCGACGAGGGAATGCCGCCGGTTCGCGCCAGGCAGCTCCGTCTCGCCCTCGACGGCACCTTGCTCTCGCTCGCCCTCGGAACCAATCCATTCACGCGGGAGACGGTGGCAACGCTGCGCAGCGACGTCGAACGGTTCCTGCAACCGACGGAGGAAGAGCAGCTGGCGGAACTCTTCCGTTATGCCCTCGAGGCGGTTGAGGCGTGAAGATCACTCTCGGTCAGGGGCCGTTCCTCACGCTGATTCTGGTTCTCCACATCGCGGCGGGGTTCATCGGCATGTACGGCGGGCTCGTGCCGTTGCTCGTGCGAAAAGGCGGGGCGAGCCATCGCCGCTGGGGCCGGGTGTTCACTTGGGCGATGCTCGCCGCGTCCGCCACGGCGTTCCCGCTCGCGTGGGTCCGGCAAGACTCGCTGCAAGCCGGAGTCGGTCTCCTCGCGGGTTACGGCGCGCTCCTGGGTATCCGGTCCGTCCGCCGGGGACGATCCGGAAATCCTTCCTTGCTCGACTCGGGCCTTGCCGTCGTAAGCCTCCTGGGATTCGCCGCCCTTGCCAGTTTCGGTGACGTCCTCGTGGCTCGGTGTTCGGCGGAATCGGCCTCCTCCTCGCGGGGCGAGACCTCTTGGCGATGCGCGCCCAGGACTTCTCGCCGAGGCGGAGGGTGATCGATCACCTGTTCGCCACGACGATCACTCTGGTGGTCGCCTGGTCCTCGTTCCTGAACACGCAGCTGCTGGCGCTCACCGGGCTGCGTTGGAGCATCGATGCGCGGATGCTCCTGCCGTTCGCCGTCGCGTTGCCGCTTCTCGCCTACTGGGTGCCGAAGTGGGACCGCCGACTGCGCGAGTTCGGGGCTCGCGCGTGGTCTGGTGGCCGAGAGCCGTCGGAGTTGGAGCGGCTCCGCGCTTTCGGGCTCCTGGAGGGCGTCAGCTTCGTGCTGCTCCTCTGCGTCGCGGTGCCGCTGAAGCGAATCGCCGGCGAAGGCGCTTTCGTGAAGGTCATGGGGCCGGTTCACGGAGCGATGTTCGTGCTGTACGCGGTATCGGTCTTCCTCGCGGCCCGGAGTCTGGGATGGCGGTTGCCCCGCACGCTGGGAGCCCTCGCCGCAGGAATCGCTCCGTTCGGCACGTTCTTGCTGGAGGCGAAGCTAAGGCGGGATGAGCGACGCTCCGACCAAGGCGTCAGTGTTCCGCGAGCCGTGCAAGAACCCGACCAAACTCCCGCCGGCCGGTAGAACCGGCCCCAACATGGTCCCGATTGCCCCGTACTTTCGGCTCACGAGTACCTAGCGGCTCCGTCTCCGCGGAATCGGCCGGAGTCGGCATGGTTGAAGGCGGAACCGCCGCCGGAGATCAGTACCGTGAGCAACCGAGAGATCAAGATTCGTGGCGAGAGAAGAGACAGCCTGGCGCTGGTGGCCGCAGGTAGCGCCATCCTCGCCTTTATCCTTCTCGTGACCAGCGTGTGGGTCGTCGCCCCGGTCGTACTCGGGCTCGGCGCCATTCGCTCCTACACTCTCGTCCGCGAAGGAATCTGACCGCACGCCTTCGGTGTCGAGGCGACTCACCGAGAATCGCCGGTGGCAGCGGCTTTCCAGCCGCGGATCGAGGGAAGGCGACAAGCTCGCCACGAGAAGGCGTACGGGACCTCTGCCTTTAGGCTCCCAAGGATCTACTGCCGGACCGCACGAGGCCGCATGTTCATGTTGTCCATGTCCGACGCGATCAGCCATTGGCCGTCCTTGTTTAGGCGCAGCGTCAGTGTGAACTTGCCGCCATCCGGAGCCCCCTTCTGGGCGGAGAACCCACCGAGGATGTAGCCCAAGGAGCCGTCGACCGCAAAGGAGATCGCCCGGAGCGAAAGCGGGCCGCCCGCCTCCGCGTAATACCTTCGGATCGCTTCGCGCCCTCGCACGGGAGGCGCTCCGTTCGCCATTACGATGCCGTCCTCGGTGAAGAGGTTGGCGAGCGACTCGGCGTCCCGCTTCTGCCAGGCCGTCTCGTAGTCCGTCAGCACCCGCTGGAGCGGTGGCGGCAAGCTCACGCTAGGTAGCTGTGCTGGTGCCTCCTGAGCGTTCGAGAGGAACGAGGCGGCGACGAAGAGGGCAGGGAGGAGGTGCATCGTTGCTCGGAATGTTCTGGGTACTTTCGGCCTTCGGGAGTCCGAAGTCGTCAAAGGTGGAAGGAGACGATTATGGTTCCCGTTCTTTACGTGATGCTGACGCAGACTCAAGAGCCGGCTGATATCGCCGTCAACCAGGCTCCGCGGACGACTGTGGTGCGCTCCCAGGCACCTCGAGGGCTCGCCCGGCCGGGCGACTACGTGGACCCGATCGACGCCCAGTCGGTGCCGGTCGAGGAAGAAGTCGACCAGGAGCAACTGGCGGCCGAGGAGGCTTGGTCTGAGTACAACGCGGCACTCGAGCAGTCGAACGGCGTGGTCATGCCGTTCGAGCAGAGCGTCACGGACGGCGACGCGGTGATCTCCGCCTTGCCCTCGGCCTACGGCCAACCCATCGAGCAGATCCCGGACGGAGTGCCGGTGATGCAGGTCTCGGGCTTCGTGGACGGCGTCCGGTACTCCTACTATCTGGACCGCAACGGCAACGTCGTTCCGGGGTAGCGGATCAGCCGGAGTCGCGCAGAGTTCGCTCTGCGCGACTACCCCACGCGTACTTCGCGGCCCTCTTCCGCCGACCGGTACGCGGCCAACACGATGCTGAGGTCTTCGCGCCCCGCCGTGGCGGGCGAGACGCTCGGCTTCCCGTCGACGACGGTGTCCAGGTAGGCGCCGGTCATCGACGCGAAAGTGTCCGGATTACGCTCGATCAGCACCTCGCGCCGGTCCGGCAACTCCGGTCGGTAGAGCGTCAGTGCCCCGTGGGGTCCTCCGAGGGCGAGCGTCCCCTCGGAGCCCGACACGATGCACGAAGGTCCGGGCGACCAGATACGAGCCGCGTGGCTCGACACCAGGCTGCCGAGATGCCCTCCGGCGTACCGGAGGTTCACCACGGCGGTGTCCTCGCCCCCGAGTTCCGGACGGAACCGGGTGACGAAAGCGGCCACCGACTCGACCTCTCCGCCCAAGAGCGCCATCAGCGCGATCAGGTGGATCCCGCCGTCCACCAGCTGTCCGCCGCCGGCGAGCTTGGGATCGTACCGCCACGCCGTCGAGAGGATCTCGCCGCTCTGGTAGTGGGTATACGTCGCCTGGATCGCGACGATGCGACCGATCCGGCCCTCCTCGATCGCCCGCTTGGCCGCGATCGCGGACGGCGAGGTTCGATTCATCTCGCCGTAGAACAGCGTCGTTCCGGCCGCTTGCGCGGCGGCGATCATGGCGTCGCACTCCTCAAGATTGCGGGCGAGCGGCTTTTGGCACATCACGTGCTTGCCCGCGCGAGCAGCGGCGATGACGGCCTCCTCGTGGAGATGATGAGGGGTGCAGAGCTCGACCGCATCGACCTCGGGATCCGCGAGCACCGCCTCAAAGCTGTCCGCGACCCGCGCGCCGCCGGCTTCCTCGGCGCGCACTCGCGCCCGACCGGTATCGGGGTCGAAGCAGACGACGATCTGGGCGCGGTCGGCGTGCGCCCGATAGGCTCGCACGTGCGCCTCGCTGATGAGTCCGCAGCCCACGAGTGCAACCCGCAGCTTGCTCAACCCTGGCCTCCGCTGAGAATGTGATTCGCTGCCGCGATGAGGAAGACGTAGTCCGAAGTTGGATAACCCACGCAGTACTCCGTTTGCTGCCACAGGTAGGGCCACTCGAGCAGCTCGGGGAAGTCGGGCCGGATGAGAGCCGTTCCGGAGCCGATGCCGCCGGGAATGTACGAGAAGTCGGCCCGGTTCACGCCGTACCCAGGAATGAGCGATCGCGCGCCGACGCCGGAGGCGAAGGACGAGGTGTTCGGTCCGGGATGGCAACCGAGCACGAAGTTCACCGCGTGCAGCATGTAGGTGGCGGGGAAGAGATCGGGGCAGTGGCGGTGGAGCCAGTACTGCTGGACTCCGAATCGCTGGATGCCCCAGCCCGCGCCCCAGATGTCCGGCTCGTACGGCAGCCCGTACGGAGTCCGCCGTTCCAATTCGTCAACCGTGGCCCGGTAACCCCGGAGTGCCTCGCGCACCCGTTCTCGGTAGCCCGCGTCCTCGACGAGGGGTAGCGACCTCGCCGCGATCCAACCGTAGCGGGCGGGGTTCTCCTCGACGACGTTCACCGCTCCGGTAAGGAACTCGGCGTACCGCGAGTCGCCGCTCGTGCGCAGGAGTTCCACCGCCACGTGCAGCCGTTGAGCCGGCGAGGCGTCGGTCGTCCGATCGTAGAGCTCGGTGGCGATCGCCTCGCACTCTTTGGCGAGGGCGTCATCGAAGCCCCTCAGAACCCGCGAAGCGGCGGCGAGACCGGCGGCGACGGATAGCTCGCGCCCCGGATTCTCTTCGGTGAACACCCAGCGGTCGTCCGCCGATCCGGGCAGTCCGATGGGCGGCGTGCCTTCCCCCACGACGCCCTGGAAGACCACATTGTCGGTGTGGGTCGCCGCGTCCCCGAGGTGGGTGTACTGACGCAGGTCCGGCTCGATGATGCCGCGGTAGAGGCGGCCGAGAGCCCGGTAGCCGCCGACGATGGAGAGGACGCCGTGCTCGACCTGTTGCAAAACGTCGGGTTTGCCGTCGGGTCGGTGGAGTTCGACCAGTCGGTTCCCCTGGTCCACCGTGGTGTTGTCGTATTCCAGACCGAACTCCTCGTAGGCGAGCGCGAGCCCGTGCACGGTGTCGATCTGCGACTCCACTCGGAGATCGTAATCGCCGGCGTCGTGCCACCCTCCTCGATCAAGACCGGGAACGTGATCGCCGCTGGCGTAGGCGGTCAGCGTCGACGGTCCCTGCACGTAGCCGTCGAAGTGGTTGTGATCGGTGGGGGCCATGCGGGCGTCGTCCAGGTGGCAAGCCCCGTGCCATACGCGGTACCGGTCGTTGATCCGCATGTGGCACATCTGCACGGGGAGGAAGGTGTCGACGGTGGGCTGCCAAACGTGCCGCTCGAACACGCTGGAGCTGATCTGGAACGGAAGCGACTCGCGATCTCCGTAGCGAACGACGTACATCCCGGGCTCCCGCACTTCGGAGAAGTCGAACTGCAGGTAGTGGTAGCGCAGGAACCGTCCCCATTCCTTTGCTGGCGGAGTTGTGACGGTCACAAAGCCGTCCGGCGTGACCCGTCTCAACTCCACCGGGTGCCGCTCCTCGTCTTGGCGATCCAGTTCGATCACGGCGACCTTCGGCTGATCGAGGTGGTAACCGACTTGGGAGACTTGGATCACGGGTTCCGAGCGCCAGTCTGGAATCGCGTGAGGCGTGACCACCCACTCGATGGCCGAGGCCGCGGTTCCGGATTCGATCAGCGAGCGGACCACGAACCAGCCGTTATCGTGCCGGCCCCGCCCGTCGATGAGCTGAAGCTCGCCGCCGCGAGCGGCTTCGACGGTCATGCGCTGGCGCTCGCACTCGGGCGCGACCACCAGGCGCGGACCCGTTGCGAGCGGCGCGATCTGGTACTCGCCCTCGGCGTCGAACGCGCCGGGTCCGTTTGCCTGGCGCGGGAAGATGCCGAAGGCCTTTCCCATGGCGTAGGTCTTGCCGAACAGGTACCCGGGAAACAGCTCGAGGTTGAAACCTACCCGCCCGATCCACTCATCCGGCAGGGCGTCATCCAGGTCGACCACGATCCGGAACGACGACCCCTCCGGCCGAACCCGGAGCGTGTAGGCGAACCGAAGGTCGGGGTACTCGATCGGGTTGAACCCTTTCCGGTTCTTCGACTCGTCGGGGTACTCCATCCGAACGGAGATCTCCCCGGTCGATCGGTCGACGAGCCGCGGTCCCACCTTCGGCACGGGCGACCACTGTCCGGGGGTCGGCTCTAAGCGAATGTCGCCGTTGGTGGCGACGCGCAACCCGTTCTGAATCCACCCCACGCCACCCTGATGGCTCTCGGGATAGTAGTCGTGCGCGAGCATCACGTTGAGGCCCGTCATCTCGAGGTACTCGAGGTCGTTGAGGACGAGCGTGGCTTGGTCGGGGAGACGTGATTCCGTCATGGGCTGGCCTTGCGGCACAGTTTGCCCGCAACGCCCCTCCTGTTCGCGACCCTCCGCCGCGACGGGAGGTCCGAACGTCGCCACAGTACCGGGATGCTTCCCGGCCATGGAATTGTCCGTTGCGACGTGCCAAGATGAGGGCCGATGTCAGGACTCGGCTCACAGGCAACGGCCACTCGCGCGCGCCGCGTCGCCCTCGTCACCGACGATGCGGCGGTCGTGGCCGAGGCGCTGGCGGCTCTGCGAGAGATCGACGAGCCGGCAAGCGCCCTGGTGTTCGCCGCCGCCGAGGGGACTTCCGCCGTCAACGTCGGCGACCGCCCGCTTCCGGATCTCCTGGTCATCGAGGCGCCCGACGGCGCGGCTTCCGCCGAGATCGTGCGGCAGATTCGCGCGGCCGACCCCGGGCGGCTGGTGCCGATCGTGGCGATCTGCTCCGCGACGGATCCCGCACTGCCGGAGCTCGTTCAGACCGGCTGCAACGGCGTCCTCCCGCGCGAGGCGGGCGTCCGAGCGGTGATCGCCGCCGCCGCGACGTACTGGCTCGCCCACAACCTCGTGCTCCGGCAGAACGGCTGAGCCGAAACGCAAAGCGCCCCTTCGCACGCGACGTGCGAGGGGGCGCTGCCGGCATGGGACCGACGTCAGCGGCTCATGCTGCCCGGGACGAAGCCGAAGTGCTCCGGATCGGTGCAGGTCACGCCGAACGCGCCCGTCGGAATGGTGACGACGGTGCCCTCATCGTCCTGCACCGTTCCGGTGGTCACCATGGCGTACGTGCCCAGGTTGGGGCACATCGGCTCCTCACCCAAGTCTGGCTTCAGCATCGCGACCGTGAGGGTGCTGAAGTCCTGAGCGTGATTCTTCACCCGCCAGGCGTGCGCGGCGTTCGAGATCGATTGCATGTTCGCGCGGCAGGTTCGCTTCTCCGACTCCTTGGTCGAGCTTAGGTAGAGCGGCAGCGCAACCGCCATCAGGGTTGCGAGGATAAGGATCACCACGAGCAGCTCGATGAGGGTGAAGCCGCGCCGGGTTGAGATTCTGTTCGGTGCCATAGTCGAAGACTCCTATCTGGCCGCCGCAGACGTACGGAGTGCCCGACCTATAGCTCGGCGCGCAAATAGCGTTTCTATAGTGCGACTAGTGCGAAACGGGGCGCAAAGCCCCAGTATTCGTGCTCAATGTATCAAAGCTGGTGCGTCCGATACGCATCATCGATCCACACTCGTCGTTAGGTAACGCTCAAGCGTCCATGTCCGATTCGACCACCCGTACCGTCACGTTCCTGTTCACGGACATCGAGGCCAGCTCCCTCCTTTGGGAGCGGGACGCCATGGGCATGCGGGTCGCCTTGGGCCAGCACGACCGCCTGATGCGCCAGATCTTCGCCGACCGTGGCGGCGAGGTCTTCAAGACGATCGGCGACGCCTTCTGCGTCGCGTTCGCGAGTCCGCGGTGCGCCCTTCAGGCGGCCGTCGAGGCTCAGCTCGCGGTGGCGGCGACGGCTTGGAACATGGCGACGCCGATCCGAGTTCGAATGGCTCTGCACTATGGCGAGGTGGAGGCGAGAGACGGCGATTACTTTGGCCTCGCCTTGACCCGCGTCGCGCGGATTCTGGACGCGGGCCACGGTGGACAGATCCTCCTTTCGGCGCCTGCCCAGAGCGAGATCGGCGATCAGGTGTCACGCGACGTCTCCCTTCGCGACCTGGGAGAACATCGGTTGCGGAATCTCGCCTCTCCCGAGCGGATCCTGCAGGTCGTTCACCCCGGTCTGCCGGCCGAGTTTCCTGCCCTTAGGGCGCTCAGCGACGCCGAGTACCCCCACAACCTTCCGCAGCCGCTCACCTCGTTCGTCGGGCGGGAGTGGGAGATTGCCGACACGAGGGCGCGGCTCGCCGTGGGGCGGATGGTGACGATCACGGGCACGGGCGGCTGCGGGAAGACCCGTCTCGCGCTGCAGGTCGCCTCGATGGTCCGCGAAGATTTTCCCGACGGCATCTGGATGGTGGAGCTAGCGGCGATCGACGATCCCTCGCTGGTGGTGCACACCCTCGCCCGCGTCCTCAACGTGAAGGACGAGCTCGGCGTGTCGATGGAGACCCGCGTCGTGGAGGCGCTTCGCTCGAAGCGGCTTCTCCTGCTTCTGGACAACTGCGAGCACGTCCTCGCTCCCACCGCCCGACTCGCCGACGCGATTCTCCGCGGCTGTCCATCCGTGCGGATTCTCGCGAGCAGCCAAGAGGCGCTCGGCATCCCCGGTGAGGTGGTGAGCCGGCTTCGATCACTGTCGGTCCCGGAGCCCGATGAGGCGTTGACCGTCTCGGAGCTTCGGCGACACGAGGGCATTCGGCTCTTCGCCGATCGAGCCGCGGCGTGCGCCCCAGAGTTTGTGCTGACCGACGCGAACGCGCCGACGGTGGCCGCCATTTGCCACCGGCTCGACGGCATCCCGCTCGCGATCGAGCTGGCGGCGGCCCGGCTGCGGGCCATGTCCCTGGACCAGATCGCCGGGCGACTCGACGATCGCTTCCGACTGCTCACCGGAGGCAGCCGCTCGGCATTGCCTCGGCAGCAAACTCTGCGCGCGCTCGTAGACTGGTCGTACGGTCTGCTGTGCCCATCCGAGCGCCGACTCTTCGATCGTCTCAGCGTCTTCGCCGGCGGGTGGAGCCTCTCGGCCGCCGAGCGCGTCTGCGGTGGCGACGACATCGAGGAATGGGAAGTGCTCGATCTGCTCACGTCGCTCATCGAGAAGTCCCTCGTGATGATCGACGGCACGGGGGAGGAAGCGCGCTACCGGCTTCTGCAGACGATCCGCCACTACGGAAAGGACAAGCTGCGCGAGAGCGGATGCGAGGACGCGGCGCTGCGGCGGCACCTCGATTTCTTCCTGGCGTTGGCGGAAGAAGCGGAACCGCACCTTTCCGGGGGGCAGCAGGCGCAGTGGCTCGAACGGTTAGCGCGCGAGCACGACAACCTGCGTTCCGCGATTGCCTTCGCCGCCTCCGCCCAGCCGGAT
>Ga0164290_1001923_pt1 | contig 20387 bp, 12 predicted proteins | sample Micstemetagenome_FD_108782 | JGI IMG/M metagenome (GOLD analysis project Ga0164290, IMG submission 108782) | Contaminated culture microbial community from soil near Moab, Utah, USA - Microcoleus steenstrupii SON62 (Illumina Assembly) | ecosystem: Environmental > Terrestrial > Soil > Soil crust... | reverse complement strand
TCATCTACAACCTGAAGCTTGAACGCAAGACTGTAATCCTTTTGAGTCCTCCTGCGATAATCCCGAAAGCCTGATTCATTCATATAAGTCAACTTTTGTGTCAACCTATTTTAGGACGAGGCAGGAGGTAGCACGAAAAAGGCTCCCTTTCGGGAGCCCTTGTTGGTCATACAGCAAGCATAGCTATTTAGGCTTTCGGAGCGGCGTTGCGGATTTCTTCGCTTACGCCCGAAGCATACTTTTCAAAGTTCTTGACGAAGAGTCCGGCCAGATACAGGGCTTTTTCATCATAAGCGGCCTGGTCGGTCCAGGTATTGCGCGGCGTCAGCAGCTCGGCGGGTACACCCGGAACTTCCTTCGGAACGGCTACGCCGAAGATCGGGTCGTTTACGGTTTCCACATTGTCCAGCTTACCTTCCAGGGCGGCCGTGATCATGGCGCGGGTATAGCCCAGCTTCATGCGGTTACCGACTCCGTAGGGGCCACCGGTCCAGCCGGTATTGATCAGCCATACGTTTACCTTGTTTTCCTCCATCTTCATACCCAGCATTTCGGCGTATTTGCCGGGATGGAGGGGCAGGAAGGGGGCACCAAAGCAGGCCGAGAAGGTGGGCTTGGGTTCGGTGACACCGGCTTCGGTACCGGCAACTTTGGCGGTGTAGCCCGAGATAAACTGGTACATGGCCTGGCCCTTGGTAAGCTTCGAGATGGGCGGCAGCACTCCGTAAGCATCGCAGGTCAGGAAGAAGATATTGCGGGGAATAGTACCTACCGAAGGCACCGCTGCATTGGAGATAAAGTCGAGCGGGTAAGAAACACGGGTGTTTTCCGTGATCGAGGCATCGTCGAAATTGATCTTGTTGGTGCCTTCAAAGAACTTCACGTTCTCTACGATGGCGCCCGGGCGGATGGCGTGGAAGATCTCCGGCTCCTTTTCGGCGCTGAGGTTGATCAGCTTGGCGTAGCAGCCACCTTCGAAGTTGAAAACGCCGTCTGCCGTCCAGCCGTGTTCGTCGTCGCCGATCAGCTTGCGGTTCGGGTCGGCGGAGAGCGTGGTTTTGCCGGTGCCGCTGAGACCGAAGAAGATGGCGGTGTCGCCGTTGTCGGCCATGTTGGCGGAGCAGTGCATGCTCAGCACGTTCTTCTCCTGGGGCAGAATGTAGTTCAGGATGGTGAAAATGCCTTTTTTCGTTTCGCCGGTGTAGCCCGTGCCTGCGATCAGGATGGTCTTGTGTTTGAAGGAAACCACTGCCGCGTTGTGCTGGCGGGTGCCGCATTCAGCCGGGTCGAGGCGCAGGCCGGGAGCCGACAGCACATGCCACTCGGGATCAAAACCTTCCAGTTCTTCCTCTTCCGGGCGCAGGAACATGTTGTAGGCAAAGAGGTTGGTCCAGGGCTTTTCCGTTACCACCCGGATGTTCAGGCGGAAGCGCGGATCGGCGCAGGCATAGCAATCGCGCACCCACAGCTCTGCCTGAGCATTCAGGTGATTCATGATTTTTTCACGAATGATGTGGAAGTACTTCTCGTCGATGGGAATGTTGAAGTTGTTCCAGTGCACGGTGTTCTCGGTAACCTCATCCTTCACAGTAAACTTATCCTGGGGAGAACGGCCGGTAAATTCGCCGGTGTTGATGGCAAGGGCGCCGGTGTTGGTCAGGGTGCCTTCCCCGATCCGGAGGGTGTCTTGCACCAATTCTTCGGGGGTAGACTGATAATGAATGCTTTCTGATTTCGTGAGGCCAATCTTCACCAGTTTACCCATGGGGAGGGAAATTGTAGGTACTGACATAGAAGCAATCTTTGATTTTAAGGGGCAAAGGTAAAAGTTTGTGTCACGCGGCAACGTTTCCGTGTGATTGGTACACATTAGGTATCAAGGGAATAATAGAGAAATGGGGAAATGGGAAAGTGAGGAAACGCGGGCCTGAGGTGATGGGGAAATGGGGTAATGAGATGATGGGATAAACGTTCGCAATGCATTGCCCCGGCGGGGAGCAATACAGAAGCATGTGCGGATATCAAAACAAAGGCAAGGGTGAAGCATACGTGGACTCATCCGTAAGCAAAAGCCTTGCCACCCTTCGACTCCGCTGCGCTTCGCTCAGGGTGACAACCAATGCTTCACTGTCAGGCTGAGCAAAACGAAGTGAAGTCGAAGACCTACCTTAGGCGCCCTATTCTTCTATATGAAACATCTTCCGCTGAACCCCGCCCTTTTTGTAACCAACCGCCTCCGGTTCGCGGAGCGGATGAAGCCTAACTCCATCGCCATTTTCGTGTCGAACGACGAGGTGCACAGTAATGCCGATGCCCTGCACGGTTTCCGGCAGAACAGCGACCTCTACTGGCTCTGCGGTATTCAGCAGGAAGACACCATGGTTCTTCTTTTTCCCGATCATCCCGATCCGAAATACCGGGAGGTGCTGGTGCTGGTGCGCCCGAACGAATTGAAAGAGAAGTGGGACGGGAAGCGGCTGCGTCGTGAAGAAGCTACCGCTATTTCGGGCATAAGCACGATTGTGTGGCTCGACGTACTGGAGGGATTGCTGCAGCCCTGGATCCATCTGGCCGACCATATTTATCTCGACAGCAACGAAAACGACCGCCGTCATGGTCATTATGAAACCCGCGACTACCGCTTTATTTACGAGATGCAGCGCCGTTATCCCCTGCATCACTACGAGCGCGCCGCCCGCATCATGAATGACCTGCGCGCCATCAAGACGCCTTTTGAAATTGAGGTTACCCGTCAGGCCATCGAAATTACGGCCGGCACTTTCCGTCGCGTCTGCCGCTTTGTAAAGCCGGGGGTGATGGAATATGAGATCGAGGCCGAAATCCTGCACAGCTTTATCAGCCAGCGCGCCAGCGGCGAAGCCTACAGCTCCATCATAGCATCGGGCGATCGTGCCCGCACCCTGCACTACATCCGCAACAATCAGGAGTGCCGCGATGGCGAACTGCTGCTGATGGACTTCGGTGCGTCCTATGGGGGCTATAATGCCGATCTCACGCGCACTATTCCCGTCAACGGCCGTTTCACCAGGCGCCAGGCCGAGGTGTATAATGCCTGCCTGCACCTGCACAATCATGCGAAGAGCCTGCTGAAGCCCGGCATCTCCCTGGTTGATTATACCGACAAGGTGGGGGAGGAGGCGACCCGGCAGTTCCTGAAGATCGGGCTGCTGACCGAAGAGCAGGTAAAGAATGAAGATCCCGACAACCGGGCGTATCGCAGGTATCTGTACCACGGCATTTCGCATCACCTGGGCATCGATGTGCACGATCTGGGCACGCGCACCGGGCCCATCAAGGAGGGGATGCTGTTTACGATCGAGCCCGGCATCTATATCGAAGAAGAGCAGATGGGCATCCGAATCGAGAACAATGTCTGGATCACCAAAGACGGAAACATTGACCTGTTCGCGGGCATACCGATTACCGTGGAAGAGATCGAAGCGGCGATGCGGCGTGAATCGTGAGTCCAATGTCGTCTAGTTAAGGCTTGGTGCCGTCGCATCGCTGTCAAAACCCATTCCCAACCCCCTTCCCAAAGGGGAGGGGCGTCTCCCCTCCCTTTGGGAAGGGCAGGGGTGGGTTCAACAGAGCGGCTTAGCTAAACGACATTGAATCATGCGTCGTGCTCCGCACGCCGAAGCCTTGGCGTAGGCGGGAGCGATGAGCCTCTTGCTGCGTCCGCCTCCCTGCTCCACTACTGGAGCGGGGCAGGGCGAGATCCGGGAACCTGTATCGCCTGAGCAGGACGGGGCTGAGGTCCTGCAACTATATTTGCCTTAATTAACCCTCCTTCATGAAGCAAATCCCCAACTTCTTTACGCTGCTCAACCTCATCTTTGGTTGCATCGCCATCACGCTCATTCTGCAGACGGGCGAAACCATCGTATTGCTCGACGACGGCGGGGCAACGCAGGTGGTATTGCCGGAGAAGATGGCCTGGGGTGCGCTTTTTCTTTTCGCCGCGGCGGTGGTCGACTTTCTCGACGGCTTTCTGGCCCGGATGCTGAAGGCTTCCTCTTCGATGGGCGAGCAGCTCGATTCGCTTAGCGATATGGTGTCTTTCGGGGCCGCTCCCGGAATGATCCTCTATCAACTGCTGCGTATGAGCTATGCGCAGGACGAAGGGGGATTGGACGTTTCGGTTGCGGCCCTGTTGCCGGCTTTCCTGTTCACGGCAGCGGTGGCCTGGCGATTGGCCAAGTTCAATATCAGCACCACGCAGAAATACAGCTTCGAAGGCGTGCCTTCGCCGGCGGGCGGGCTGCTGGTGGCTTCCCTGCCGCTGATCATTCTCTACAATCCCTTCGATAGCGCACCCTGGTTCATCAACCGCTGGCTGCTTTACGGAATCATCGTGCTGGTGTCGTACCTGATGGTGAGCCGGCATACCTTCATGGCCATCAAATTCCGCGACTTTTCCTTCCGCAACAACCTGTTGAAGTACATCCTCATCGCCGTTGCCCTCCTGGCCATGGCTGCGCTTAAGTGGCTTTCGGTTCCCGTTATCTTTCTTTTTTATATCGTGCTTTCCCTTTTTTCGAAAGAGCCGAAGAACGTGATCGTAGGCGAGCACCGCGAAATGGAAGAGAAGGATATTACGGTTTGACCCGCTGCTGACCGGCTGCGCACATCAAGGACATCTGTGTCGGGGCAGGGTTCAACAGGTAAAGCGGTGGTGCAGGGCAGCAAGAACTTGAATTCTGTATTTTTTGCGCTTAAGTTTGCCGCAAATTTTCCAAGATGACCTATACCATACAGGTAAAAGTGATGCCTTTGAAAGACTTGCTCGATCCTCAGGGTAAGGCAGTGCTGAACGGACTGTCTAACCTCGGGTTGAAGGAGGTTGCCGATGTGCGGGTAGGAAAGCACATCACCCTCCAGATCGAAGCCGAGTCTGAAGAGGCTGCCCGTGCCATTGCCGAAGAGGCCAGTAAGAAGCTGCTGGCAAATCCGGTGATGGAGTATTATGAGATCAGCTAGTCAGCCGATTAGCTGAGTAGCTGATGGTTTGTGCTGCAAGCGCCGTTGGCTGCCTTGCTATCCATATCTCACTAGTCCGCTAATCTGCACATCTGCTAATCTGCACATCTGCTAATCGGCTCATCAGCTCATCAGCTAATCAACTCCCATGCTTTACCTCGTCCCCACTCCCGTCGGCAACCTTAAAGACATCACGCTCCGCGCGCTGGAAGTGCTGCAAACGGTGGATGTGATCCTGGCCGAGGATACGCGCACCACGGGCAAACTGCTGCAGCATTACCAGATCCAGAAGGCCCTGGCGCCCTACCACCAGCACAACGAGCACAAGGTGTTGCAGCACCTGGTCGACCAGATGCTGGCGGGAAAAAAGATGGCCGTGGTCACCGATGCCGGTACGCCGGGGATTTCCGATCCCGCATTTCTACTGGTGCGCGCATGTGTGCGCAACGGTATCCGCGTCGAAGCCTTGCCCGGTGCTACTGCTTTCGTGCCGGCACTGGTGAGCAGCGGGCTTCCTACCAACCGCTTCTGCTTTGAGGGCTTTCTGCCGCCCAAAAAGGGACGGCATACCCTGCTCACCGAGCTGGCGGTGGAGGAGCGGACCATCGTGCTTTACGAATCGCCGGTTCGCCTGGTAAAAACCCTGGCAGAATTCATCGGCTACTTCGGGGCCGACCGTCCCTGCTGTGTTTCGCGGGAGGTCAGCAAATTGTTCGAAGAGCATGTGCGGGGCACCCTGCAGGAAGTACACGACCACTTTGCGGCTAAAGGGGTGAAGGGAGAAATCGTGCTGATTGTGGGTGGAAAGCCTTAATTTCCGGCACTGAACCACTATTGACTGTTATGTTCCGAAACACCATCCTCTTCCTCGGCCTGCTGCTGGGGACCACTCTTTCTGCCTCCGCCCAATTGGGCAAGATCCCTGTTTCTGTCACGGCTGCTTTTTCAAAGCAATATGCCACGGCCACCCAGGTTTCCTATTCCGATAACCTCGGCGACTATACCGTCAGCTTCCGCCTTGATACGACAGCGATGGTGGCCCGTTACAACGGGAAGGGCGTCTGGAAAGGAAGCGAGCGTTCGATCGCTTTCGAAACGCTTTCCGCCGATGTGAAAGACGGCTTTATGAAAAGTAAGTTCTCCGACTGGAACGTGTTGGGCGTGCTGCAGTTGTACCTCCCCGAAAGCCAGGGCGGTGGCGAGCAGTTCCGCGTCAAGGTGGGCAAGGGCGATCTGAAGAAGCGTTACCTCTATTTCAACCGCAGCGGAAAGCTTGTGCGCGACAAGATGACGCTGTAGGAATATCGAACAGCGAATAACGAATATCGAGGGACCTCGCCGGTGGCGGGGTTTTCTTTTTCCCCGTTTGTTACCGCTCCTGTAAAATTGCCTGAACCAAACGTGAAAATCCACACCGGTGCGGTCTGTGGAAGCCATAGGGGTCCGTATTTTCCCTAACTTGTCCGCTTTCCCAAACACGATTCCCCGCAATGAAACGACTTTTTTCACTTTGTATCCTTGGCCTGTCTTTGTCGCTTTCCGCATCGGCCCAGGCCGACCGCTGGCAACAGCGGGTCAAATACACCATGGATATCGACATGAATGTTGCCGCCAACCAGTATAGCGGCAAACAGCAGCTCGACTTCTGGAACAATTCGCCCGATACGCTGCGCAAGGTGTATTATCACCTCTACTGGAACGCCTTTCAGCCGGGCAGTATGATGGATCAGCGCAGCCGCCGCCAGGGCTCCGTGGTGCTGGGCAGCCGCAACGGCCGGGATCTGGTAGACTGGGATCCCCGGGTACGTGACCGCATTGCGAAACTGAAGCCGGATGAAACCGGCTACCAGAATGTAGGATCGGTGCGTTTGAACGGCCGCGTACAGAAGACCCGCCTCCACGAAACCATTCTGGAAGTTGAACTGGACCAACCGATCCTGCCAAAATCGAAGGTGCGGCTCGATATGGAATGGACCGCACAGGTGCCTCTGCAAGTGCGCCGCTCCGGTCGCGATAACCCACAGACCGGCGTGCGTTATACGATGACGCAGTGGTATCCCAAGCTGTGTAACTACGATTATGAGGGCTGGCATACCAATCCTTATGTGGCCCGCGAGTTCTATGGCATCTGGGGCGATTATGACGTCACCGTTCGTATCGACAAGAGCTATGTGCTGGGCGGCAGCGGCACCATCACCAATCCTAATGAAGTGGGCTTCGGATACGAGGCGGCGGGCGCCAAAGTAGTGCAGCCTGCCGGCGCAAAGCGCGTCTGGAAGTTCAGCGCGCCTAATGTACACGACTTTGCCTGGGCCGCAGATCCGGAATACAAGCACCTGGTACGCAAGATCAACAACGGACCTGTCATTCATGTACTCTATAATAACGTGAGCGGTAAGCCGGAGGAAGATGCGCGCTGGAATGAACTGGCGGATGCTGCGGTGACGGTCTATCCTTTTATCAGCAAAACCTTCGGGGCTTATCCCTACCCGCAGTATTCTTTTATTCATGGAGGCGATGGGGGCATGGAATATCCCAACTGCACCATGATCGTTTCGGCCAGCCGCGGAACGGCCTTTCATGAGTGGATGCACAGCTGGTACCAGGGGATGATGGGCTCCAACGAGGCGTTGCATGCCTGGCTGGACGAAGGATTTACGGAATGGGCCGCCGAGCGTGTGGGCGACTATTACGACTGGGCCCTGCGCCGGAGCAAGATCACCGACCCCGCCGAACGCCGTAAGGCCGACTCGGCAATCGTTACGCACTTGTTCGACGATGTTTATGCCTCCTATGTTTCGCTGGCCCGCAGTGGCTACGAAGAGCCCATGACCACCCATGCCGACCAGTACAACACGAATTACGCCTACAGCACGGCCGCCTATGGCAAGGGGGCGATCTTTATCGAGCAGCTCGGCTACCTGGTGGGCGCCGGTGTGCGTGACCGCATCCTGCTGGATTATTACCGGCAGTGGCGCTTCAAACATCCGAATCCAAACGACTTTGTGCGGGTGGCAGACAAGGTAAGTGGCCTGCAACTGGGTTGGTACCGTAACTACTGGGTCCATACGACCAAGACCATTGATTATTCGGTCGACAGTCTTTGGGATGCCGGCGGCGAAGCGAAAGTGCGCCTGCGCAATCTCGGAATGGTGCCGATGCCCATGGACGTGCGCATTACCTTTAAAGACGGCAGCTCCGAGTGGCATTATGTGCCGCAATACCTGATGTTCGGCAACAAAATGCCAGAGCCCGGACAGGAAGCACGAAAAGTGTATGAGCCCTGGCGCTGGACGCACCCGACCTACGAGATCGCCACACGCCGCAGCCTCACTGATATTCAATCGGTAGAGATCGACCCGAGCCGGAGAATGGCGGATATCAACCGCAAGAATAACCGGCTGGAGTTGAAGTGGTAGTCGCGATAACTCCTTTTTCCGTATTCATACGGTAAACAAAAGCCCCGCAAGGGGCTTTTGTTATGGATATAGCTGTCAAAACTGTACCCTGTACAACAAAATCAGCGCCCCTACGGGGCGCAAGCTCTGTAGCACCGGATGGTGCGTTGGTAATCATGCGCCCCGTAGGGGTGCGAGATCCGCGACGTCGTGGTCGCGCCCCTACGGGGCGCATTTTCCGACGCAAACATTCGTTTGCTAAAGAGTTTGCGCCCCGCTGGGGCGCTTGGGATAAGTTGACGATGCGAAAGGCTGGATGGGTTATTTCGTGCTGAGGAATTGCAACACCTCCTTGTTGAACCGATCCGGCTGCTCCAGGTTAAGCATGTGCGCGGCGTTCCTGAAAGAAACCAGGCGGGCCTTTTTGAGCTTTTTCTTGAGGAAGCCGGCCACCTGCAGCACTTCGGGCATGTCGAGGTTTCCGGTGAGTATTAATACGGGCATGCTCACTTCGTTGAGCCGGTGGATCGTGGTGGGCGCCGGAAAGGAAGGCCAGGCGCTATGGCCCCGGTGCCGCCGCATGTTGCGCAGCGTTATTTCCTGGCCGTAGTCGGATACCTCCTGCGGAAGTTGGGCCGTCTTCCGTTTCGGGCCCGCATACCAGCACTGGAGAAAGTGGGCGGTGGCCGCAACCGTATCGCCCGCGGCCAGGGTCTGTGCCAGCTTTTCGAAGTAAGAAACCGTAGTGGTGTCGAGCTTGCGGTTTTCTTCCCATCCGGCAATTCCGGGCGCCGCCAGTATCAGCTTCTCCACGCGTTCGGGATGACGGGAGGCGAACTCCAGGGCTACTGCGCTTCCGAGCGAAAGACCGAGTATCGAAGCCTTCTCCAGTTTTAGGCTATCCATTACCGTAAGGAGCACATGGGCTGCTTCCGGCCGCTGCGGACCGTCTTTCGTTTCGCCGTGTCCGGGCAGGTCGAGCGTAATGAGCCGGTATTTTTCCCGAAAGGCAAAACTCTGCGCATCCCACATGGTGCGGTCCTGGAAGCCGGCATGCACCAGGAGCAGCGGCTTTTCGGCCTCCCTGATCTCACTCACATAAATCGAACTGCCATGAACCGAAACCCGGCGCTGGCGGATGCCCGGTTGCGCGCTGGCACTCAGGGTAAGGAGCAGAAGCGGAAAAAGGAAACGCATAGGTATGGCGGTTTGATGTGCTGATGTGCCGATATGCTGGTAGCTACCAGGCACCAAGAAACTAATAGACCGAAAAACCAAAAAACAAATAAACCAACAAACTCAATAATCCAATTCCAACCGTAACCGATCCTTCAGTTCTTTCACCAGTGGAAACTGTTCCGCCAGTTTCAGATACTGATCACGGGAGGTCAGCGGCATATCGGTCAGGGGTATTTCTTCGTTGCTTTCGATCAGCGTAATCAGGAACTGCAGCTGCCGGTTTTGCAGGCGAACTTTCAGGAACTCAGAGGCTTTGTTGCGCTCCAGTTCCAGGAACTTCTGGTTGATATTGTTGCTGATGATGGCTTCAAACACGTTGTCGGATTGGATCTGCAGGTCTGCCATATCGAAGGAGGACCAGGCCGGGTTTTTTTCGGCCTTGAGCACCTCGTCGATAAAGGCGCGCCAGGCGTCTTTCAACGTTTGGATCTCAAGCGGGTGATCGAACAGTATCTGCGTGGATGCCTGTGCGGAGATCTGGTTCCGCAGGGCGTCGAGGGAGCCGATCTTTCCTTTAGGCGCAGCCGGCTGTGTTTCCGGTGCTTTGACCGCTACGGGCGCCGGAGGAGGCGGTGGCGGGGCCACCGGGCCTTGTACCGGCTGGGCAGGGGCTTCCTCAATCACCAGGCGCGCACCCGGGGCAGGAACTGCCGCCGGGGCAGGTGCCTCCTGCTTTTCCAGCCGTAATTGCGGGATGGCCCGGAAGTTCAGCGTGCGGGCGTTCTCAACTACTTTTTTTTTACCCAGCGTGCCGCCCTCGGCCGACAGCTCGATGGCCTGGCGCAGGTAGCAAAGCTTGATCAGGGTCAGCTCCACGTGGAGGCGCTTGTTGCGGGCCGAGCGGAATTGGATCTCCGAATCGCTGAGGATATTCAGGGCGCTCACGAGGTAGCCGTCGTCTACACGGGAAGCCATCTCGGCATAGCGCTTCCGGAAACTTTCTACCACCTCCAGCAGTCCGGCCACCCGCTGGTCTTTGCAGATCAGCAGGTTCCGTAGAAATTCGGAAAAGCCGTTGAGCACAGAGTCTCCCTCAAAGCCTTTTTTGTTGATGTCGTCGTAAAGCAGCAGCGCGCCGGAAAGATCCTGGTCGAGCATGCAGTCCATGAGGCGGAAATAATAGTCGGCATCCAGCACATTGAGGTGCTCGATGGTATTGTTGTAGGTGACCTGTCCGTTGGTGAAGGAAACGATCTTGTCGAGTATCGAGAGGGCGTCGCGCATACAGCCTTCGCTCTTCTGAGCGATCAGCTGCAGGCCTGTTTCCTCGGTATGTACGCCTTCCCTGGTGGCAATGCCGGCGAGGTGGTTCACCGTATCCTGGAGGGTGATGCGCTTGAAGTCGAAGATCTGGCAGCGGCTCAGGATGGTCGGCAGGATCTTGTGCTTCTCGGTGGTGGCCAGGATGAAGATGGCATAGGAGGGCGGCTCTTCGAGCGTCTTCAGGAAGGCGTTGAAGGCCGATTGCGACAGCATGTGCACCTCATCGATGATATACACCTTATACTTCCCGGCCTGAGGAGCGAAGCGCACTTGCTCCACCAGGGCCCGGATATCGTCGACCGAGTTGTTGGAGGCGGCATCGAGCTCATGGATGTTCATCGAGGTGCCTTCGTTGAAGGAGGTACAGGAATGGCACTCGTTGCAGGCCTCACCCCCGGACGTGGGGCGTTCGCAGTTGATGGTCTTGGCCAGGATGCGGGCACAGGTGGTTTTACCCACCCCGCGTGGGCCACAAAACAGGAAGGCATGCGCCAGGTGGCTCGTTTTGATGGCGTTGCGGAGGGTGGTGGTGATATGTTCCTGTCCCACGACCGTATCAAAGGCCTGGGGGCGGTACTTGCGGGCGGAGACGACGAATTTTTCCATGATGATCGAGCCTGCAAGATAGGACATTTGGCAGGCAGAGAAGCGTTAAGACACCGCACTGAAAGGCTCGTTTGTCGGATGATTTTCGCTCATAATTTGAGAATCAGCGGCTCTATTCTATTCCTTACCCGAATAACGGGGCAAATCTGGCTGTTTCTACGCAACGCTTCCCTGTTTTGTGCGTATACCAGACGTAAACCCAGGTTTCATGTGTGTGTTCTATCCGATTCTGAAACGCGGTCTGGCCGCATTATTCGTGTTGGCGCTCCTGCCGGCCCGGGCGCAAACGGTGTCTGTGGGCGCGGTAAGTCCGCCGGCATACTGTCAGGGGGCTTCCATCCAGGTTCCCGTGGTGGCTTCCGGAACTTTCGGCGGCACCAACGTGTTCACGGCGCAACTGAGCGACGCCTCCGGTGACTTTAGCGCTCCCCTCACGATCGGAACACTTTCGGCCACAACAAGCGGAACCATCCATGCCAGCCTTCCGGCCAACCTGCCCGGCGGAAACGGCTACCGTATGCGCATCGTGTCGAGCGCTCCCGCGCTCACCAGCACGCCGAATGCGGCCGCGATCACCATCGTTGCCCCGACGGTGGGTCAGCCAGGGAATGTTACCGCCTGTGCCGGCACGCCCACTGCTGCGATACCATTTGCCGGTACCGCAGGCCGCTACCGCTGGACAAATTCCAACCCGGCCATTGGACTTCCTGCTTCGGGCGAGGGGACGATTCCCTCCTTCACACCGGTTAACAATACGGGCCTGTCCCAGACTGCCACCATCACGGTCACGCCGATGAGTACGACCGGGATCGGAGGCAGCGGCTACGCCTATGTTCCAAACTTCAATGGAAACACCGTTCATGTTGTTGATCTGGCCAGCCAGACTTTAGTGGCAAACGTAACGGTAGGCCTTGCTCCAAGGGCCGTGGCCGTATTGCCCGATAACAGCCGCGTTTATGTTGCCAATTATGCCTCCAATACGGTTTCGGTGATCAGTACGGCTTCCAATACCGTAATCGCCACCATCCCGGTCGGCAACCGGCCCCATGGAGTGGCTGCCACTCCCGATGGCAACCGCGTGTTTGTGACCAACGACCTGTCCAGCACGGTCTCCGAAATCAGCACCGCTACCAACACGGTCACGCGTACCGAGTTCCTGGCCATGTCGCCCCGGGGTTGTGCCATGGCACCCGATGGGAGTGTACTCTATTACACCAGCAATCAACGTAGTCGTATCCTGTTGATGAATACGACTACCCTGCAAAGCTCGGAAACCAGCTTTGCGGCCCAGGAGCCCAATGGCGTAGCTGTTTTGCCCAACGGAAGCAAGGTGTACACGGCCAGTTTCTCCGGGAATTATGCTGCGGTGTACATACCGCCGAATATCTTTTCCGTTCTCAGCGGCATCATCGTGGGCCAGCGTCCCTGGGATCTGGCCGCGGCGCCCGATAACGGCAAGGTGTATGTCGCCAACTGGCAGGGCAACAGTGTGGCAGTGCTTAATGCCGCTGCCGACACCGTCATGGCGACGATTCCGGTGAGCGCGCCCACAGGGCTATCGCTATCGCGGGACGGCAGCCGCCTCTACGTGCTGAGCTCCGCCAATGGTGCGCTGTTTGTCATTAACACGGCCAACAATCAGGTACTCGGCCAGATCTCCATCCCGGGTGGGGCCTGGTCGTTGGGGAATTTCATTACCGGCCCGCTGCCCGTACAGTGCACCGGCCCTTCAATGACCTTTACCATAACGGTCAAACCGCCGCAGGCGGCCGGCATTTCTTATGCCGGCTCGCCCTTCTGCACGACCGCGCCCAATGGAAACGTAAGCTTGAACGGGGCCAGCGGCGGCACTTTTAGTGCTACACCCGCCGGCCTGAGCATCGACGCCGCCACAGGAACCATCAACCCCTCTTTGTCGGGCCCTGGCAATTACACGGTCAGTTATGCGCTTCCTGCTGCCGATGGTTGTGCCGCCGTCACGGTTAGCACGCCCGTAACCATTACGTTGGCCCGCTTCGCCACCATAGCCTATACGGGTACGCCCTACTGCAGGACGGGTGGTCAGGCCTTTGCCACCGTCAATGGAAATGCGCTGGGTACGTTCAGCAGCAACAACGGACTGAGCCTGAATGCCAGCAATGGCACGGTCAACCTGGGCACCAGCGTTCCCGGCTTTTACGGCGTCACCTACACCATTCCGGCCGGCGGCGGCTGTCCTGCCGTAACGGCTACCACCGGAATCACCATAACAGCGCCTGCGCAGGCTACCATCGTTTATCCCTCGCCGATATGCAGCAATGCAGGCATTACCCCGGTTTCCCGCAATGGAACCGCAGGCGGCACCTTTACTGCGGCACCTGCCGGATTGACTATCGATGTGCAGACGGGCGCCATCGACCCGATCAACTCCACCCCGGGCGCCTATACGGTGACCTACACTATTCCGCCAACAGGGGGCTGTCCGGCCTTCTCCGCCACAAGCAATGTGAGCATCGCTGGGGCGCCGTCGGCAGCCATCAGTTATCCGGGAAGTCCCTATTGCAGCAACGGTGGCACCGCCACCATAAGCCTGACCGGCACCACCGGGGGCGTTTTCAGCGCGGCACCTGCAGGCTTGTCCATCAACAGCAATACGGGTGCTGTCAACCTCGGTGCCTCATCGCCCGGTACCTATACGGTTACGTATGCCCTTGCAGCCGCCAACGGGTGCGCTGCACTGAATGTCACCACCACGATCGTTGTGGTGCCGACACCGCCAACGCCGGTCATTACCCAGAATGGCGGCTCACTGCAATCGTCAGCCCCTGCCGGTAACCAATGGTTTCTGAATGGCCAGCCTCAGGCAGGCTTAACGGGGCAAACGATAGCTCCCCTGCAAAGCGGCAATTATACCGTGCAGGTAATGCTAAATGGCTGTGCCAGCGCCGTTTCGTCGGCTGTTCCTTTTATTCCCAGCAGCGTACCGTCGATCAGCCAGGGCGTCTTCCTGCGTGTGGCGCCCAACCCGGTGCGAAACCATTTGCAGGTTCGCAGCCAGGGCTACAATGGCGGACTTCGGTTGCGTATTACCGGTATATCGGGAAAGGTGCTGGTTGAGGATGTCCGCTTTTCGGTCAACTATGATTACTTTATGGGGCATTATCCACCGGGCTTGTATGTGGCAGAAGTGTATGATGAACGCGGCCGGCTACTGGTTAGAGAAAAGGTCCTGAAACGCTAGAAGCCGGGATCCAGATGCGGCAGGAGGGCACTTCCGCTGGTGGTGTGCCGGCCACCACGCACTTCGTAGGGTATTAATTCCGTTTGATCCCCCGATAAAGCGCGTTGGTCCTAACCACACGTTCATGTGGTTGCACCGTGGCTTCGCTTCGAACACATTTGCTGCATAATCACAGCAACATGAGCCGTTTCTACCTGAAAAATGCCCTTCTTTCCCTGCTGGCCCTGGCGGGTATGCGCACCCCTGTATCGGCGCAGCCGGGCAATTGTCCGGCAACCGTGCAGCAGCCCGCCAGCCAGACCGTTTGTGCCGGCGGCCCGGTGCAGGCCATCACCTTTAACGGGCAGTCCGCGACCTCGTTCAGCTGGACCAACAACCAGCCTTCGATCGGTCTTGCTGCTACCGGCACGGGCCCGATCGCGGGCTTCACGGCGGTAAACAATACCAACGCGCCCGTCACGGCCACCGTCACCGTTACGCCGCAGGGCAACAGTGCCGGCGGCGGAGGGGGGATTGCTTATGTCCCCGTCAGGGGTGGCAACAGCGTGCTGGTGATCAACACCGCTACCAACACACAGACCGGCACCATCAACGTGGGCGCCGAGCCTGTGGGTGTTTCGGTGTCGCCTGATGGCAGCCGGGTGTACATCACCAACCAGGTGTCCAATACGGTGTCGGTCATCAATACGTACACCAACACCGTCGTGGCCACGATTCCTGTAGGTACGGTGCCGGTGGGTGTGGCCGTGTCGCCCGACGGCAGCCGTGTGTATGTAGCGGTCATTGGCGGCGTGTCGGTGATCAATGCCGTGACGAACACAGTCATCGCTACCGTACCGGTTGCGGGCTCGCCCTATGGCATCATTGTTTCGGCCGATGGTTCCAAGGTGTTTGTGAGCCCCGACGACCAGGCCCATGTGGTGGTGATCAATGCTGCGACCAACACGGTATCGGGAACCATTCCAACCGGGATGGTGCCGCTGGGGATGGCCCTTTCGCCCAATGGTACCCGTTTGTATGTAGCGAATGCCGGTTCCGATAATATCACGGTGATCAATCCTGCCAACAACAGCGTGGTTGCGACCATTCCGCTGGCGGCGGGTTCGCTCATGCCGCATGGACTTGCCGTAACACCCGATGGCTCCCGCGTGTATGTCGCCAACTTCAACTCGGCCAATGTTTCCGTCATCAGCACCGCCACCAATTCGGTTACGGCCACCATTTCCCTGACCGGAAATTGTGGCCCCAGCGGTGTTTCGGTTACACCCGACGGCAGCCGCGTGTACGTCACCCGCGAAAACGACGATAAGATCAGTGTGATCAGCACCACTACCCATACACAAACCGCCTTGCTCAATGCCGGTATGATGCCGGTGAGCTTCGGAAATTTCATCACCCCCGCCACGGGAGGTTCCTGCACGGGCACCCCGGCCACGTTCACCATTACCGTAAACCCCGCGCAGGCGCCCACGATTGGCTATGGTGGTAGCGCTTTCTGCGGCAATGGCAACCCGGTAGCAGTAACGCGCACCGGTGCCGCCGGCGGGAGTTACAGTGCGGTTCCGGCCGGACTGGCGATCGACGCCGTCACGGGTACCATCAGTCCCGCCGCTTCGCAGCCCGGAAATTACACGGTGACCTATACCGTAGCGGCATCGGGTGGCTGCCCTTCCGCGCAGGCGCAGGCCCATGTGGCCATCCAGGCCCTACCCACCGTGTCGCAGGTCAATGACCGCACGGTGTGCCCGGGCGCCCATGTAAATGTTGGCTTTATCGGAACGCCGGTGGGTGTATCCTTCGCCTGGACCAACACCCAGCCTGCAGCAGGACTGCCTGCCACAGGCAATGGAAACCTGGCCTTCACCGCCCAGAACAATACTGCGGCCGCGCTTACCGCCACGATCGCCGTGACGCCTTCCTTTGTCAGCGGTTCAGGATTGTATGCATACGTACCTGATTTCAACGCGGGTACCCTGTCGGTGCTCAATGCCACCAACAATACCTCGGTGGCAACGATCGCCGTGGGCAGCCAGCCCTTCGGGGTGGCGCTTTCGGCGCTGAACAGCCGGGTTTATGTTTCGAACCGTGGCTCCAACAGTGTTTCGGTAGTCAATACCGCCACCAATCAGGTAGTGACCACCATTCCCGTGGGCAGTAATCCCCGTGGTGTTGCCGTAAGTCCTGATGGCAGCCGTCTGTATGTGGCCAACCAGAATTCCGGAAATGTCAGCGTCATCAGCACCGCTACCAATACCGTTTTGGCGACCATTCCGGTGGGTAGCAATCCGGTCGGTCTTGCGGTAAGCCCCGATGGCAGCCGTGTGTATGTGGCCAATAATGTGAGCGCTACCCTGTCGGTGATCAATACGGCCACCCAGGCGGTTACCAACCTGGGTGTGGGTATGCAGCCTACCGCCGTCGCCGTAAGCCCAGATGGCAGCCGGGTTTATGTCAGCAATTACGGCAGCAATACGGTGTCGGTGGTACAGACGGCCAACCTCACGGTAGGTACTGTTCCGGTGGGCCGCAATCCTATGGGCGTGGCCGTGGCGCCCAACGGCAGCCATGTTTATGTGGCGAACTACGACGAGAATACGATGACGGTCATCCAGGTCGCTAACCTGGCCACGGTATCCGTTCCGGTAGGACAGGCGCCCTATGGGGTCTCGGTGTCGCCCGATGGCAGCCGGATCTTTGTGGCCGCCTTCCTGTCGAACCAGGTGAGCATGCTCAACGCCGCCAACCTGCAGGTGCTGGCTCAGCTCCCGGCCGGCGACGGGCCGGTGGCGATCGGACAGTTTGCAGGCTATCCCTCCGCCACTACCTGCGTGGGTGCCCCGCGTACGTTTACAATTACGGTGAACCCGGCGCCCACGGCCACGATCAGCTATGGAACGACTCCTCTTTGCCGCAACGGCGGAACTGTGTTGCCCACCCGCACGGGAAGCACGGGCGGCATCTTCAGCATCGTGCCCGCTGCCGGCCTGCCGGTCAACGCCACCACCGGCGCCATCGACCTGAACGGCGCCACGCCGGGAACCTACACGGTTACCTACGCGCTGCCGGCTTCGGGTAGCTGCCCCGCCTTCAGCACCACCGCTACCATTACGGTGCGGGCCCAGCCCAATGCCACGATCGCTTATCCGCAGAACAACTACTGTCCCGCCGGCACGGCTACGCCGGTGCTCACGGGCGATGGCGGCGGCACCTTTACCTCCCCCAATGGCCTGGTCATTAACCCACAGACCGGGGTGGTCAACCTGGCTACCTCGCCGGTGGGTACGCACCAGGTGAGCTACCTGCTGCCGGCGCAGAACAATACCTGTGTGGATGTGGTGGCTACTTATCCGATCACCATCCGCCCGGTGCCGGTAGTCAACCAGCCCGCCGACCGCACGGTTTGTCCGGGCGAGCAGGTGAACATCACGTTTGCCGGTGCGCCCAACGGGGTTACGTTTAGCTGGACAAACAGTGTTCCGGCGAATGGCCTTGCCGCAAACGGAGCGGGAACGATTTCCTTCGCCGCCACCAACACGGCGCCCAATGCGCTGCTTTCGATGGTGACGGTGACACCGGCTGCCCATGGCTGTACGGGAACTCCACGCACCTTTGCGCTGGCGGTCAACCCGCGCCCCGCGCAGCCCCTGATCACGCAGAATGGCGGCTCCCTGCATTCGTCGGCGCCCGCCGGCAACCAGTGGTACTTCCAGGGCAATGCCCTTCCTGGTGCCACCGCCGCCACCTTTACGCCAACGCAGTCGGGCGCTTATACGGTGATTGCTACCGTGGGCGGATGCAGCAGCAATGCCTCGGCGGTACACAACTTCGTCATTACCTCGGTTCGGCAAACCCTGCCGCAGCAGGCCGTGCTGATTGGTCCCAACCCGGTGCTGAGCCAGCTTCAGGTGCAGGCCGTGGGCAGAAACGGGGCACATACGGTGCAGGTGTTTTCGATGCTGGACGTGCAGGTGCGTGGTTCGCAACGATTCAACGGAACCGCAACAGTAGACATGAGCCTGCTTCCGGCAGGCAGCTACTTCATCGAAGTCATACATGAACGCTCGGGCGACAGGCTTCGCCGGATGGTTGTCAAGCCATAGCAGCGTATCAGATGGTTTGGTTAAAGAAACGGGCGGCTCATTCCTGGGCCGCCCTTTTTTATTTTGGGATAGCGGGTCTACAGCATCGGGTGTGGTCTAAAGTCCCTCATCCGGTTGAACTGGTAGCGGTAGGTAGTGAGCATGCGTCTGATGTACGTATCGTCGGAAAGCGATTTGGCTACGTTCAGCATCTTGGGGTTGAAGTCGCCGATCCACTGCATTTCGTAGTCTTTGTATTCGATGTGCTGCATCACCTTGCCGGCTTCGGCGATCATGAAGGAGTCGAGGCCTTTGCCCTGGAATTCGGGGATGATGCCGAACACGAGGCCGGTGGCTTTCGTACAGGGCTTGGTGGCTTTCACCCATAGAAACCTGAGTTTTTGCAGCAGCCCGAATTTGCCATGGAGGTGGCGGAACCACTGGTTCAGGTCGGGCAGGCTTACGAAGATGCCGGCGGGCTTATTGTGGTGATATACGAACCAGAGCAGCCGCGGGTCCATCACGGGCTTCATCTTTTTAAACATCAGGATCACCTGCTCGGTTTTAAGTTCCTTCAGCCCGCCATGTCCGGCCCATGCGGCATTGTAGACGGCTGCGAAGTCGGCCGCGTATTTTTCCAGTTTGCTTTTTTCGATCATGCGTGCCGAAAAGGCTTTGTCCTGCTGGTAGGGGAGGGCCCGCTCCCGGATCTTCTGGCTCAGCGGCGCCTTGATGTCCATGCCGAAGCAGATCTGGTTGTAGAAGGGCCGGAATCCGTAGCGTTCGAGCAGCTCTTTGTAGTAGGGTTGGTTGAAGTTCATGCCGTAGAGTGGCGGCTGAAAGCCCTGGACCTCGCAGCCCCACCAGCGGTCGCGTTCGCCAAAGTTGATGGGGCCGTCCATCGCTTCGATACCTCGTTTCATCAGCCAGAACTTGGCTGCATCGAACAGCAGCTCGGCGCACCATTGGTCGTGGATGCAGTCGAAGAAGCCCATGCCGCCCACGGCAAACTCATCGCCTTTGTTGCGGTATTTTTTATTGGTGAAGGCGGCAATGCGCCCGATGAGGCGGCCCTCACCGTCTTTCAGTACCCAGCGGATGGCCTCACCGAAGCGGAAGGCCTTGTTCTTCGCTTTGTCGAACACATCGTTCACGTCTTTGTCGAGCGGACGGATATAGTTCGGGTTGTTGCGGTTCACCACCACATTGACCTCGATAAAGTCTTTTGCGAGCGCAGGAGTGGTCACCTCCAGCAGTTGCAGGTTGATCATGCCGCAAAAGTAATGGGATAGCAGGGGATGGACGCTGTTTGCCTTGCCTGCGGCCGCACTTTCGCCCCCTCACCCCCGGCCCCTCTCCCGGAGCCCTCTCATCCGGCCCCCTCACCCCCAGCCCCTCTCCCGGAGGGAGAGGGGAGTTTGAGCATTCGCCGTTGGGGACGCTTCCCCCTCTCCCTTTGGGCTATCGTGTGGACACATTTCTTTTGATGATCCAGCCTTGCATGGCGGCGGCGAAGAATTGGACACCGTGCCAAAGACAGGTGATACCTGGGTGGCGGTTGTGTTCATATCCTTTCCAGCC
>Ga0164290_1001922_pt1 | contig 20390 bp, 19 predicted proteins | sample Micstemetagenome_FD_108782 | JGI IMG/M metagenome (GOLD analysis project Ga0164290, IMG submission 108782) | Contaminated culture microbial community from soil near Moab, Utah, USA - Microcoleus steenstrupii SON62 (Illumina Assembly) | ecosystem: Environmental > Terrestrial > Soil > Soil crust... | reverse complement strand
GGGTTCACAATCGATCACCTGTTCATCGAAGCAGCCGTTACGGTCTACCGGACACCAGGCATCGAGGGGATCCAGCACCTGGCTGGCAAAAGCAACCGCGTCGTGTGCATATTGCTCCACACATAGTTGTTCCAGCCATAGCAGGATTTTGTAGTCGCCTGCCGAAAGCACATGATAGCGATTAGCGCGTTCCAGCAGAAAATGAGCGCGATTGAAGGAACGAAGCGGCACCGGGCCGTCCGGAAGTTGCAGCCAGCCCTCCAGGCACAGGCCCTGCTCCCCCCGTTCTACACGAAAGGAAAGCTTGGGAATGTCGGAAGAAAGGCTGCACGACTGCATCCGCACGCGATTCCCTTCCGTCTTGACCGTGTGCAGAATCCGCAACTGCCCGGCATGCTCACAAAGCATCCGGAAGGCCTGATGAAAATGGTGGAGCAGCCCCTGCGTGGTATACTCGGAAAGGCTTTGCCTGCTCTTGCTGACGCGGTGCTTTTTGGCGAGCTCTTCCCGGCGCACACGTAGGCTTTCTTCCGAGAAAAGAGACAGCGCGTTTTGCGCCAGCAGGTTGATTCCCGGAAAGAACGTTGCGATTCTTTTCTGCGTTAACTTCTCCGGTGGCAGAAAGGCCAACTTGTTTGACGGGTCGCCCTGCATCATCTCCAGCACCGGGAAGGGTGTTCCCGGTCTTTTTGCCTCCAGCCGCAGCGCATAGGCGGCCACTCCTCCTGCTTTTGCCTTATCCATTGGGGGAGCGAAATTAGTTGATTGGTTTATTGATTTAGTGGTTTACTGGTAACAGGGGCCTGCCATAAACCCTGCCCCCTTCCGAAAGGGAAAGAGAACGCCACCCGATCATCCTTCTCCCATCGGCACATCAGCACATCAGCTAATCAGCGCTCCCTCCTTTATCTTTGCGGCATTCAAAACTTGCATATGAATAAGATTGCAGTGATCGGTGCCGGCACGATGGGTAATGGCATCGCACACGTATTTGCCCAGTCGGGCTTTTCGGTGGCGCTGATTGATGTACAGCAGGCGCAGCTCGACAAGGCCTTAGCCACAATCGGAAAAAACTTCGATCGCCAGATTGCGAAAGGCAGCGTTTCGGAAGAACAGAAAACTTCCGCCCTGGGCAATATCCGAACCTTTACTTCGATCGCCGAGGGCGTAAAAGATGCCGAACTCGTAGTGGAGGCGGCCACCGAGAATATCGACCTCAAACTGAGTATCTTCCGTCAGCTCGACGAGGCCGCGCCCCGGGGCTGTGTGCTTGCAACCAACACCTCATCCATCTCGATCACCCGCATGGCCGCCGCAACGAACCGTCCGGAACTCGTGATCGGTATGCACTTCATGAACCCGGTGCCGGTGATGAAACTGGTGGAAATCATCAATGGCTATGCAACCAAGCCGGAGATCACCGAAACGATCGTGGACCTGAGCCGCAAACTCGGTAAAGTTCCCTGCGTAGTTAACGACTACCCGGGCTTCGTAGCCAACCGCATCCTGATGCCGATGATCAACGAAGCCATCTACACTTTGTATGAAGGCGTAGCGGGAGTGGAAGAGATCGACACCGTCATGAAACTCGGTATGGCGCACCCGATGGGGCCCCTGCAGCTGGCCGACTTTATCGGACTGGATGTTTGCCTGAGCATCCTGCGCGTGTTGCAGGATGGTTTCGGCAACCCGAAGTATGCGCCCTGTCCCCTGCTGGTGAATATGGTCATGGCAAAGAAACTGGGCGTAAAGAGCGGCGAAGGCTTCTACACCTATACTCCGGGCAGCAAAGAACTGGTGGTCAGTGCAGGATTCCGCAAATAACGCACAGGAACCCGTTTATCTTATTCCGCATCCGGACGTCCTGTCTTTTGTACGGCAGAAGACAGGACGTCCGGATGCGGAGCCGGAACACGATATTTTCGCCGACCTGAATTGCATTGCAGATGACTTTACCAGGCTGGTAGAATCCTTCGGGAAACGCTTTAATGTAGACACCGCTAACTACCGCTGGTACTTCCATACCAATGAAGAAGACCACAGCATCGGCGGCATGCTGTTCAAGCCCCCGCACGAGCGCGTTCGACGCATTCCGATCAATACACTGCGCCTTTGGGAAATGGCCAATATGGGCTACTGGAATATTGAGTATCCCGAGTATGCCATTCCATCTTCCCGGGTAGACTACGTGATCAATATCCTTTTATTCTTCGCCGGCGCCCTGCTGCTGGCCTGGGTGGCAGGCAGTTGCTGACGGATTTCAAGTACAAATTCAAATGTCGAAATCCAAACGCAGTACCGGCGGCGCTACACTTTACGGACGTCGAGCGTATGCATGTCGCGCAGCTTGAGCAGGCAAAGCTCCTCTTCTTTCTTCGGCACGCCGATCAGCAGGCGGCAAAAGAGCAGGGTTTCATTCTCGATCACAGTGCAGCCGAAACGTTTCACTACCGTCATCACTTCATTCATCAGGGTATAGTCGAACTGCAATTCATACCGTACAAATACGGGCTTCTGGATGACGGGCGTCAGCTGCAGCGCGAAAGAACTGACCATCTTGTAGGCGTTGATCAATCCGGGCACACCGAGCAATACGCCGCCGAAATACCGTACAACAACGATGGCGGTGTCGGTGATGTTTTTGCTGTCAAGCTGTCCCAGAATGGGTTTGCCTGCCGAGCCGGAAGGTTCGCCGTCATCGCCGGACCGGAAGGTATTACCATCTGTTCCGATCCGGTAGGCAAAACAATGATGAACGGCCTTCGGATGCTCCTCTTTGAGTTCCTTCAACCGCTTTTTGAAGTCTTCGGCGGTTTTGATGGGAAAGGCATAGGCGAGAAAGGTGCTGCCGCGGTCGCGGAATTCTGCCATCGCCTCTTTCTCAATCGTGTAATAGTGCGTCATTGCGGGGGCCAAAGCTAGGCTTTATCCGGCGAACGGCGGAAGCGATCGAGCTGGTCGGCGCCGAGGGGTTCGCTGCCATCGAAAACGCCTCCCTGCAGCAGCGGGGCAGGTATTCCTTTCCTGAGGTGCAGGGTACGGCTGGTGAAGCGCCAGGCCTCATCCCATATTCCGGAGTCGAGAAAACACTGCAGCAACGCGGCACCACCTTCCACCAGTAAACTGTGTATGCCGAGCTCATACAACTTCATCAGCAGACGCGGCACCATATCTCTGTCGGCCATGCGCTCCAGGCGCACATACTCCAGATTAAAATGACGTTCGCTCCGCAGTTCGTTGAACACGATGCTGCGCTGCTCTCCGTTGAACAGATGCAGGGATGCAGGCAGCCGAAGCTGGCGGTCGAGCACCAGCCGCACCGGGTGAGGGCCCGGCCAGTGGCGGGTTGTCAGCTCAGGATCGTCGAAGAGGGCTGTGTTCGTCCCTACCAGAATGCCCTGGCGGGTAGCCCGCAGCTGATGGGTGACCCTCGCTGCCTGTGGCCCGCTGATCAGCATACGCCGTCCCATCAGCCCGGCAATAAAGCCATCGGCGCTTTGCGCCCATTTCAGGCTCACAAAAGGTCTTCGAAAAAGATGCGCCGTAAAAAAGAGCTCATTCAGTGCACGACAGGCTTCTTCACGGACGCCCTGCACCACTTCCACACCGGCTTGTTTGAGTTTCTCGATGCCTTTGCCGTTCACGGCCGGGAACGGATCGCGGCAACCAACGACCACCCGGGGTATTCCTTCGCGGATGTTCAGATCGGCACAGGGCGGGGTTTTTCCAAAATGGGCACAGGGCTCAAGCGATACGTATAATGTCGACCGGGTAATCAGTTGGCGGTCTGCAGCGCTTACCGAGTCCAAACAATGTACTTCGGCATGCGGCCCGCCATAAGCCTTGTGATATCCTTCACCAATGATCCGTCCATCATGTACCAGCACCGCGCCCACCATCGGATTGGGTGCCACCCATCCCGCGCCCAGCCGGGCCAGTTGAATACAGCGGTCCATAAAGGTCTCGTGCGGGCTCATTGCTCAAATGTAAGAACAGGAGGCAATAGGATGGCGGATAAGACCTGCGCCCTGAGTGGTGGGTTCTGCCTTCTGGCGGAGGCAAAAATGCGAGCTTTTGTTCCGTAGGCGCCAGATTGATGCGTTGAGGTAAAAAGTCCGGCTTTCAGATGCGTCAACTTCCAACCGTACGCGACATTCCCAACTCCCATTTCCCAATACCCAATTCCCAATACCCTGATTCCCTGTTCCCTGTTCCCCATTACGGTTCCCGCCCGTAATCCACTAAGTTTGACGGATGAAAATTGCCGAAGCCGAAGCCCAGCTGCGCCGCCGTCTCGAAACCATCTACCCGCCGTCTGAAAGCGCTGCCATGGCTGCGCTGGTACTCGAGTCGGTTACCGGACTGGAGCGGTCGGCACTGCTGCTGGCCCGGCAGACGCCGCTCGAAGAGACGCAGGAAAAGCGGCTCGGCGATATCTCCGCCCGGTTGCTGAACGAGGAGCCGGTACAGTATGTTCTGGGCGCTTCGTGGTTTGCCGGAATGCAACTTTATGTCGACCCCTCCGTGCTCATCCCGCGCCCGGAAACCGAAGAACTGGTGGACTGGATCGTACAGGATGTGAAAAGCAGCGGACTGGACGTCTTCCGCAGAAATACAACCGATGCCGATCAGACCACGCTCCTGAAAATCCTGGATGTCGGCACCGGAAGCGGATGTATTGCCCTGGCATTGAAAAAGCAGATGCCCCTGGCCGAAGTATGGGGCTGCGACCTTAGCGAGAAAGCACTAAACGTAGCCCGCCGCAATGGTTCTTCATTGAACATACGCGTCGACTTCCAGGGCATCGACTTTCTCGACGAAGCACAGCAGCCTCTTCTCCCATCCGTAGATATACTCGTCTCGAATCCGCCCTACATACCGGAGCGCGACAAGGATACCATGAACGGCAATGTTTTAAGGTATGAGCCGCATCTGGCGCTTTTTGTACCCGATCAGGATGCCCTGCTGTTTTATCGCGCCATTGCCTGCTTTGGGCACCGCCGCCTGCATGATAGCGGCACTATCTACCTCGAAATCCACGAAAACCTGGGCGCGGAAGTAAAAGAGCTTTTCCTTCAGGAAGGATACAAGCATGTAGAAATACGAATGGATATGCAGGGAAAGGAGCGGATGGTGCGGGTGAGAAAATAAACTACTTCACCAGCGCCACCACCTTTGCGTTGTTCCGCTTGGCAACATTCATGATGCGGAACACTTCCCCGTAAAAAGCAGACGTGTCGGCATTGATGACGACGGAAGGCGTATCAATATTCTTGCGCTGCTGCTCGATCTCGTAGCGAAGCAGGCTATCGATCATCGTATTGTCGATGACCCGGGTGCCGATGAAAAAGCGGTGGTCTTTATCGATACTGACAACAATGTTCTGCTTCGCCTTGGTATCTTTTCCGCCACGCGGGTTGTTGACCCGAACCAGGTTGGGATTGGCCAGGGTAGCAGCAATCAGAAAAAAGAGCAGCAGGATGAACAGGATATCGTTCAGGGGCCCCGTATGGATTTCCGAATGCGCTCTGAGTTTGCGGCGGATGTTCATGGCAGGTGCTTTTACGGTTGAGGGATCAGCGGGTGGGCTCCTGCAGGATGTCGATGAACTCAGCACTGGAGGCCTCCATCCGGTTGGCGGTTTTGTCGACCTGTGTGTTCAGGTAATTATGGGCAATGTAGGCCAGCAGTCCAATGATCAGGCCCGACGCAGAGGTAATCATCTTGGTATAAATACCGTTCGCCATCGTCTGAATGGTAAACTCTCCTGTCGAAGCCAGATTATAGAACAGCTGGAACATGCCGATAATGGTTCCGAGGAAACCAAACATAGGTGCAATGCCGGCAATGAGCGAAAGAACTGACAAGTTGCGCTCCATCTTGAATAATTCCAGCTTGCCTACGTTTTCCATGCTCTTTTCGATGGTATCGATGGGCTTTCCAAGGCGCTGCAGTCCTTTGTCGATAATCCGGGCCACCGGGTTGTCGGTGTTTTTGGCGAAGCTGCGCGCGGCCGTTACGTTGCCATTCACGATATGATCCCGGATGATATTCATGAAATTACCATCGATCCGTGAAGCTTTGCGGATCGCGCCCAAACGCTCGAAGAAGAGGTAAACCGTCAGCAGGAAGAGCGCCGCCAGCGGCAGCATCAGCCAGCCGCCCAGGGTCAGCAGCTCAATCAGGCTGATATGCCCGTCCTGATTGGTGTCGGTAGCTGCCGCAGCGCGACCGGCAGTGTCAAGGGCTTGAAGCAGAGGGAACATAGGTTCTTTCTTTGGGGACGTAAATGTAATGTATGCGGTGATAACGCTACCGCCCGGAGCTTATTTTCCAAATAAAACGGAAAATGATGAACGGCTGATCGGAATGAGGCCGGTTTAACAAGGCTTTGTGGGACATCGTTCGCCCTTTAAACCAATGCCTTTCCGTGTCGCATTGCTTCTCTGTGCCACCCGACATACCTTCTACGCACGATGCAGGCTCAGGCCAAAGATCCCCGCCTCAGGCCTCACGACTCACATCACCGGATCCCGCCGGCCTGGTCATCAGCCCCTGGATTTGCTTCATGGTCCGCTCCATTCCTTCGGAAGATCCATCGAGGAAGATCACGTTACCCTTGCCGTACTCTGCAAAGTTCTTGATGGCCTCGGTCCACATGCTGAAGAGGATGACGTTCGTGTCGAGGTTAGCCTGCTTCATCTGCTCGGCGGCTTCCGTCATACCCTTGGCCACTTCCTGGCGGAACAGCGCCACGCCCTGGCCACGCAGGCGGGCCGCCTCACGTTCTGCTTCTGCGGCGATCTTGATGGCGTTGCCTTCTGCCTCAGCCGACTTGGTTTTGGTGATCAGCAGTGCCTGGCCTTCATTCTCGGCAGCCGCTTTGAGGTTATTGGAAGCCACTACCTTGCTCATGGAATCGAGGATGGCCTTGTCGAAGGTGATATCGTTGATCTGCAGATCCTGCAGATGGTAGCCCCAGTCTTCGAGCGTGGGGTCGATTTCTACTTTCACATACTCCACGATATCACGGCGAAGCCCGAGCACTTCGGCCTGCTTCTTCGTAGCCACAAAGGAGCGGATATTGCCCTCGATCGTGCGCACGAGGGCCTGCATCAGGTCGCGATCGGAGATAAAGCGAAACGCTACTTTCTTGACTGTCTCCTCCTCGGCATTCTGCACCGAGTACAGCAACATGCTTTTGAAGTACACATTCGCCTGGTCCTGCGTTACCGCCTGAAACTCCATTTCTACGGAACGGTTCTGGATCGACACACGCTTGTGCAACTGCTCGATCAGCGGGATCTTGAAGTTCAGTCCGGGCCTTACCACCCGCCGGTACTTGCCGAACAGGGTAATCACGCCGATATAACCCTGGTTGACCGTAAAGATTCCGGAAGCGAGGAATACAAGCAGCAGGATGAGCCACCAATAATTGATCAGAAAGGAAACGAAGCCCCGCTCCGTCGGTTTGGAGGAAGAACATAGACGATGGTTTTGTATCAACTAAGATAAATGGATAACGAAAAGGAGGACGCTTTATTTACGCTGTTCCCTGCGGTACACATAAATCTCCACACGCCGGTTGCGCTTCCGTCCGGCAGCATCACGGTTCGGAGCAACCGGCCGGAGCGGTCCCCACCCACGGGTAATGATGCGCTGGTGCAGGCCGTATTCAAGATACTGACCAACGGAACGCGCTCTGTTTTCGGAAAGCTCCTGGTTCCACTCGAGTGTTCCGAGACTGTCGGTATGGCCTTCCACCACGATGGAATCAAGACCGTCGGGTGGGAGTTTGCGGGTGAGGCTATCCAGCAGCAGCAGGGCACGGCGGTTCAGCTCCGCGCTGTTGGTGGCAAAGAGTACATCAGGAATGATCAGCGTATCGATCGTAATGATCCGTGTCGGCGGCAGCACCACCGCACCGGGCGGATAACGCTGGCAGGTGTACATATGGCGCTGCTGATACTGATGCCGGTCGTTTTCCGAATAAATCTCCTCAAGGCGTGGTTTCCAGTCGGAGCATAGCCGCTCGGCCGGGTCGAGAGGCAGCAGGCTGATATCGTCGAAGTAGACCATGAATCGCTGCGAGGGCAGGCCCACATCGTAGCCATAATTCATTTTAGCAAAGTTGCCCAGGGTCAGAAAGGCTTCATCCCCGCGGGCCGTGTAGTCGAAGGCAAGGCGCGCCCAGCCGGTGTCGCGCCGGGGCAGGGGATCCGGCGACTGAAAGAAATACAGGCTGGCCGGCAACAGAGAGGGATCACCCTTAAAGCAAAGGAAATCATCCGGCGAAAAACGAACCCCCATGCTGTCGATCAGACGCGAATAGGTGCTGCGCACATATAACTGCAGCCGGTAGCGGGCACCCTTACGCAATCCGCACAGGAGCCGGCAGCGCACATAGCCCCGGGTAATGCCGCGTACACGCGTGCCCGAAGCCGCCACACCAATCAGCCGGTTGCCGCTGCGCGGATGCAGGTTCTCGTCGAAATAATAGGGATGCTGGGGCGTCGTGTAAAGCCAGGCTTCCGGGGCGCAGTTCACCGTAAACTCCGTACAGATGTTCTCCTCCTCAAAGCCGCCGTTGGGCAGAAGGCTCTGGGCAGCTGCCAGAAATACCCGCAGAAGGAGCAGAAGCAGGATAAGGATACGCATAATCTGATAACGCTGCAGCCGGACCAGAAAGTACCCCGATACTACTCAGCCCAGATACAACATAAATGTACGATGGTTTCAACGGCCTTGTTCATATCCTGCACGCTCACGAACTCTTTCATCGAATGAATACCCTGCATGCCGGTGAACAGGTTCGGGCAGGGCATGCCCATAAACGACAGGCGGCTGCCGTCCGTACCACCGCGGATACTTTCCATCCTCAGCGAAAGCCCGGCACGGCGGATCGCCTCCCGGGCATGGGCAACAACCTGCGGATGCTGGTCGAGCACCTCCTTCATGTTGCGGTATTGCTCGGTGATGGTGAACTCATACGAAGCACCGGGATGGCTTTCGACTACCAGTTCCGTCAGCGCGCGCAGAAATTCTTCCTTGGGGCGGAGCAGGGCCGTATCAAAATCGCGGATGATGAATTCGAGCACGCAGCGTTCAGCAATCCCCTCGAAGCGCACCGGGTGGATAAAACCCTGCCTGCCTTCGGTTGTTTCGGGAGAGAGTTCTGATTTGGGCAGCCGTGCCAGCAGCTCCCCCCCGATCTTGAGTGCATTTACCAGCTTGTGTTTGGCATAGCCCGGATGCGTAATGACGCCGTTGATCACGATCGTCACCGCATCGGCACTGAAGGTCTCGTCTTCCAGTGAACCCGCCTCGCCGCCGTCGAGCGTGTAACCGAATTGGGCGCCGAGTTTCTGCATGTCCACCCTTGCCGTGCCCCTTCCTACTTCCTCATCGGGCGTAAACAGAATGCGGATCTTCCCGTGTTTGACCTCTGGATGCGTCATCAGGAAATGAGCGGCATCCATGATTCCGGCAACACCTGCCTTGTCGTCGGCACCCAGTAGGGTGGTGCCCGAGGCCGTAATCAGGTCATGTCCTTTCAATTGCTCCAGGTAAGGGAAATCAGAAGAACGGATCACGACCGACGGATCATCCGGAAGCACGATATCACCGCCCGTATAATTCCGGTGCAGGATCGGTTTGACGCCGGTTCCGCTTGCGTCTGGTGCCGTGTCTACATGCGAACAGAAACAGATCACCGGAACTTCCTTCTCAACAGTAGAGGGGAGGGTCGCATAGACATAACCCCACTCGTCCATATGCGCATCGGCGATACCCATTGCCTGCAACTCCTCAACCAGTATGCGCGAAAGATCTTTTTGTTTTTCTGTGCTCGGCTGTGTAGCCGATTGCGGGTCGCTTTGCGTATCGATCTGAACATAGCGCATGAAGCGCCCGGCAGCGGTGAAGGAGTAGTGCTCGAACATGCGTTAAAATTAGGGAGCTACCGGGCAATTCAAAAGTCAAAAGTAAGAAGTCAAAAGTCAAAACCCGGGCCCGGCACTGAGAGGGAAAAACATAGGCGTGGTGAAAAAGAAAAGAGTGCCCGATTGACAGACACCCTTTTTGAATTTTGACTTTTGAATTTTTACTTACTACGGCATGATAATGCGCGAAGTCGGCACGATCTCCACCAGCTCGAGGTCAAAGATCAGATCCTGGCCGGCCAGCGGATGGTTCGCATCCAGCATTACGGTCTCCTCGCGCAGCTCGGCAATCGTCACCGGGAACTGCTGTCCCTGGCCGTTATTCATCATGAGCTGCATACCTACTTCCGGCTGCATCTCCGGGGGAAACTGGTTTTTCGGGAACTCAATGATCATCTCCTGGCTCTTTTCGCCATAGGCTCCCTGCACGGGAATCTCGATCGTGCGCTTTTCGCCGGGGGCCATACCCTTCACGCCATTGTCGAAACCGGGAATTACCTGGCCGCTGCCAACGGTAAACTCCAGCGGCTCACGGCCTTCGGAAGAATCAAAGGTTTCGCCGCTGCGCAGCTTTCCATGATAGTGTACGCGAACCTTGTCGCCGTTCTGTACCTGTTGCATAGTTCAAATTTGAATTCGAAAAAAATGTCCTTGCGGCCGTAGTCGGATCTTCCGCTGAATGCACCAGGTGGGATGTTCCAGGCAAAAGGCGCTGCTACAAAGTGCGGGCAAGGTACGTCTTTAACGCTTTGACCGGCATTTTTTCCGGAAATTTGGAGCGCACAAAAGCAATACCATGTTGACAAGGAAGAGCTGGATAACCCTGCTGCTGGCGCTGCTGACAGGGTTGGCGGGCGCGCAGAAAACAAAGATCAAAGTGAAGCAGAAAAGAAGCGGCGCAGCCAACACACGGGCGATCCTTCCAGCGCGGCAGGAAGGCATCCGTACGGGGGCCGAGCAAACCGCGCGCTACCTTCCGCTGCTGCAGGGTAAAAACGTGGGCCTGCTCGTGAACCATACTTCCACGGTCGGCGAGCGGCACCTGGTGGATGTATTGCGCGCCAACGGTGTGACGCTGAAGGTTATCTTCGGACCCGAGCATGGCTTTCGGGGCAATGCACCCGATGGTGCCAAAATCGACAACAACCGCGACCCGTCGACCGGCGTACCGGTGGTGTCGCTCTATGGTAAAAAGCTCCGGCCCTCGGCAGAAGACCTGAAGGGCGTCGACATCCTGGTGTACGACATCCAGGATGTAGGCACGCGCTTCTACACCTTCATTTCCTCGCTGCAGTATCTGATGGAAGCGGCACTGGAGCAAAACATACCGCTGCTCGTCCTCGACCGGCCCAACCCGAACGGTTTTTATGTGGATGGACCCGTGCTCGATCCGAAGTTTAAGTCTTTTGTGGGTATGCAGCCCGTGCCCATCGTTTACGGAATGACGCCGGGTGAGTACGCACACATGATCCTGATGGAAGGCTGGCTGTCGCCGGAGGCCAACGAGGCTTTTGAAGTGACCAAAAGGGCCCGCTATAGTGCCGGCGCCACGTACTTCCGGCTGGAGGTCATTCCCTGCACGGGCTATACGCACAAGAGCCGTTATGCACTGCCGGTGCGCCCCTCTCCCAACCTGCCCGAAATGCAGTCGATTTACTGGTATCCCTCCACCTGCCTCTTCGAAGGAACGGTGCTGAGCGAAGGCCGGGGCACCGAAAAGCCTTTCCAATACATCGGTCATCCGGCCCTGCCGCGGCATCTTTTCTCCTTTACGCCGCGCACAAATGCCGGCGCACCCAATCCCAAGCATAAAGATCAGTCCTGCTATGGCTGGAACCTGTCGGGAAGCACTGATTCGGTACTGCGGCAAACGGCCGGCCGCCTGCAACTCGGAACCTTGCTCGAAGCCTACCGCCTGTTTCCGCAAAAAGACAGCTTCTTCAAGGAAGCTACCTTCAACCGTCTGGCAGGATCGGATCAGCTGATGCAACAGATCCGGGCCGGCAAAACCGAAGCCGAGATCCGCGCCAGCTGGCAGCCTGAACTGAACCGCTTTAAGGAGGTCCGGAAGAAGTACCTGATGTACCCGGATTTTGAGTAATTACATTTGCCGCATGGATTACCGAGATCTCCGGATTGTGTTCATGGGTACGCCCGAGTTTGCTGTTGCCTCACTGGATGCGCTGGTACAGGCCGGCTGCAACATCGTGGCCGTCATCACCGCACCGGATAAACCGGCCGGCCGCGGCATGCAACTGCAGGGCAGCGCCGTGAAGAAATATGCCGTTGAAAAGGACCTGCACCTGATGCAGCCCGAAAAACTGAAGAGCCCGGCATTTATCGAAGAACTACGGTCGCTCAAAGCAGACCTGCAGGTGGTGGTGGCCTTCCGCATGCTGCCGGAGATGGTCTGGAACATGCCGCCGATGGGAACCCTCAATGTGCACGGATCACTCCTGCCCCACTACCGCGGAGCCGCACCCATCAACTGGGCCCTCATCAACGGGGAGAAAGAAACAGGTGTCACTACCTTCCGGCTTAAGCATGAAATCGATACGGGTGATATCCTGCTGCAAACACCGATGCCCATTGGTGAAAACGAAACTGCCGGCGAGGTCCATGACCGCATGAAGGAACTGGGCGCCCAACTGTTGGTAACCACGGTGGCAGGCCTCGCTGCCGGCAGCATTGGCGAAACCCCGCAGGCACACCTTGATCCGGCGACGCTCAAGCACGCACCTAAAATTTTTACAGATACCTGCCGGATCGACTGGAACCAGCCGGTGCGGGCCATCCATAACCGCGTACGCGGACTTTCGCCCTTCCCCGGTGCCTTTACGATGCTCAACGGAAAGACTCTGAAGATCTATCGCTCCAGTATGGAGCCCGCGGAGCATCAGCAAAGTCCAGGCACCTATGATACCGACGGCAAGAAATGCCTGCGCTTCGCGTGCAGCGACGGATGGCTGCATCTTGTAGAACTACAGCTGGAGGGAAAGAAGAAACTGCTGGTAGAGGAATTTCTGAAAGGCTATCGGTTCTAGCACGAAGGCAGCTTATTCCGATCGCGCGGATTCACGCAGCTGGCAGGAGCCGGCCAGGGCGCCCGGTATGGCTTCAACCGGTCCGTATCTGGGATCAGACAGGAGCTAAAAAAAGGATGCGATCGCCGGTGAGCGGCGGGAGCATCCTTTTTTTTTATAGAAGCGGTGAAACCTTACTTCTTGGCTACAATATTCACCTGCAGATCGAAATCGTCGTAGATGGTTTTGTCGCCCAGGTTATCGAAGAAAGAGCCGGAGCCATAACGTACGTCGAAGTCGGAGCGGTCAACCGTGATCTTTCCGGTGGCGGTTACCAGTCCGTTGGCTTCGGTTACCTGTGCCGGGAAACGGATTTCCTTGGTGGTTTTCTTGATGGTGAGGTTACCGATGATCTTGTAGTTGCCTTTGGAATCGGTGGGAATGGCGCGCGTGATCACAAAGCTGGAGGTGGGGAACTTGGCTGTACCGAAGAAGTCATCACTCTGCAGGTGGCCAACCAGTTTACCGGCCATTTCGCCCGAAAGATCGGTGCAGGTGATGGAACCCATATCGAGGGCAAAGGAGCCGCCGGTGAGTTTGCCATTGTTGTAGACCAGGTTGCCGTTCTTAACCTTGATGGTACCAGCGTGCTTACCGGTTACCTTGTAGCCGGTCCACTGAACCGTGCTGGCAGCTACATCCACATTGTAGTTGAAATTGGGCGAGGCAGCGAGCAGGGCCAAAACCGGCACCAGGGCCAGGAAGAGGATTTTTTTCATGGTAGAAATTTTTTTGGGGGGTATTTAATGTTGCGACACAAGATTAGTACATTCCAGATCAATGTCCAAACATTAATTTTAAAATAATCCAAATTTTCTTCCCGCTCCCGCCGAAAAACACCCGGCAGCCATCCCATCGCTCCGTCAGGAGCGCGAGCTCTATCCCAGCGCTCCGCTAGGAGCGCAAGCTCTATCCCGGCGCTCCGCCGGGAGCGCGAGCTCTATCCCAGCGCTCCGCCAGGAGCGCGAGCTCTATCCCAGCGCTCCGCCAGGAGCGCAAGCTCTATCCCGGCGCTCCGCCAGGAGCGCGAGCTCTATCCCAGCGCTCCGCTAGGAGCGCAAGCTCAGTAAGAGATACGAAGCGAGAATCTATCCGCCTCGCCAACCTGGAGTACCGAAGCGGCGGCGTTACTGATGCGGATATCGAGGCCCTGATTCTGGCGGATGCCACTCATAGCGCCCAGCACCTTCGCGTACACAAATCTGCCGTTGGTGGGATGGCTCACCTTGACGATCGTGCCGGGCTCGGCACCGTCGAGCAGCAGGTAGTACTTCATGTCCTGCCAGCCACTCGTTGTCTTGAAAATGCCGGATACCACGGTAGCATCCTTGCTGGTGCCGGCGCGCGCCTGCTGTTCAAAGTCGCGGCGGAAATGGCCTCCCTGTCCGTCGTTGACGGCAGTGCGAGGTGCTTCGCCGCTGCGCACGGGCGTAGGCACTACGGTTACCGGGCGGGCCGGACGTTCACCGGTGCTGTCGGCTGTTGCCGGACGGGGCGTTACCGGAGTGGTATTGTTAGTGGCTGTGGATGGATCGCGGGGCTCGTCGGTGCGGGTGGGCGGTGGCGCAGTGCCGTTGCTGCCGGAAGGCGGCGCACTCGTGCTGGTAGCCGGGTTTGCGGGCGCCGGATTGGCCGCAACGGAACCCTGTCCTGCGGATGCCGTTCCGAGATAGCCTACGATCAGCTTCTGGCCGGTTTGGAGGGCGTCTGAACGAAGGTTGTTCCATTTACGCAGGTCGGCCATCAGGGCCTTTCCCGTTCTGACGCTGACGCGGTAAAGGCCTTCCTTCTCTCCCACCGTATAATACACGGGCCGGCCCTGGGCACCGGAAGCCTGCGCGAAATTGGCTTCGTTGAGCGGGATCTGAATGGTCTGTCCGATATTCAGCCCCCTGCTCATATCGAGGTTGTTGAACGCCGCAATATCCTTGGGCGAAAGGGCATAGAGGCGACCGATGGAGTAGAAATTCTCCTTGGCACTGACCGTATGCAGAAGGTGCAGGCCTTTATCGCCCGGACGGGCCAAAAGCTCACTTTGGGCGTAGCCGCGATTCAGGAGGCTGACAAGAAGTATCAGGAAGAAGATTCTTTTCATGTTGGTGAGAACTTTCGTGTTTTTCAGGTGCGTGTTGCCCCCATGCCGGACGGCGGTCACAAATATGAAGATTATTTTTCAAAAGTATCCGGGCCCTGGCTCCGGATGCGCCACTCGCGCGGATAATAGTTGTTCAGGCGATTCGGCAACTTGTTGATCCAGCCGAGCGGCTGCCCGGCAAAGGTGAGCAGCTGCCAGCCCTGTGGTGCTGCGGGTTCAAAATCCTGCCGCTGCAGGTAGCGGATGGCGTCTTCATAACCGACCTCCGTGCGGGGCACTTCCGCAGCGATGCGGTTGCTCATGGCCAGCGCATGGTCGGGCACTAGTTTGTCCCGGATCAGCTCACCGACGCCGATGCCGGCATGTTGCAGGTAAAGTGCCTGCTGTATCAGCGGAAAAGCAGCCACCAGCGCCTCCGGGAGGGCAAATACCCGCTGCTGGTGCCTTAAAAAACGAAGGCCCTCTGTATGGATCCAACGACTAAGGGAAACGACCTCTTTCTGTGGCAGCAGTTCCGGTGCCCGCATCTTTTGACGGGCCGGTGTTGCGGCATCCTTTTTCCGCAGGCAGGCCAGGAAGAAGCCTTCGCCCTTCAGGCGGTCGGGATAAAACCGGTAGCCATAGGCACCCCGCACCGACTGTACTTCTACAACTCCCCATTCAGGCTGCAGGCGCAGCGGGAGCGTTTCTGCGGCAAAGCTGTCGAGCAACCAGTCGAGGATCTCCTCATCTTCTTCCTGTGAGTAGGAACAGGTTGAATAAATCAGCAGCCCGTCTTCCTTCAGGGCCGGCCATACATCGGCCAGTATTCGCTGCTGCCGGCCGCAGCAAAGCTGTACGTTGGCCGGGCTCCATTCGTTGATGGCCTCCGGGTCGCGGCGGAAAAGACCGCTGCCGCTGCAGGGCGCATCCACCACCAGCACATCGAAGAAACCTTCGAGGCGGGCAAAGTGTTGCGGATCGTTACTGCTGACCACCACGTTGGCCGCGCCCCACTTGGTGACGTTTTCGGTGAGCACCGCCGCACGGGCTTTGATCACTTCGTTGCTGACCAGCAGGCTATCGGCGGAAAGTAACGACTGCAGGTGCGTCGATTTGCCTCCCGGCGCGGCGCAGAGATCCAATACGCGCAAAGCGGCTGAGCTGTCGGCATGCTGCATCAGCGCCTGTTCGAGAAACATGCTCGATGCTTCCTGCACATAATAAGTGCCGGCATGAAATAAGGGATCGAACGTAAAGGAAGGCCGTTGGGCCAGATAATGGCCGAAGCGCGTCCAGGGCACGGCGCCGGCGAGTTGCAAAACGGAAGCGGCGGGCTTGGCCGGGTTCAGGCGCACAGACGTCACCTGCCGGCCCGATCCATGAATGCCCACAAAGGAGCTACGGTCGAAGCCCGGTACGCCTTCGAGCGATTGGAGCAGCGGTTCGGGAAGCGTCATGGATGCAAGGTAGGGGGATTAGGGGTTTAGGGATAGGGAATTAGGGATTTAGGGATTGGGAATTAGGGATTAGGAATTGGGAACTCGGCAGGTTTACATCCGATACCTGACGCCCCTCCCCACACTCTATCCCCAACTCCCAATACCCGATTCCCAATACCCGATACCCGTTTCCCAATACCCGATTCCCAATACCCAATACCTATAAACTCTTGATCTCCCCGACCAGCTCCTGCAGCACCTTCTTCGCATCGCCAAACAACATGGAGGTGCGGGGCTCGAAGAAGAGGTCGTTTTCGATGCCGGCATAGCCCGGCTTCATGGAGCGCTTGTTGACGATGACGGTTTTGGCGAGGTCTACGTTGAGGATGGGCATCCCGTAAATGGGTGAGGCCGGGTCGCGCTTGGCGGCCGGGTTCACCACATCGTTGGCGCCCAGCACCAGCACGGCATCGGTGGTCGGAAACTCGTCGTTCGCCTGCTCCATTTCGAGCAGTTTCTCGTAAGGTACATCCGCCTCCGCCAGCAGCACGTTCATATGCCCGGGCATGCGGCCGGCCACCGGATGAATGGCATACTTCACCTCCACGCCTCTTTCGTTCAGCATCTTCTCGAGTTCATGACAGATATGCTGAGCCTGGGCCACGGCAAGTCCGTAGCCGGGAACGATCATCACCTTGTTGGCGTAGGCCAGCACCACGGCGGCATCACTGAGGGTGATTTCCTTGTAGGCGCCCTGGTCTTTCGAAACGGTGCTTCCTGTTACCCCTCCGCCCCCGAATGCGCCGATCAGTACGTTCTTGAGCGAGCGGTTCATAGCCCGGCACATCAGGATGGTCAATAAGGTACCGGCTGCTCCCACCAGGATACCACCGGTCATCATCACCTTGTTATCGTACAGGAAGCCGCCGCAGGCAGCAGCCACGCCGGTAAAGGAATTGAGCAGAGAGATGACCACCGGCATATCGGCGCCGCCGATCGGCAGCACGAACAAGACGCCGTAGGCCAGCGAAAAAAGCAGCAGCACATAAAACAGCACATACACCGAGGTGTTAATCCGGATCAGGTTGAAAGGCGCCCGGATGGTCACGCGGTTGGCCGTGTTGGTGAGGTTATCGTTGACCAGTTCGAAAGAGGAGCTGATGGTGGAAAGCAGGATCACCGCAACGGCGATGATGGAGGCCAGCAGGGCGATATTGGCGATATGCTGTCCGCGAAAGGTGTAGTCTTTCACCTTGCCGTTGAGTTTGCCCCAGGCTACCATACTGCCGGCGAAGGAAACGGCCCCGATGATGAGCCCGATCAGCACCGTGGCCAGCATCTTGTGGTTGAGCGGCAGTCCTTCGGAAAGTACCGACATATCGTCGGCACCGCCCACACGGATCACGAAATGCTCCGACAGGTAGTGATTGAATTCGAGGATCGAGATGAGGGCCGCGCAGGCGCCGCCCATGCCGTTGAAAAGACTGACCATTTCGGGCATGGCCGTCATCTGCACACGGCGGGCGGCCACCACGCCGATGATGCCTCCCACGAACAGGGCGGCAAATATCCAGGGAAGGTTCTGTAGTTTCTCCTGCGTGTAGGCATCCTCATAGATGAAGATGGTGCCGAGGATGGCCAGGGTCATGCCGCCGGCGGCCAGCAGGTTGCCCCGGCGGGCCGTCTCAGGATGCGAGAGCATTTTCAGTCCCAGGATAAAGGTGACCGAGGCGATCGGGTAGATGATGGTAAGCAGACTGGGTTCCATGGAGGACTATTTCTTCTTCTTGGACTTGAACATTTCGAGCATCCGGTCGGTCACCACAAAGCCGCCGACCACGTTGAGCATGCCCAATACCACCGCCAGAAAGCCGAGTATGAGCGCAAAATAATCATCGGAATGCACCCGCCCCATCACGATGATGGCACCGATGATCACCACGCCATGTATCGCATTGGCGCCACTCATCAGCGGGGTATGCAATACACTCGGCACCCGGCCGATCACTTCAATACCGACGAAGATCATCATGATGATGATGTAAAACAGCTCGCGGTTATTTGATATCCATTCAACGATATTGTCCATCATGGCCGGAAAGTTAAAAGTTGAAATTATTAGGTCTGAAGTTTAGAATGCCTGGAAGGTTACTAAAGGTTATTGAAGGTTCCTTAGGGTTTCTGAAGGTTTGAAAGATTGACCATTCACCATTGATCATTCACCACCCGCTCACTGCTCACCCTTCACGCCTCACGATTCACGCCTCACGCCCCTCCGATCCCCTCTTTCATCACCTTTCCCTCATGCACCAGGCAGGCGCCTTTTACGAGGTCATCTTCCCAGTTGAGGTGCAGGCTGCCGTCTTTCCCCGTGATCAGCTGGAGGAAATTCTGGACGTTTTTTCCATAGAGCTTGCTGGCGTCGGCGGGCATGGAAGCCGGCAGGTTGCTGTCGCCCACGATACGGATGCCGCGGTGCTCCACGGTTTCCTGGTTGCGGGTCAGCGGTGTATTGCCTCCGGTAGCCGCCGCCAGGTCGATGATGAGGGAGCCGGCCCGCATCGAATCCAGCATTTCCTGCGTGATGAGGATGGGGGCTTTCTTGCCCGGTATCTGGGCCGTGGTGATCACGATATCTGCCTTGGCGATGCTCTCGGCGATGCGCTGCCGTTGCTTTTGCTCGTAGTCCGCACTTTGTTCCACAGCGTAGCCGCCTGCCTTCGACGCGTCCGCTGCGCCTTCCACCTCCACGAATTTGGCGCCCAGGCTGAGTACTTCTTCCTTGACCGCCGGACGGGTATCGAACACCTCCACCACGGCACCCAGTCGCCGGGCCGTGGCGATGGCCTGCAGTCCGGCCACACCCGCGCCCAGGATCAGCACCTTGGCCGGTGCAATGCTGCCGGCAGCGGTCATGAACATGGGGAAGTAGCGCGGGTAGAGCTGCGCGGCCAGCAGCACGGCCTTGTAGCCGGCAATATTGGCCTGCGAGCTCAGCACGTCCATGCTCTGTGCACGCGTGGTACGCGGCAGCAGGTCCAGACTAAAAACGGTTACCCCGCCGTCGCGCCACAGCGGCACGGGCGCCGGGTTATTGAGCGGCTGGTAAACGCCGATCAGCGACTTGCCGGCGGCCGGCACAAAAGAAGGGCGATGGATGGACAGCAGCAGGTCGGCGGCCGCCACCTCTTCGATGGTCGTGACCCGGGCACCCGCCTGCGCGTAGGCCTCGTCGTCGGCAAAGGAATTGCGACCGGCACCGGACTCCACGAGCACGCTATGCCCCTTTTTTACCAATGCGGCCACGGCCTCCGGCAGCAGCGATACACGGGTTTCGGGATGCGGCTCCTTCAACACGCCTATGATCATGGGAAGAAAAATTAAGTTATGGGCGTAAGGTAGGAAAAAACGACCGCATGCGGGTGCCGCTGTGGGGCGTATTCAGGGCAAACGCATCAAAAATTTTCACCTGCAGAATGAACCAATACATGATTTGCAGGGCATTTGGCAAACCCATCCCCGGCCCCTTCCCAAGGGGAAGGGGTGACTGACGCCAGCATTAAGCTGCAGTGGTCAGGGATGGCTGCGTTCCCCTTCCCCTTGGGAAGGGGTTAGGGGATGGGTTTCAAGGCAGCCGCAGGAAAGCGCTGTACAAGATTAGATGCGTTTGCCCTGGGGGCGTTTTCCGTTGGAGCGGCATCGCTTTCTTCAGCGCGCAAGGCCGACGCTAAGTGAGTGACCATAATTCCGTTTACAATAATTTTCGGAGCCAGAATTTTTCTGAGTAGACGCCTGCTTTGGTCAATGCGTTTCTTTTCGATAGTTTCTGCACGTAATCCTGGGCAGCCTG
>Ga0164290_1001921_pt1 | contig 20393 bp, 22 predicted proteins | sample Micstemetagenome_FD_108782 | JGI IMG/M metagenome (GOLD analysis project Ga0164290, IMG submission 108782) | Contaminated culture microbial community from soil near Moab, Utah, USA - Microcoleus steenstrupii SON62 (Illumina Assembly) | ecosystem: Environmental > Terrestrial > Soil > Soil crust... | reverse complement strand
TCCTACTCCCACCGAGCTTCGCGGCACCTCCGATCTGAGGTTGGAGCGATGATAGCGCAGAGCAGCCTTTTTTGGGCATCGTCGACAAGCGGGCCTTCGGAAATGGGGTTCGCCAGCGGTATCGGAGATGCGGAAGAGCCAACTCATTTTACACCCTCGGTGCAGTGCCCCCTCGCTTAAGCTCACCGTCCTGCCCGGCAGGCCGTTTCAGAACACTCGTCGCAGCCGGGTGGTGACTTCGTGGTTGTCGCTCACACCACCTGCCGACTCGACCACCCCGTAGAATTGGCGAACAAAAGCGGCGTCCATCAGCGCCTACGCCTCGTCGGGTGACACCAGCGTGAGCCCAAGCGCTCTTCATGGCTATCTGATATACTACGAGCCGTGCCTCGTCGACTGTGTGCTGTCTGGACGCGAAATTTGTCGGCTGCTTTCCGGCTGTTGTTGTGTCCACACCTGAACCCCTCGGCTGTTGGCATCTCAACGAGGAGGAGCCTCACCTGACGAGAGGGTGTGTCCTGCCATGACCCACGTTTTGCTCATCACCGTGGCATCCGGCCGCCCCGATATTGCATCCCTGCTCGCCTCGGCATCCCCCAGTTTGCATGTCGTCCCCATTGCCGACGCTGCCGCACTGGAGCATGCGTTAGCCGATCCCACCGTTGAGCTCGTCATCATTGGCGAGCCGTTGGGCTGGGCTGAGAGCGCTGCGGTCGTCGGGGCAGTTCACGCTCGCTCCCCTGGCTGTCCGATTATCCTCGTTGGGGAGGGCCCACCCACCGACGCAACCGACGCCGCGCTCGACGCAACGCTTGATGAGTATCTTGCTGGCCCGCTGAACCCGACGCGGCTGACATCCGTGTTGGAGCGAGCGCGGCGCCGTGCGGCCGCCTGGCAGCGGATGGTTGCGTTGGAGACCACGGAGCATCAGCAGGCGCTGCTGGCGCAGCGACAGCTGGCTGCCCTGGTTGAGGCCGATGCGCTTCTGTCGGAAACCCACGACTACCTCCACACGCTGCACCAGGTTGCGGACCTCGTCGTCCCGGCCGTCGCCGACTGGTGCGCAATCGACCTGCTCAATGCGGCTGGGCAGCTCCAGCGCCTCCTTGTCGTCCACGCCGACCCTGACCGTCGACAGTGGGCCGAGGAGCTTCATCGCCACTACCCCGCCAACCCCGACGCCCCCCGCGGGGCCTGGCACGTCATCCGCACGCGCGAGCCGGAGCTTTACCCCGAGATCAGCGACGAGCTGCTCAGTGCGAGCGCACAGGACGCCGATCATCTCGTCCTACTTCGTGCCGCCGGCATGCGCTCGGCGATGGTCGTGCCGCTGGCGGTGCGTGACCAGGTGCTTGGCGCGTTGACGCTTGTGTCCAGCGACTCCACCCGGCGCTACGGGGCGGACGACCTACGGTGGGCCGAGACCCTTGCCCGCCGCGCGGCAACCGCCATCGAGTACGCTCGCCTGTACGCTGAACTGCGTGCGGCCGAGGCTGAAAGCCGGGCGCAGGCCGCCCACGCCACCATTCTCGCTGACGCATCAGCGACCTTCGCACGCGCGAGCCTGGAGATCGGCCCGCTGCTCGACGCCGTGGTCCGCCAGGTCGGCGAGCGTATTGGTGACTCCTGCAGCATCTCGCTGCGCTCGCCCGATGGCGAGTGGCTAATCCCCCTGGCGACCTACCATATTGACCCCCAGGCACTTGAGCTGATCCGCCGCCTGGTTGCGGAGCACCCGGTGCGCGTTGACGCCTCGCTCTCGGGCCGGGTGGCGCTCAGCGGCGAGCCGCTGCTCGTCCCCCATATTACCCTCGACCAACTCCGCGCCACGGTGCGCCCCGAGTACTGGCCCTACCTTGAGCAGGTCGGCATCACGAGCCTGCTGATCGCACCGCTCCGCACCGGCGGCCGCACTATCGGCATCCTGGCGCTCACCCGCGCCCAGGCCGACCAGCCCTATACCCTTGCCGATCAAACCTTTCTCCAGGAGCTCGCCGATCGCGCGGCGCTGGCGATCGCCAATGCCCAGCTGCACGCGGCAGTCATCGAGCAGCGAGAGTGGTTCCGCACCACACTGGCCAGCATCGGCGATGCCGTGATCGTCACCGATACGGCTGGCCAGGTGCGATTCATGAACCCCGTCGCCGAGACGCTCACCGGCTGGTCCAGCGCTGACGCCCTCGGCCAGCCGCTCAGCGCCATCTTCCGTATTGTCAACGAGACGACCCGTGCCGCGGTGGAGAGCCCGGTCGACAAGGTGCTTCGCGAGGGCGTGATTGTCGGCCTGGCCAACCATACCGTGCTGCTCGCCCGCGATGGGCGGGAGGTGCCGATCGACGACAGTGGTGCGCCGATCCGCGACGAACAGGAAGCCTTATCCGGGGTGGTGCTGGTATTTCGCGACATCACCGAGCGCCGCCAGGCCGAACGCGAGCTGCGCCAGGCCCACGATCAGCTTGCGGTCATCCTCCGGGGCATCACCGATGGCATCACTGTGCAGGATCGCTCGGGGACCCTCGTCTACGCCAACGATGCGGCGGCCCGCCTCAGTGGTTTCGCAACGGCGGCGGAGATGCTTGGCACCCCGCCGCGGGAGATTCTGGGCCGCTTCGAGATGCTCGACGCCGACGGAGCACCATTTCCCTTTGACCAGCTCCCGGGCCGGCTTGCGCTGCGTGGCGAGCCCGGCCCTGACCGGGAGATTCGCTTTCGGGCGCTGCCGAGCGGCGTGGAGCGCTACTCGCTCGTGCACGCCTCCCCGATTTATGACGAACACGGCAGCGTTGTGCTGGCGGTAAACATCTTCCGGGATATCACGACACAGAAGCGCGAGCAGCGCAGCCAGCGCTTTCTGAGCCAGGCCAGCGCGGCGTTGGCAGCTTCACTGGATGTGCAAACCACACTGCATACCGTCGCCGCGCTGGCGGTGCCAGCCCTGGCCGACTGGTGCGTGCTCGATATGCTGCAACCAGATGGGCGGCTCGAGACGATGGCCCTCGCCCACGTTGATCCCAAGAAAGTGACGCTCGGCTGGGAGCTTGTGCGCCGCTACCCGCTCAACCCCGACGCGCCCTACGGCACCGGCCATGTGATCCGGACCGGCCAGTCCGAGCTCGTGCCTGATGTGCCTGACGCCCTGCTCGACGCCGTTGCACAGGACGCGGAGCACCCGCGGCTGCTGCGCGCCCTCGGCTTCTGCTCCTATCTGTGCGTTCCGATTTGGGCCGGCGAACGCGTCATCGGGACGGTTGGGCTGGTGGGCGAGCGTCCTGGCCGCCTCGGCTCAGAGGACCTGCCCGTGGCGGAGGAGTTTGCGCGGCGCGTCGGGATGGCCCTGGAGAACGCGCGGCTATACAGCGCCGTGCAGGCAGCAATCGTCGCCCGCGACCAGTTTCTCTCGATCGCCTCCCACGAGCTAAAGACGCCGCTGACCTCGCTGCTCGGCTATATCGGCGTCCTCCAACGGCGGCTGGCGCGCAGCGGGGCACTCGGCGAGCGTGACATGCGCGCACTGGAGGTCGTCGAGGCACAGGGGCAGCGCCTCAACACGCTGATCGTCTCGCTGCTCGACCTTTCACGGCTCCAGAGCGGGCAGCTCAGCATTGAGCCAGCCGCGCTTGACCTCCGTGACCTGGCACGCCAGGTGGTTGAGGAGGTGGCCCCAACCCTCGAGCGGCACACGCTCGCGCTCCGGCCCCCCGAGGAGCCGGTGGTCATCCAGGGGGATGCCCTCCGGCTGGAGCAGGTGGTGCAGAACCTGGTGCAGAACGCGGTGAAGTACAGCCCCGACGGCGGGCCGATCACGCTTGAGGTGCGCGTCGAAGGGGCAGCGGCGATTCTCGCCGTCCACGACGCGGGGATTGGCATCCCGGCTGACGCGCTGCCCCAGCTGTTCCAGCGCTTCTACCGCGCCTCGAATGTCGATGGGGCCAAGATCAGCGGGATGGGTGTTGGACTGTACGTCGTGCGCGAGATACTGGCGCTCCACGGCGGGACAGTCGAGGTGACAAGCACGGAGGGCCAGGGAAGCACTTTCACGCTGCGCTTCGCACACGACCCAGGCACCCGCCTGCCTGGCACAGCGCCCGCGCCGCATGTCGATTCCGCATAGTCTCAACCCCATCCACGTCATCACGCACTACCTCATCGTCCAGCAGCGAGGCGTGCCAGAAGGGAGCGGCAGCATGCAGCGTCGAACTATCGCCGTCGTGAATGACGACCCGGCCTTTATCGAGCTTGTCCGCGAGCTGCTGGAGGATGAGGGATACGCCACCACGGCGTATCGGGAAGGGCCCACGGCGGTAGACTTCTTGCAGGCAAGGACGCCAGACCTGCTTGTGCTGGACATTCGGCTGAAGCAACCCGAAGGGGGCTGGGCTGTGCTCGAAGCTCTCCGCGCCGACCCGCGGACGCGCGCACTTCCGGTGATTGTGTGCTCAGCGGATCGCCCGTTTCTTCGGCGGCGTGCCGCCGCGCTCGAGGAATACGGCTGCGGGGTGCTCGAAAAGCCATTCCAGATCGACGCGCTCTACGCGCTCGTCGCGGCAATGCTTGCGCCAGCGAGTGTTGAGCGCTACGATGATCTACTGTAGTAATCAGTCAAGCTGATGTAGTCCGTCTCGCTACAGACGCGCGCGGCGCGTGCTTATGGTCTATAGCACCGATGGCAATCCTGATTGTCGACGACGAGCCGACCATTCGCAGCATGCTGGGCGAGCTCCTTGAGGATGAGGGCTACCCAACCACGCTAGCTGTGGATGGCGCGGATGCCCTCGCCCAGCTGACCGCGGGTCCGGAGCCGCCGCGCCTCATTCTCCTTGACGTGATGATGCCGCGGATGAACGGGTGGGAGTTTCTGCGTGCGCTCCAATCCTACCCGACGCTGAACCATATCCCGGTGATCATCCTCTCCGCGCAAACAGTTCGGCCGCAGCAAATCGCGACGGCCAATGTTGTTACTCACCTCACCAAGCCCATCAACCTTGAGCGGCTGCTGGATCTTGTTGAACGCATCTATCCTACCGGCGCATAGTACAGTTCTTCATCACCCGGCTAAATGACCGCGACTTCCCTCATCAGCGCGCCGTGCCCTTGGAGCGAGCGATGCTCCTCAAAGCTCCTTCTCAATGCCGCGAAGCGCCGCACGTACCACGTCCAGCAGCTCATCGAGCAGGAAAGGCTTCTCAATCAGGGTGCAGCCGAGCTCGCGCAGCCGCGCGGCGGTGTCGCGAAAGAGCGGTGTGTTGGCCGAGCAAACCACAACGGGCTTCTGTGCCGTGGCCGGATTGAGGCGCAGCAGCTCCAGGGTGAGCCAGCCGTCATCCGGCCTGCCCACGCGGACGTCCAGAATGACGAGGGCCGGCTGCGCGGCGCGGATGATAGGGTAGGCGTCAGCGCCGGTTGTGCTCTCGATCACACGGTAGCCCTCTTCGGCGAGCAGCTGGCCGAGCAGGTGGCGGTAGAGCTGGTCGTCGTTCAGCACCGCGATGGTTGGCAACTGTTCCACGAACTATCTCCTGCGGTGTGTGACAACGTCTACGCCCTGGCCGTGAACCACCTGCGGGCTTTGCATACGATAGCTCAGGCACGACCTAACGCTGGTAGGCGCCGAGCTCGTCCCCCGCTTCCGCAGGGCTGGTGCTCCCCCCAGCACCGTCCATCTGGCGCATGCGCTCGACCCCGTAGAAGCCGTCGTCTCCCACCGGTGTGTCTGGCGCCGATGCAGGAAGCGCGGCTTGCGCCAGCGTGACGGTGGGGTCGTGGATGGCCCGACGGCGCGAGCGTCCCCCGCATCGCTTTCTTCCGTCGCCCCGGAGAGCTGAATGGCCTGCTGCGTGAGCCAGGCCCGGCACTGGATCGCCTCCCAGCAGCCGGTCGCCGTAGTCTCCAATCTCGAACACCAGGTCGAGGTTTATCACCCGCTGGCCAAGTTGGAGCAAGGTCGGCATTAGCTCCTCCTATGTGTGCTGATCACCCTGGGCAGAGCACTGTCCGCGCCAGCTTCGATGGGCAGCCAATCGCCCTTTGGGCAACACGGTCGAAACGGGCTATCACCCGTGCTGAGGTGGCTCGGCGCCTGGCAGGCCGCCAGCCCTAACCGCTGCCCCGTGCAGCCAGCCTAGCGCGGCGAGGAGCTGGCGCGGGGCGATGATGTGGCCCCCGTCGAACTCCTGGTAGCGCACGGTGTAGCCGGCCGCACGGAGGGCGGGCACGACGCGCCGGCTGCAGCGGTCGATGGGAAGAACTCGGTCGTGAGTTCCGTGGGTGACGAAGATAGCGGGGCGCCCGACCGGGGGGAGGGGCGTGAGAAAGCCAGGCGCGAAGGCCGCCACGTGAGTGAAGCGGTCGCCGTTGGCCAGGCCGAGGGTCAGCGCGGCCGAGGCGCCGTCGGAGAAGCCGGCAAGCACGATGCGGGCCGGGTCGACGGGAGCCGAGGCGAAGGCGAGGGCCAGCGCCGCGTCCAGAAAGGCGACGTCCGGCCCGAGCGGCCCGCGTACTGCACCCACGTGCGCCCGCGCGACTCCGGCACGAGCAGGGTGCAGCCGCTCAGCTCAGCGGAAAGCTGCAGCAGCGGGGCGGCGCGCCCTACCCCGCCGTTCGCACCGTGGAGCAGCACCAGGAGCGGGAGGGGGCGATGGGTCAGCGCACGATAGGGGACGCAGAGGAGACCATCGCGCCCAACGCCGAGCCGAAGCCTGCGGGCGCCGCGCGTGAGGCGGTTGAGCTGGGCCACTGGCGCGGCGGACAGCCGCCCCCTGTGATGAGCTGAGGCCGTTGTCTGGTCCACCGCGCTAGGCCCCACCGCTATCCGGCACCCCGGCCGGAGTCCATCCCGCGCGACGCACCACCGTGCTCGGCGGCCCGGCGATGAGCCGGTCGGCGATGGCGCCGGCGACAAAGGCGTAGATGCCCTTGTGGAGCAGGTCGATCACCTGCTCGTCAACTGGCCAGGTCCAGGGCGGCGCGCCCACCCCGGTGGCGTTCTCCAGGGTCTGGTCGTTGAGCAGGCGCAGGTTCATGAACAGGAAGGAGCCGACCGGACCGCGCAACCCGCGCTCGGCCATCAGGCCGCGGACCGCGCCGAGCAGGATGCCCTGGCCCCAGTGCATCGCCCAGTTCAACCCGAGCCGCTCGTCGTCCGGCTTATGCGTGAGCCGAAGCAGCCGCTCCAGGGTGTGGGCGGGGACGTAGGAGTTGGGCCGGTGGGTGAACAGCTGCTCCAGCTTCTCGGCCGCCGTCATCGCCGCAACCCCCGCGGCCCCCGCCACGAGTCCTCGTATCGCTGCGTGCTTCAGCATATGCGTCATTCCTTTGTACTCCGGCACAGCGCCTGGCACGCGCTCGGCTTGAGCACCATCTGGGTAGGCTTTGGCACACCCCTCACCAGCCCGCCGCCCGGTAAGCAGGGCGCTCGGAAAGCTCCACAACCTGTGTCACTGAGGTCGTCGTCCGGTTCGGGCTGCCGTCGCCGATCCGGCCCGTCCAGCCGCAGCAGCAGAAGACCAGGCTGAAGCTCATCAGCAACGTCACCTTGTTCAGCACGCTCCTGGCCCAGAATCGTCGAAGTGCCTGCACGGCTCGCCCCTCCCATTCACACACCCATTGCTCCACTTCCATAGAGGGCTGCACGAAGCGCGCCAGCCCCTATCGTGTGCTCCTGCCTCGTGAGGCGATTCTCCACGCGCCCGCCGCTGGCGGTACGGCCCTTGCCGTATATCGGTCCGCGACCAACCTCGTCACCGCCGAGCTGATGGCGCTTCGCGCCGAGGCGAAGCCTCATCGTGCAGCCCAAGACGAGCTGCCCACGCCAGATACAAGGAATCTCCAAATGCTTCAGCTTAAACCGCTCGACCAGCAGGTCGCGGTGATCGTGGGCGCGTCGAGCGGGATCGGGCGGGCGGCCGCGCTGCGCCTGGCCTCCGCGGGTGCGAAGGTCGTCGTCGCGGCGCGGAGCGAGGAGGGGCTGCGCAGCCTCGTCGACGCGATCGTGCAGCAGGGCGGCCAGGCGGCGTATCTCGTCGCCGACGTGGCCGACGCCGCGCAGGTGCGGGCGGTCGCCGACCACGCCGCAGCGACCTTCGGGCGCATCGACACCTGGGTGCACTGCGCCGCGGTCGCCCTGTTCGCTGCGGTCGAGGACACTACGCCCGAGGAGTTCCGGCGGGTGGTGGACGTCAACCTGAACGGGCAGGCCTACGGGGCGATGGCCGCCCTGCCCTACCTCAAGCGCCAGGGCGGCGCCCTCATCCACGTCTCCTCCATGGGCGCATCCGGGCTATGCCGTTCCAGAGCGCCTATATCGCGGCCAAGCACGGGGTCAAGGGCTTCGCCGAGTCACTGCGGGTCGAGGTCGCCCACGCGAAGCTGCCGATCAGCGTCACCACCATCATGCCGGGCACGATCAATACGCCGCTGTTCGACAAGGCGCGCACCAAGGTGGGGGTCAAGCCGGTGGCGCCGCCGCCGATCTACCAGCCGGCGATCGTCGCCGAGGCGATCGCTTATGCCGCGACTCATCCGGTGCGCCACCTCGTCGTCGGCGGCTCGGCTAGAGCGATTATTGCGGCCGAGCGGATCGCCCCACACCTACTCGACGCCATCCTCGCGCCCATCGCCTACCAGGTCCACAACACCCACGAGCCCAAGCCCGCCGACGCGCCCAGCAACCTGTTCGCCCCACTGGACACGTACAACACGGTGGAGGGCTCGTTCGGCCGCCAGGCGCTCTCACACAGCCTGTACACCTGGTTCGCCACCCACCCGCCCGCACAGGGCGCGGCGGCCGTGGGCGCAGCCGTGGGCGCTCTATCCCTCCTTGGTCGCGTAAGGCGCCGGTAGATGCCGAGGAGACGGTCATGGCCGATGAACCGGTGTCCCCCGCGGCGCAGCAGGTCGAGGTCGCAGGGCGGCCGGTGCGCTGCCTGATCGCCGGCGCCGGCCCGCCGGTGCTGCTGCTGCACGGGAACGGCACCAGCGCGGACGATTGGGCCTGGGCGCTGCCCCGGCTCGCGACGCGCTTTCGGGTCCACGCCCCCGACCTCCAGCACGTGCCGCCGCGGGGGGCGCCGATCGGCACACCCGCTCCCGTCTTCGAGCCCGCGTTCGTTCTGGGCCTGCTCGACGCCCTGGGGCTGCCGGCGGCGGCGCTTGTCGGCAGCTCTCTGGGCGGTCTGCTCGCCCTGGAGACGGCCCTCGCCGCGCCCGAACGGGTGCCCGCTCTCGTCCTCGCCGACAGCGCCGGCCTCGGCCCGGCGATCCACCCCGCTCTCCAGGCGCTCACGACGCCGCGCTATGGGGACGCCGCCATCGCCTGGGCCCGAACGCCTTTGGGCAGTCTCCAGCGGGCCTGGGCCCGGGCCGGGCTGCTCTTCGCGCTGCCGACGCGGGTTCCGCCCGCCTGGGTCGCCAGCCAGGCCCGGCTGGCGCAGCAGCCCGGCTTTCTGGCCGCGACGCTGGCCTCGCTCCGCCAGCAGGTGGGGCTGGGAGGTCAGCGAACAATCGTGCTGCCGCAGCTGCCACAGCTGGTGATGCCGGTGCTTGTGCTTTGGGGCGAACACGATCGGGTCGTACCGGCCCGCCAGGGCCGGGAGGCCTGCGCCCAGCTCGCTCGCGGGCAACTTGCACTCCTCCCCGGCTGCGGGCACCTGCCCCACGTCGAGCGGCCGGCCGTCTTTGCCGAGACGGTCGGGCGATTTCTGGCCGCCTGACGCTACGGCCGCCCGAGAAAGGGCTACGCGAGCCGGGGCCTCCGCCACCAATGCGTGGGCTGTGCCGCTGCTGGTTCCCGATTTGATTTCCGGAGCCAGCCCCTCCACCGCCTCGCCTGTGTGGGCGGGCTGAAGTGGATCTTCCTGACAGCAACGACGTGGTGAGCGGGCGCAATTGGTCGCTATCTTGCTTGGAGCCGCTGGGATGCGGCGACGCTGGCACGTCGCCGGTGGCAGGAGTGCCACTACCAGAAGCATACCCGAACAAGGGCGTCAGCGGTCACAGATAGTGACCGGGCGCATAAAGATGATGGGCGACTATCACACCACAGGGATAGCTCAGGAAAGCGTCGAGCAGGCGGAGCAGGCGTTTCAGGTCGCGCGGCGTCGGGCCTGGCGTAACTGGCTCCGCGGCCTGCTGCTGCGCTGGCCGCGCGAGATGCTCTCGCTCGGCGAGGTGCGCCGCCGCATCACGCTCCGCGGCCAGCGCGACCTGGGTGTGCGCAGCGTGCCCCTGACGAGCATTATCGGCAGCGAGGGCCGGGCGGGCGACTTCGACCGCCACTTTCTGCCCCTCGAGACCGTCGTCCCTGCGCGCTGGAAGCGGATCAGCCAGCTCGGCTACGAGGAGCGGCCCCTGCCCGCGGTAGACCTGTACAAGCTCGGCGAGATCTACTTCGTGCGTGACGGCAACCACCGGGTGTCGGTGGCCCGGGCGCGGGGGCAGACTGACATCGACGCCCACGTGGTCGAGATCCTCACCGATGTGCCCCTGACCGCTGACCTCGACGCGGCCGGCCTGGCGCGCAAGGAGGCCCAGAGCGAGTTTCTGATGTGGAGCCGCCTGCTCTGCCTGCGCCCCGAGGCTGTGGTTCCCGTCGAGGCCAGTGAGTCGGAAACCTACCGCGAGCTGATGGAGCATATCGATGGGCATCGCTACTTCCTCGAGCTCGACCACGGCCGGAGGGTGCCGCGCGAGGAGGCCATCGTCAGCTGGTACGACCGGCTCTACCTGCCGCAGCTGGAGGCGATCGACCGCGGGGGCGTGCGCCAGCGCTTTCCGGCCCTCACCAGGACCGGCCTGTACCTGCGGGTCATGGAGCACCGCTACTACATGAGCCAGCGGCTCGGGCGAGACCCGGGCCCGGAGGCGGCGCTGGCCGACTTCGCCCGGACGGCCCACACCCGGCGAACGCTGCCTGGCCACATCACATATCTAGGTCAGAGGCTTGCGCGTGGGCTGCAAGCGCCGCTCTCAGCCCTGCTGCGCCGGCCCGCCCGTGCAGGTGAGGGCCGGGTGACAGCGAGCATGGTTGGGCATCGCCCGCCAAAAGAAGGATAAGGGACGGTGATGAAGACATCCGCACTTGGCCACAGCGACCTGCAGATTACGCCCCTCGGCCTTGGGGCCTGGGCGATTGGCGGTGGCGGCTGGCAGTTCGGCTGGGGCCACTCCGACGACCGCCAGTCGATCGCCACCATCCACCGCGCCCTTGACCGCGACATCAACTGGATCGACACCGCGCCGATCTACGGCGTCGGCCACTCTGAGGAGGTTGTCGGGGCGGCGCTGCGCGAGTGGCCCGGCGAACGTCCGCACCTCTTCACCAAGTGCGGGCTTCACGGCGACAAGCGCGGCGGTGGCGCCGTGACCCACAGCCTGAAGGCCGGCGACGTCCGCGCCGAGTGCGAGGCCAGCCTGCGCCGGCTCGGCGTCGAGGTGATCGACCTGTACCAGATCCACTGGCCCAACCCCGAGCACGAGATCGAGGAGGCCTGGACAACCATGGCCGAGCTCCAGCAGGAGGGCAAGGTGCGCCACCTCGGGGTGTCGAACTTCAGCGTCGCGCAGCTCCAGCGCCTGCTGCCGATCGCGCCCGTGGCGTCGCTCCAACCGCCCTACGCGCTGCTGCGGCGCGAGGTCGAGGTCGAGCTGCTGCCGTTCTGCGCCGAGCAGGGGATCGGGGTGCTCGTCTACTCGCCGATGATGTCGGGGCTGCTTTCGGGGTCGATGACCCGCGAGCGGATTGCGGCCCTGCCCAAGGACGACTGGCGGCGGCGCGACGTGGAGTACCAGGAGCCGCGGCTGTCGCGAACCCTGGCCCTGGTCGAGTTGCTGCGGGAGATCGGCGAGCGCCACGGCCGCTCGCCGGGCGAGGTGGCGGTCGCCTGGACGCTGCGCACCCCGCTGGTGACGGGGGCGATCGTCGGCGCGCGCCGGCCCGACCAGATCGACGGGCTCGTTGGGGCCGCCGACTTCCAGCTGAGCGCCACAGAGCTCGCCGGGATCGAGAGCTTCCTGGTCCACCATCCACTCGAGCGGGCCGTAGGCCGGTAACTGAACAACAGCCAGTGAGAGGGCTGGTGCTAACCCAACCGTGAGCAGCGCCGCAGCCTGAGTGGCCGCGGTGAGCGGGAACTGGGTTGGAGAAGCCATATGAACAGCTCGTACGAGTACCCAGATGAGCTCACGTAGGCAGAGGGAGAGCCGATGGTAGGTTCCGATACGCCAAGCGTCGCGCGCGTCACGCTCTTTCGGGTGGCAATCATCCTGGGCGTCGGGCTCGCCGGAGCACTGGATGAGATCGTGTTCCACCAGCTGCTCCAGTGGCACAACCTCTACGTCCACACCGACCAGCACGGGCGGATCATCAGCGACGGGCTTCTCCACCTGCTCTCGACCGCCACGCTTCTCGTGGGAGTACTGCTGCTCTGGCGCTATGCCCACCTGGTACGTCAGGCCCGGGGACGTGTTCTGGCGGCAGGGCTGTGCGTTGGCCTGGGCGGCTTCAATCTCTACGATGGCACCGTCCAGCATAAGCTGCTCCAGCTGCACCCGGTGCGGGAGGGCGTGTTGAACCAGCTCCCCTATGACCTGGCCTGGAATAGCACCGCCCTCGTCGTGCTCATCGTGGGCTGGCTCCTCTGGCGCCCTGCGGGACAGGGTGTGTCTGAACGGCCGGAAGGGTGAGGCGAGGCCACGGAGAGATCGTCTCACTCGCCGACGCCTGGGCGATTGAGCCGATAGCGATGTTTGGAAGCATCATCATTCCCGCGCTTGCCAATGGTTGAGCAGGGCTGTTCGTCGTCGCTGCGTGGGGAAAGCAGCAAGCCTCCCAACGTTCTCCCCCGCCGAGTGGCGACGCTGCCCCGCTTTCTGCTGTACCGCGTACTGCCCCTGTGCCTGACGAGCTCCGTCCTTCCACGGCGGCAAGCAAAGGAGAACCGCTGATGCGTGCAATCTGCTGGAACGGGATCAACGACCTGCGGGTGGAGACCGTGCCCGACCCCCAGATCCTCAACCGTAAGGATGCCATCCTGCGGGTGACGATGTCGACCACCTGCGGCTCGGACCTGCACATCATCGACGGCTACATCCCTACGATGCAGCCCGGCGACATCCTCGGCCACGAGTTTATGGGCGAGGTGGTCGAGGTCGGCCCCGACGTGCAGAAGATCAAGCGGGGCGACCGGGTGGTGGTGCCCTCGTTCATCGTCTGCGGCAGCTGCTGGTACTGCCAGCAGGAGCTGTATTCGCTCTGCGACAACACCAACCCCAACGCGCACATGCAGGAGCCGCTGCTCGGCTACCCCACCGCCGGCATCTACGCCTACACCCACGCCTTCGGCGGCTTCGCGGGAGCCCACGCCCAGTACGTGCGCGTGCCCTTCGCCGACAACGACTGCTTTGTCGTCCCCGAGGGGCTCGCCGATGAGCAGGCCCTCTTCCTCTCCGACGCCGCGCCGACCGGCTACATGGGCGCCGACTTCTGCGACATCAAGCCGGGCGACACCATCGGGGTGTGGGGCTGCGGCGGGGTGGGGCTGATGGCCATCCAGAGCGCCTACCTGCTGGGCGCCGAGCGGGTGATCGCGATCGACCGCTTCCCCGAGCGGCTGCGCATGGCCCGCGAGCAGGCCGGCGCCGAGACGATCGACTACACCGTCGTGGGCAGCGTGGTCGACGTGCTGAAGGAGCTGACCGGCGGGCGCGGCCCCGACGCCTGCATCGACGCGGTGGGCATGGAGGCCCACGGCACCGGGGTGGGCTACGCCTACGACCGGGTCAAGCAGGCGCTGCGGCTGGAGACCGACCGCGGCTCGGCGCTGCGCGAGGCGATCGTGGCCTGCCGCAAGGGCGGCGTGCTCTCCATCCTCGGCGTCTATGGGCTGATGGACAAGTTCCCCCTCGGGGTGATCATGAACAAGGGGCTGACGGTGCGCACGGCGCAGCAGCACGGGCAGAAGTACCTGCCGCGCCTGCTCGAGCACGCCGCCCGCGGCGAGCTCAACCCGGCCTACCTGGCTACCCACCGCTTCTCGCTGGAGGAGGCGCCGCGCGGCTACCAGATGTTCAAGCACAAAGAGGACGGCTGCGTGCGCGCCGTGTTCGTGCCCTGATAGCGCGGCTCACGCCTGGCCGACTCTGGAGCCGCAAGGTGCGGGCGAATGTGCGCCCACACGTGAGTTGAGAGGGGCACGGGATGCGCATCGATGAGCGGGCGCTCGATATCGTCTGCGCCTCGCACCTGTGGTGGAGCTGGGTCTGGCAGCGGCCGCAGCACCTGCTGAGCCGGCTCGCGCGCCGGCACCGCGTCCTATGGGTCGAGGAGCCGCACCTTGAGGTGGGGCCAGCCGAGGAGCGCTTTGTTGTCGCCGAGGAGCGCCCCAACCTGCACGTCGCGCAGCTCCTCCACCGCAGCACCCAGGCTGACTTCGCGGCGCTGCTTGAGGCGAACCGTGCCCGCGCCGGCGGCCCGCCGGTGCTGCTCCCCGGCGGGACGACCACGGCCACCCTGCCCTTCGGCGGCACGCTGCAGCCGCGCCTGGATCGTGAAGTGGCCGGCTACGTGGGCCAGTGGCGCCGCAACCCGCTGGTGCTCTGGCTCTACACGCCCGCCGCCGTGCCCTTCATCGACCTGCTCCAGCCGGACCTGGTGGTGCTTGATGTGATGGACGAGCTCTCGGCCTTCGCCCACGCCTCGCCACAGCTCAAGGCCCAGGAGCAGGAGCTGCTTGAGGGAGGGCGCTCTGACCTGGTCTTCTGCGGCGGCCCGAGCCTGTATACCGCCCGCAAGGACCGCCACCCGGCGGTGCACCTGTTCCCGAGCGGCGTCGAGCAGGAGCACTTCGCTCGGGCTCTCGACCCCGACCTGGCGCTCCCGGCAATGCTGGCGACTATTCCCGCGCCGCGGGTCGGCTTCTTCGGCGTGGTCGACGAGCGGCTCGACCTCGACCTGCTGGCGCAGGCGGCCGCCGCCCGTCCAGACCTGAGCTGGGTGCTGGTCGGCCCCGTGTTCAAGATCCCGCCCGAGCAGCTCCCGAAGCTGCCGAACCTGCACTACCTCGGCAAGCAGGAGTACGGCGACCTGCCGGCGTTTCTCAAGGGCTTCGCGGTGGCGATGCTCCCCTTCGCCCGCAACGAGGCAACCCGCTTCATCAGCCCGACCAAGACGCTGGAGTACATGGCCGCCGAGGTGCCAATTGTGTCGACCGGGATCGCGGATGTAGCTGAACTGTACGGCGAGGTGGTGCAGATCGCCGACGACACCGAGGCCTTCGTCACAGCGGTGCAGGCAGCGCTGAACGAGTCGCTTCAGGAGCGCACCGCCCGCGTCGAGCGCGGGCAGGCCCTGCTTGCGCGCTACGCCTGGGATGACATCGCCCGGGCGATGGACGAGCTGATCGCCGTGGCCCTCGCGCAGCCCAAGGGCTGATCGTCGCCAACGACCCTGGCGGCAGCCGGCACTACCCTGCAATTGCAGCGTGAGAAATACCCCCTATGATACAGAACCATTTGTATCCTCGCCCACAGCTGGAGCGCACCGAGTGGCTGAGCCTCAACGGCACCTGGGAGTTCGCGCTCGACCCCGAAGCCCGCTGGGACCAGCCCGCCCAAGTGGAGTGGAGCAGCAGGATCATCGTGCCGTTCTCCCCCGAAACAAGCGCGAGCGGCGTGGGCGAGACCGGCTTCTACCGGGCCTGCTGGTACCGGCGCAGCTTCGACGCCCCGCCCTGGCCCCCGGCGAGCGGCTCATCCTGCACTTCGGCGCCGTCGACTACCGGGCCAGTGTCTGGGTCAATGGCCAGCTGGCCGGTCGACACGCCGGCGGATACACGCCGTTCGCCGTCGAGATTAGCGCGTACCTACAACAGCATGGCCTGCAAACGGTGGTGGTGCGTGCCGAGGACGACCCGCACGACCTGACCCAGCCGCGCGGCAAGCAGGACTGGCTGCTGGAGCCGCACTCGATCTGGTACCCGCGCACCACCGGCATCTGGCAGACGGTCTGGCTGGAGCGCGTGGGCGCTACATCGATCGGCAGTCTGCGCTGGACGCCGAGCCTGACCGACTGGTCGATCCACCTCGACGCAAGGCTCGACGGCGAGCGCCGCGAAGGGCTGCGGCTGCGCGTGAAGCTGCACGTGGGCGACCTGCTGCTCGCCGACGACACCTACACCGTGGTGGCCAGCGAGGTCCACCGCACGATCGCGCTCTCCGACCCCGGCATCGACGACTACCGCAACGAGCTCTTGTGGAGCCCCAACCAGCCCACGCTTATTAGAGCCCAGCTCCAGCTCTGGGCGGGGCGCGGCCAGCTGATCGACGAGGTGAAGAGCTACACCGCGCTGCGCCAGATTAGCGTCCAGGGCGACCGCTTCCTGCTCAACGGCCGTCCGCAGACGCTGCGCCTGGTGCTCGACCAGGGCTACTGGCCGGAGACGGGGATCACCCCGCCCAGCGACGAGGCCATCCGCCGCGACATCGAGCTGACCAAGGCGATGGGCTTCAACGGGGTGCGCAAGCACCAGAAGATCGAGGACCCGCGCTACCTCTACCACGCCGACCGCATGGGCCTGTTCGTCTGGGAGGAGATGCCCTCGGCCTACCGCTTCACCAAGCAATCGATTGAACAGCTCGTCCGCGAGTGGACCGAGGCGGTCGACCGCGACTACAGCCACCCCTGCATCATCGCCTGGGTGCCCTTCAACGAGAGCTGGGGCGTGCCCGACCTGCCCGACAACCCCGAGCAGCGCCAGTTTGTGCAGGCGCTCTACCACCTCACCTGGACGCTCGACGCGACCCGCCCGGTGATCGGCAACGACGGCTGGGAGGCGGTGGCCACCGACATCATCGGCATCCACGACTACGACGACGACCCGGAGCGAATCGCCCAGCGCTACCGCTCCGAGGAGGTAGTGGGCCGGCTGTTCGCCCGCGAGCGGCCTGGCGGCCGCCTGCTCACCGTCGGCGGCCAGCCCTACGCCGGCCAACCGATCATGCTCACCGAGTTCGGCGGGATCGCCTTCTCGGCCGACCCCGACGCCACCTGGGGCTACACCCACAGCGAGGACGCCGGGGCCTTCGCCGAGCAATACACGCGTCTGCTCACAACGATCAACGCGCTCATGCTGCTCTCGGGCTTCTGCTACACCCAGTTCGCCGACACCTACCAGGAGGCCAACGGCCTGCTCTACGCCGACCGCACGCCGAAGATTCCAATCGAGCAGATCTATGCCGCCACCCGCGGCCCGCGCTCGCTCCGCGAACAGCAGATCGAGCACGAGTGGCAGGCCCGCATGCGCAAGTTCCAGCAAGATCAGCACATCCTGGAGGACAACAGTCAGTCCGAGCAGGGAGGGTGATGGGCTCGGACGGGTGGCTAGACAGCTCGGCAATGCCGGCGGCGGTGCGTCACAGATAGGGCGAGAAATAGTGGAGCCGTTGGGGTGTCGGAGGCTCCACAGCCCCGGTTGACCAACAAAGAGGTTCGCTGCGGGGCGCGCCTGTCTGGTGTCGAATAGGCTATCGTCCGCTGGGTTATGGTAGCCCTGCCGGAATGTGAGCGTGTAGCGACGGCCTGTCCTGTCTTCACCATTTCCCGACAGCGCTCAAAGCATAGTCCGGACACGCTGCCGTCGCCGCTGGTCTCCCAGTTGCACATCAACGATGGTGACGGCTGCAGACAAACGCGCGGCCTGCGCGTTGCTCACGGTGTCGTCCATTGCATGAAAGAGGCTCGTCAATGAAGCGGACACATACACGCTGGCTCGGGGCAGTGGTTCTGGCGGGGGCACTCGCACTCGGCGGGTGCGGCGGCAACGGCTCTGGCACGACAAGCCCCGGTGGCAATACGGGCACCGGCACCGGCAACACCGGCACGGGAGGGTCCAGCCCCGGGGCCGCGCCCGGCACGGGCACGGGCGGCGATACGGGCGCCGGCACCACCGGAACCGCGACCACCCCCTAGCTGCCACGCGGTCAAAGCCAGGGCGCAGTGGCTTCCCGCGCCCTGGCTTTGTGCTGTGTTAGCGCACGGCGCGATGGCACTCCTGCAAGATTGTCGTGAGAGGATTATGTACGCGCATATCGACGTAGCTCCGGATGAGCGCGCGCTCTCAATTCCCGTTGGCACGGCCGTGCTCAGCGCGCGGCTGAGCCTGCCACGTTTGCCGTGCGGCGTCGTGCTGCTGGCGAGCGGCGACCCTGGCGTTCCACATAGCCTTCCGCCACCCAGTCTGTTCCGGTCGCTGTGCGACCGCGGCCTGGCAACCCTGGAGGCGGAGCTGCTCACCCGCGACGAGCAGGTCGCCGATACCTTCACCAAGCACCTGCGCTTCAATGCTCGGCTGCTCGCCGAGCGGCTCGCCGGGGTTATCGAGTGGTCGGCACACCAGCCGGGCCTGGAGGGGCTGCCGTTCGCCTGTTTCAGCACCGGCGCTGCCGGCGCCGCTGCCCTACGCGCCGCCGCCGAGCGGCCGAGGGAAGTCGGCGCGGTGGCCCTCTGGGGCGGCCGGCCCGACCTCGCCGGCCGGGGCCTGGCATTGCTCCAGGCGCCCTCGCTGCTGATGGTCGACGAGGACAACCTGACGCTTCTGAAGTTGAACCGTCGGGCGATGGCCTGTCTTGGGGGCGAGGTGGAGCTGGTGCTGCTCGCTCGCGCGGCCGACAGCGCCCCGGCTATCGGCGACTGGCTGTGCCAGCGACTGATTGGCTTCCTACAGGCGCGAGCCGTGGGCGCGAGCTGAACGAGAGGGCAGCCCCGTCTCCAGGGCGTGCCCTCCGTCGCCTGGATGTGGCTACCTGCGCGAGGCGGCGCTCAACCCTTGCCCGCCTCGCGCACCTCGCGCAGCTCCTGGTAGGTGTCGGGATTCGCCCAGCTCACCTGCTTCGGCACCACCGTGATCCCGCCGCTGCGCTCCAGCACCGCGTGCTTGATCTGCTCCAGCCGCTCGACCCCGAACAGCGCCCGGCCCTCCTCCAGAATGTCGTCCTCGGTCACCCGCACCCGCTTGAGCCGCTCCTGGTGGACGTGGCCGTCCTCGATCAGCACGAGCGGCGTGCCGTTTGCCAGCTTATCGAAGGCCGGCCAGCGCAGGCCGAGCTGCTGCATCAGCATATTCAGCCCGAGTAAGGTCAGCACCAGCAGGAACGAGTTGGTCATCGACTGGTCGCCGTCGGTCAGGGCCTCCTGGGTGGCCTCCGAGATGATCAGGAGCAGCACGGCGTCGAAGGTGGTGATCTCGGCAAGCGAGCGCTTGCCGCTCATGCGGAAGACGAGCATGAGGAAAAAGAAGGTCGCCGCGGCGCGAATAACAGTGTCCATCAGCGTTCGCTTTCTTTCATATCGTTACGGGTAAATGATCTGGGTGAAGCGGTGCTCAAGCTCCCCCTCGACGCCCATCCGGACCTCGTGTCGCCCGATGGCCTGGGGCATGAGGTGCAGCACCACCCGGCCGCCCGCCCCGCTGTCGCTCAGCGGGAACACGTAGGTGATGCGCTGCGGGCTGATTTCAACCTGGTTTGGCTCAGGCTCGATCCGCTCGATCTGGATCGCCTCCAGGTACTGAGTGTTCACCCAGACCCGCACCTCATCGCCGGGCACGGCCCCCGGCTGAAGCTGGAGCATCAGCTCGGTCGGATTGTTGTGCCGGGCGAAGCGCTCGTAGACAACTTCCAGGGGCGAGCCCTCGCCAGCCGTGGTCGTGCTGAGCGGGCCCGGCCCGCCGAGCAGGCCGAGGAGCGCGGCGAGCAGCACCAGGCTAAAGAGCACCCAGCCGATGCGCTGCACCCGCCAGGAGCGGTGCTCGAAGTCAAGATCCTGGCTGACCTCCAGGTCGCCAAGCCGGTGGAGTCCCATCGTGATGCTCCTTGTCGTCAGCCGATCGGGAAGCTGTGGGGCGCCTCCTGCTACGGCAACCGCTCGGCGCCCGCACCTGCCCGTCTAAGCGGAAACGGGAGGGCGGCGCGCAGCAGCACCTCGGCCAGTGTGCGAACGCCGCGGCAAGAAGGTCGGCCGCGATGAGCCTGGACAGGCGAAGCTGCTGCGGCGCGAACGCCAAGCAAGATGGCACGAGACCTAGGGGGAAGTTACGGAACCTGCGAGCAGCCTGGAGCTCAGCAGGAGCGGTCACGGGCGAACGCCGGCCGCTTAGCGCAGCAGCGAGGCCCCGCCATCCACGAAGATCTCGACGCCCGAAACGTGACGACCCAGATCCGAGGCGAGAAACAGGCAGGTGTCCGCCACTTCGAAGATGTCGCCGACCCCCTCATCTACGGCCGGGCTGCCCTGGGGCAGCTTGACCTCGATCCCCAGCTCCTCCGTTCCCCGCTTTTCCGTGGTTTCCTCGATGTTCGTGTGGATCTTGCCGGGGCAAACCGCGTTGCAGCGGATGTTGTGCCGC
>Ga0164290_1001920_pt1 | contig 20519 bp, 21 predicted proteins | sample Micstemetagenome_FD_108782 | JGI IMG/M metagenome (GOLD analysis project Ga0164290, IMG submission 108782) | Contaminated culture microbial community from soil near Moab, Utah, USA - Microcoleus steenstrupii SON62 (Illumina Assembly) | ecosystem: Environmental > Terrestrial > Soil > Soil crust... | reverse complement strand
CCTGGGCGAGACACGCGCGACATAGGGTCGGCGCGCCTTCACAATGACCCTACAGGGTGGTGTATCAAATTTGAAGTTCCGACCGACGCTGCAGGTGTATCAAGATTCGAGGTCCGTTGACAGTGATGTTTACCGCCAGCCGATCACCTTGGGCGGCATCGACTACCGCGAGCGCGATCTTGCCGGCAACAGGGAAGTTGAAGGTGCGTGTGGCCCCGCCGGTGAGTCTCGCGGTGTCGTTGACATCGCCCACGATGTAGCCCGTGGGCACGACGAACAAGTCGTTCGCACTCGTCGCTGTGCCCCATTGGGTTGCGACGTTTACCTTGCCGCCGAGTGTGTAGGTCGGCAGCGCCGTTTGCAGCTGCGTTGTGGTGGCCGAGGTGATCTGACTGTAGGTGGCGTTCAGTCGAAGCTTGTTTCCGGCGGCCGGCGTGAGAAACCCGGTGCCGTTGATCGTGACGACGGCGCCGGCAGCGACGACGCTCGGCGAGAAGCTGCTGATGGTTGGGGCTGCGGGATTGGCAGCGACCGTGAAGCTCGTTGCCGAGGTCGCATTGCCATTGGGGCTGGTGACCACGATGACACCCGTCGTCGCTCCCCCCGGCACGGTGACCGTCAGCTTGTTGACGGTCGCTGCGCTCACGGTTCCTGCCGTGCCGTTGAACGTAACAGTGTTCTGAGCCGGCGTCGCGCTGAAGCCTGTGCCCCAGATGGTGACGGTCGAACTACCAGGGCCGGAGTTCGGCGTAAACTCGATGATCGAGACTTGGGTCGGCGTGAAGCGCGCGATCGCGGTGATGTTGCCCGCGGCGTCGTAGGTGAAGCGCGCTGCGTTGCCAGTCGGGTCGATCGTTCCGGCGAGGCGGCCGTTCTCGTCGTAGATGTGCTGGACCTGTGCGTAGCTTATACCGGCGAACCCGATGCACAGAGACACACCTAGCAGAAGACGTAGAGCCGACCTCCACAGGACACTCCTTCTACGCTCTGCTCCCTGCTTTGAGTTGTACTCGCATGGAAATCGAACGCTGCTCGCTGCGTTGCCCCCGCGAGACCGCGAGAGTGCATTCATCAGAACACGGACGCACAGCATGGTCATTCCCCCAGGGATTGGAGTTCGACAAGGTCCCCACCTGCATCGTGGCTCCAGCTTCGCGCCTAGCCCCTGAGGCGAGATTCAATTCTGGTTTCGCCACGCCGACAGCGCGGCATAGTCCTGCGCGTCTCAGCTCTTCGCAGTTCGCAGCAAGATGGTGTCTCCCAATCGCTCGCGCTGTTTGTTGAGGTAGAGATTTCGCCGGGCGAGCATGGCGATTCCCACGCACAAACTACGGCTGCAGTTTGCTGCCAGCCATATGACAAACGTTATACGTGCGGCGGGAGTTTTTCCCCGCCATGATGTCATTCTTCTGAGACATGCACGGTGTCGCTACTAAACTGTCGGTCCGACATCGCTTTGAAGTCCTTGCGAAATCGATTCTTTCGATGGATTCAGACACTGAGACAATTGCGCTACCGTGGCGACCAAGTTGCCATATCCCAAGTAACCGCGGTCTGAGATTCATCGTATGCGCGGGAACCACAACAGCGACTTCTCCCCAAGGACACATCGTGAACTGTGAGAAGCGGCTCCGCCGCGTTCTGCTGGTCTGCGCGCACTTCACACGCAATATGGCGTACTACCGCGCCGGATGGCGACCAAGAACTGGGCTAATCCGTCGCACGCAGTTTTGGATCACTACCAACGGCAACTTCCTGGACATCGCGGTCCTTGAATGGTGCAAGCTGTTTGCCGATCGGCACGACAAGCACCATTGGCGCAAAGTCGTGACGGATCGATCCGACTTCGAGGATGATCTGATTGACGCTCTCGGTCCTGGCTCCAATGCGGATACGTTCCGCGATTACATCGAGCACGTCCGGCGTTACCGCGACAAGTTCATTGCCCACCTGGACGATGACGAGGAAGCCGTCCATCCCCCATTAGACGATGCTAGAGCCGCTGTGGGCTTCTATTTCAGGTATGTGCGAGATCAAGAGGGCGCAGGCTACGCTTTCCGTGGCCTTCCTCTCGATCTGGATGCCTACTATGACGAATGCTATGAGGAGGCTCGGCGGGAGTACAGGCATCCTGGTCCATGAACGCCAGGTTTAGTCGGTTGCAGGTGCAGCAGCTGGCGCTCTTCTTCGTCGCGTTGGCATTGGTATCAGCGGGCGCCTTCGCGCAGGATAATCAACACCCCACTGCTGCCGAGAAGACGTACATCGGTGCTGCCGGCGGCTACCTGAAGACTCAGAACGAGCAGGGCATGAAGGTGGCCCGTGCCATGGCTGAAGTCGGTACTGGGGACAAAACACTGGAGCAACTGAAGAAGGTAATCAAGGACGCTCGATTCGTGACGAACGCCGGCTACGAAGGCGACTACCTTCTGTTCGGCAAGCTCGTGGTGCCATCCATTCTCAGCGCGGTCGACACCAAGATCCGCAATAGTCACAAGCTGCGCGACGCCGCGTTTGCCGAGTACCTAACGTACTGGAGGGACGGGAACACGGCGCACATCGGTAGCGGCTCCAGTGCCCTCCGTCGATCCGAGGAGATCGCGCAAGAGGCTACGAAAGAGTTGACTGCGATCATGCGAAGCTGGCGCAAGTAATAGGCAACGTCGATCCCTCGGGTCAGTCAGAGACTATCTTCGTCGACGCGCTAGAGCCGGTGTTGCACATGGGTCATTCCATCGCTCCGCTTCGCCTCGCTGGCGGCGGCCTCAAAGGCTCCTTGGAAATTCCCATCGGCAGCCTTTCAGAATCGTGGATCGCCATGCGCGAAAGCAAGAGCAGTTGATGCGAAGCGTCGGCTTCCCGATACACCTCCCGCCGTTGGACACACACACGAAGAAACTATCGTAAAATCAATACCAGCGCGGGTGTAGTTCAATGGTAGAACGAAAGCTTCCCAAGCTTTAGACGACGGTTCGATCCCGTTCACCCGCTCCAGCCTGCCATTGGCCGCGTCGTGCCGGCGGGTTCCGAGTCGTCGCAACGGTACCCCAGCGTAGTCACCGACGGGAGCAGGTATCCGCCGTGGACTGAACCGAGCAGCCAAGCGGTTGCACCCATGCCCAGATCCCTGTTTGACTGGTTTCGCGAATGGCTGTCCGGGACGCAGGCCGCGTATGCCGAGCTGCGCGACAGCGAAGCGCGCTACCGCGATCTGGTCGAGCGGTCGCCCAACGCCATCTATATCCATGCGAACGATCGCATCGTCTACCTGAACCGTGCGGCGCTCGATCAGCTCGGTGCGTCATCGGCCGACCAGGTCGTGGGGCGTTCGCGGCTCGACCTCATTCATCCCGACGAGCACGCCGAGTCGATAGCGCGGGTCCGCGACATCTACTCGGGTCAGACCAAACCGCAGGTGCATCAGCGCTACGTGCGTCTGAACGGCAGCGTGATGCACGGCGAGGTGGTCGCGATGCCGATCTCCTACCAGGGCAAGCCAGCGGTGCTCGTGTTCGTGCGCGACGTGACCGAGAGCCTGCGTGTCCATGAGGCCCTGGAGCGTGCCCGGGCCGCCATGGACACCGCGCCTGATGCGATCTTTCTCGTGGACCGCGACACGCTGCGCTATGTCGACATCAACGCCGCCGTGTGCCGCATGCTCGGCTACACGCGCGAAGAGCTGATGCACATGGGACCGGAAGGCGTCACGGTCGGTTTCGATGCCGGCGAGATGCGCCGCACCTTCGGCGCAGTGGTCTCGATCCACGAACAGCCGCCGCTGCAGGAGGGTGCAAGGCGCAAGCTGCGTCGCAAGGACGGGTCGGTGTTTCCGGTGGAGATCCGGCGTTCGCTGATCCACTCGGGCGATCAGGACATCATCGTCGCGGTGGCGCGCGACGTCACCGAGACGTTGCGGGCTCAGGCGGAGCTGGCCCGCTTTCGTGCGGCGGTGGATGTCGCGGCCGATGCGATCTTCCTGGTGGATCGGGAGACCTTGCGCTTCATCGACGCGAACGAAACCGCCTGTCGCATGCTGGGCCATGCGCGCGAGGTCCTGCTCGCGATGACGCCGCTCGACATCAACGTCAACCTCACCCGGGCGCGCCTCGAGCGCGACCTGGACGAAGCGATCGCACTGGCGCCGGAAGCCGCGCCACCGGATTCGAGCCGCTATGCGCGGCGTGCAGACGGTTCCATCTTTCCCGTCGACGTGTTCCGCAGCGCACGCGTGGTCGATGGCCGGCCCATCGTCGTGGCCATCGTGCGCGATATCACGGAGCGCCGCCGGGCCGAGCAGGCGCTGCGACTGCGGACGCGTGCGGTGGAAGCAGCGGAGAACGGCATCGTGATCGTCAACGTGCGCCATCCGGAGCAGCCCATCGAGTACGTCAACCCGGCGTTCGAGCGCATCACCGGCTACTCCGCGAACGAGGTGCTCGGTCGCAACTGCCGCTTCCTGCACGGGAGCGATCGCGATCAGACCGATCTCGAGAACTTGCGTGCGGCGCTGCGCGCCGGTACCGAAGGTCACGCGTTGCTGCGCAACTATCGCAAGGACGGCCGCCTGTTCTGGAACCAGATGGCGATCTCGCCGGTGCGCGACGACAACGGCACCATCACGCACTACCTCGGCATCTCCACCGACGTCACCGAACTCACCGTCTACCGCAACGAACTGGAGCATCGGGCCTCGCACGATATCCTGACCGGGCTCGCGAATCGCAGCCTGCTCGACGATCGTCTGGCCATGGCGTTGGCGGCCGCGCAGCGGCATGACCGGTCCCTGGCGGTGGCATTCATCGATCTGGACCACTTCAAGGAAGTGAACGACACGCTGGGCCACGCCGCGGGTGATGAACTGCTGTTGGCGGTGGCGCGCCGGCTGCAGGCGTGCGTGCGTGACGGGGACACCGTAGCTCGACAAGGCGGGGATGAATTCATCCTGATCCTTACCGAACAGGCGTCCGAGGCGTCGGTCGCGCAGGTGCTGAAGCGCGTGCGCGAAGTGGTCGCGCGGCCCTACCTTCTGGCGGGGAAGGAGAGGACGATCTCCTGCAGCATCGGTGCGAGCATGTACCCTCGCGACGGCGCGGATGCGGGCGAACTGATCCGTCGTGCCGATCAGGCGATGTATCTGGCAAAGACTTCGGGACGCAACCAGTACCGGTTCTGGGAACACACCGACGTCACCGGAGCGCCGTCATGACCGCGATGACGGCCGGAGTCGATCGCGAGGCGTTCGCGAGCCGGCTGGTTGCGTGGCAGCGGTTGCATGGTCGGCACGATCTGCCGTGGCAAGGCACGAACGATCCTTACCGCCTATGGGTTTCGGAGATCATGCTCCAGCAGACCCAGGTGACGGCGGTCATTCCCTACTACGCGCGGTTCATGGCGCGTTTCCCCGATGTCCGTGCGCTCGCCGGTGCACATGAGGACGATGTGCTCGCCCACTGGAGCGGGCTGGGCTACTACGCGCGGGCGCGCAACCTCCATCGTGCCGCGCAAGTGGTGGTCGAGCAGCATGGCGGCGTGTTCCCCTCGACGGCGCAAGCACTGGCGGAATTGCCGGGTGTGGGCCGCTCGACCGCGGCTGCCATTGCCGCGTTCGCGTTCGGTGAACGCGCGGCGATCCTCGACGGCAATGTGAAACGCGTGCTTGCGCGCTGGCTGGGCGTGAGCGGCTGGCCCGGCGATGCGAAAGTGCAGGTGTCGCTGTGGGAGGCCGCAGAGCGACTGTTGCCCGATCGCGATATCGAAGCCTATACGCAAGGGCTGATGGACCTGGGCAGTCAGGTGTGCACGCGGACGCGTACGCGTTGCGATGTGTGTCCCGTGGCGTCCGATTGCGTTGCCCTGCGCGATGGCTTGACCGATCGCCTGCCGGCCGCACGGCCGGCGAAGGCGCTGCCGCAGCGGGAGACGGCATTGCTGGTACTGGCGCGCGCCGGTGAAGTGATGCTGGAGAAGCGGCCGCCGACGGGCATCTGGGGCGGGCTGTGGAGCTTCCCCGAACTCGCGGTGGACGAGGATCCGCAACACGTGAGCGTTCAGCGCTACGGAGCGGCGATAGCGCCGGTCGAAGTGCTGGAGCCGATCGAGCATGGGTTCACGCATTTCCGGCTGCGATTGCGGCCGTGGCTGGCACCGGTGACTGCGCTTACGCCTCAGGCGAATGCGCCAGGACGTCTATGGCTGCCGGTTGCCGAGGCGATCGGGGCGGCGGTGCCGGCGCCTATTCGGAAGTTGCTGCGGACATTGGACGGGAAGGCCTGAAGCTCATAACGCGGAGGAGGCGGGGGACGCGGAGGAAAACCTCAAGGGCGCGAACCCTTCGAGTACTTCGATCGTTTGCCGTTGATTTTCCTCCGCGTCCCCCGCGTCCTCCGCGTTGAGCGCTTCTGAAACCCCTATCCCCGCTTCAACAGATGCAGCACCCGATCCAACCGCGCAATCGCATCGTTCGCCACCAGCATCCGCTGCTTCTCGAACCGATCGATCGGCAGGATCTCCGCCAGCCGATAGCTCACCCAGGAAGCGTCGTCGTACCGGTGCGGCGGCGGGAAGTGTTCATCGCCGAACCGCTCCACCAATTGCCGCAGCACTTCGACGCATTGGCCATGTCGTTCGGCGACCGGGGCGCCCGGCTCCGGATCGAGGGTCGCCACTTCACCCACGATCAGACCGCTCGACGTCGTCTCGGTCGACAGGATGCGGAACCGTTCCGCACCCTGCGTCACGAGATGGAAGATGCCGAGCTGCGGCATGTCCCAGCGCTTGATGTGGGCGACGGTGCCCACCTCCGCCGGGATTGCGGGTGCTCCCACCTCCTGCCCATCGTTGATCAGGCACACGCCGAAATGGGTGCCGTCCCGCAGGCAGGCCTTCGTCATGTCGAGGTAGCGCTGTTCGAAGATCTTGAGCGGCAGCATGCCACCGGGGAACAGCACCGTGTTGAGCGGAAAGATCGGCAGCTCGATCTTGCGTTCGTTCGGCATACCTTCAGTCCGTTTCCGGCGGCGCGGTGCCCCAGCGCTGCAGGAGATCGTTGGGGACGCTCAACTGATCGAGGACTCGCGCCACCACGAAATCGACCAGTTCCGCGACCGACTGGGGGCGATGGTAGAAGCCGGGGTTTGCCGGCAGGATGATCGCGCCGGCGCGCTGCAGGCGCAGCATGTTCTCCAGATGGATCGCGGAGAGCGGCGTCTCCCGCGGGACCAGCACCAGCTTGCGCGACTCCTTCAACATGACGTCCGCGGCGCGTTCGATCAGCGTGTTCGCGAGTCCCGCGGCCACCGCGGCCAGCGTGCCCATGGAGCAGGGGCAGATGGCCATCGCATCGGCCGGATTCGATCCGGAGGCGATCGGTGCGAACCAGTCCTCGCGCCCGAACACTTCGAGCTGTCCGGCGCGTGCGCCGAAGAGCTTCGCGAAATGGCGCTGTGCTTCGCGCGGCTGGGTCGGCAGCTTGAGATCCAGTTCCTGCTTGGCGACGATCTGCGCCACCTGGGAGTAGAGCAGCCACACCCGGGCGCCGCTCGCGATCAGGCACTCGAGCAACCTTAGACCGTACGGCATGCCGGACGCACCGGTGAGCGCGAGGGCGATGGTGCGATCGGTCATTGCTTCGGCGGGGTTTCGGGCGAGGTCTCGGGTTTCGGGAGCATGGCGGCCGCTTCGCTTCGCAACTTGCCGAGCGTGGCTTCGAGCCGGTCCACTTCAGCCTTCAGTGCCTCCAGTTCCTTGCGCCGTGCCGCGAGCTGCGTTTCGTCCCGCGCGATATCGGCATCCCTTTGCCGCGCGGAATCCACCAGTACGCACATGACGGCCTGGAACCGGTCGCCCACCGTCTCGGGCACCACCGGTGTCGGTTCAGGTTCGGGCGCCGTGGACGCCTCGATCACCGCGCCTTCGTCGGCCAGCAGCTGCCACGAAAGAGCTCGCAGGGTGTGGTCGCGGCAGTGCATCCGTTCGCGGTACAGGGCGATCCTGGCCGTTCCCCCCTTCACGCGCACGGGCTTGGCGAACACCACCTTGCGCCAGTAGGTGACCTCGTCGCCGGCAATGGTCACCTTGCTGCGGTCATAGAAATGCTGATCGTTGCCGACCGACGGGACGCGCTGCCAGTCGGCGGCGCCTGCGGTCATGGATGCGGCGAGTGCGAAGGCCGCTCCGATGAAACGGAAACGGTGCAAAGGTGGAGTGATCCTTGCGCCAGCGGTGTTCACGATTCCGATCCGAGTTCGCGGTGCCGCTGCAGGACCCGATACTCGCTTGCGAACTCATGTGCGAGCGTATTCACGAGGTAGACCGACCGGTGCCGGCCACCGGTGCAGCCGATGCCGATCGTCACGTAGCTGCGGTTGTCCGCGGCGAAGGAAGGCAGCCAGCGCGCGAGGAAGCGCCGGATATCGCCCAGCATCTGGTGCACGCTGGGCTCGCCCTCGAGGAACTTGATCACGGGCGCGTCGCGTCCGGTGAGCGGCCGCAGTTTTTCGTCGTAGTGGGGATTGGGCAGGCAGCGCACGTCGAACACGAAATCGGCGTCGAGCGGAATGCCGTGTTTGAACCCGAAGGATTCGAACAGCACCGTCAGGCCGGCGGTCGCGCGGACGTCCACGAATTCCTTCACCCAGGCGCGCAGGGTGTTGGCCGACAGGTCGCTGGTGTCGATGCGATGCGCGATGGAGATGACCGGCGCCAGCAGCTCCCGTTCGCGCTCGATGGATTCGGTGAGCGTCCGGTTCTCGTCCGACAGCGGGTGGCGGCGACGCGTCTCCGAGAAGCGCTTGACCAGCGTTTCGGTCTTGGTGTCGAGGAACAGGATCTTGATGTCGAGATCGCGCCGGCGCAGCGCCTCGCGCACCTTCGGAATCTCGTCCAGTCCGTGGCCGCTGCGCACGTCCACGCTGATCGCGACCTGCTCCTTGCCCGCCTCGGCCAGATGGTCCACCAGCTCCACCAGCAGCTTTGCCGGCAGATTGTCGACCACGTAGTACCCGCTGTCCTCGAGCACGTTGAGCGCGATGCTCTTGCCGGAGCCGGAGAGACCGCTGATCAGGACGAGCTGCATCGTCAGTGTCGCCCGAAGCGTGCGCGGGAGATGTCCATCCGGTCTAGTTGCCCTCGTCGTCGCCGAGATGCTGTTCCTGGCGCTGGATGAATTCGCGTGTGCTGTCGATCCCGCGCAACTGCAGCACGTAGTTGCGCACGGCGGCTTCGACCAGGACCGCGAGGTTGCGACCCGCCGCTACCGGGAGCTGCACCTTGCGTATCGACACGCCCATGATCTCGTCGGAACCGGCATTGAGCGGCAGGCGTTCGAGCCCTGGGATGCTGCCACCCACCGGCCGCTCGAGCTGCACGATCAGCTTCAGATTCTTGCGCTGACGCACCGCGGTTTCGCCGAAGATGGTGCGGATGTTGAGCATGCCCAGGCCGCGCACCTCGAGGAAGTCTTTCAGCATCTCCGGGCAGCGCGCTTCGAGCGTCTGCGGCGCGATGTGGTAGAGCTCGGTGACGTCGTCGGCCACCAGGCCGCTGCCGCGTGTGATGAGCTCGAGCGCGAGCTCGCTCTTGCCCACACCGCTGTCGCCCACGATCAGCACGCCCATGCCGAGCACATCGAGCATCACCCCGTGGCGCGTGACGAACTCGGCGAGCACGCGGCCGAGGTAGGTACGCAGCACCCAGATGATCTGCAGACTCGGCAGCGGGCTCGACAGCATCGGCACGTTGAGCGCGCTCGACAGGCTCGCGAGCACTTCGGGTGCGTGTTCGCCGTCGGAGAGGATCAGACAGGCCATGCCGCTGGTGGCGAGATAGTCGAGCACCTGCCGGCGCGCCTTCTCGTCGAGGCTCTGGAAGTACTCCGCCTCGGTATGGCTGAAGATCTGCACCCAGTTCGGGTGGATGAAGTTGAGGTGCCCGGTCAGCCCCTTGCTCGAGCTGTTGATGCGCTTCGAGTCGAGATCGGGACAGGTGTCGCGGTCACCCTGCAGCCAGGCGAGCTTCAGCTCGGCGCGATTGTCCTCAAACAGCTGCGCGATGCTGACCTGGGGCATGGGGTTGCCAGGCGGTGATGATGCGCTGAAGGGCCGCGGCGTCGAGCGGCTCGACGAGGCTGCGGCGCATCTCGCGGTCGCTGAACATCTCCGCGAGTTCGGACAGGATCTGCAGGTGCATGTCCGTGGCCTTCTCGGGCACCAGCAGGATGAAGATCAGGTTGACCGGATTGCCGTCCGGTGCCTCGAACGGGATCGGCTGCCGGGTGCGGACGAATGCGGCGGCGGCTTCCTTCAGACCCTTCACCCGGCCGTGCGGTACGGCCACCCCATGACCGAGACCGGTGGAGCCGAGGCGTTCGCGCGCGAACAGGCTGTCGTAGACCTGCCCGCGCGACAGGCCGAGCGTGTTTTCGTAGAGCTGGCCGGCGTGTTCGAAGACGCGCTTCTTGCTGGAGACGTCCAGATCGGCCAGTACGCGGGTGACGGGCAGCAGCGGCGTGATCAGGCTCATGGCGGAAAAGTTTTTACGCGTCCGACTCCGGAGCGGCGCGGTGAATTCGTTCAGATCGACTTGCGCAGGTTGACCGGCAGGATCTGCAGGGACTCGCGATACTTCGCGATGGTACGGCGCGCCACCACGATGCCCTGCTTGCCGAGGATCTCGGAGATCTGGCTGTCGGAGAGGGGGCGCTTGGTGTCTTCCTCGCCCACGAGCTGCTTGATCAGCGCGCGGATCGCGGTGGCGGAACACGCGCCACCGGTCTCGGTGGTCACGTGACTGCCGAAGAAGTACTTGAGCTCGAAGATGCCGCGCGGCGTGAACATGAACTTCTGCGTGGTCACGCGCGAGACCGTGGATTCGTGCAGGCCGAGGATCTCGGCGATCTCGCGCAGCACCAGCGGGCGCATCGCGACCTCGCCGTGCTCGAAGAAATGCCGCTGGCGGTCGACGATGCACTGCGAGACGCGCAGGATGGTGTCGAACCGCTGCTGCACGTTCTTGATGAGCCACTTCGCTTCCTGCAGCTGGCCGGCCAGCTGCTGGTGGCTCGCGTCGCGGTTGCGCGAAAGGATGTCCGCGTACATGCGGTTGATGCGCAACTTGGGCATCGCGTCCGGGTTGAGCGACGCGACCCACATGCCCTTCACCTTCTTCACGATCACGTCGGAAACGACGTACCGCGGTTCCTCGGTGGAGAAACGTGCGCCCGGCCGCGGATTCAGACCGGTGATCAGCTTCTGCACCTCGCGCAACGCGTTGTCGTCGCACTTCAGTGCCTTCTTGAGTTTGGCGTAGTCGCGCCCGGCGAGCGCATCCAGCTGCTGGCGTACGACGTTCAGCGCCTCGGTACGCCAGGCTGTGTCGGCCGGCATCGCTTCGAGCTGCAACGCGAGACACTCGCCCAGATTGCGCGCGGCGACGCCGGGCGGGTCCAGGTTCTGGACGTGGCGCAGGGCGATCTGGAGATCTTCCTCGTCGGCCTCGATCTCGGGCGGCAGAATCTCCGCCAGTTCTGCGAGGTCCTGCTTCATGTAGCCGTCGTCGTCCAGCGAGTCGATGATGATTGCCGCCATCTGCTTGTCGCGATGGGGCATGTTCATCAGGTTCACCTGCCACAGCAGGTGCTCGCGGAGGCTCGGGGTACCGGCCGGCATCTGCGGATAGTCGGATTCTTCGCCCTCAGGGCTGCCGCTGTTGCCGTAGCTGCCTTCGTCCAGCCAATCGGCGTCGTCCATGGACTCCCGCTCGGTCGACTCGGCCGCCTCGGGCGCTTCACTAACCTCGTCGGCATCGTCGCCTGCGGCATCGGTCGAGGAGCTGGTGGAGATCTCGGACGGGATGTCGCTCGGCATCTCCACGGGGAGATCCGGCGGCGGCTCGGGGGCGGCTTCCGCGGTCGGGGTGGGCGGCGCGCCTTCCTCGCCTTCTTCCTCCTCGCGCTCGAGGAGCGGGTTTTCCTGCAGGAACCGCTCGAGCTCCTGATTGAGTTCCAGGGTCGAGAGCTGCAGCAATCGGATCGATTGCTGCAGCTGCGGAGTCAGCGTGAGGTGCTGAGAAAGCTTGAGCTGCAGGGAGTGCTTCATGGCAACCGCGGCTTATGACCAGCAGGGACTGGGGGGGCTCATCCCTCGCCGGGCCGCCCCAAGAGGGCTGGCCCCTTGGGGGGGAAGGCCGCAAGGCCTATCGGGGGGGTAGTCACCCTAAGCCTTAGAGCCTGAAGTGTTCGCCGAGATAGACCTTACGCACGGCCTCATTATAGACGATCTCCTCGGGGTGACCGCAAGCAAGTACCGAGCCGTCGTTAATTATGTAAGCGCGGTCGCAGATCCCGAGGGTCTCCCGAACGTTGTGGTCGGTGATGAGGACGCCGATGCCGCGCTCCTTGAGGAAGCGGATGATCCGCTGGATCTCGATCACGGCGATCGGATCGACCCCGGCGAAGGGCTCATCCAGCAGGATGAAACGGGGTTCCCCGGCCAGCGCCCGCGCGATCTCGACCCGGCGCCGTTCGCCGCCCGAGAGGCTGATCGCCGGGCTGTTCTTCAGGTGGACCACATGGAGTTCGTGCAGCAGGGCATCGAGCTTCTCGGCGATCTCGGCTTCCTTGAGGTCGCGCAGTTCGAGGACCGCCCGGACGTTCTCCGCCACGGTCAGCTTGCGGAAGATGGACGGTTCCTGCGGCAGATAGGAAAGTCCGAGCCGTGCCCGCTTGTGCATGGGCATGCGGGAGACGTCCTGCTGGTCGAGGACGATCTGCCCGCTGTCCAGAGGCACCAAACCCACGATCATATAGAAGCAAGTGGTCTTGCCGGCGCCGTTGGGACCCAGCAATCCCACGACTTCTCCGCTTTTCACGTCCAAAGAGACGTCTTTCACCACCGTTCGCGCCTTGTAGCGCTTCTTGAGCGAGGTCGCGCGGAGCTCGTTCAACTCGGCGGCGGTGCTCACGGGCGGGATTTCGGTTGCGGGCGCGTTCACGGCTTCGGAGGTTTGTTCAGGTCCGGCGCCGACTTGAGCTGCGTGCCGCTGCTTGCGGCCTCGGGGGTCCCGGGCGCAGGAGGTGCTTTAGGTTTCGGCTGGATCACCGCGCGAACCCGGGCGTTGGGATCAGTGGGGTCAACCTTGCCCCGGCCCAGCACCTGGAAGAACTCGGTCTTGGCGTTGTAGGAGATGTAGTCGCCCTGAACTTCGTCGGTGCCCTTGGTGAGCTTGGCGGCGGCGAACATCTGCAGCAGATCCTTGCGGCCGTCGTACTCCAGCCGGTCGGCGTAGCCGTCGATGTACTCGTCGTAACCCTCGCGCTTTTGCCGGAACGTGGCCGGCTTGCCGTAGGCGATGCCGTAGCTGAACCCCTCGCCGTCCTGCCGGACGATCACCCGATCGCCGCGCAGCTGCAGGGTCCCCTGAGTGACGACCACGTTGCCCTCGAAGACCGATTCCTTCTTGGCGTCGTCCACCAGCATGCGGTCGGCCTCGACATTGACGGGCTTCTCGCGGTCGGTCTTGTCGGCCAGCACCGTTCCGCAACCGAGCGCGGCGGTCAGAGCCAGACTAGCGGCCGAGATGCGGGATACCGACCGGCGAAGCATAGGTCACCTTCACGTTGGAGCGGAGCTTGAGGATGCGCGCCCGGTTGTCGAATTCGAGTCCCACTGCGTCGACCTGCGAAGCCCCCGTCGTCATCTTGACGGGCTTGTCGGTCTGCGCGAGGTCGAGATCCGGGATGATATGCAGAAACTCCGTGTCGAGCCGCATCTCGTTCTGATCGTCGTACGGCTCACGGATGATTCGGACATCGCCGATGAAGTAGACGTTCTCGCCGTTGCGCGATACCAGGGCCCGGTTCGCGGTCACCCGCACGGGAGCCGTTTCGTAGTCGTAGTGGATGAAACGCGGCGTCTCGACGTGGGTGCTGTTGTCGTCCGGGTAGTGGGTCATCTTGGTGCCCTGCACCGAGTGCCGCTGCGACCCGTCCGGATTCATGCGCGTCGCGGAGAAGTTGTCGATGATGAAGTCCGGGTCGTGCCGGGTGCTGCCGTCGCGCACCGGCGGCGGCGGCTGGACCCGCTGGTCGATCCATACCGTGAGCGCCGCGAGCAGGGCCAGGAACACCACCGGGTACCACCGGACGAAGCGGCCGCTCATGCGAGATATTTTTCCATGCGGGCATCGAGTGTGCCTTGGGCGCGCATGATGAACTCGCAGGCTTCGCGCACGGCGCCGCGGCCGCCACCGGCCCGGGTGATGTAGTGCGCATGCCGCCGCACCAGTTCGTGCCCTTCGGGTACGGTGACTGCCAGCCCGCATCGGCGCAGCACCGGCAGATCCACCACGTCGTCGCCCATGTAGGCGGACTCGGCCGGTTCGAGCCCCAGATCCGCCAGCATCGCGGCGAAGCACTCGAGCTTGTCCTCGACGCCTTGTCGGACCAGCGTGATGCCGAGATTGGCGGCGCGGTGCTCGACGCAGCGCGAGGTGCGGCCCGTCAGGATCGCGAGCATGACGCCGCTCGCGGCGAGCATCTTGAGACCGTGGCCATCGAGTGAATTGAAGCCCTTCAGTTCGCGACCGTCGTCGTCCAGGTACAGCGTACCGTCGGTCATCACGCCGTCCACGTCGAACACGGCGATGCGGACGCGCCGCGCTTTGTCTTCGAGATTCTGTTCCACCACTAGATCACGCCTGCCTGTAGGACGTCATGCATGTTGAAGGCGCCCACAAGTACGCCCGCGTCGTCCACCACCAGCAGGCCGTTGATGCGGGTGCGCTCCATCTCTTCCACCGCCTCCACTGCCAGGCGGTCGGGGCCGATCACCCGCGGGTTGCGCGTCATCACGTCCACCGCGCGCGCGTGGCGCAGGTCCATGCCGCGACCGAGCGCGCGGCGCAGGTCGCCATCGGTGATCAGGCCGGCGACGCGCCCGCTCGAGTCGAGCACTGCCGTCATGCCGAGCCCCTTGCCCGAGATCACCAGCAGTGCATCGGCGAGCGAGATGGAGTCGGGCACCGCGGGCACGTCTTCGCCGGTGCGCATGATGTCGCGCACGTGCGTGAGCAGCTTGCGCCCAAGGCTGCCGCCCGGATGGGACCGGGCAAAATCTTCCGAACTGAAGCCGCGCGCCTCGAGTGCGGCGACGGCCAGCGCATCGCCGAGAGCGAGTGCCGCCGTCGTGCTTGCGGTGGGGGCGAGGCCGAGGGGACAGGCTTCCTCCGCGACCGCGGCGTCGAGATGCACGTCAGCTTCCTTCGCGAGCGTCGATGCCGGATTGCCGGTGATCGCGATCAGCTTGGCACCCCGGCGCTTCGCGAGCGGCACGATGGTCACCAGTTCGGCGCTCTCGCCCGAGTTCGACAGCGCGATCATCACGTCCTCGGCGGTGATCATGCCGAGATCGCCGTGGCTCGCTTCCGCGGGGTGCACGAAGAATGCCGGCGTGCCGGTGCTCGCGAGCGTCGCGGCGATCTTGTGCGCGACATGGCCCGACTTGCCGATGCCGCTCACTACGACGCGGCCGCGGCACGCGAGCAGGATCGCGAGCGCATCGGCGAAACTGCCGTCGAGGCGCCCCGCGAGCGCTGCCACCGCGCGCGATTCGATGTCGAGCACACGCTTGCCGAGCGCGATGACCTGATCGACGGTGAGTTGTCCGAGGGACGCGTGCATGGCCGCGGAGTATACGCCAGCACCCTCTGCAAAGAGCGCCGGAAAAGCCGTGTGCTAGCCTACGGCAAGACCGTCGTGAGCGTGTCCGCGCGCATGACGTTCGCGCGCCGCGGGCCGGTCGCGTTGTCCGGTGCGGCTCCGATGCCCCGGCGGCCGATGCCGGGCGCTGCCGCCGGTTCGCGCGGTACTCCGCATGCACGATACCCTCCAGCTCACTCTCATTCTGCTCGCGGCCGCCGTCCTGGTGGTCGTGGTGTGCCGCCAGCTCAAGCTGCCGCCGCTGCTGGGCTACCTGATGGTGGGGATCGCCATCGGTCCGCACGCACTGGGTTGGCTGGCGGACGACGAGGGCACTCGCCACCTGGCCGAGTTCGGCGTGGTGTTCCTGATGTTCTCCATCGGGCTCGAGTTCAGCCTCGCGAAGCTCGCCACCATGCGCAGCCTGGTGTTCGGGCTGGGAGCGGCCCAGGTGGCGGTGACGCTGCTGGTGGTGTTGGGTTGCGCTCTCCTGGCAGGTCTCGACTGGAAGAGCGGCTTTGCGCTGGGCGGTGCGCTCGCGATGTCGTCCACCGCGATCCTCGGCAAGCTGCTGGCGGAAAAGCTGGAACTCAATGCGCCGCATGGCCGCCAGATCATGGGCGTGCTGCTGTTCCAGGACCTCGCGGTGGTGCCGCTGTTGATCGTGCTGCCCACGCTGGTCGCGCCCGGCGCCGAGATGGCGGCTGCGATCGGGCTGGCGGTGGCGAAGGCCGGCGTGGTGCTGATCCTGCTGCTCGGCATCGGCCAGCGCCTGATGCGGCCGTGGTTCCATCTGGTCGCATCGCGCAAGTCCTCCGAGCTGTTCGTGCTGAACGTGCTGCTCATCACGCTGCTGCTGGCGTGGCTCACCGAGATGGCCGGACTGTCGCTCGCCCTCGGCGCGTTCATCGCCGGGATGCTCATCTCGGAGACCGAGTACCGCCTCCAGGTGGAGGAGGACATCAAGCCGTTCCGCGACGTGCTGCTCGGCCTGTTCTTCGTGACGGTCGGCATGCTGCTCGACGTGCACGTGGTGCTGGAAAGCGCGCCCGTGGTGGTCGGGCTCCTGGTCGGCATCCTCGCCGGCAAGGCGGCGCTGGTGCTGCTGATCGCGCGGCTGATGCGCATCGATACCGCCACGGCCCTGCGCACCGGTCTCGCGCTCGCCGGGGCCGGCGAGTTCGGCTTCGTGCTGTTGTCGCGTGCCGGGGTTCTCGGCGTGCTGGCGCCCGAGACGATGCAACCCGTGCTCGCCGCAATGCTGCTGTCGATGATCGCCTCGCCCTTCATCGTCGAGGAGAGCGAACACATGGTGCGGCGCTGGATCGGTTCGGCCTGGATGCAGCAGGCCATGGCGCTGCACAACATCGCGGTCCAATCCATGGGTGCGACCGAGCACGTGATCGTCTGCGGCTACGGCCGCAGCGGCCAGAACCTCGCGCGGCTGTTCGAACAGGAGGGTGTGCGCTTCATCGCGCTCGATCTGGATCCGCAGCGCATCCGCGAGGCGGCCATCGCGGGCGAATCCGTGGTGTTCGGCGATGCCGCGCGGCGCGACGTGCTCGTGGCCGCGGGGTTGATGCGGGCTGCCGCGGTCGTGGTGTCCTACGAGGACACGAACTCGGCGCTGCGCATCATCGCCGTCGTGCACGAAGCCCGTCCCGGGCTGCCCGTGATCGTGCGCACGCGGGACGACAGCGACATCGATCGCCTGAAGGACGCCGGGGCCGCGGAGGTGGTGGCCGAGATCATGGAAGGTAGCCTGATGCTCGGATCGCACACGTTGATCCTGCTCGGCGTGCCGTTCGACCGGGTGCTGAAGCGCATTCGCCAGACCCGCGAACAGCGCTACAGCGTCTTTCGCGGGTTCTTCCGCGGTGTGACCGACGAGGGCGAACAAGACGACGAGCCGTTGCGGCTGCACTCGGTGCTGTTGCCGGCGGGCGCGCGCGCGATCGGTCGCAGTCTCGCGCAGCTGGAGCTGCCGGCGGATCGCGTCGAGATCACGGCGATCCGTCGCCGCAACATCCGCAGCCTGGCGCCCACCGGCGATACGGTGCTGGTGGAGGGCGACGTCGTGGTGCTGCGCGGCCGCGATTCGGATCTCGCGCTGGCCGAAATGCGGTTGCTGCAGGGATGACCGGCGTGGGCGCGGGCTACTGCAGCAGCCAGGTGGCGCCGCAGTTGGTTTCGGCAATGCCGTCGATGCGCCAGGCACCGAGTTCGGGGGCGGCGGTGCGGACGCATTGCGCTTCGACCGGCGGCATGCCGGTTGTGTCGACCGACGAGTAGCGCAGCGCGCCGTCGATCGCCGTGCCGTCGTCGATCTTCCGGTCCACCTCGGCCAGGACGCTGGCAGGAACCAGGTTACCCGTGTTCAGGTTGTTCCTGATGGACGCGAAGCCCGCATATTGCTGGCCGGCCACGATGCGCGGATAAGCGCCGAAGGCCGTCTTCGGTGCTGACGTAGCGGTTTCCGCACCGGCGGAATAGCGATACCGGCCGCTGATGAAGCCAGCTCCGGACAGGTGCTCCCATGCGGCAATGTGCTCGTCGATGCCGCCGCCCGAGGCGATCGGCTCGATCCGCCCGTTACCGTTGCCGTTGACGCTGGTATTCGGGATGTCGACGGTGGCGCGCAGGTAGTCCCCGGGAAAGCCATGGTAGCGGTCGACGAAGCCGAAATAGGCACCCTTCAGGCTATCCATCTCGGTGATGAGCGTGCGAGCACGCGCCGACCCGAGCAGTTGGCCCCCCACCATGATGCCGGCGAGAAGCAGCCCGATGATCACGAGCACGATGGCGGTCTCGACCAGCGTGAAGCCGGACAGCTTGTTGTGGCGATGCATCCCGGTATCCCCGGTGTTGGTTGCGGGCGGTCTCGGCGGTGCTAGGACGCACCAAATATGCCAAAACCGGGAGATTTTGGACCATTTTCCCTCGGGCCGCCAGTTCCGGAGTCACGACAAGCACTTGGCTGCAAAGACGCGATTCAGTGGTCTTGCAGTTCATGGACTTAACCGCAAGGCGGCGTCACGCAACCCGACAAAAGCTGTCAAATTGGAAGAATTCATGCGCCTGACTGTCAATTGGACGAGCGGTACTACATCAGCGAAGCAGCTCCGCAGTTCACAGGCGGTGAACTTGTGGCGACCCGCCAGTTGCCGACCGCGTCGGTGCATCCGTTGGCCGAAGGTGGTCCGATGGGGGCGGCGCCCCAATAGGCGTGGGTCGAGAACTGAAAAGTCCCGCGCAGCGCGTTACCGTCATCGATCTTGCGATCCATCTCGGCCAGGAATTGAACGGGAACCTGGTTGCCTGTTTTGATCAGATGACGCTGCGGGGGTGGCGGCGCCGTGGGATCACCGTAGTCGGAATCGAACGCCAGCCCGACGTATCCCCCAAAGGCGTTCTTGGGCACTCCGGCCTGCTGGTTGGTGGGTAGGTACGAATAGGATCCGGGAAGAAAGCCGGATTTCGTCAAGTGATCCCAGACCAGCAAGTCTTCTTCCGCCACACCCGTCGGCCCGGTCGCCGTACCGCTGAGGTCGATGCGTCCGCTGCCGTCGCCGTGATAGGTGACCTCGGGAATGGCGGCGGGAGCATCCCTGTAGTCGCCGGGGAGAGCACGGAAGCGATCCTGAAAACCCAGGAAAGCGACCTTTATCTGTTCTGTCTGCGAGAGCATCGCCTTCGTGCGCGCTCCGAAGATCAACTCCTGGCCTTTGAGGACGACGACCCCGGTGAGAGCGAGCATGAACATCATCAAAGAGATATCGACGAGTGAGATACCGTCCTGCGACCCCCGACGGTCCGACGTTGGGACGTTCGGATCGTCGGACTTCATTCTTTCGCTTCGATCGGCATGGCGCTACAACAGACTCGCGGCACCGCAGTTCATGGATAGCGTCGTGGCGGTCGTATCCCACCGGCCGGCGGCATCCACGCAGGCTCCAGGCGCACCGGGTGGCAGCGGAGCCACGCTGCCCCGGGCATGCGTGGAGAATCGCAAGGCCCCCGCGAGGGCGGTGCCATCATCGATCTTGTGATCCATCTGGGCCAACAGATCCACGGGAATTTGATTCCCTGTCTTCAACGTATGTCTCATAGGCGCCGTGGGCGCTGCCGAGCCGTAGGTGGCGTCGAACGCGAAATCGATGTATCCGCCGAAACGATTGCGCGGGACGGCCGAGACGCTTGGGAGCAGATCGAACGTATACGTGCCTAGGATGAACCCGGTCTTGGACAGGTGGTCCCAGACCAGGACGTCCTCTTCGGAAACGCCGGTGCTTCCCAGTGCGACGGCGCTACTTTCCACGCGGCCATTGCCGTTGCCGGCATACTGCACTCGTTCGATGTTGGCGATGGCATCGGCATAGTCTCCCGGCAATCCACGGAAACGGTCCTGAAACCCGAGGACGGCGGACTGCAGTTGGTCGTGCTCCGCAATGATCTGGCGCACCTGGCTGTTCGTGACCAGGTTCTGACCCAGCACGGCACATGCGAGCAGCAGTCCGATCACGATCAGAACGAGGGCCAACTCGATGATCGTCGCCCCGTTCTCCCGGTGCCTGTGCATGGTTAGGCGCCCAGAACGAAACAGCCCCGTGAAACGGGGCTGCGAACTACCGGTACCAGTTGCAAGGTGGTCACGGAGAAAAGGCGTGCTCGAAAACGCGGGTTTCGATTGCTCGCGCAACGGAACGCTACATCAGGCTGGAACCACCGCAGTTGATGGCGGTTTGGCCCACGAGGTTCCAGGCGCCGGCCGTGGACATGCAGTTGGGAGCGGCGCCAGGGGCGGTGGGCGCGGTGCCGGTGGGCGTGG
>Ga0164290_1001918_pt1 | contig 20521 bp, 18 predicted proteins | sample Micstemetagenome_FD_108782 | JGI IMG/M metagenome (GOLD analysis project Ga0164290, IMG submission 108782) | Contaminated culture microbial community from soil near Moab, Utah, USA - Microcoleus steenstrupii SON62 (Illumina Assembly) | ecosystem: Environmental > Terrestrial > Soil > Soil crust... | reverse complement strand
CAACGTCCTGCCCTTCATCGCCCGCGCCATGGTCGTGGCCCTGCGCGACCAGCCGACCATCAACTCGCACTACGACGACGAGGCCGGCGTCCTGACCACCCACGCCGCCGTCCACATCGGCATCGCCGCCCAAACCCCCAACGGCCTGATGGTGCCGGTGGTCCGCCACGCCGAATCCCTCGACCCCTGGGCCACGGCGCTGGAGATCGCCCGCGTCTCGGGCGCGGCCAAGGACGGCTCGGCCAAACGCGACGAGCTGACCGGCTCAACCATCACCATCACCTCGCTGGGGACCCTGGGCGGGGTCATCCACACCCCGATCATCAACCACCCCGAGGTCGCCATCGTCGGCCCCAACAAGATCGCCGAACGTGTGGTGGTCAAGGACGGCCAGATGGTCGTCCGCAAGATGATGAACCTGTCCTCCAGCTTCGATCACCGCATCGTCGACGGCCATGACGCGGCGGTCTTCGTGCAGCGCATCAAGGGCCTGCTGGAGCATCCCGCGACCCTCTGGATGAACTGAGAACCATGGCGGAAACCATCAAAACCAAGGTCCTGATCATCGGCGCCGGCACCGGCGGCTATGTCGCCGGCATCCGCTGCGGCCAGCTGGGGCTCGACACCGTGCTGGTCGACGGCGGCGACGGTCTCGGCGGCACCTGCCTCAACGTCGGCTGCATCCCGTCCAAGGCCATCATCCACGCCGCCTCGAAATTCGAGACGGTGTCGAAAGCCGCCGCCGGCGGCACGCTCGGCATCACCGCCTCCAAACCCGCCATCGACCTGGCCCAGACCACGGCCTGGAAGGACGGCATCGTCCGCAAGCTGAACGCCGGCGTCGCGAGCCTGCTGAAGAAGGCGAAGGTCAGGGTCGTCAACGGCTGGGCCGAGTTCTCGGACGCGAAGACCTGCACGGTGAAGACCGCCGACGGCGACATCGTCATCAGCGCCGAACACGTCATCCTCGCCACCGGCTCCGAGCCGGTCGAACTGCCCTTCCTGCCCTTCGGCGGCGACGTCATCTCCTCGACCGAGGCCCTGTCTCTGGACAAGGTGCCGAACAAGCTGGTCGTCGTCGGCGGCGGCTATATCGGGCTGGAGCTCGGCATCGCCTTCCGCAAGCTGGGGGCCGAGGTCGCGATCGTCGAAATGGCCGACCGCCTGCTGCCGCTCTACGACAAGGCCCTGACCGATCCGGTCGCCAAATGGCTGGAAAAGCACGGCGTCGAACTGCACCTCGGCGCGAAGGCGGGCTCGTTCGAAAAGGGCCAGCTGAACATCACCACGAAGGACGGCGCCGCCATACAGCTGAAGGCCGACAAGGTCCTCGTCACCGTCGGCCGCCGCCCGCGGACGAAGGGCTGGGGCCTCGAGAACATGGGCGTGGCCATGGCCGGTCCGTTCGTGAAGATCGACGACCGCTGCGCCACCAGCATGAAGAACGTCTGGGCCGTCGGCGACCTGACCGGCGAACCCATGCTGGCCCACAAGGGCTCGGCCCAGGGCGAGGTGGTCGCCGAGATCATCGCGGGTCACGACCGCCGCTTCGATCCTGTCACCATCGCCGCCGTCTGTTTCACCGAGCCGGAGATCGTCTCGGCCGGCCTTACGCCCCTGGATGTCGAGGGCCGTGACGACGTGATCACCGCCGTCTTCCCGCTCGCCGCCATCGGTCGCGCCCTCGCCATCGAGGCGGGCGAGGACGGCGGCTTCGTCCGGGTGCTGGCGTCGAAATCCGACCACCGCCTGCTCGGCGTTCAGGCCGTCGGCCAGCACGTCGCCGAAATGTCCAACAGCTTCGCCCAGATGCTGGAGATGGGGGCGGTGCTGGAAGACGTCGCGGGCGTCATCCACGTTCACCCGACGCTGGGCGAGGCCTTCCACGAGGCGTCCCTGCGCGCGCTGGGCCACGCGATCCACATCTAAGGGCGCTGACGTTCGCGACGCGGTCGCTGCGCGGGCGCTCTGCTTTTTGCTTTCGTCATCCTCCGGCAAGGCGCTTCAGCGCCGCGACCGGGGGACCCAGTAGCGCGCGCGAGCGCGAACCTGTCGCGGGCGCGTTGCCGGACGTAGCCTGCCTGAAAAGTTCGCCTGCGGCGCCGCTGGGTCCCCCGGTCTCGCTGCGCTCGCCGGAGGATGACGAAGGCGGGGAGGTTCCCCGTCGCCGAACCGTCATCGAACGGCAGCGTCGCCCGTCACAAACCTCTGGTCTAAGACCCCACCTTGGCCTTTGTCCGGAGACTGACGATGACGACCCGCGCCCTCCTCGCCGCCGCTTCCGCTGTCGCCCTGCTGGCCCTCGGGGCCTGCGGCGACGACCAGTCGGCCGGGAACCAAACCGCCCGGGCGGGCATCTGGGCCGCCGGCTCCTCGACCGTCTTCCCCTTCGCCAACCGCGTGGCCGAGAACTTCCAGCGCACCTCCGGCGCCGCCTCGCCGCGCGTCGAATCGCTGGGCACCGGCGGCGGCATCCAGGCCTTCTGCCGGGGCGTCGGCCCCAATACCCCGGACATCGCCAACGCCTCGCGCCGGATGAAGGCCTCGGAGTTCGAGATGTGCCGCGCCAACGGCGTCACTGACATCGTCGAGATCAAGATCGGCTATGACGGCCTGGTCATCGCCACGGCCCGCAGTGCGCCGGATTACGGCTTCGAGGGCGACGATCTGTATCTGGCCCTGGCCAAACAGGTTCCGGGGCCGAACGGGACCTTCATCGCCAATCCGAACACGACCTGGAGCCAGGTGAACCCGGGCCTGCCGGCGACCCGCATCCAGGTCTATGGCCCGCCGCCCACCTCGGGCACGCGCGATTCCTGGCTCGAACTGGCCATGGCCCCTTCGGCGGAAAGCCTGCCCGCGCTGGCGGCCCTGGCCGAGAGCGACGAGGACCGGTTCGAGACCCTGGCCCACACCCTGCGCGAGGACGGCGCCTGGGTGGATTCCGGCGAAAACGACAACGCCATCGTCCAGACCCTGACCCGCACCCCCGGCTCGACCGGCGTCTTCGGCTACTCCTTCCTCGAGCAGAACAGCGACACGGTGAAGGCCCACAGCGTCAACGGCGTCATGCCCACGCTGGAGACCATCGCCTCGGGCCAGTATCCGATCTCCCGCTCGATGTTCATCTACGTCAAGAAGCAGCACGTCGGGGTGACGCCGGGTCTGGAGCAGTTCGTGATGGAGTTCATGTCCGAGGCCGCGGCCGGCCGCGGCGGCTATCTGCAGGACCGCGGCCTCGTGCCGCTGCCGGCCGCCGACCTCGCCGCCCAGCAGGCCGTCGCGCGCGCCATGACAGCGATGACGGCGCCGACGGAGTAGGTAACAGGGCTTAGGAATTAGGGCTTGGGAATCAGGCTCTGAGCCCCATCAGGGCCCTAGCCCTAGCCCTAAGCCTAAGCCCCAAGCTCCAAAGCTCCAAAGCTCCAAAGCTCCAAGCCCTAAGCCGCCGTCTTGCGCCTCAATCTGGCGATCCGCCGCAGCCGGCGCCAGAAACGGCCGCGTTCCGGCTCGGGGTACGGCTGCAGGTTCTGCACGAACTCCTCGGCCGAGGCGCGCCAGCTGAATTTCTCGGCATAGGCGCGCACCGCGGCCCGGTCGCATTTCAGCGCTTCCAGGCAGGCGGTCCGCAGGTCGTCGTTGATGGCGCCCGCGTTGGAGCCGGGGATGATGTCGATCGGCCCGTGCGCCGGATAGGCCGCGACCGGTGTGCCCGTGGCCATGGCCTCCAGGATCACCAGGCCGAAGGTGTCGGTCCAGCTGGGGAAGACGAAGACATCCGCGTCGCGGAAACACCGCGCCAGCTCCTCGCCGAAGCGGGCGCCCAGGAATTTGGCCTCGGGATATTTTACTTCCAGCTCGGCGCGGGCGGGGCCGTCGCCGACCACGATCTTCGTGCCCGGAAGGTCGGTCTCGAGGAAGGCCTCGATGTTCTTCTCGACCGCCACCCGTCCGACATTGAGGAAGAACGGGCGCGGCCAGTCCTTGCCGCCAAGCTCGTCATAGATGCGCGGCAGGTCGGGGTTGAACTGTTCGGTGTCCACGCCCCGCGACCATGGCGAGACGTTGCGGAAGCCGCGCTCCAGCAGCTCGTCGCGAAGCGTCGGCGTGGCCACCATCAGCCGTCCCGACGGCTTGTGGAACCACTTCATATAGGCGTAGCCGACCTGCACCGGGACCGGGAAGCGCGCCGAGATATATTCCGGGAATTTGGTATGATAGCTGGTCGTGAACGGCAGTTTCCATTCGACGCAGATGCGCCGCGTGGCGATGCCGATCGGCCCTTCGGTGGCGATATGGACCGCTTCCGGCTCGATGGCCCGCAGCCGCTCGCGGATCTCTTCCTCGGCGCCGAGCGCCAGGCGGATTTCCGGATAGGTCGGGGCGGGGATGGTCTTGAACTGGCTCGGCTCGATGACCTCGACCTCATGGCCCATGGCGCGGCATTCCGCGATGGTCCGGGTCAGGGTGCGGACGACGCCGTTGACCTGGGGCTCCCAGGCGTCAGTGGCCAGAACGATGCGCATGTGGGCCGGATGGCTCCGCCGTTGATCGGGGACACGGTCTAGCGGTTTGCGATGACCTTGGCGAGACGCCGCAACCCTCTCCCGTTCCGCCGCGGAACCGTCTAAGACGCGCGCCATGAACGCACACGTCTCCCCGCCCGTCGCCCTGTCCCAGGATTGGGATGCACTGGACCAGGGCAAGTTCGCGGATGAGACCGCTACGGTGCGGGGCCTGCTGGCGCGCATGCCGCTGGAACAGGCCGAACGCGCCGCCGTGCTGGCCAGCGCCGTCGGCCTGGTCGAACACGCCCGGGCCAGCGTCAAGAAGCAGGGCGTGGTCGAGAGCTTCCTGCAGGAATTCTCCCTCGGCACCCGCGAGGGTCTGGCCCTCATGTGCCTCGCCGAGGCCCTGCTGCGCACGCCGGACGAGGACACCCGCGACCGCCTGATCGCCGAAAAGATCGGCTCGGCCGACTGGTCCTCCCACCTCGGCCAGTCCGACAGCCTGTTCGTCAACGCCTCGACCTGGGGGCTGATGCTGACCGGCAAGCTGGTCGACGTCGACGAGGAGGCGAAGACCGACCTGCCTGGCTTCCTCAAGCGGATCGTCGGCCGTGTGGGCGAGCCGGTGATCCGCGAGGCCGTGGCCGCCGCCGTGCGCATCATGGGCGAACAGTTCGTGGTCGGCCGCACCATCCAGAATGCGCTGAAGCGGGCTGACCGCGAGGGCTGGCTGTGCAGCTTCGACATGCTGGGCGAGGGCGCCCGCACCGCCCATGACGCCGAGCGCTACGAGAAGATCTACGCCGACGCCATCGAGGCCGTCGGCAAGACCGCGAAAGGGCAGGGCCCCGAGGCCGGCCACGGCGTCTCGGTCAAGCTTTCCGCCCTGTCGCCCCGCTACGAGGCGACGCACGAGGCCCGCGTCTGGGACGAGCTCTATCCCCGCGTCCTTCGCCTCGCCCGGATCGCGGCGAGGCACGACATCAACTTCACCATGGACGCGGAAGAGGCCGACCGCCTCGCCCTGTCGCTGAAGCTGCTGGACCGGCTGGCGCGCGAGCCGGACCTGGGCGGCTGGACCGGCCTCGGCCTCGCCGTTCAGGCCTATCAGAAGCGCTGCCCCGAGGTGATCCGCCGCGTCGCCGACCTGGCGAAGACCAGCGGCCGCCGGCTGATGGTGCGTCTGGTCAAGGGCGCCTACTGGGACACCGAGATCAAGCGCGCCCAGCAGTTCGGCCGCACCGACTATCCGGTCTTCACCACCAAGGCCGCCACCGACCTCAACTACCTCGTCTGCGCCAAGGCTATGATCGAGGCCGCGCCGCACCTCTACAGCCAGTTCGCCACCCACAACGCCCACTCCCTCGCCGCCGTCCACCGAATGGCCTCCGAGCGGAATGTGAAGATCGAATTCCAGCGCCTGCACGGCATGGGCGAGGCCCTGTACGACGCCGCCCGCGACGCCTTCGGCCCGGTGACGGTGCGCGCCTACGCCCCTGTCGGCGGGCATGAGGACCTGCTGCCCTATCTGGTGCGCCGCCTGCTCGAGAACGGGGCCAACTCCTCCTTCGTCCACGCCCTGCTGGATGAGCGGGTGCCGGCCTCCGCCGTCGCCGCCGACCCCGTCTCCGCCGTCGAGGCCCACCCCGACCGGCACGCGAAAATTCCGACCCCGAAGGACATGTACATGGACCGCCAGAACTCGCTGGGCCGCGACTATTCGCAAGCCGCCGACCGCGACCGGCACGTCGCAGCGCTGGCGAAGGTCGACGCCGAAAAGCTGACCTCGGGCCCGATTATCGGGGGCAAGCTGAAGGCGGGGACGAACCCGCAGGCCGTGACCAACCCCTTCGACACGACCCAGGCTCTCGGCCATGTGTCGGAGGCGACGGAAGCCGATATCGACGCCGCCGTCGACCTCGCCGTGCGGGCGCAGGTCAAATGGGACCGCATCGGCGGCTTTGGCCGCGCCCCCATACTGCGCGCCATGGGCGATGCGCTCGAGGCCGACATGGACCGCCTCGTAGCCCTGCTCAGCCGCGAGGCCGGCAAGACCCTGAACGACGGCGTCGCCGAGGTCCGGGAGGCCGCGGACTTCTGCCGCTACTACGCCATGCTGGCCGAACGCGACTTCGGCGGTCCGCAGGAGCTCAAGGGCCCGGTCGGGGAGATCAACCAGCTGGTCCTGCACGGCCGCGGCGTCTTCGCCTGCATCAGCCCGTGGAATTTCCCGCTGGCCATCTTCACCGGCCAGATCGCCGCCGCCCTCGCCGCCGGCAATGCGGCGCTGGCCAAGCCCGCCGAACAGACGCCCCTGATCGCCGCCGAGGCCGTGCGCCTCTTCCACAAGGCCGGTCTGGATCCGAACCTGCTGGCCCTCGTGCCCGGACGCGGCGAGACCGTCGGCGCCAGGCTGGTTTCGCATCCCGGCATCGACGGCGTGGCCTTCACCGGCGGCACCGACACCGCCACCCTGATCAACCGCTCGCTGGCCAATCGCCCTGGCCCGATCATTCCCTTCATCGCCGAAACCGGCGGCCTGAACGGCATGTTCGTCGACACCACGGCGCTGAAGGAACAGGTCATCGACGACGTCATCCTGTCGGCCTTCGGCTCGTCCGGCCAACGCTGCTCGGCCCTGCGCCTGCTCTACGTCCCGCACGACGCGGCCGACGCCCTGATCGAGGGCCTCAAGGGCGCCCTCGCCGCCCAGGTGGTGGGCGACCCCGCCGACCCCGCCACAGACATCGGCCCCGTCATCGACGCCGACGCCAGGGCCATGCTCGACGCCCACCTTGAACGGCTGGGGGGCGACGCGAAGATCATCGCCCGCGCGGAACTGCCCGCCGGTTCGGACAAGGGGCACCTGTTCGCCCCGACGATCGCGGAGATCCCGACCCCCGACTATCTGGAGCGTGAGGTCTTCGGCCCGATCCTGCACGTCTGCCGCTACGAGCCCTCGAAGCTGAAGGAGACGGCGTCGAAACTGGCGCAGCGCGGCTACGGCCTGACCCTCGGCGTTCACAGCCGCATCGAGGCCTTCGCCGACGAGGTCGCCCGCCTCGTTCCGGCCGGCAACGTCTACATCAACCGCTCGATCATCGGCGCGGTGGTCGGCGTCCAGCCCTTCGGCGGCGAGGGCCTGTCGGGCACCGGCCCGAAAGCCGGCGGCCCCTACAGCCTGATCCGCTACGCCTCCGAAAAGGCCATCAGTAACAACATCTCCGCCCAGGGCGGCGACCCGGCGCTGCTGAACCTCTAGCCCCGTTTCCTCCCCCGGAGGGGGACCGCAAAGCGGTGGAGGGGCTGGGTCAGCCGGCCCGCGCCTTCCCCCGCGCCGCCTCCCGGAACAGCCAGGCCGACAGCAGCCAGCCCAGGGAGAAGACCCCGACGATGCCGAAGACGATGTGCTCATAGGCCAACGCCAGGAAGGCGGTGGCGAACTGCGCCGCCGCCGTCACGGCCATGGCGAGGGCCATCCCCCCGGGCCTGAACCGGGCCGCGAAGGCCCCGATCAGCGCGACGGCGATGACGCCGAAGAAGATCTGGTTCAGCGGATTGTTCTCATCGCCGATGATCCCCACGGCCAGGTTGGACCAGGTGATCAGGAAGCTGGTCCCGACCGCCACGACCACGCCCGCCCGATAGGCCATGCTCCCCGACAGGCGCAGACTGATCTCGCATATTCCCGCGGCGACCAGCAGCATGACGGCCCAGGCGATGAAGTCGAAGGTCGTCCAAGGCAAATCCGTCAGCAGCTTCGCGATCAGCGGCGTGAGCCAGGCGACCGCCGCCCCGCCCCAGACCCCCATCCGCAACCACCGGCCCAGCCGTTTGGTGTTGTCGCCTGTGATCGCCGTCATCGTCTGCTCGCTCCTGAATGAGGCCGCCATCCTGCGCGCCGCGCAGGTGAGCGCCATGAGCGAATTATGAGGAGGCGCTGAAAAGCGACGTCGGGGCGCGCGGCCATCCCCCGGCGCGGCTCAGGGCGCTCGGCGCCGGGCGGCCGAGCTTCTCGCCGATCCAGCGGGCCGCGCCGATCAGGGCGTCGAGGTCATAGCCGGTGCTGAACCCGGCCCGCTCCAGCATATAGACCAGGTCCTCGGTGGCGATATTGCCCGTCGCCCCCGGCGCGAAGGGACAGCCGCCGATGCCGCCGACGGAGGCGTCGAGCACGGTCACGCCCGCCTCCACCCCCGCATGGGCGTTGGCCAGGCCGGTGTTGCGGGTGTCGTGGAAATGCAGCCGCAGGACCGAGTCCGGCGCGGCCTTTCGGGCCGCCTCGACCTTGCGCGTGACCGCCCAGGGATCGCCGGCCCCGATGGTGTCGGCCAGGGCGATCTCGGCCACGCCCAGTTCGGCGATGCGGCCGACCAGATCCGCCACCTGGTCCACGGACACCTCGCCGTCGAACGGGCAACCCCAGACGCAGGACAGGGTGGCCGACAGCAACGGCCCCGCGCCGGCTCCGCCCTCGGAATTGGCCCGGCCGGTGATGATGTCCGACAGCATCGAAACCTGCTGGTCGACGCCCATGCCCTGGTTCTTCAGGCCGAAGCCGTCGGTGGCCGACATGGCGACGTTCACCTCGTCCACGGCCGTCCCCAGCGCCCGGTCGTAACCCTTGCCGTTCAGCACCAGGCCGATGCGGCTGCGGTCCATCTCGTGCGGCAGCGCCGCCATGACCTCTTCGGCCCCGGCCATCTGCGGCACGTATTTGGGATGGACGAAGCTGACGGCCTCGATGCGGTGCGCGCCGGCCGCTTCCAGCCGCCGGACCAGATCGACGCGGACGGCGGGCTCCAGGATCGCCGTCTCGTTCTGCAGGCCGTCGCGGGGACCCACCTCGACGATGGTGATGGCGCGGCTCAAGGGCGGGGCTCCTGCGCCGGCCCGCCCGGCGGCGCATAGACCGTCAGGCGAACATCGTCGCCTTTGGAATAGTTGTGGCCGCTGACCTCGCCGACGACCCGGCCGGTGACGCCCAGCGCCGCCGCGGCTTCGCGGAAGGCGTCGGCGTCACGGCCCTCGACGATCACCGGTCGGCCTTCGGCCAAGGCCCGGGCCGCGCCGGCGGCGTCGGTCAGTTCCGTCTCGCGGCCGGTCAGGAAGACGAGGCTGGGCTCATGGAAGCCGGTGACGGCGACGGGCCCCGCGCGGCCCTGCCTCGGATGCAGGTCGGCGGCCAGCAGCACCTTCTCCAGCTGCGGCGCGACCGACAGGGGCCGCAGCTGCCTCAGAGTGCCGGCCAGGGCCCCATGGGCGACCACGCCCAGGGCGATCGAGGCGATCACGGCGGTCATGGCCGCCCTGTGCAGCATCAAGAAGGCGCCGATCAGGGCCGCGAGAATGGCGAAGACGATGGTGATGGTGGCCCAGGTCTGGGCGGTCGACCGGCCGTATTCCGTCAACAGCCAGACCGAGCCGACGCACAGCAGGGCCCCGACCGCGATGGTCAGCCCGGCGCCGATGTAGCGGGAGGTCTTTCCGACCGGACGCGTCAGCGCCGCCGCCGCGAGCAGCGCCAGGGCGCCGAACGTGGGTAGAGTATAGTGGGGCAGCTTGGTCGGCGTCAGTTCGAAGATCAGCCAGGCCGGGACCAGCCAGCAGACGAGGAAGCGCACCGCCGGCTCCGACCGCCGCCGCCAGGCCGTGGACAGGGCGGCGGGCAGCAGCAGGGTCGCCGGGAAGAACAGGATGGGGGTGATGAGGAAATAAAGCCCGGGCAGGACGCCGTGGCCTTCGTCGCCGCCCGCGATCTTGGGCGCCAGGTCTCCGCCGATGGCCTCCGTCCAGAAGCCGCCGTCGGTGGCGATGGTGATGGCGATCGCCCAGGGGCCGACGATCAAGGCGACCAGCGGCAGACCCCAGCCCCAGCCCAGCCGCTTGAGCCAGCTGATGTCCCGGTCCCAGACCGACAGGGCGAGCATGGCCGGCGCCACCACGATCAAGCCGATGGGGCCCTTGATCAGGATCGACAGCCCCAGCCCCAGCCAGAACATCAGCTTGTGCGGCCGGAGCGGGGCCTCGCCGGCCCGGGTCGCCAGGTAGATGCGCGCCAGCCCGGCCATGGCCAGGGTCACCGCGCCGCACAGCATGGCGTCGGTCTTGGCGATCCCGGCCTCGGTCGAGAGCAGGAAGGTCGCGCCCAGGATGGCGCCGGCCAGGAATCCCGCCCTCTGCCCGAACATGGCCGCCCCGGCCCAGGCGCAGGCCGCCGCGGCCAGCATGGCGCCGAGGATGGAGGGGATCCGGTAGGGGCCGATGTCGCGGTTCTCGACGCTGGAGGTCACAGCGACCGCCACGGCCTGCATCCAGTAGATCCCGACCGGCTTCTTCCACCGCGGATCGTCCTGGAACCGGATGTCGACGAAGTCGCCGGTCTCCAGCATCTGCGACGTCGCCTGGGCGTAACGGCTCTCGTCCCGGTCCAGCGGCGGCAGCAGCATCAGCGCGGGCAGACCCGCCAGCAGGGCGACCAGCGCGGCGAGCAGGGGTCCGCGCCAGCCGGCGATGTATCGGTCGAGATCGGAAGGCGTCATGTTCATCTTCCTAACACGGCGCCCGCCGGAGCGTCAGCCGCATCTCCCGCCGGGCTCCGAAACCCGCTAGACAGCCCGGATGAACGAAGCCATTCCAGACATCTCCGTGGTCGTGCCGGTCCATGACGAAGAGGGCGCCGCCGGTCCGCTGGCGCGCGAGATCGCGGCCGCGTTCCAGGGTCGGTCCTACGAGATGGTCTTCGTCGACGACGCATCGCGGGACGGCACGCTAGCCGAGTTGCGAAGCCTCATGCCCGAGCTTCCGGCGCTGCGGGTGCTCAGCCACGGCTCCAACGCGGGGCAGAGCCGGGCGGTGCGGACCGGTGTGCTGGCGGCGCGCGGCGCGATCGTGGTGACGCTGGACGGCGACGGCCAGAACCCGCCCGCAGATGCGCCGAAGCTGGCCGACGCCCTGATCGCGGCCTCGTCGAATGTCGCGCTCGTCGGCGGCGTCCGCCAGAAGCGCCAGGACTCCGAGGCCAAGCTATGGGCGTCGCGCTGGGCCAACCGGATCCGCAAACGGCTGCTCGGCGACGACGCTGACGACACCGGCTGCGGGCTGAAGGCCTTCCGCCGCGACGCCTTTCTGCGGCTTCCCTATTTCGACCATCTGCACCGCTACCTGCCGGCCCTGATGATCCGCGAGGGGTACGAAAACCTCTACCTCCCGATCCAGCACCGCCACCGCGAAACCGGGCGCTCGAAATACACCAACTGGGGGCGACTGATGGCGTCGCTGTCCGACCTGCTCGGGGTCATGTGGCTGAAATCGCGGTCGCGTCGGCCCGGGCCTATCAGCGAATTCTGACTTTCCCCCGGGAGGCGAGCGGGCGTAGCCGTCCGGCGCGAAGCGCGGTAGACACCGTTAACAAGCGCGGCCGTTAGCGCGCCGCCCGTCGATGGAGCCCGCCATGCTGATCGCCATCCCGCTGCTGCTCGTCCCGGTCGTCCTCTACACCATCGTGATCCTCTCCGGCGTGGTGGGAACGGGCGGGGTCGCGGCGGCCGAGCAGGCCCTGCGCGATCCGCTGTTCTCGATCCCGATGGTGTCCGGCAGCGCCTGGAACGTCGGCACCGGCGATCTGATCCTGTTTCTGTCCTTGATTCTGCTGTTCTTCGAGCTGCTGAAGTCGACCTCGAGCCAGAAGGTCGCGATCATCAATCACGCCCTGTCGATGATCCTGTTCGTGGCCTGTCTTGTGGCCTTCCTGCTGGTCAAGGGCTTCGCCACCTCGACCTTCTTCCTGATCCTGACCATGATCATGCTGGATGTGCTGGCGGGCTTCATCGTCACCATCATCTCGGCCCGCAAGGACCTCGAATTCGGCGCCGGCTGACCCGTCAGGAAAAGGCCACGAAGATCAGCGCCACGACGGTGATGTCGAGGGTGCGGCTAAGGATGGCGAACATGGCGGCGGTCCCGAACAAGGCTTGAAGACCTGTCGTTCAGCAAGGACCGTGCCGCGGCCTCAGACGTCCGTGTCCTTCGCCTTGCCCGGCTGGGGGCGGCGTTCGGCGGCGCCCGAATGCTCCGCGCCCAGATAGGCCGACCGGGCGGCGTCCAGCACCGGCGGGCCGCCCTTGAGGCCGCGGCGCTGGCCGGTCTGCCCCATGATCTGGGCGGCGAAGACGGCGGCTCCCGACTCCGCGGGCGGGGCGGGGGCAGGTCTTGCCGGGGCCTCGGCAGGCTCGGCCGGGAAGTCAGACGGCACGAGAGCCCGCGAGGTCGAGCCGGCGCGGCGCTGCTCGCCCCGGCGATCGGCCTCGCGCCGGTCGGCGCGGCGCTGGACGGGAGCGATCGGCCGAACCTCGTCGGCCACGTCAGCCGCCCTTCGACAGTTTGTCGAGCTGGTTGCGCATCTCGTCCATCTGGCGGCGCATCTCGGCCAGCGGGTCGGCCGGCGCGGTCTTCGGCTCCGCGGCGGCGCCGGGCGCGGCCCCGCCGGGGGTCAGCGCGCCGAAGCCCGGCCACATCTTCATCGCATCGGTGAACAGGGCCATGTTGCGCTTGACCGCCTCGTCGAGAATGCCGGCGCCGGGCGTGGCGCCGAAGGCCTTGGAGAACTGGCCGCGCATCTGCTCCTGCTGCCGGCTGAAGCTGTCGAGGGACATCTCCAGATAGCTGGGCAGGACGCCCTGCATCTGGCCGCCGTAGAAGCCGATCAGCTGGCGCAGGAACTGGACCGGCAGCAGGGCCTCGCCGCGGCTCTCTTCCTCGAAGATGATCTGGGTCAGGATCTGGCGGGTCAGGTCGTCGTTGGTCTTGGCGTCATAGACGACGAATTCGACGCCTTCGCGGACCATCTTCGCCAGGTCCTCAAGCGTCACATAGGCGCTGGTGGCGGTGTTGTAGAGCCGCCGGTTGGCGTATTTCTTGATGACGACGGTGTCGCCCGCTCCGGCCTTCTTGTCCGCCACGCCCAGCCCCTGACCTGTTGCACTGGCTCACTATCCCGCAGCGCGGCGCCGCATGCAAATCAGGCGAGGGCGGCCGGGGCGAGGACCACGCCCACCAGCACGGCGGCCCAGTGGACCGTGGCGCCGGCGACGACGAAGCCGTGCCAGATGGCCCGGCGGAACTTCACCTGCGGGCTGATGAAGACGAAGACGCCGGCGGTGTAGATCAGCCCGCCCAGCACCAGCAGGCCCAGGGCGATCGGGTGGACGGTGTCGATCAGCGGCTTCAGCGCCAGCACGGCCAACCAGCCGAAGCCGATGTAGACGGCGCTCCAGAAGGCGTCGGAGATGCGTGGCGCGACCAGTTTGACGGCCACCCCGGCCAGGGCGACGGTCCAGACCAGCAGGGTGAAGCCGATCGCCCAGGCGCCTTCGAACCGCTGGGTGGTGAAGGGGGTGTAGCTGCCGGCGATCATCAGGAAGATGGCCGCCTCGTCCATGCGGCGCAGGATCGGGCGGGCGGCGCAGGGGCGGGTCTGGTTGTAGACGGTCGAGACCGCCAGCATGGCGATCAGGCACAGGGCGTAGGCGGCGGTGGCCATCACGGCGCCGACGCCGACATAGATGGCCGACAGCACGGCCAGGACGATGCCGCCCACCGCGGCCAGGGTCAGGCCGACGACATGGACGATCAGGTCGGCGGTCTGTTCCGCCGGCGTGCGGTAGTGCTCGGCCATGTCCAGCTCGTCGGGGACGCAGACCTGGACGAACACGTTCTTCAGTCGTTTGAGCATGGCCCCATCAAGCCTTTCTCGCTCTGTTTGTTCCCCGGATCATGGCCCGGGGCAGGTGACCATGGGCTGAACAGGGCGGTCATGGGTGACGAAGGCGGCGGGATGCGGCAGAAACCGCACAATTGATTTCGCGCGGCCTAACGCCCGGCAAGGGCGTAGAGGTTTCGTTTTCCATGGCCCGGGCGCTCCCCCGCCCGCGGCTGTTTCCAGGGATGCATCCATGACCATCGACGTCGTCATCGTCTCCGCCGCGCGCACGCCGGTCGGCTCCTTCCTCGGCGGCCTGTCCAGCCTGCCGGCGGCGAAGCTGGGCGAGGTCGCCATCCGCGCGGCGCTGGAGCGGGCAAGTGTCCGGCCGGACGAGGTGGACGAGGTCATCCTCGGCCATGTGCTGCAGGCGGCGGCGGGGCAGGGGCCGGCGCGGCAGGCGGCGATGGGGGCGGGGATCCCGAAGGAGGCCCCGGCCTGGAGCCTGAACCAGATCTGCGGCTCGGGCCTGCGCGCCGTCGCGATCGCGGCGCAGCAGATCCAGCTGGGCGACGCCCGCATCGTCGTCGCCGGCGGCCAGGAGAGCATGAGCCAGGCGCCGCACGCCCAGGCCCTGCGCACCGGCCACAAGATGGGCGACGTCAAACTGGTCGACACCATGATCAGCGACGGCCTGTGGGACGCCTTCAACGGCTACCACATGGGCCAGACGGCCGAGAACGTGGCCGACGCGTTCGGCATCAGCCGGGCCGATCAGGACGCCTTCGCCGTCGCCAGCCAGAACAAGGCCGAGGCGGCGCAGAAGGCGGGGCGGTTCGACGCCGAGATCGTCCCGGTGACCATCCCGGGCCGCAAGGGCGACGTCGTCGTCGACCAGGACGAGTTCATCCGTCACGGGGCGACGCTGGAGGCCATGCAGGGGCTCAAACCCGCCTTCAACAAGGAGGGCTCGGTCACGGCGGCCAACGCCTCGGGCCTCAACGACGGGGCCGCGGCCCTGGTGCTGATGAGCGCGGCGGACGCCAAGGCCCGGGGGCTGGAGCCGCTGGCGCGGATCGTGTCGTCGGCGACCGCGGGCGTCGATCCGGCGGTCATGGGCACCGGGCCGATCCCGGCGTCGCGCAAGGCGCTGGAGAAGGCCGGCTGGACCGTCGCCGACCTCGATCTGGTCGAGTCCAACGAGGCCTTCGCGGCCCAGAGCCTGTGCGTGCTGCGCGAACTGGGCCTCGACCCGGACAAGGTCAACGTCAACGGCGGCGCCATCGCCATCGGCCACCCGATCGGCGCCTCGGGCGCCCGCATCCTGACCACCCTGCTGCACGAAATGAAGCGGCGCGGGTCGAAGAAGGGGCTGGCCACCCTGTGCATCGGCGGCGGCATGGGCGTGGCGATGTGCGTCGAGCGGGTCTGACCGCGGGGATCGAAAGGGCGCGCCCCCGGAGAAAAAATCGCAGGGGCCCGGATGCGTTTTTTCGGCGGGACCGACGGCCTGTCGCGGCGGCGCGTCGGGGGGATAGGAACTGTCAAAGACCCAGGCGGGGCGGGGATTTCGTCCCGCTTCGCCTCACCTCATAGCCGGGGACCGGAAAGGGCGGCGCAAGGGGCCTGAGAGGGTACGATCGGGGGGCGAAAGGGGCGAGATTATACGGGGCGGGAAGACACTGTTTCGCGCGGGCGAGCGCGCGCCTTCAGACTGACCAGCACACCCTCGAGATTGCCCAGGATGTCGCGGGCGGCGATCCGGAAGACGGCGATGCCGCGCTGGTTCAGCCATGCTGTCCGTCGGGCATCGTGCCGGATGCGGTCGGGATGCTCGTGGCTGACGCCATCGACCTCGACCGCCAGCCGGGCTTCCTCGCAATAGAAGTCCAAGACGTATGGGCCGACCGGATGCTGTCGTCGGAACCGGACGCCGAGCCGCTGCCGCCGTATCGCCTGCCACAGGATGACCTCCGGCAGGGTGAGGGTCTGACGGAGCTTTCTCGCACGCGCGATGGTGGATTTCGGCGGACGCATGAGACAAGTTTAACGAGAATATCCTGAGCTGAAAAGTCCTCCCCCATCGGGGGAGGTGGCGCGGCGCGCCTCCGCGCCGTGACGGAGGGGGCAGAGGGCGGACGGGATGTCCAACGCCGCGCCCGCCGCCGGCCCCCTCCACCGCGAAGACGCGGTCCCCCTCCCCCGATGGGGGAGGACTGCTATGGTCCCCCATGGCCAGAACCCTGCACATCGACTTCGTCTCCGACATCGTCTGCCCCTGGTGCGTGGTGGGGTTGGGCGGGCTGGAAACCGCGCTGGAGACGCTGAAGGCCGAGGGGATCGAGGCGCAGGTGCGGTTCCAGCCGTTCGAGCTGAACCCGCAGATGGCCCCCGGGGGCGAGAACATCGTCGAGCACATCGGCCGCAAATACGGCTCGAGCCCCGAACAGTCGGCGGCCAACCGGGCCATGATCACCCAGCGGGCGGCGGAGGCCTGGCCAAACTTCTCCGAAGGGAAGGCGTTCGAGATGCGGATGGGGCCGGACAGCCGCATCTGGAACACCTTCGACGCCCACCGGCTGCTGCACTGGGCCGGGGAGACGGCGGGGGTGGAGGCGCAGAAGGCGTTGAAGACCGCGCTGTTCCGGGCCCATTTCACCGAGGGCCGGGTGATGACGGACGCCGGGGTGCTGGCCGATGCGGCGGCGGCGGCGGGGCTGGACGGGGCGGCGGCGCGCGAGGTGCTGGCCTCGGGGCGTTATGCGGCCGAGGTGCGGGCGGCGGAGGCGCTGTGGGTCTCGCGCGGGATCACCGGCGTGCCGGCGGTGGTGGTGGAGGGGAAGTGGCTGATCTCGGGCGGGCAGCCGGCGGCGGTGTTCGAGGAGGCGTTGCGGGGGATGGCGGCGGAGATCGCCTAGGCCGCTCCGCCCACCCCTTGGCGGCTGTGGTCGCCAGCGCGGACTACGGGGTCGTCGAACTCAGGTCATCCGGAAGCGGTCTTGCGTCCGCGACGTCTCCGCAAGACGGGCGTTGAGGCGCAGGGCGCGGACGGATCAGCACAGGCGCCGGCAGGTTGTTCACGCGCAAGGACCGCTCGGCCTCGTCCGATTCCCAGGCCGCAACGGTCGTGAGACAAACCGCCAGGGTGTGCATGTCGTGCTGGGTGATCGGCTTCCACGACCAGGTGCAGTTGAAGGGCGTGTAGAGCTGATCGGTGGGCGGCATGACGGCCCGGGCCCAGAATAGAATCTCGCCCGTCTCGGCAACCTGATGGCGGATATTCACCCGACGCAGGGAGCGATCCAGCCGCCAGTAACGAGGCGAACCGTCGAAGGCGAAGCTCGCGACATCGTCTTCATTGATCGAGATATAGGTAGCGATGCCGCCTCCCAGGGAATGACCGACGACAGTCATACGGGCTCCCGGAAGGTTGTCGTTGCGCCAGCGCACCCACTTTCTGAACTCTTCGAGCCCGGCCGTGTTCTGTCGGCCCAGCGCATTGCCGTGCCACATGTCCGGGAAGTTGGTGACGCCTTCCGTGCCGCGGAAGACGACGACCACCTCGGGCGCGCACGCCCCCTCGGTGCGGGTGTAAACCGTATAGGCCAGGCCGATTTCGTCGTTGTCGGGCGCGGGGGCCACCCGGGTGAACACGCCGTCAAGATTGAAGTGCGGCGGCTTTTCGTCCGTTGGCGCATAGGCGTTGTAAGCCAGCTGGGCGTACAGATAGGCGTCCGCCGCTACATTCCGGTGCGTCGTCTCATCCTGCCAATGGCGGTAGTCCAGCGGATTGTGAACAGTCGAACAGGCGGTCAGGGTCAGTCCGAGGGCCAGTCCCGATATCCATTTCCGCATGTCAGCCTCCGCCGCATTCCCTGAGTGCGAGTAAGGTGGCGCAGATTCTTCTTCTGGTAAACGGCGTTATATGGGTTCGGTTTTGGGCCCGCGAACTGCGTCCGGATCAACCCGAACGCCTCCGCCCGGTGGCAGTGGCGGTGGAGGGGAAGTGGCTGATCTCGGGCGGGCGAGACGGCGGGGGTGTTCGAGGAGGCGTTGCGGGGGATGGCCGCCGAGCTCTGAGCCGCAAGTCCTCCCCCTCGGGGGAGGGGGACCGCGAAGCGGTGGAGGGGGCCGGCCGGTGGCGCCCTATCAGCCAATGGTGCGCGATCTGAGGTCTCGCCACTTGGCGCCGGGTCCGCGGTGAGCCCCCTCTGTCACGGCGCGAAGGCGCGCCGCGCCACCTCCCCCGATGGGGGAGGACTGCCTTAGCCGGCACCGCGACTGGACATAATAGCCCTCCAGTTCAGGATGACCTCATCGGGGAGGCTGATCGATGTTGAGAACCTGTGGCGTGATCGTTGCTGCTGCACTGGCGCTGGCCGGCTGCGGCGAGGACGACGGGGACCACCTCGCGCGCGAAGCCTATGCACAGGCCGAGGCCGCCAGGGCGACGGACATCGACCTCGCCACGCGCATCGACCGGATGCAGCGCGAGATCGACGATCTCAAGCGGCGCGTAGAGTATCTGGAGTCGCGCGTTCCGGCGGAGGCGGGAGCGTAGCGGCGGCTCGCTCGTCAGACTTTGTGGGCGATCAGCGTTCTGCTAAAGGCCGGAAAGGCCCCGCCGAGACCTAGGGGCATACTTCTAATTATATACCAATAAATACTAGTGGCCGATCATAGGCTTAGTCGCGCTGAGCGCATCGAAATGGGCGTCCGACGGATCGTCCGGAACCTCGACGCTCTCGGGGTAGCCAACATGCGCACCCTAGAGATGAAAATCTCCGATTCCGGGCCTTATGACCAACGTGTTGATCCGCACTTGCTAACCAAGGCGCGTCAATCCCTAGCCAAAGCCGGACATGTACAGTCCCAAACCATCTCGAACGCTCCGTGGTATTTCCGCTCTCGCGAACCAAAGGAGCGGGTGGAGGCGAGATTGGCCGTCCTCACGCCAATCTATAGGGCTACCATCGCCCACGGGTTTGTCGCGCGACTTGGCCAGACGCTCGAAATTGCCATCTACAAAGCGCTCAACGCATCGGGCCTCATGTTCGTCGGCGGCTTCCCTGATCTGAACGATCACGATGACAGCACCACCTATTCGAAAGAAGAGCCTCCCCTACGCTTCTCGGGTCGAGAAATGCCTGGGGACCAACGGTTCGACTTTCTTGTGTTTCATCCCGCCGCCGGACCGCTTGGGATTGAGGCGAAAAACGTAAGAGAGTGGATCTACCCCGACCGCGAGGAGGTACGCGAACTACTCGGAAAGGCTGTAACCGCCGACACCGTTCCTGTCCTCATTGCCCGGCGCATCCACTTCTCGTCACGCGTCCTGTTGGAGACGTGCGGAGTGATGCTTTTCGAAACTTTCGGGCAGCTTTACCCAACAGCCGAGGCCGACTTGGCAGCCGCAGTCAGGGCCAAGGGAAACATAGGATATCACGACGTCCGCGCTTGCAACGACCCCAATGCGCTGCTGTCCCAGTTCATTGGCACGACCATGCCAAATCAGGCTGCGGAATATCGGGCTCGCCTCGACCGCTACAAAGACCTTCTAGCAGGGTTTGCTGATGGAACCCTGTCCTACGCGGCCTTCGCTGGAAGAGTCCGACGCCGCCGAGCAGGAATGCCGGAGGAATTCGATCCTAGCCAAGAGCCTGATCCGAATGATTGGCAGGAAAGCGACGCTGACGAACAGTATTGAACTCTGTCGTAACGCCTACTCAGCGCATCCAGCCGAAATTCGTTTGGGAATGAACCATCAAAGGTCACCTAGCCCTCAAACCTTCACCTCCACCACCCCGCCCCCGGCGCGAAACTTCGCGCTCATCTCCGCCATCCCGGCTTCCGCCTCCGCCAGCGAACCCCCCGCGTCATTCTGCGCCGCTGCGTCCCGGCGGATGTCCTGGCTGATCTTCATCGAGCAGAATTTCGGGCCGCACATGCTGCAGAAATGGGCGGTCTTGTGGGCCTCTTTCGGCAGGGTGGCGTCGTGGTATTTGCGGGCCGTCTCGGGGTCGAGGCCGAGGTTGAACTGGTCTTCCCAGCGGAACTCGAACCGGGCGCGGGACAGGGCGTCGTCGTGCAGGCGGGCGGCCGGATGGCCCTTGGCCAGGTCGGCGGCGTGGGCGGCGATCTTGTAGGTGATGACGCCGTCCTTGACGTCCTGACGGTCAGGCAGGCCGAGGTGCTCCTTGGGCGTGACGTAGCAGAGCATGGCCGTGCCGAACCAGCCGATCATGGCCGCGCCGATGGCGCTGGTGATGTGGTCATAGCCGGGGGCGATGTCGGTGGTCAGCGGCCCGAGCGT
>Ga0164290_1001917_pt1 | contig 20561 bp, 30 predicted proteins | sample Micstemetagenome_FD_108782 | JGI IMG/M metagenome (GOLD analysis project Ga0164290, IMG submission 108782) | Contaminated culture microbial community from soil near Moab, Utah, USA - Microcoleus steenstrupii SON62 (Illumina Assembly) | ecosystem: Environmental > Terrestrial > Soil > Soil crust... | reverse complement strand
GCACTGTATCGCAGAATAGGACTTTATTACCTTGTTAGCGCATAGGTCGCCCTGCCTTTTTCGGTTAATGAATTCTATCTAATTTACAACCCGCTAAACCTGGATACAAGTCTAAAGGTTATGCGCAACTTGACCGACCAACCTAATTCCCTATGCCTTGTAATCTTGTAATACTTGGAAAAGACTTGGATATCGACGCTTTCATTGCAAAAAGTAAACTTCGTGGCTTCACCAGGATTTACAAAGGTGAACCCATGTTCAAAAGCAAACCTGAAGGAAAGAAGATAGAGCACTCAAGGATAGTAATTCAGACCAGTAAAGCCGATTGGGATGAACTTGATAAGCAAATCAAAGACACTATTCGGTATTTACAAAGGCACAAGGACAAACTTTCCCACATCAAGCAAGTAAAGGAAGTAGAACTTGCTCTTTTGGACTTTGGCATTAATCTTCGCATTGACAACGAAAAGGTACATCTGCAGTCGGACAGGTTTCCAAGTGAACTGCTGAAACTTGCAGGAGAAATTGGTTTAGACATTGAACTTTCTATCTATCCAATTGACAAGCAAGTCATCTTGGAGAAACGACATGCAAGAACGAAGCGCAAAAGCGCATAACATCGGCTTTGCAATATGTTGGCTGAGGAACATGTGCTGAACAAAAGAACATTATTCAACTTTATCACTAAATTCAAGCTGACGGAACACGGAGTGCCACCACATCGCAAAGCCGTTTCTCGTTAGCGGCGATTAGCTGACTTCCAGTTGTGGAGAAAGGGACTTGTAGCATCTTTATAGGAAATTATGAGAAAGCCTGTTTTTATACTTTTAGTTTCCTTTGTTCTTTCTCCAATGCTTTACGGCCAAAAGCCCGTCGAGAGTAAAGGCAAAAGTCCGCTTAACTATACTCTATTCTATTCAACAAAAGATGTTTATTTAGCATTCAATGAACGGTTGAAGCCACATGCCCTGACAAAACAGCAACTGGCAAATTTGTTGACAATCATTGAGCGAGTGTCAGATTCATTGAATCTGAGAGTTACATCAACAAATACAAAAACAGGAAAAATCGACACTTTACGCCACCACTATCAAATTGTTTCTGCAAAGGATAATAAAGGGCAAATCACAGTATGGGTAAATGCAATATGTGACCCAATGAAGGGCTGGAAGAAAGAACTGCTATTTGTTGATGATGGAGGGAGTTGCTATTACAACTTTCGAGTAAACCTAAGCCAAAAGAGGTATTACGACATTACGGTAAATGGGCGAGGGTAAGAAAACGCCGCTAACACTGTGTTTGTAAAATGGCTGCGACAGAACTACATTTGAACAACAAAACAACAATCAACGCAAGGTTGGTAAATGAAGCGGAGGTAACACAGAATACACCCACTTCACAAACACCTTCCACGTTAGCGGCATTGGAGAGCAAAAAGGTTTGACTTTATTATGGAAATATGATGATTCTGCATCATAAGTCAAATTTTCGACATGAAACCATGGACTAAACCAGCAGCTTTATTACTTTTTAATTTTTTCCTTTTTTTAACTGCAAGCGGGCAATCTCTAAATGCTAATGACTTAGCGAAGATTAATGATAACACCGATGAAATTCATGTTTCCGATTTGCTTTTAAAAAAAGGTTTCAAATTTCAGAGCAAGCAATATGATGATGTAACAAAGACTACCGAAGTGAGGTATGATTTCCAAACACTTCATAACGCAGGCGAGAATGTGACATACTCGTTAATCAAAAGAACCGACAGCAAGCAAGCCTCTACCACACTGTTTTTTATTCATAACGTATTTCATTATAAAGCGTTGATTGATAATCTGAAAAACAGTAAGTACAGATTCAAAGGATTAAAAATCGTTGATGACAGAAGTTATTTCCTTTTTACAAAAAATAAGATAGCCTTCCTGACAAGAGAAACAAAAGGCGTAAATGACCAGACGATGTATGAGGTAGTTGTTGAAGGCTTATAAGCTGCCGCTAACAGGATGTTTCTAAAACATCGGCTTGGCTGCAGAGGCTGAACGTAATATCTTTAGTCATCAACAAGACAAAGGTGGAGCTGAAGGAACACCGAATACCGCCGCTTCAGAAACACCTTCTACGTTTAAGTCATTCATGAGAGAACTCCTGTTTACAATATTCTTGTTAGTATTTACTATTGAAAGTCATTCACAGGTGAATACAGGATTTAGCATTTATTCCCGTCTTGATATGGTGGAAACACGAATGTGGGTTTGCGCTCAGAAACAGGTCCTGCATATGCACGATATTACGTCAATGACAAATTAGTTGATAAAAGAACCTATGATAATTACCAGTATCTTTTTGACAATATATCGAAGTGCAAGCCTTGCTTTTTAAAAGTTTATAATGAAGATGATGTGCTGGTTCGAACGGCTCAACAATACTCTGACTGCCCGGTTGGCTCTTGGACGGAATATTACCCAAACGGAAAAGTAAAAGTTGCAGGACAATATAAACGAAACGGCCAAGGCAGGTGGGAACAGCAGGATTACCGACTAATTTGTTCAATCAAGGAAGGTGAATGGAAATATTATGACGAAAGAGGTAATCTCATTAAAATAGAGACATACAAGGAAGGAAGACTTTTAAAGTAACGTAAATGGGTTATAACATGAGCTTTCTAACATCAAAGCTTTTGAACATAGGCTAAACGCAATATCTTTAATCACCGGGGAATAGAAATGAAGCTAAATAACCTTAATTGCCTTGGCTTCAGAAAGCTTTTCTACGTTAGCATCAATTTTATGAGCCTCCCTACTTCGATACTATTTATTCTAATCAGTTTAACCAGCATGACTGCTTTTGGGCAGACGATGGAACCACTGGATTTAGCAAAGAAGATTTTCGACAAGGAGCCGTTCTCAGACATCGAAAAATACATTGCTGGGGAATATAAAGGGCACCCCAATGGACAAGACCTGCGGAGCGGTTCGATAACCCGTTTTTTGTTGCTTGGACAAAAAAGTGATAAAGCGGTTGTCGCCATGACTATTTTGGATTCCGCAGGTAAGGGTTTAGACACTTATCTACACTTTGAAAAAGATTCCATCTGGAAGATGCATGCATTTCGAGCCTTAGCTATGACAGGAATAATAGAACAGGCAAAGAATGAGTTGGAAAAAATGACATCAAAACAGGTGGACGAGTTAGTTGAAAAATCGAAAAAAGCAAAGAACAAGGAGCATGTTGTTTTCGCTTCGAGGGAGGACTACAATTTTGAACTTGGCAATGCCAGGCTTATCTTAGAACTGGATGAAAATATTATTCAGCACTTCCTTCAGAATAAAGCTGAGTTTGAACGAATCAAAGAAGCTGCACTCAAAGAGGTTGGCAGTAAAAAAAGTGATGGAGAGCGTTCGGTGAAGCTGGTAGAAAATTTCAGGAATGATTTCAGAAAGCTGTTTATTTCTTCTGTTTCTTATGGTGGTTATGAACTTGGCGGAAAATGCCTGGATTTCTCAATTGGAGGAATGCTTGATAATACGGTCGGTTTCCTCTACGTAAAGGATAAAAAAGATTTGCCCGAAATGAATGACAGGCGGGTTATTATGCTAAGGGAAATCGGCGACGGGTGGTACCTCTATAAAACGACGTAAAAAAACTGGTGCTAACATCGTATTTATGCAATGGCGGCTGATGTGCAGGTTACCAGCTTTAGATTTTCCATTGAGCTTTTTATCTTTAACCAATGCTAACGGAACAGGGAATGCCACCACTGCATAAATACCCGTTCCGTTAGCTGACATAGACTAACCTTCACTATGGCTAAAGAGCAAAGTTTTGACGAAACCTTATGGAAAAAACACCTTCTTCAACAGCAGGAGCTTTGTAAAAGTCTTCATGTAGCTCATGTGCCGACAGAACCTTACCAAATAGTAGGATTGGCAAATGACATATCGTTAATTCCTATCAATGGACTTAGGCATCCAGTAGACGGTGATACAGCGGGTTGGTACATTTGGGCGGGTGAGTACAACGAAGTTGATGACTTTTTCAAGCCAGTACATGCTTACCACCTGCTCGGCACAAAGCCCGAAATCATCAAGTACCTGGGACTGCCAGTTGGTTATAGATTTCTGATAGATGATAAAGGGTACGAGGATGTGTGGCATGATGAGACCCTGCTTAACGTCAGCTAACAAAGTCTTTCAACACTACAGGCGACGTCATAAAATTCCATCCACATAATTACTATATTGCTCCTGTAACTTAGCGAGGCGCCAGCATTCTAAATTCCTGCACTCCTGAAAGCCTCGCCACGTTAGGCGCAATAGCAACTTTTCCTTTTAAGCAAAAGAAATATGCAAAATTTCTCTCCTGGACATTTTGAATTTCTTATAACAGGTGACATCGAATTGTCTCCAGACCAGTTCAACTCCCTGATGATACCTGCTTCATTTCACACCAAAAGGGTGGAGAGAAACGGATGGATATATTTCCAAATAGATACTGACGAATTTTCCTATTCGTGGGAGCCGCCCGGTATTCAGATGACTTTCAATAAAGAAGCGACTTTTCAAAAAGCAAAACAAATAGCAGATGAGGTAGTGAAAAACCTCAATACGGCAGGTTTCGCCGCTGAACTTTTAGTGATTAGCAATGCTCATATTATTAGATTCGACTAATAGCGTCTTACATTGTTTTCAAGCAACACGGGTTTTTGAAAAAGCGTTGAACTATCTTTTTTTAATCAACAAGGGAATAGAGGCTAAGCAGATATTTTCAATTGTCCATCCGGCTTAAAGCCGCCTTCCCTTTAGCCGCAATTGGACATGACCTTGAATGCCCTCCGAAAAGAAATAGAAGAAGCTGTTCCTAAATTGTTAGACATGGCAAGGGAGTTGACACGGAATCACGTCTCTGATAATTGTAAATTCATTCTGACAGAAATTAGGGACAGCCAAGAAAGTTTTCATGTACAAAGGCGGTTAAAGATTAAGGAGAATAACATGAAAGCGCCTAAAGCACTTCATGAACTCATCCCGACCTTACAAATACTCTATAGCAATTTGTATGACATCAACTTGAATATTTATAAAGCGAACAAACATTTAACTATTATTGACATTCGCTACTATTTGAAATCATCGCTTGACTCAGACTCCAGAGAAAAAGTTCTAAACAATCCACCCATGCTTCATAGTAGAGTAGCCATTCCGCCGTGGTTGCCAGACAAGAAGGAGAAGTTTGACATCAATTGGGAACACAAGCAATGGTTGATAAAGTGGAAGCTGTTTTGTGCAAAATAAAAACTAAAACACCAAAAGCGGCTAACATAGCATTCACAAAAGCATGACTTCAGCACTACGTCCAAACTCTATAACTTTAATCAACGGACAAAAGCAAATGAAGCAGCAGGCAACTAAATGCCACTCCTTTCCAAACGCTTTGGACGTTATGGGCATTTTCAAAAGTCTGAAATGGTAAGTAGAAACGTAATACACAGAATCGTAGCGTTGGTTGTAAACCTGTTACTTGTGGTGCTACTATTTTATAAAGTGATTACTATTCATTCAGACAAAGCGCCATTACTTGTTTTCTTTTATTATCCACTGCTGACATTAGCGAACTTGATTCTTTGGCTTGCACTTAGGAAGCAAAAGCCAATTTATGCGCAAGTTTACAAACAAACATTTGTTGGGCTGCTTCTACTTTTTGTTCCAGCAGTTTATCTAACGTAAAACATTTGATAATCGTTGCGAATGTTAATAGACAAGAGTTTTCAAGCGGCGATGCCCATAACAGGAGCTTTAAAAAAGTCGGGCAGAAGTGCTAATTTTCAATTACAAAACATGAATCGACGGTAGCAAAGAGGTGAGGCGGCAGAACATCAAATACCCGCCTTTCTTAAAGCCCTTCTACGTTGTGTGCAATTCGACCTTTCCTGCATCTCATTGTTTTAAGCCCAACGATGAAATTTAATTTTTGCTTTGTATGTTCACTTCTGTTTCTATTACTGCTATTTAGTTGCCGAAATAAAGGGGAATCGGGAGGGCAAGACGTAGCCAGAGTTCTGTCGGGTGACTTCGCTAAACTGTGGGTGTTCAAAAGTCGTGACAGTTTTGATTGTCACTGCTACTATGCCATGATATACCGGTCAGGCCGGATGAATTATATGTTGAGAGAAAAGTTTACTGGCACATTTACAAATTATTTTAATAATTGGTCAGGAGATGTCATTAATAATGATAGGTCTTGGAGTTACCGTCACGATACGCTAACCCTAATCGGTTTTCCATATATCATACGAAGTATTTCGACGAATAGAGACACCGTTTTTTTGAAATCAGTTTCGGGAACTTCTGACACGAGCAACTATTATTTAATTGACTCTAAGCTTATTGATTCGGGGCTTTAGAACAAGAATGTCTTATCTGCACACAACATAGCATTTACAAAAACATGGCTTTTGAACTATACCCAAACTATATATCTTTATTCGATACCAGAATGCAAATGGGGCTAAATCAAATAAATGCCCTGCCTTCGTAAATGCTTTCTGCGTTGTGCGCAACCTTATGAGCATTCGTAATTTTAAAATACCATTGTTAGTCCTTGCCATTTTGTTGGTGGCTTCAATCGTTCCAATTCCTCTTATCCTACTTATGTATTTGAATGGAGGTTTGTTTTCGCTTTTTTCAATTCACGAGAATAATACATTTTACCTTGCTAATGCCATACTTGGGGCCGTAGCTATTTCATTTGTTTACAAATCGACTACATCCACTGCAACTGGTATTTTTGTTTTCCTTTATATTTTCTTCTTTTTGCCGTTTGTAAGGTATGTATGTGACATGCTAACGAATGACAGTTCATTCGATGCCTATTCACTTTATCTCGACCCATTCGTTATTACCCTGCCTTTGCTTTTGGTCTATGTACTTAAACCAAGAAAAAAGACTTTGCAATCCAACAGTATGCGCACAACATCAGATTTCTAAAACCAAGGCTTTAGAACAATTACTAAACACTATAACTTTATTGTGCAACAGAACAGAAGTGAAGCTGAAAAAGATTGAATACCTTGGCTTCGGAAAGCTGTTCTGCGTTATAGGCAAGCATTCAAGCTACCCTTAGAATGAAGAATCAAATCGGAGACAGTTTCAAAGGATTGAATTTTTCTGGTAATGAAAGTTCGTGGTTTGACTTATGGCATACACACACCAGTTGTGAAGACGAAGAAAATGTTAGTTGGGAGAAGCGAGCTGCCTGCTTGCAAGAACTTATCGAGTTGTACCATTACTTCAATAAACAGCTGGAGAACTATCCAAAGCCCTTTCAGCTATGGATTGAGATTTGGGAAAATGACCCGGCAGAAGATGCTGTTTATATTCATACAGCGAATCCCAACAGCAATAATTTTCCAGTAAAAGTAGAAGCTGGCGTTGAACCAGAGATTTCCGATACGGAGTTGATAACCTGGATTGAGAAACAACCTTTTGAGATAGTAAGAAAGAAGATGCTGGATGATAACGTTATCTACCTATTTGACAAAACGTTTTGTATACCGCTAAAGCCTTAAAGCATACCTATAACATAGGCTTCCAGCAATACAGGCAAAAGAACATGTCGTCAGCCAAAGAATTACTAATTTACCCTTGCAAATGATGGAGGCGACAGCATTCCAAATTGCTGTAATGCTGAAAGCCTCTCCACGTTATAGGCAAATTTCAGATATTCACTATTGATGGAAATTCCACCTTTAATTAAACTCCTGTTTTGGTTGACCATATTGGTGGTTTCAATATATTACTTCGTTTACTGGCTTGTTTATGTTCTGAAACAAAGAAGGGGCATTAAATATAATGGAGAAGAGGCCATCGCCGATGTAATAGATTATGAGACCTTTCAAGACCCTGATGGAAATACAATTTATTGTCCTGTTCTTAGCTTCACCACGAGTTCGGGAAAAAGAATCATCGTCGAAACCCAATCCGAGGATGGTAAGTTGCGTAGATATAAAGATGGGAAACAACTAAAAATTTTCTATTTACCCGACGACCCTCATCAATATTACATCGTCGGTTCAGTACCCTTGCAGGTTTATTTACTGGTTCCTGGAGTTCCTGTAATTATTGTTGCTTGTTATTTTATAGTAAAAACCATTTCATCTTTCTAAGTGAAAAGATTGGAATCATGCGCTGCCTATAACATGAGTTTAGCAAAAAAGCGGCTGAGGTACTAACTTGGAACGATAAATCATTATTCAACTGCGGAGCAGAAGTGAGACAGCAGTAACACAGAATACCGCTCTTCGCCAAGCTCCGTCACGTTAGCAGCAACCTTTTCCTATTGTGGCAGCATTCAATTTTTTCAAAAGAGACAAGATAGACTGGGTGACACTTCCTGAGCCAGATGACAGCATTTCCTTTTTTGAAACCATCAAAAGAGAAAGCGAAAAGTTTTGGGCTGATACACTACCAAGCAAGGGCACTTACGGTTTTCAAATTCAGCAAGACAGCAAATGGCGACCTGGACTGAGTGACACAGAACTTCAGGAGTTTGAGAAAGCTATCGGTTTTTCGTTTCTGGCACCACTTCGAAATTTCTATAAGACAATGAACGGCTTGACAAAGCCATGCATAAACCTTTACGGCAGCAGTGGAACACCACCTGCTATTCGTCCTGGCTTTTACTCATATCCAGACGATTTACAACTTATCAAAGAGAACATTGACTGGATTTATGAAGCCACGTCAGTTAAGAAAGAACAACTGGAAGGGTTCGGAGTATCAAGGATATTTCCAGTTTTTCAACACCGCTTTATGATGATTGACGTTCCCGGAAATCCAATTCTTTCCATGTATGGAGACGATATTATCTACTACGCTGAAAACCTAAGCAAGCTTTTAGCAAATGAAATCTTTGCAGGTATTATCTACAACGTTTCGGACTTTGAAAGTCCATCACAAACACAGCCGGAAATAAAGTTCTGGTTGGACTAAGGCGTGCTGCTAACATCGTATTGCTGCAATGCGGGCAAAAGAACATGGACTGAACTCTATAATTCTATTCAGCTTTTGTACATTAGTGGAACTGAAGTGCAGTAAATACCCGCACTGACAGCAATACGTTCAACGTTAGCGGCATTTGAAATACCACTCCAAATGTTCAGGGTTTTAATAATTGTAGTTTTTCAACTTTTGGCAAATTGTGCTTTTTCACAATCAGATACTGTAACCAAGAAGTTGCAAAAAGGCTTTGTTTTCATTTCAGACTACAACTTTTTATATGATTATTCAGGTGGGCATTGGCGTCCAGTTGGTTTTCATGACTATTTCTTTCCTACGGATGATAACAACATAGAACAGTTAATGGACAGCAATAAAACGTTTTCGTTCACGGATGGGCGCCATATTCAGTTTTTTCCTGAGCGTTTCTACTATAAGAAGATAGCAAAGCAGTTGCCCGTAGAGCCTACTGACTGTTACATCGAACGAAAGTTGTATGTCGTTCCAGTTGTAATGGAGTTCAAGGAGTATAAAGATAATTGGCCGCCTGCATGTGAAACCAATTCTTATCGATTAAAGATAGTCGGTGGGGGAGCCTCAGTTTTGAAATATCTACCAAAGCTATTGATGTAAGAAGTACCAAAGAGCAAGCAAAGCGAAAAGTCAATAAACTGCCTACAACATCAGCTTTAAAAAATAAGGGCTGACGAATATCTACTGAGCGAATTATCTTTATTGAACTGCAGGAAGTAAATGGGCAAAGGTTTTTTAAATGCCCTTACTTCTTAAAGCTGTTTCACGTCCGTTAGGCTCAACTGCAGCATTTATTTACTTCAAAGTTTAAGATGTTGATTTATTCTAAGAGGCCTCATTCGACGAGGAAATACCGTGTAAAAGAGGATGTTTGGGCACCGTACATGCTAAAACACATCAGGCAAGTCATACTCCAGGATAGATGTATGACGCTTATTCGTGACGTGGTAAAGATGTCTGGTAATAAAAAGTATTAGAACTGTATGAATTTAGAAGCAACCGAAGGCAAAAGCATTGCCATGATAGTATGGAACACAGAAAAAGAAGATGATGTACATGTTTATTTGGGAAAACTCCAAAATACGAACGGCGAATATGTTTTCATCAATGCAGAAAAAGGTTGGCGAGTATCGTTAGATGAAGAGCAGTTGTCTCGCCTGCAACCTGTAACAGATGACCTGAAAGAAATGCTGCTAAATGCTGATTATGCGTTATCAATGAGCATGGGAAACCTGCCAGAAACGGACGGTAATGCAGATTATGAAACGACTGGGATGAATTGGAACAATTGAACTCTAAATGCGCCTAACAAAGTCTTGGTAAAATAGTGGCTGAAGTGCTAAATTGAACAACAAAACTATTGTTAACAACAAAAGGTATGTCAAACGGCAAGAACAAAGACTCCCACTACTTCGATAAGCCTCTCTACGTTCGTGGCAATTTGCTAACATAACTTCTCCGGTTTGTAAATATGTTACTTGACGAGAATAAATACAATGCTCTTTTTATCACAAAGTTTAAAGCGAATAAGGATGAATTTAAAAGTGAGTTTAAAAGGGTTAAAGACTATTATGGAAAGTCCGAGGAAATCAAATTGGAGTTTTATAAAGCATCCTTTAAAACGTTAATAGCTCAGTTCAAAAAAGAACTACCCAAAGATGAAAATTATGATTACATCATAACGACCCTTTACAATTATTTTATTAAGGCGCTCAATGAGGACGGCGTTGACACATCCTTTTACAAAAAAGAGTTAGAGGCTTTCAAAGCAATTGAGTTGCCGAAGCTTGTCATTAAGCAAAATGCCGTCGACAATCACACTCCTCAGTATAAGGCATATAACTTAAATACAAAATATGGTAGACGAAAGGCCAGGGAGCAAGCTTTAAGAATCTATGAGAATGGAACTCCAGAATATCGCCGAGAAATAGACAATATTAAATCTGTCGTATGGTTGATAATTATTGTAATAGTTATCATTGGATTTATAATAAAAGCAGCATTGACTTCAAGGTAAAATTTTTACTGCTTACCTGCCATCAACAGTGGTTTGGCGTCAGTTGACTGGACGTTAGAACAATCGGCTTTTGTTCACTGTTGTAAATCCGTTTCAGTTGAACAAACGCAGGTGAACTGCAAAACATATTTTGTACATTGGCTTTTCAATCACCGACAGCTCGGACGTTCAGTGAATGCCCTCCGAACGAAAGTCGATTGACGTTTGCCGTATTAAAATTACTTTCATGAACGACGATACAAAGATTAACGCTCTTGTAAATATTAGTCAAAGCAAGGTTGTTGAAAAAACCTATGATGATTTGGTAAGCCCGGCTAACAAAAAACTTGGAAATGCTTTAAGTACCGTCATAGACGTAGGGAATACTATTTTATGGCCAGTAAAATGGGCTAATGAAAGAGTAAGAATTTTCTTTGAAAGTAATCTTAGGAAATACGAAAAAAAACTTTCTGAAATTCCTGAAGAAAAAGTCACCCCAGCGCCATCTGAATTATCTGTACCTATACTTGAGCGATTTACATACGTGTCAAATAACGATATAAGCAATGCTTTTGTAAAGCTTCTTACAAGTGCGTCTTCGACAGACACTATATCATCGGCACACCCTGGCTTTGTTGCTATTATTGATAGATTATCACCAGATGAAGCAAGAATCCTTACTCATCTCAAAAGAGTTGAAGCAATACCTAAACTAACATTCTCATTTTGGCAGTCAGATGAACTGGAAACATATGTTACGGCAATTCAAGACTCTACGGGTTTAGAAAAAAAAATAGAATTACTCTTCGCAAATAATATCGGAATCTATTTTAACAATCTTACCAGTCTCGGATTGATAGAAAAGACAGATTATTATTATCAGCAGTTTGAAAATGAGTACTCAGAAATCGAAAAAATATATGCAGATGATATTAATGCCGTAAAGCCAAAGGATGTCACGCCAGAAAACGAAAAACGGAGGAGGTACGAAAAAAAGTCTATGTTCGTTTTGACTGAATACGGAAAACTTTTCATCGCTGCATGTATTGACTGAAGAAATCTGCGTAACAGGGCATTTACAGAAGTAGGGCAGCTAATACCATAAAATCGGTAGGCCATCATACACTTCTCGTATATAAATTACTTTATGAAGAGCCCTCTGCTATTTTTGAAGTTCAATGAAGAACGATATATAGATAGCCTTCACAAAAGAGGCGACATCTTTATGCGTCCTAACAGTGAGTTTAGAAAGACGGACAGCAACAAAGAACGCTTCGACAGATTTGAAGGGGCCGTGAGCAGTGAGTACATTCGGGATGCAACGTTGAGCATCAAAGCTGATGGACGGGAGGAATGGAAAAAGGTGAAGATGTTCGTTTTGAACCAGAGTTCCTTTTAAAAATCAACAATTTGCTCAGAACGCCCTTACAGCAAGCCTTTCACGAAGGTATTTGCAGGTATACTTTGAAGATAGATTTAGCCTGGACTGACGTTGTACATGCGTTAACGTAGGGTTATGGCTCCATTTCTCACCTATTGAATAGATAGGGTCTCGTATATTTGCACCTTGGATTAACAGCTAATAAAAAACTTCATATGGTCGGATGATTATCAGTGCCGGGTCATTCGATTAACCGGGTTGACTAACAACGTTAGGTCAATCGTAGGAACAGTCACCTACACTCGCCAGCATAAGGGCATTCGTTTATGCAAATTCAATTTAAAAAGCGCCCAGCGCACAGTGGGTTTTCTGTGTGGTTTACCAAATCTTAAGACCGTATGTGCTAACAGTATAAGTGTGCTGTTACATACAGTCGGTTTTTAAATCATTAAAAACAACAGCGTTGTTGCTGGACAGGCGGCAGTGCATGTCTGTCAATCACTGCACGTTATGCTAAAAAAGTATCTATTTGAAAGACGCAAGGTGGGAACTATAAAAAAACACCCAATTCTTCAACAGTTCAAAACAGAACTGCACGACTATTTCGTAGAAGCAACGAAGGTTATGGGTGCTGCAAATATTCCCATTATATCAGAGGATGGAATCTTAATCTCGAATCCCTTCGACTTTGACGCCCAAAAGAAAAATCAAGAGGAAGAAATGCTCGTCCGAGTAGAGCCGGACCTAACGCCCGAAAATTTCTTTCAGGCGCTCGCTCATACATTGTCCTATACTCATTTGTGTCATGAAGACAAAGTGCTTTTGATAACAGAGGCGACAAAGGAGCTTCAAAAAAACACACAATGGGCTGAAAGTCTGGGTGATGGTGATATAAATGTCAAACTTGGAAAGATTTTGGGCTGCCACAAAGAAACCATCAAGTATGCTAAACGCCAGGACAAATTGGTAAAGGATACAGGAGATGAAGAAAAGGGAAAACGAACTACTCCTACACATGCTTTTAAATTCAGTCCGGGCGTGAAAGCATTCACGTTTCTTAATAAAAAGTTTCAGTTAGTAGGAGAACCAACGAAACAGGATAAAAGCATTGTGTACAGCTTCCTTTCTGATGAGGCACAAGAAATTGACATTGTTATCAAGGGTTTGGACCTTTCTGGCATCGTAGAGAAAAAGCAGAAGCCAGCAATTGAGCTCAAGGTTAATCTTAACCCTGGCGAGGTTATGACCAGCGAACTACTAAATCATAAGCGACTAATTGATAATTTACTATCGGTTCTAATCAGTTTTGACGGCGTAAAAAAGATAGCCCCATCTTTAACGCAGAAGGGAGATGTAAAGATTACCACAATCAGATTTACATGGGAGAGACTGCTGATTCACTATATCATCACAGATAATAACGGAAGAGTTTCGTTGCCACGTGTAAAAACTTTCCGCAATAGTAAAGGGGCGTTGAAAGAGGCTCGGTTTGTAAACCAAGCACAGATTGGACGCTTTGCAGAATTGACCAAATTGCTTCATCCCATTATCAATGAGGAAAGGGCAAGGAGAAGGCAAGAGGCACAAAACGTCTTTTTGCAAAAAGAGCAGGAGAGAGGCATACAAAGTGAAGCGGGCACAAAAGAAATGGTACATGCAGATGGTAGCCCTATTAAAGTAAATGAGATAGCAGATGGGAACAATGAGGATATATTCGCTTAGGCCACCGGGCGTGTTTACACTGCATAGTTTTGGTTTATTCAAGAAGCAGCCAGGTTGGCTGCTTCTTTATTTTAAAGTCGGATATTGGGTTCAAAATCGAAAAATGAGGGAATTGTCCTTTCTTGGACAGCCAGTCTTTAGTTTTCAGTCAGTGTACTGTGAATTCAGAGAAGCTTTCGTTTTCTTTATTTTTGAAATGACATCGTGCATCTTCTTTGTTCAGTTTTTCGTTGAGAATCAATGCTTGTTTGAACAAGAAGATGCGCATAATAACTGTTGGCTGCTATCATTCAACTACCCTAATTGCCAAAGAGAATAATGAAAAGCTTCCTACTTTTTAGTTGTCTACTTGTATTTGGTGCGTCATGTAAGACGACAACAGACAAGAACACTTGTTCTACAAATCTGAAATCAAAGAGAGGTACATCGCTGAATCCAACCCGTCTTCAAGTTGGCTCGCCTATTATTCACGATTACATGTGCCTGGAATTAGTAACTGATAAAATGGAAAGTTGGGAGACGCCTGCTACCTTTCAGAAAACAGCTAAAACGGGGTTTCATGCCGGAAAAGGAATATTCTTACAGTCAGACCCTGACCTTGATGAAAAAGACATTTACCGTCACCGGCTAAATGACTCAACTTTTGAGACGCTTGGCATTCTTACGGAAGTTCGAAATGGCAAGTCGTCATTTCCCAACATCTGGTATAGTACTGTGTCTGAAGAATACCTCTTTGCAAAAAGTAAAAGTGAAGTTTCTGCTGAAACCGCAAAAGAAATGCAACAACTAAGCATCACTCAGGCTGACAGTATTCTTTCTGCCTGGAACACAAGTCGCAGATAGCCTGCAGCCAACATGGTTTTGCTGCAATAGGCGCTTTTGAATAAAATTTCAACTTATTACCTTTAACAGGCAACGGGAAGAAAGTGAACTGCAGTTTTCCAAATCCGCCTACTGACAGCAACACCTTCTCCGTTAGGCGCATTTAAAGAAACCTTAGGTGTAAGTTTCAATGAAGATATTCTTACTAAAAAGATTGCAAGGATTACATTTTTACTACAGCACAGGTGCTACTGCAGCATCTCCGTACACAAGAACAATGTCAGTCCTGCTCCTGCTTTGTTTCTTGCACTATGTCGAAATTTTCCTTTTGCTTGTCCGCGTATTTGAAATAAAAGCTGAATTGATACCGGCCCCAGAAGGGGCAGGAAAGGGGTTAAGGGCATTTTTCATCATTATCTACTCAGCACCGGTTTATTTCGTTCTGACAGTACTTTTTCCAAAAGGCCAGGTCAGCGAATCTTCTATACCTGACGAGAGGCTTATAAAATACCGGAATCAATTCTTTGCTTACGGAATGACTTTACTCTTGATTATTAGCGCAACGTTACTTATTAACTAACCATGGAGACTGGTGCGCCTAACATGATATTTATGCAATAAGGGCAGTAGTAAAAAAATCAGCCAAAAATTTCTATTTTGCTTCTGGAACAGGATTGGAGCAGTGAAACAGCAAATACCCTTACTGCATAAATACCCGCTCCGTTAGCCGCAACATCATGAAACGACTTTTCCCTATATTTTTTCTTCTATTGCTCTTGCCAGAAAGCCGTACTTGTGCACAGTTACAAACAGAGGTAACTATGATAAAAGGCATAAAATACACGGCATATTTAGACCAATGGAGCTTTTGGGTCATTAAAGGTCGAAGTGATACAGTTCTCAAAGTGTCACCAGATAACTATGTTAAGTTTGAATTTAGAGACTTCAACAGGGACGGCTATAAAGACCTGTTTTTAGAATGGGGTGGCAATCTGCCCGAACGGTATAGCCTTTTCTTGTTCGTTCCTTTAAAAGCCAGCTTTCAAGAGGTAAAAAACTTTAGTGATTTTCCTGCTGCTACACCCATAAAAAGCACAGGCTATTACTATTCTTACTACCGAAACGGGTGTGCTGATAATGCCTGGGGCAGCCACTTGTTCCGAATTATAAACCATATGGCTGTCAAAGTAGGACATATCAAAGGCGATGGCTGCGGGATACAAGATGGCATCTATATTCATAGGGTTAAAGCAGGTAAGACCACATTGACTGAAACCCTGCCACTGCAAACCATTAACGCTTATAAAGAAGGAAAGTTTGGCTTCTTACACCAGTATTGGACAACGAAGTATAGACAGTTTATATAAATAGGACGAGCGGCTAACATAGTTTTTCTGCAATGCTCGCTATTGAACAAGTTTTGAACAAGACCAATTCTGTTCTACATTAGTGCAAAGGTGAAGCTGAAGTAAAACGAATGACAGCACTGACAGCAACACCTGTTTCGTTAGCGGAAATTCTATCAACCATTCTTATGAGTTTAACAGGACAAGGTGTAAGAATCATTGTTAGCGAACCTTATGAATGGGCGCATGGCAACTTATTTGGAAGAGTTCTTAAACAACGAGGAAATAACTTATTAGTTAGGCTTTCTAAGCAAATCCAAGGAAATTCATTCACAAGTGATTTAATAGAGTTGCAACCCCGCTATCAAGGAGAGACTTTTAAACCATTGGAACAATACTATACAATTACAATAGGCGGAGCGTTGGTTCATCCGGAAACGAATGAAACGGATTATGTTCTGATAGGGACTATAACAATGGATTAAACAACTTCCGCTAACATAGGTGTTATACAATCCAGGCAGAGGAATATGTGCTGTACAAAAGATTTACTATTTTGCTTTTGCAAATAAGTTGAGCAACAGAACAAAAAACCCTGTACTGCATAAAGCTTCTCTATGTCCGTTGTGTATCAGCATGGAGAGATAACCTTCGGAAAATGAGAAATTTTATTTACGTACTCGGATTGACAATTCTATCATGTGGCAATCGACAAGCCGAAATCAAGAGTTCTGACAATTCAATATCAACTCAGCCGACTACTACTGTGGACTCGAAAGAAATGAGCAGTAAAGAAATTTGTTGGAAAGGCACCTTGAACGGTAAGACACCAGTCTTTATTCACTACCAGCTTGACAGCAACTTGATTGTTGGAGAAATCACCTATTTGACCACGGAAGACAAACTACCTATTAGACTTTTAGGAACGATTGAAGATGACAAAAGCTATAGGCTATTAGAATTTGACAAATCAGGAAACATAACAGGTATTATAGAAGGAACACCCAAGGAAAACGAATTTAACGGTAGTTGGTTTTCTCCCAGGACAAAAAAGGAGCTTGAAATGAAACTCCTGCCAAAAGATACGTTGATAAGCCGCCCTTCAATCAAGCCTGACCCAAATAGCATTTTTGGAGAATACCATTATCAGTATGGAGAAAACGGTTACAATGGAGACATTGAATTTAATAAGGTAAGTGACGGAAAAGCTGCTTTCAATATACTCTCTCTTACCAATGTCGAAAGAGGACCCAATATTGCAGAGGTTGAAAAGGACACCATTGCTTTTTCAGGCAACAAGTTTATTTATAAAATTCCTGATAGCGATGTTTGTGAGTTCAAAGTAACCTTTTACAATGGCTTTGCTTATATCTACTACACTAAAGGTTATTGTGAGAGCCAGTTTGGATTGAATGCGACAATAGACGGAATTTATTTGAAGACCAAGTAAACGAATGCCAACGCACAACATAGGCTTCCCAAAATGGCAGCTAAGTACTATTTTGTAGCATCAAACAATAATTAACAACAAGACAAAGCCAAACGACAGTATTTCAAATGCTGCCAATTCTGAAAGCCCTTTCAGATTAGCTGCCATTCATGACACAGCCTTCTTCAAATATAAATCAAGAGCAAATTAAGAGGGACAGTGCGTTAGCAATGTTGGTTTCCGTGTTTCCTAACCTGAAGTTGAATTGGGAAAGTTATGTAAAGAGTGAATATGAGAATTACAGCGAAGAACGACTTGACTATGTAGACATCGGAGAAATCATCAGGTATATTATAGAAAAGAAAAAGTGCGACGATACTTCCCAGTTTGAAGAGTTTTTCAATAGGGTAGAAACAATTCTGGTTAACGGTGACGATTATACAAAGGAGCTGATAGTTATTGGGCTACTTGAAGGCATTCAAAATGTATGCGGCTTCGACGTTGATTACTATACTGGATTTAATGACTGGCTGAAACCTGAGACGAAAAGAGCATGGGAAGAATTGATTCACTTTTGGGAAGGCAATGAACAGTAAACCTCAATCATGTGCGCAAACCAACAAACGGCAGCTAAAAAAGCGTTTGTAAAAGCATGGCTGAAGTGCTATCTTTCAACGACAATAATCAACAATGGACGGTAAGCCAAGCAGCGGGAACAGACCTCCACTACTTCACCAATCCTCGCTCCGTTAGCCGAAACTGTATGGACATTCAAACTGCGCATAGTGCGTACAGAAATGAAGAGAATTATTTTGCGCCAGAATATGATGGTGAGAATAATGCACTAAACAAATTCTATTCATTGCATTCAACCCTGACCACAGAATCAATCAACTATTTGAGAGACATTTTACAAAGTGCAGATAACTGGCTTGATAAATACTTTGTTGCTGATTTGATGTACCTCTATGACCCTATTCCTGAGCAGTTACTGGGCTCAATGATTGAGTGTGCTATTCAGAATGAAGCCCCAAGTTTTAACCGCATTTTTCTAAAGCCATGCTTAAAGTCTTACGGATTAGAGCGAATCAAACATCTATTTAATGAAAGAGAACGCAATGGCAATACTTTGGAAAAAAAAGGGATTGAAAGACTACGCTATTGGTTAAGGCCAGTTGAATTTGAAAAAACGAATGAATAATCAATAGTCGTTTCAGAGTGATTCAGCCAGCATGGCATTCACAAAAGCAGGGCTTCAGAACAATTCTTAAACAATCTATCTTTATTTTACAACAAAAAGCAAATGAAGCTGAAGCAAGTAGATGCAATGCCTTCACAAATGCTTTCTACATTGTAGGCGACTGTTGCTGTACTTTAAACTACCATATTTAGATGCGGTTTTTTTACTTGTTGGTTTTACTGTCTTCTTTTCTTTTGTTTAGCTGTAGGGACAAAGAAAAATATCAGCGTACTTCAAAAGTTTGCGATGACAATTTGTATGTCGAAAAATTTAGCGTCAATTCATGGGGTTTATTTTGTCACTATCTGACAGATTCTGCGAACTTTCGACTCCCGGTTGGTGATTATGATGAAGAGCATGAACGGTTCTCCTATGAGTGTAAGGGCGACAGCATACGAATTGTAAAACAACGATGGGGTGATGATGCCCGTTGGGTGACATTACCGAATGGACAGCAGGCTGTGGAATCGGATACAAAGTTCGTTGTTGACACGACCATCAGCAGAAGCGCATTAAGGCAGCAGTATGCAATTAAATAAAGGGCGCTTATTTCACAAAACAGCATAACCGCCTACAACATTTGCTTCCCACAACAGCGGCTGGAGTGCTGTTAGGAAACCAAAGAACAATTTGTTTAACTTGGAAAAATAAATCAACATCTGTGCTGCCAATCCCGCTGCTGCGGAAAGCAGTCCGACGTTAGCAGCTATTAGGGAACAGTCATTAAAACAAAAGGTATTTATTGAAGGGGCTTTATACTTAAAATGCAAACGAGAGTAAACCATACTTGTTTAATCCTTGACTTTTGGGATGAAACATTCGATGCGGAAGAAGCCAGTTCAGTACTAAAGGCGAAAGGCGACAACTTGTTGAGACAATGCAGGTTTGAAAACCTTGAGGACTGGGAAATCGAGTTTAGAGCAACTTATAACAACGCCAGACAACTTCTTATATCAAAGAATAAGTTAGGAACATATTCTTCAGACAAATACAAGCAAATTACCATTGTCATTCCCATTCCTAACAAAGAAAGTGTGGCTTGGGGAGTAGCAAGCAGTCAATTCATCTATGATATAGACCACTATGACGGTTTAATGAAAAACTTCAATGCGTTGGAAGTTGATTTCATCAATTTTACCAACCGCAGTGACTATATAAAGGATTGTATTGAAAGAGCAATTGACTATTGTTTTATCAATGGTATTGTGATTAAAGGAACAAAAATCCAGCTTCCGAAGAAAAAAGTCGTAACAACTCAATAGCTGCTAACACAGGTTTCATGCAATACAGGCAGAAAAATATATGTTCAGCAGAAGATTTACTATTTTGCTCCAGAAACTGAATGAAGTAGTAGAATACAAATGCCTGAACTGCATAAAGCCTCGTTCCGTTATGGGCAAGCTTATGAGAGTTTCTATCCTGTTAATATACATTTTTGTTCTATCATCTTTTATTGGTGACAAAACTTGCGTGACCGGTGACACCGACACGGTTTTTGTCAACTGGAACAAAGCAACAAGTGTCTCTTTGCGTCAACAAATTGCAAGCAAGCAACAAAAACAAGTAATTGATTTTTACAAAAACCGTCTTGAAGCATTC
>Ga0164290_1001916_pt1 | contig 20589 bp, 25 predicted proteins | sample Micstemetagenome_FD_108782 | JGI IMG/M metagenome (GOLD analysis project Ga0164290, IMG submission 108782) | Contaminated culture microbial community from soil near Moab, Utah, USA - Microcoleus steenstrupii SON62 (Illumina Assembly) | ecosystem: Environmental > Terrestrial > Soil > Soil crust... | reverse complement strand
TTTCTTTTCTTTTACGTATACCCCATCCAACACAGGAAATGAAACAGGCAATACAGGCTGCTGTGGAATGGTTTGAAACGGTAAAAATAAATGGGTATGTATACAAGGATATCGTTGATGCAGCCATGCCTGATGGTAAAGACAGGGTGATTGTTGAACAGGCAAATGCGGCATTATGGGCCCGCTTTTATGAAATACCCAATAACAGACCATTCTTTACGGGCAGAGACAGTATCAGGAAATATAAACTGACTGAAATTGAACATGAAAGAAGGGTAGGTTATGCGTGGTATGGAACATGGCCGGAAAAAATACTCGTAAAAGATTATCCGGCATGGAAGAAAAAGAATCTTATTAATTAAAGAATATCGAATGCGACTGAGTGCTGAAAATATGGAACAGTTAAGATCTGCCAATGCTGAGTGGCCGGATCAGTCATTATTACACCTGCCTGAAAAAGTAGTACAATTTGGAACAGGTGTTTTATTGAGAGGCTTACCCGATTATTTTATTGATAAGGCAAACAAACAAGGCCTGTTTAACGGCAGGATTGTAGTAATAAAATCAACAGATCGTGGTGGTACGGATGCATTTGATGTACAGAATGGTTTATACAGTTTACTGGAAAGAGGTTATGAAGCGGGAGCCAAAACAGAGAAAGTAATTGTGAATGCCGCCATCAGCCGTGTATTATCTGCTGCAACCCAATGGAACGAAATACTGGCGTGTGCAGAGAATAAGGATTTGCAGATCATTATTTCAAACACAACAGAAGTAGGTATTACACTGGTTACAACAGATGCAACAGCTTTATTGCCTGTTTCATATCCGGGTAAACTGCTGGCTTTTTTACTAAAAAGATACCACTACTTTAATGGAGCACAGGAAGCTGGTATGGTGATTATTCCTACAGAATTGATTACTGATAATGGAGCCAAGTTAAAAGCCATTGTAACTGAACTGGCCAGGTTGAAAGAAACCGGCGATGAGTTTATTTACTGGCTCCATACAGCCAATGATTTCTGTAGCTCATTGGTTGACAGGATTGTTCCGGGTAAACCTGCTAAATCCGATCAGGAACAGACAGAAGCAATATTGGGTTTTGAAGATGAATTAATGATCATGTCCGAAACTTATCGCCTCTGGGCCATAGAGACCGACAGGGAGCGAACAAGAAATATCCTTTCATTTGCGCTTGCCGATAAAGGAGTGGTGTTGGCAAAAGATATCAACCGATTCAGAGAGTTAAAACTGCGATTGCTGAATGGTACCCATAGTTTCAGTTGCGGACTCGCCGGTTTATCTGGTTTCAGACTGGTAAAAGAGGCCATGCAGGATGAAACTTTTACGGCTTTTATATCAGCATTGATGCTGGAGGAGATTGCACCCATTGTGGCAACAGGAGATATAGATAAAAAAGAAGCAGAGGCTTTTGCCATAGCGGTAATGGATCGTTTTCGTAATCCCTATATCGATCACCAATGGGAGCATATTGCAGTACAATACACTTCTAAAATGGCCATGCGCAATGTGCCGTTGATACAGGCGCTCTACCGGTCGGGAGAAAAACCTAACAGTTATATGGCATTGGGTTTTGCTGCCTATCTTCATTTTATGAAACCACTATTGGGAAGAGACGGGAAAAATTATGTGAATCAACAGGGTATGATCCTGAATGATGATAAAGCAGACAGCCTGTTCAAACACTGGAACCTGGGTTTGTCTGTTGAAGCAACCATTACCCAGATTCTATCCGATCAACATATTTGGGGTGCTAAGCTCTCGTCATGCAAAGGTTTTGCAGAGGCAGTAATAACAAATTATTTTCAGTTACTCGAACAGCAGCCATTGGCATTGCTTAAAACCAACAGACAAAAATCGGTAGCATGAGTGAAGCAAGAAAAATAATACAGGTTCATCCGGCAGATAATGTGTTGGTGGCTTTACAGGATTTAGCCGCAGGAGATACAGTAGTCTGGAAAGAACAATCTTATACATTACTGGAACCCATACCTGCCAAACATAAATTCACTACAGTAAATATTGCAGCAGGCAATGCCATTACCATGTATGGTGTATTGGTAGGAAAGGCTAAACAGGATTTGCCAGTTGGTGTTCGAATCAGCACAGAAAATATAACACACGCATCAGGCACATTCAGCTTGCATGAAAGAAGAACAGGCTGGCATATTCCCAATACCAGCCAATGGCAGCAAAAAACATTTAACGGCTATCACCGTGCAGACGGTTCTGTAGGTACTGCCAATTATTGGTTGGTAATACCGCTTGTATTCTGCGAGAACAGGAATATAGAAGTAATACGCGAAGCATTACTGGAAGAACTGGGCTATGCACGTGTAAAAAAATACAACCAGTTTACACAGCATCTTGCCAAACTCTATCAGTCGGGCGCTGATACAGCTGCCATACTGGAAACAGATTATGTAGCAACTGAAATAACGAATGGCAAATCGCCCTTGTTTCTGAATATTGATGGTATTAAATTTCTTACACATGATGGTGGCTGTGGGGGCATCAGACAGGATGCACAAACCTTATGTGGCTTACTGGCGGGCTATATCACCCATCCCAATGTAGCATGTGCCACTATTCTCAGTCTTGGATGTCAGAATGCACAGGTAACCATGTTGCAGGAAGAAATAAATAAGCGCGACAAGGAATTTGCAAAACCATTGTTTATACTCGAACAACAAAAGCTGGGTACAGAAACAACTTTAGTATCAACAGCCATCAAACAAACATTTGCCGGCTTGGTAGAAGCAAATAAGAACAGTAGAAAACCAGCGCCCCTGAGTAAACTCTGTATTGGTCTTGAATGTGGCGGTTCCGATGGTTTTTCCGGTATATCGGCCAACCCGGCCATTGGTTATACTTCTGATTTACTGGTGGCATTGGGAGGCAGTGTTATCTTATCTGAGTTTCCGGAACTCTGCGGGGTGGAACAGGAATTGAGTGATCGATGCGTAGATGAAAATATTGCCCAGCGTTTTATGCACCTCATGCAAACCTACAACCAGAAAGCAGAGGAAGCCGGTAGTGGTTTTTATATGAACCCTTCGCCCGGTAATATCAAAGACGGACTGATTACCGATGCAATTAAATCGGCCGGTGCTGCAAAAAAAGGGGGAACCTCACCCGTGGCGGATGTACTTGATTATCCTGAAAAAGTACATAAACCCGGACTCAATTTATTATGTACACCCGGTAACGATGTGGAATCTACAACCGCAGAAGTAGGTTCGGGTGCTACGGTTGTGTTATTTACCACCGGACTTGGAACACCTACAGGTAACCCGATTGCACCGGTAGTAAAACTTTCAACAAATACGGTGTTGTATGAACGTATGAAAGATATTATCGACATCAATACCGGAACCATTATTGAAGGAAAAGAAACCATTGAAGAAGCAGGAGAAAGAATACTCAACTATGTAATAGAAGTGGCAAGTGGTAATATACAGGTAAGCGCCGTAAGAAACGGGCAAGACGATTTTTTACCATGGAAAAGAGGAGTAAGCCTCTGATCTTAACCAATAAGGAAGCAAGTTTATGAAACAATTTTTAGATGAAAATTTTTTGCTGAACAACAAAACGGCACAGGAATTATACCACGGCTATGCCAAACATATGCCTGTTATCGATTATCACTGTCATCTCTCTCCACAACAGATTGCAGAAGACAAACAGTTTAAAAATATTACGGAAGCGTGGTTGTATGGCGATCATTATAAATGGCGTGCCATGCGTACCAACGGCGTAGAAGAAAAATTCTGCACAGGTAATGCAGGCGACAGAGAAAAATTTCAACAATGGGCTGGTACGGTTCCTTATACCTTACGTAACCCCCTGTATCATTGGACGCACCTTGAACTGCAGCGTTATTTTGGTGTGAAAGAGGTGTTGAATGAAAAGAATGCAGATGCCGTTTACGATCAGTGTACCGCACTACTGCAGACAAAAGATTTTACTGTTCGTAACCTGTTGCGGAAAATGAATGTAGCCATTGTTTGCACCACTGACGATCCTGTTGACTCTTTGGAACACCATGCCAGGCTAAAGGCAGATGGCTTTGAAATACCTATCCTGCCTGCATTTCGTCCAGATCAGGCAATGAATGTGGCTGATGCCGACAGGTTTAATCATTATATCAGCCAGCTTGAAGCAGTAACAGGTATTTCTGTTTCTTCCTTCGATGATTTTCTCTATGCCTTACAAAACAGGCATGATTATTTTGCAGCAGCCGGTTGTAATGTATCGGATCATGGACTCGAAGAAATATATGCGGAAGATTTTACCGGTTCAGAGATCAACAGCATCTTTAATAAAATACACAGTGGTAAACAATTGAATGAGTCGGAACAGCGAAAATTTAAATCGGCCATGCTGGTACATTTTGCAGAATGAGATTGGGAGAAAGGCTGGGTACAACAGTTTCACCTGGGTGCTTTGAGAAACAATAATTCCCGGATGCTACAGCAGCTTGGGCCCGACACCGGTTGGGATTCTATCGGCGATTTTTCACAGGGTCGCCCACTCGCATCTTTCCTGAATAAACTCGATAGCGATAACAAACTGGCTAAAACCATCATCTATAACCTGAACCCAGCCGATAACGAACTGATGGCTACCATGATTGGTAATTTCAATGATGGTTCAGCAGCAGGTAAAATACAGTTTGGTGCAGCATGGTGGTTCCTTGACCAGAAAGATGGAATGGTAAAACAAATGAATGCGCTGTCGAATATGGGGCTGTTGAGTCGTTTTGTGGGTATGCTGACTGATTCGCGTAGTTTCCTTTCGTTTCCAAGACATGAATACTTCAGGAGATTACTCTGTAATTTATTTGGAGAAGAAATAGAGAATGGTGAGATACCCGCTGATATGGACTGGGTAGGAAAAGTGATTAAAGACATCTGTTACCGTAATGCACAACAATATTTTGGCTGGCAGGGTATTACTCCGCAAGCCATATAAACAAAATCTTCTGTGTTCTTCTCCATAGGAGTCCATTCGGATTGTGTTTTCAGTGGCAATATTATCTTTTATTGATTGCCCCTGAAGACACAGAGAAACACAGAAGTATTTTTTTCCTTAAAGCAAGCAACAATCGAATGGATTTTCAGACAAGACTACATCAACTATTTGTTGAGGAGAAAGACATCCCTCAACAATACATCCTCCCTGATGAAATACACCAGCGTGAATATTTATCAGACGGTGAAATGAAACAATGGAATGGAAGTGTACATGAAGTATATTCTCCGATTTGTATTCAAACTCCGAATGGATTACAACGTAAACTCATCGGCACTTATCCCGTATGTGGCGAAGAGCAAGCCAATGAAGCATTAGCAGCTGCCGTTCATGCCTATAATAATGGTCGTGGTCAATGGCCAACCATGAGTGTAGCACAACGTATTGAATGTGTTGAGCATTTCTTACAACGCATGATGGAGCAGAAAGATATAGTAGTAAAGCTCATCATGTGGGAAATCGGTAAATCCTGGAGCGACTCGGTAAAAGAATTTGATCGCACTGTTGAGTATGTGTATGCAACAATAGATGCACTAAAAGACCTTGACAGAGATTCATCCCGTTTTACCATTGAACAGGGCATTGCGGCACAGATCCGCCGCTCACCTCTGGGTGTGGTGTTGTGTATGGGCCCATTCAATTACCCATTGAATGAAACTTTTACTACGCTCATTCCCGCCATCATCATGGGTAATACTTTATTATTCAAACCTCCGAAACACGGAACTTTATTGCATTATCCATTACTTCAGGCATTTAAAGAGTGTTTCCCCAAGGGAGTGGTAAATACCATTTACGGACGTGGCCATACCATTGTGCCAGGCCTGATGCAGTCGGGTAAAGTAAACGTACTTACATTAATTGGTTCAAGTAAAGTAGCCAATGAATTAAAGAAGCTGCATCCTAAAGTAAACAGGTTAAGGGCCATATTAGGACTCGACGCAAAAAATGCAGCCGTAATTACCAAAAATGCCGATTTAAAACTGGCAGTGCAGGAAACTTTGCTGGGAAGTCTTAGCTTTAACGGACAGCGATGTACCGCTTTGAAAATTGTATTTGTACATCATAGTCTGGCAGAGGAGTTCACCAGACAATTAAGTGAAGCAGTGGGCAAACTGAAATTTGGTATGCCCTGGGAAAGCGGTGTAATGTTAACACCTTTACCTGAGCCACATAAACCTGCTTATTTACGGGTTTGTATAGAAGATGCTTTGCAACACGGCGCAAAAGTGATGAATGAAAATGGAGGAGCCCAATATGAGTCATTTGTGTATCCGGCCGTTTTGTATCCGGTAAATGAAAAAATGAAACTCTACCGGGAAGAACAGTTTGGCCCATTGATTCCTGTGATGCCTTTTGATGATATTGATGAGCCTATACAATACCTGATAGATTCAACACATGGCCAGCAAGTAAGTTTGTTTAGTAATGATAAAACAGAACTGGCTTCACTGATTGATCCATTGGTGAATCAGGTGAGCAGGGTAAATATAAATTGTCAGTGTCAGCGTGGTCCTGATGTGTTTCCTTTTACGGGAAGAAAAGACAGTGCGGAAGGAACTTTATCGGTGGTGGATGCATTGCGATCATTCTCTATCCGGTCATTGGTAGCTGCCAAGTTAACGGAAGAAAACAGGCAACTCATCAATGATATTGTTACCACACATGAATCTAATTTTCTGAGTACGAAATATATTTTCTGATATGAATGCATTTGATCTTACCGGCAAACTGGCACTGGTTACCGGATGCAATAAAGGCATCGGTAAGGGGATGGCATTGGGCTTGGCAGAAGCCGGTGCAGATATTATTGGTGTATCAGGTTCCATCGAACTGGAAGGAAGTGAAATTGAAAAAGAAGTAAAAGCATTAGGCAGAAAATTCACAGCCTATCAGGCCGATCTATCTAACCGGGAGAGTATCTATGCCTTTTTAGCAACCATCCAGTCCATTCATCCAAGCATCGACATCCTGATCAATAATGCAGGCACAATTATGCGAAAACCTGCTGCAGAACATCCGGATGAATATTGGGATAAAGTAATGTCTATTAACCTGGATGCACCTTTTATTCTGGCAAGAGAAATTGGTAAACAGATGCTGACAAGAGGGAGTGGTAAAATTATTTTCACCTGTTCGTTGCTGAGTTTCCAGGGAGGTATTAATGTACCCGGTTATGCAGCGAGCAAAGGAGCATTGAGTAGTTTGATTAAAGCGCTGGCCAATGAATGAGCGGCTAAAGGCATACAGGTAAATGGTATAGCACCTGGTTATATTGCAACAGATAATACGGCGGCATTGAGAGAAGATGCAGAAAGAAGTGCTTCTATCATGGCAAGAATACCGGCAGGAAGATGGGGGCAACCCGAAGATTTTAAAGGACCTGCAGTGTTTTTGGCATCATCTGCATCTGACTATGTAAACGGAACGATTGTAACAGTAGACGGCGGATGGATGGGGAGGTGATTTTTTGATGTCTGATGTATGATTTGTAGGGTGAATGGTTAATAATAAGAAGGATGGGTCAAAAGAATATTCACGATTCACGATTGACCATTCACGCGAATTTTTTCGCAACACTAAATTAAAGAACAATGGAAATACGGTTTCAGAACAGTCCGAATGAAGTGAAAAGCATGGATACTGCTTCACTGCGGACCAGTTTTCATGTGGGGGAATTGATGCAGGATGACCAGCTTAAATTGGTGTACTCGCATTATGACCGCGTAATTATTGGTGGTGTAAAGCCAATTCATCAGCCTGTGTTGCTGCATAATGAAGCAGAATTACGGGCAGAATATTTTCTGGAAAGAAGAGAACTGGGTATCATCAATACCGGCGGTCCGGGATCGGTTATAGCTGATGGTGTAACTTATACGTTGAATAAACTCGATGCGTTGTATCTTGGCAAGGGTACCAGCGCAGTAAGTTTTGCCAGCAATAATGCGACAGCACCCGCCATCTTCTTTTTATTATCGGCACCAGCGCATCATACATATCCTAACCGAAGTATGACCAAAGAAGAAGCATCGCCGGTGAATTTGGGAGAAGTGGCTACATCCAATCAAAGAACTATTTATAAATACATACACCAGGGAGGTATTCAAAGTTGCCAGCTGGTGATGGGACTAACAGTATTGAATAATGGAAGTGTATGGAACTCTGTTCCGCCACATACCCATACCCGTAGAATGGAAGTGTATTTTTATTTTGATGTGCCTGAACAGCACCGGGTTTTTCATTTTATGGGACAACCAACAGAGACGAGACATATACTGATGGCTAACCATGAAGCAGTCATCTCACCACCCTGGTCAATGCATTTTGGAGCGGGTTCATCCAATTATGGATTTATTTGGGGGATGGCAGGAGAGAATTATACATTTACTGATATGGATCCGGTGGCTATTGCTGAGATCAGGTAAGAAGATAACTCTATGAAGAAAGTATTGTGTTTTGGGGAAATATTACTTCGTTTATCACCCGCTGCAAACGGGCAGTGGCTAGAGCAAAACCAGTTGCCTATTTTTATGGGTGGCGCAGAGCTCAATGCCGCCACAGCACTGGCTGTATGGCAGCATCCGGTAAAATATTTTACGGCAATGCCCGACAATGTTTTATCGAAAGATATTGCTGCATATCTCTCCAAAAAAAATATTGATACATCAGCCATACATTATTCAGGTAACAGGATCGGATTGTATTACCTGCAGCAGGGAACAGATATGAAGAACGCGGGAACTGTTTTTGACAGGGCAGGTTCTTCATTTGCCACACTGGAAACAGGAGTAGTGAATTGGAATGAGGTATTGCAGGATGTTCAATGGTTACATTTCAGTGCTATAGCGCCGGCAGTAAGTGAATCAGGAGCGGCTCTTTGTTTGGAAGCATTAAAGGCGGCGAGCTCGAAAGGGATAAAAATTTCTGTTGATCTCAACTATCGTGCTTTGTTATGGAAGTATGGAAAAGACCCAAAAGAAGTAATGAAGACTTTACTGCCTTATTGTAATCTGGTAATGGGTAATATCTGGGCAGCCAATACCTTATTGGGGATAGAGCTGGATAAAGACCTGATTGAATCGGAGCAATATGCTGAACATGCAATGAAAACAGCGAATAACATTATGCAACAATACCCGGCCTGCACCGCCGTAGCCAATACTTTTCGTTTTGATGAAGGGAAAGGCATCAGGTATTTTGCGGTATTTAATGATACAACCACACAGACAGTGTCAAAAACATTCAGAACAGCTACTGTTATAGACAAAGTGGGTAGCGGTGATTGCTTTATGGCGGGATTGATTCATTCTGCATTGAGTGGTTATTCAAATGAAGAAACAATAAATTATGCTGCTGCGGCTGCATTCGGTAAGTTGCAGGAGAAGGGAGATACTACTTCAAACACTGTTGCTGCTATTAAAAATATAATTACACAAAATGGATAACCAGGCAATTATACAGTCTATTACCACACAAGGCATGTTGCCTTTGTATTATCATGAAGAGGCAACGGTTACACTCGAAGTAGCCAAAGCATTATATGCAGCCGGTATTCGGGTAATTGAATACACCAATCGTGGCGAAAATGCACTGGCTAATTTTAAACACCTGCTTGCACAAAGAGATACAGTAATGCCGGGTATGCTCCTGGGTATTGGTACTATAAAAACAGTGGCACACGCTCAGGCATTCTTAGATGCAGGGGCCGATTTTATTATATGTCCGGGTATGATACCTGAAGTAGCTCATTATGTTCATGGCAGGGGCAAATTGTGGGTGCCGGGTTGTATGACTTCTACAGAGATTATGATGGCAGAACAACTGGGTGCAAAATTTGTAAAACTGTTTCCGGGTAATTTATTAGGCCCGGGTTTCGTATCAGCGATAAAAGAATTGTTTCCGGCAATTGCATTCATGCCAACAGGTGGGGTAGAGTTAGAAGAAGCCAATATACAGGCATGGTTTAGTGCGGGAGTGAAAGCAGTGGGTATGGGAAGCAAACTCATTACAAAAAATTTACTGGAACAGAAAGATTATACTACGATTTGCGAACAAACAAAAACGGTACTGAATATCATTCAACGCATTAAACGATAACCATGAATGCAGCCATAGGAAAGTACAGGTGGACAATTTGTTCACTCATCTTTTTTGCCACAACGATTAACTACCTCGACAGACAGGTTATCAGCCTGCTAAAATCAACGCTTTCAGAAGAATTAAACTGGAATGATGCAGACTATGCCAATATTGAAATAGCCTTCAAACTGTTTTATGCATTTGGTATGCTGGGTGCAGGCAGGCTGATCGATAAACTGGGAACTAAAATTGGGTATGCACTGGCAACTGGCTTATGGAGTCTTGCAGCGGTTTGTCATGCTTTTGCATCCAGTGTATTCAGTTTTGCGGTGGTTCGTTCATTTCTGGGTGTTACAGAAGCGGGTAATTTTCCGGCGGCTATTAAAAGCGTTGCTGAATGGTTTCCTAAAAAAGAAAGAGCGCTGGCAACCGGAATATTTAATTCAGGGGCCAATTTCGGAGCCATTATTGCACCATTGACTGTTCCTTTTATCGCTGCAGAATGGGGATGGAAATGGGCATTTATTCTTACAGGTATGATCGGTTTTATATGGCTCATTTTCTGGTTTCTTTTATATGAAGTACCCCGTAAGCACAAAAAATTATCAAAGGCTGAATTTGATTATATCCATAGCGATAAAGATGAGGTTCAGGAAACAGATGATACGCCTGCTGAAAAAGTATCCTGGCTCAAATTGTTGGGTTTCAGACAAACATGGGCATTTGCGATTGGTAAACTGCTTACCGATCCAATCTGGTGGTTTTATTTGTTCTGGTTACCCGATTTCCTGGAAGGAGAGTACGGGTTAACTAAAACAGAAATAGCTATACCAGTAGCATTGGTATATACCATTTCTACAGTGGGAAGTATACTGGGTGGCTGGATACCGCTTAAATTTATTAAAAACGGATGGACCTTTCACAAGGCAAGAAAAACATCCATGCTCATCTTTGCTTTCTGTGTATTACCCATTGTATTTGCGCAATTATTGGGTAGTGTAAATATGTGGCTGGCGGTAATGATTATTGGTTTAGCTGCTGCTGCACACCAGGCCTGGAGCGCCAATATTTTTACTACAGTAAGTGATGTGTTTCCTAAAAAAGCCATTGCATCCATTACCGGTATTGGTGGTATGTTCGGATCGCTTGGAGGTATTCTCTTATCACTGTTTGTACAGAAAAATATGTTTGTCTATTACCGCAGTATTGATAAAATTGAAATAGCCTATTATATCATGTTCTTCATCTGCGGATTTGCCTATCTCGCCGGTTGGTTAGTGATGCATTTTCTGATTGGGAAGAGAAGAGAGATGGTGAAAGTGTAGGGAGGACGTGAGAGGTGAGACGTGAAAAGTGAAAGGTGAAAAGTGAAAGGAGGTGTCGCCTCTTTGTGCAGCAGAGAGGGCGTAGTAGTATTTTATGCTGAATTAGTTAACGATGGAGGAGCTTCAGCGTTTAAATATTCAATATGGATACAATCTGAAAAACTTTCAACCTTTTTGTAAGCAACCACTGGCTGGTGATCAGGGTTAATGTAAATAACAATGGTTGAATTGTCTTTCCAGTAAGCCTGTATATCATAGATGCCTTTAACGCAGTAAGCAGTTCCCTCTGTCTTCGGAAAATCAATATTCACTGAGGTAGATGCATGCTTGCTGAAAGCTAATTGGATAATGCGCAGTTTTAGTTTTTTATCTGGTGATACAATCTCCCATTCTTTCTCATGCTTAGGTTTAGGACCCGTTGATATCCTCATGTTCACTACTTCTATGTCTTCCGAAAGTGCCGTCCTGCTGATCACTTCTGTTCGCTCATTTCTTTTATTGCGGGTAAGTTCGTTAAGGTGGTTCTCAATATAACTTTGAATGTGCTGATTGAGTTTTTGGGTAATGGCTTTATCTGCATGGGTCTTTTCACAGAAATCCTTCATTCTGATAGCGTGCTCCCATTCTTCTCTGGTAAGTATTTCATCCTGATGGATAAGCAGAGGAATATTTTTTTCGAGTTGCTCGAATAAGTCAATGATATGTCCAGTTTGCTCTTTTATAAAAACAGCATAGTTAAAATCCATGCATAACTCCAGTGATCTGGTGAGTTTTTTCAGCTGTTGTTGCAATCTGCTGCGTCTTCGTTCCTCGTAATATTTTTCAGCCTTCAGCTTCTCCTGTCTGTAATAGTAACCGATCATATCATCGCCATCATAAACAATGGTACGGCCATGCAGACTAATCAGGTAATCAAGGGTGGCCTGCACAATTCTGTACTCCTTCTCAAGGGCTGCTTTTCTTTCTTCAGATGTCATGGAAATGGTTTACATGATGTAGTCTAGTCATTGGGGATGCTGACTTACGACTAAATATATCTGAAATCAAAATCATTGACTCACTACTGACTATTCACTACTCACTATCTCTGCACTTACAATAATGCCAGACCCAATAGCCTTGCTTCCTTCATTCAATGTAAAAGCATCGTTAGACTTGAGATTTTTACGGATATGTTTGGCAGGAATCAAACGGATGAATACTGTGCCGGAATCTCCGGGGTTTAATTGTTTTTGATCGAGCAATTCAATCTCGCCGGAAAAATGTTGAGCGGTATTAAATGCCAAAGCAGGTCTGTAACCTGTAGCAACAGGGTTTTGTCTTCCACCCAAATCTGTTGGTAAAAGAGAAATTTTTGCTTTGATATTATATGTAATTCTCGATAACATTTACTTCCATGAAGGTAACAAATTTATTGAAATGTGGTAAATGTTGCTGGTCAATACTGATAGCGTCATGGCCATCTAATTCTTGTTGGTGATGTGTTACATGCAGAAAGCACTGATCATCAATTGATACAGATAATATATGAGTGTATGGCGGTATAAAACAACGTTTAATAGAAGCTATAACGTATTCTACTACAGCTACTTCGCTGCTAAAGAATTGCTTCGCCTCAAGCGTATTGATTTGGGTGCGGAAATGGTTATGGGTTTGTATATCATCTTTTTCAGCAGTGGAAACAGCTCGGTATAAAACCATAAACGCATTTAAAAATCAGGCAGGCAAGATGCACATTCAAATCGACTTTTTTTACCGTATTTATACCTGATTTTTGGAAATGTTAGGCCATTCGATCCGCGACATGTGAAGTGCTAACACAAAAGTAGAATGATCTGTAATTTTGTAACAGGTAACGCAGAAGGCTCCTGTAGAAAAGGAAGAGATTGTCTTTTATAGAAGCTATTTAAATTTTGGCACAAAGTTCTTCCGGTGCAAGAACCGGTAATTCACTCCCTTTAAAATCTTTCACGTTTCGCGTAACGATACAATCTATCTTTTCAATGGTCGTTGCACAAAAAATTTGAATTGAGTCTTCAAAGTCTTTGTGTTTCGAACGAAGACCCTTTGTTAATATGGCTGAATCAACAGGAATGATTGTTATGTACTCAATCAACCCTAAAAGCACTTCTCGCAGTGTTTTATCATCAACATATTTTTTTAGCAGATAATAAGTTGTTGCCAGGGAATGAGATGAGGTAAACAGTCTGATTTTCTTTGTTTCTGCTGTGTTGAAAATTTCGATGGCATATTTGCTGAATGGTTTCCGATCTGCTATAAGGTCTACCAGTATATTAGTATCTACAAAAATTTTCCTCATAAGTGTTTTTTAGACAGGTAGGACTGTAGTTCCTTTTTCTCATCAAAATCTTTGGGCAGCTTAACTGCACCAATCAGCTTCTTCAGTTTTGGAGAAACTTTCTCACTGGTTTTTTCCTGCGTTATGGTATCCAGATATTGTTCGATAAGTTCTGAGAGGCTACGCCCCGAAAGTTTAGCATATGACTTGGCCCTTTCTATAACCTCTTTTTCAACCGTAAGGGTGAGTTTTGTTGTCATAATACGTGTGTTTATATCAAAGATACGTATTATGCTTACAATAAGCAAAATGCCTAAGTCTGGTAATGGGATTAAAGATTTTGTTAAGCTAGGTCGAAAATAAAAATCCCGCCCAACTAAATCCGACATCAGCCATCCGACATCCGACATTGCCTCCTATCTTTGCTCCATGCAAGTCAGCTTCTCCTACGAAAAAAAGAAAGTAATACAGGCACTACGTTATCACTTTGTACAGAAACCGGAAATCAGGGTATTGATGGTACTGGTGAATGTATTTGCCATTGCGGCGGCAGTTCTTTTTTATATGAAGAAAATAAGACCCGAACCATTTCTGTTAGGCTCATTTATCTGGATTATGCTCATGGCCTCTTTCTGGTATTTTCTTCCCAATAGTATTTATAAAAAGGCGGCTACTTTTAAAGACAGTTTTATCATGGATTTTACAGAATCGGCCATTCGCCTGGAAAATGAGCGTGGTTATGTAGACTGGAACTGGAATAAATTCTCACGTTATTTTGAGAGCCCTCATTTTTTTCACCTCTATTTCGACAGCAAATCATTCTTCCTTGTTCCCAAAGAAAATATGGGAGACGAATTCCGTCACGACCTGAGAGGGTTGTTGAGAAAGAAGATAGGAGGGTAGTAAACAGAGGAACAGAGAAATATCGAATGTCCAACTTCGAAGTAGGTATTTGGAAATTGTATATTTCTCTGTTTCTCTGTTCTTCTGTTCAAAGCGTTTTTTCCATCACATAATGCGGAATCGTTACTTCAAAGAATTCATCACTACAGATATTATATCCCAGCTTTTCGTAGAAACCCACTGCTGAGCCACGGGCATGCATGGTGAGTCGTTTGTAGCCACGGTCGCGGGCTATGTTTTCGGCAAAAATCATCAGTACCCGGCCAATCCCCTTACCCTGCAGACCCGATAATACAGCCATTTGTCTTAGTCTGACGGTTTTCACCCCTTCTTCCATCAGCATACAGCAACCTTCGAGCTTTTCTTCATCAAAACACCCGATAAGGATATCGTTTTTCTCTTTCTCCAGTTCTTCCATGGTAAAACTGAGTCCGAGAGGTTTACGGAGTATCTGATAGCGTAATTCTACCATCTGCTGGTACTCTTTGGAGCCGTGATCGATGAGTTTTAATGCCATAGTTGAGGGGAAAGGACATACAAGATAGGAATCATTTTTAATATTTGGTGGGAGTCCGGAAGTCCGTTAGTCCGAAAGACCGAAAGCCAGAAAACGATGCATTTAGTAGTAGATTCCGGTAAAATAGGTGTAAAAACAATCTTCTTACGGACTTTCCGACTTTCGGTCTTTCGGACTTCTCCATTGTACCTGCGTTGGCCATCATAACCGCATTTCTGCCTGTGGAAACAAATATGCCCGAAAAGATTGCTTATTTAACAAAAAGTATATTTTTGCGGCTGTAACAAAAACTTTTTACAATGTCAGACATCGCAACAAGAGTAAAGAAAATCATAGTTGACAAGTTAGGGGTTGACGAGGCCGAGGTTACCAATGAGGCTTCATTTACCAACGATCTCGGTGCCGATTCACTGGATACCGTGGAGTTGATTATGGAATTCGAAAAAGAATTCAATATCTCTATTCCTGATGAGCAGGCAGAAACCATCACCACTGTTGGTCAGGCTGTTGCTTACCTGGAAGAACATGCCAAGTAAGAACTAATTTTATTTAAGGAATAATTTATGCATCCGCCTTTCTGCGGCCTCGGCCACAAAAGGCGGATGCTCACTTAAACAGGTTTTGATCATGGAATTAAAGCGCGTTGTTGTAACCGGAATTGGCACCCTCACACCGTTAGGAAATAACCTCGAAGATTATTGGACGGCGTTGATCAATGGTGTACCCGGGGCAGATAACATTACTTTATTTGATGCTTCTAAATTCAAAACCCGTTTTGCATGTGAGATCAAAGGCTTCGATCCTACCCAATTCATGGATCGTAAAGAAGCCCGTAAAACCGATCGCTTTGCACAACTGGCCATTGCTGCCAGTGAAATGGCAGTAGCCGATGCCGGTATCTCCAAAGACAATGTGGATATTGACCGTGTAGGTGTCATCTTCGCCAGTGGTATTGGTGGATTAACTACTTTCCAGGAAGAAGTGATCAACTTTGCCAAAGGGGATGGAACGCCGCGTTTCAATCCATTCTTTATTCCCAAAATGATCCTGGATATTGCTGCTGGTCTTATCTCCATGCGCCACGGTTTTCGTGGTCCGAACTACGCAGTGGTTAGTGCCTGTGCATCGAGTACCAATGCTATCATCAGTGCTGTGGATACCATCCGTTTGGGAAAAGCCGATGTCATTGTTTCCGGCGGTGCCGAAGCGGTAATCAGTGAAGCTGGTTTGGGTGGTTTTAATGCCATGAAAGCCATGAGCGAACGTAACGATGATCCCAAAACGGCCAGTCGCCCTTACGATAAGGACCGCGACGGTTTTGTAATGGGGGAAGCAGCAGGAGCTTTAATACTGGAAGATTATGAACACGCCATCAGGCGTGGTGCGAAAATTTATTGTGAAATAGCAGGCGGTGGAGCTACTGCCGATGCTTATCACCTTACAGCCCCACATCCTGAAGGATTGGGTGCACGTAATGTAATGCTGGCTGCATTGAAAGATGCAGGTATGCGTGCAGATGAAATTGATTACATCAATACACATGGTACTTCAACACCTTTGGGCGATGGCGCCGAGGCAAAAGCCATTACAGAAGTATTTGGCGACCATGCATACAATCTCAATATCAGTGCCACTAAATCAATGACAGGTCATTGTTTGGGAGCTGCGGGTGTTATTGAAGCCATTGCCTGTATCCAGAGTGTTATTCACGATATTATTCCGCCTACCATCAACCATTTTACCGATGATCCTGAACTGGATCCGAAATTGAATTTCACTTTCAATCAGGCACAAAAAAGAACGGTACGTGCTGCATTGAGCAATACCTTTGGTTTTGGAGGGCATAACGCCTGTGTGATTGTAAAAAAATATTCAGCCTAATCTGTGCAGTTTTTCAAACGACTTTTTTCATCCAGCTCACCCGACGCCTCTTTTGAAGCCCAACTGAAAAATGTGCTGGGCCTGAAGCCGGGTAACCTGCTTATCTACCGGACTGCACTTAGCCACCGTTCCGTAAAAGACACTCCAGAAGAAAATAATGAACGCCTCGAATATCTCGGCGATGCAGTTTTAAGTGCTGTTGTGGCCGATTATCTTTTCAAACGTTATCCATACAAAGGCGAGGGTTTTCTTACCGAAATGCGCAGCAAAATGGTGAACCGCCAGCAACTCAATGATATTGCCCTGAAAATGGGATTGCGCAAACTTACTTTCTACAACAAATTCGACAGTTCGCTGAAAGGAAGCCAGATTTTTGGTAATACACTCGAAGCTGTAGTAGGAGCCGTGTATCTCGATAAAGGATACGAAAAAACCCAGCATTGGGTACTCAAGCAGATCGTGATACCCCATATGTTTGTGGACGATCTGGAATCGGTAGATATTAACCTCAAGAACAAACTGATTGGCTGGGCCAGTAAACATGGCAAAACCCTTTCATTTGACCTCGCCGATGAAAAAATGGAAGGCTCCCGCCGGCTTTTTACCATCCACATTATGCTCGACGGCGAATTATTATCAATAGGGAAAGGATACAATAAAAAAGATGCTTCTCAGGTTGCTGCTCAGGTAGCAGTTGAGAAACTGGGGTTGCAATAGAGAACAGAAGAACAGAGAAACAGAGGAATATCCAATGTTCAATGTTAAGGGAGAAAATCTCCCCTGTTTGAAAATTGGATATTCCTCTGTTTCTCTGTTCTTCTGTTTATTCCCGCCTTTCCTGACACAGCTCCACCAACACCCCATTCGTTCCTTTTGGGTGAAGAAAGCATACCAGTTTATTATCGGCGCCTTTTTTGGGTGTTTCATTCAGCAATTGGAAGCCAAGTGCTTGTAAACGGGTCATTTCTGCCTCAATATCAGCTACTTCGAAGGCAATATGGTGCATGCCTTCCCCTTTTCTCTCAATGAACCTGGCAATTACGCCCTCGGGATCGGTACTTTCCAGCAACTCTATTTTAGTGTCGCCCACCTGAAAAAAAGCGGTATTCACCTTTTCAGACGCAACGGTCTCGGTTTTATAGCAGGGGGTAGACAATAACTGCTCAAATAATGGGATGGCTTCTGCAAAATTTTTGACGGCAAGGCCAATATGCTCAACTTTTAACATAATTCTTTGTTTTAAATAAGGCTTTCGATTTGTGAAAAAAAGCCGTGGGAAGCGGTTTTCAGTTCCGCAAGTATAAACCGATTGACGTATTTTTGTACTTATAAGCAAGCAAATTTCTGTGTACTATGTTGAAATTACCGATTTACCTTGATAACAATGCCACCACACCGATGGATCCGCGTGTGCTGGAAGCGATGATACCCTATTTTACCGAGCATTTTGGTAATGCAGCAAGTCGTAACCACCCATTCGGATGGCAGGCAGAAGAAGCAGTTGATTATGCCCGTGAACAGGTGGCCAAACTGATTGGTGCCGATCCGAAAGAAATCATTTTCACCTCTGGCGCCACAGAAGGCGATAACCTGGGTATTAAGGGGGTATATGAAATGTATGCCAGTAAGGGTAATCATATCATTACCTGTACTACAGAACATAAAGCAGTACTCGATACCTGTAAACATATTGAGCGTTCAGGTGGTGAAGTAACTTACCTGGAAGTAAATCCTGAAGGATTGGTTGACCTCAAAGAACTGGAAGCAGCCATCAAACCCACTACCATACTTATTGCGCTTATGTATGCCAATAATGAAATTGGGGTAATTCAGCCTGTAAAAGAAATCAGCGCTATTGCCCGTAAACATGGCGTACTGTTTTTTACCGATGGCACACAGGCAGTAGGTAAGATACCCGTGGATGTGAACAAAGATGGAATTGATATCATGGCCTTTACAGGTCATAAAATGTATGGCCCTAAAGGGGTAGGTGCCTTGTATGTACGCAGAAAAAATCCACGTGTAAAAGTAACTGCACAGATGGACGGTGGTGGACATGAAAGAGGAATGCGTAGTGGTACATTGAATGTTCCCGGTATTGTTGGTTTTGGTAAAGCCTGTGAACTGGCCCGTTTAGAAATGGCCGATGATGCTGCCAGACTGAGTAAACTGCGTGATAAACTGGAAACAGCTTTATTACAACTTGAAGAAGCATATGTAAATGGAAGCCGTGAACATCGTTTACCACATGTAAGTAATATTTCTTTCAAATATGTGGAAGGTGAAGGTTTGATGATGGGCTTTAACAAAAACATTGCCCTTTCATCTGGCTCAGCCTGTACCTCTGCCTCACTCGAGCCAAGCTATGTATTAAAAGCATTGGGATTGGGGGATGATCTGGCACACAGTTCGCTGCGTTTCGGTTTAGGCAGGTTTACTACAGAAGACCAGATCGACTACACCATCAAAGCGGTAAGCGAAACTGTTTTAAAACTGAGAGAAATGAGTCCACTCTGGGAAATGTTCAAAGAAGGGATTGACCTGAACAGCATTGAGTGGGCACACCACTGATAATTTGAAAATGAGGTGATTTGGAAATTTGGAAATGAGAAGCAGGTTATATGCTTTTCATTTTCAAATTTCCAAATTTCCAAATTTCCAAATTGATAAGATTTTCAAATTTTTAAATTGATTCAACCATGGCATATTCAGAAAAAGTAATCGATCATTACAATAACCCCAAGAATGTGGGTACGCTAGACAAAGCGAAAACAAATGTAGGAACCGGTCTGGTGGGTGCACCAGAATGTGGAGATGTAATGCGTCTTCAGATTGAAGTAGACGATGCAACAGGTGTTATTACCGATGCTAAATTCAAAACCTTTGGTTGCGGATCAGCTATTGCATCTTCATCACTGGCTACAGAATGGCTGAAAGGTAAAACGGTTGACCAGGCAGTAGAAATTGATAATATGGATCCGGTGGAAGAACTGAATCTTCCTCCGGTGAAAATTCACTGTTCTGTACTGGCCGAAGATGCCATTAAAGCCGCTATCAACGACTACCGTAAAAAGAACGGATTGGAAGAACTGGTATTTGAAGAAAAAGGCGTACACTAATTAGTATAGGGCTGTGGTGTTTAACCATTAGCCATGAACCATTAACTATTAGCCAAATGGTAGCAACAGAAAACAGCATATACGTAAGCGATAAGGCAAAAAAGAAAGTGCAGCAACTGATGGAAGATGCAGGTGTAACAGGAGATGCTTCATAGTTTCTGAGAGTGGGTGTTGTAGGTGGTGGCTGTTCCGGATTGAGTTATAAACTCGATTTTGATAACGAGATTAAACCAATGGATCAGGTATTTGAGGATAATGGCGTTAAAGTGGTAACCGATCTGAAAAGCTTTTTATACCTCGTGAATACTGAACTTGATTTCTCTGATGGATTGAATGGTAAAGGATTTTATTTTAATAATCCCAATGCCAGCAGAAGTTGTGGATGTGGAGAGAGTTTTGCGGTGTAGAAAT
>Ga0164290_1001914_pt1 | contig 20594 bp, 21 predicted proteins | sample Micstemetagenome_FD_108782 | JGI IMG/M metagenome (GOLD analysis project Ga0164290, IMG submission 108782) | Contaminated culture microbial community from soil near Moab, Utah, USA - Microcoleus steenstrupii SON62 (Illumina Assembly) | ecosystem: Environmental > Terrestrial > Soil > Soil crust... | reverse complement strand
GTGCTCGTCGTCGCCGTGTTCGGAGCGCGCTATTGGTTCACACGCGGCCAGGTGTACTTCCTCAGCGAGGCGGCCAATCTGCTCGCGGCCAACTTGCGGAAGCGGATGTTCGCGAAGCTGATCCGACTGCCGGTGAGCTACTTCGGCGAGCGCCGGGCCGGCGCGATCCAGAGCGTCCTGACGAACGACGTCAACGTCTACCAGAACGCAGTTGGCGTCATCCGGGACAGCATCGACGGCCCCGTTCGGGCGGTCGGCGCCATCGTCACGGTGCTGCTCCTGAAGTGGCAGCTCGCCGCCGTCGCCGTCCTCTTGATCCCGATAATGGCTTCGGTGATCCAGAGGAACTCCAAGCGGATGAAGGTGGCGCAGGCCGACGTTCAGAGCGACCTAGCGAGCGTCAGCGCGACCACGCTCGAGGTGCTGCAAGGCACGCGCGTGGTGAAGGCGTTCAACGCGGAGCGTCGCGTCGAAAAGGAGTACGGCGACCTCGTCGATCGCAGCTTCGCGAGTCAGATGAGGGCGGTCGCCCGCGTCGCCAGCCTTCGGCCGTTCGTCGAGCTGATCGGCGCGGTCGGACTTGCCGTGGTGTTCTACATCTCCGGTCTCCTGGCCTCCCGAGGCGAGCTCCAGGTGAGCGACATCGCCGCGATCGTTGCTGCGATGGACATGATCAACCAAGGGTTCCGCACCCTCGGCAACGTGTCGAACACGATGGCCGGGGTTCGCGCGGCGTCCGATCGCATCTACTCCGAGATCCTGGACGTTCCCGAGGCGCACGAGGTGGTGGGCGGGCTCAAACCGGAGCGAGCGGCGGGCCGCATCGAGTTCCGCAACGTGTCGTTCGCCTATCCGGACGGAACGCTCGCCATTCGGAACGTCAGCTTCCTGCTCGAGCCCGGGCAATCGCTCGCCATGGTGGGACCGAGCGGCGCGGGGAAGAGCACGATCGCGGATCTCGTGCTCCGCTTCTACGATCCGTCCGAAGGGCAGGTGCTTTTCGATGGCGTCGACGTCCGCGAACTCGACATCGCGTGGCTCCGAGCGCAGATCGGCGTCGTGCCCCAGCACACTTTCCTGTTCGCGGGCAGCATCGAGGACAACGTGCGCCTCGGGGCGCCCGACGCGACGGACGAGGATCTCCGGCTCGCGCTGAGTCAGGCCCATGCCGAGGAGTTCACCCACGAGATGTCTCAGCGGCCTCAGTCGGAGCTCGGCGAGCGCGGCGCGCGGCTGAGCGGCGGTCAGATGCAGCGCATCGCGATCGCGCGCGCGCTGGTGCGCAAACCGACCGTGCTGCTCCTCGACGAGGCGACCTCGGCGCTCGACGCCACCAGCGAGAAGGCGGTGACCGAGGCGCTCGACGAGGTGATGAAGACGCGCACGACACTCTTCATCGCTCACCGATTGACGACGGCCGCTCGCGCCGACCGCATCCTGGTGCTCAGCCGCGGCGAAGTCGTCGAGCAGGGAAGCCACACCGAGCTGATGGCTGCCAACGGGGCCTACGCCGGACTCTTCCGGGCCTTCAGTGGCGGGATCTTGGACTGATGGCCGCCGCACTCGTCGAGTGCCGAGGGCTGGCTGCCGGATACCTCGATAAGCCGGTGCTCAAGGGAGTCGATCTACGACTTGACGGCGGAGAGTCGGTCGCGCTGCTCGGCCCCAACGGAAGCGGCAAGTCGACCCTGCTGCGCGCGCTCACGAAGACGCTTCCGATCGCTTCGGGCGAGATTCGGATTCAAGGGGATGGGCTGCCATCGCTCGCGACGGCCGAGATCGCGCGTCGCGTCGGGTTCGTTCCTCAGGACGAGCCTGCGCACTTCTCGTTCCTCGTTCGCGAACTGGTGCTGATGGGACGGCTCGCCCGGTCGAGCGCCCTCTTCGACACGCCGGAAGACCGCCAGGCGGCGAACGAGGCGATGGAGCAGACCGACTGCCTGCACCTCGCGGACCGGCCGATCACGGAACTCAGCGGGGGCGAGCGTCAGCGGGTCCTGATCGCCCGCGCATTGGCGCAGCAGACACGGATCCTTCTGCTCGATGAGCCGACGGCCCACTTGGATCCGGCCCATCAGGTGAGCGTGGCGGAACTCGTCCGGTCGCTCGCGCAGGAGGGGAGGGCGACGCTGTGCGCCGTTCACGATCTGAATCTGGCCGGTCGAATGGCTTCGCGCGGCGTGCTGCTGATCGACGGAACGGTCGGCTTGGACGCTCCGATCGAGGAGGTGCTCGAGAGTCCCCTCCTCGATCAAGCGTACGGAGTGCGCTTCGAGCGATTTCGAAGCGAGTCGGGGAGGACGCTCGTCATCCCCGATCGAATCGGTGGTTAGCTCTTTGCGACCGGTGCGGCCTTGGCCGGAGCGTCGCTGGTCGACTTGGCCGGGGTCGGCACGTCCTTCGGCGTCTCGTCGGTGTACCACTGCGTGGATGTCGCGGACTCGTTGTAGGTCGGCTTGTACGGCGTCTGCTTCGGCTTCAGGATCGAAGGCTCGGTGCCCGGCATGCCTCGGACGGGCATTTTCTTCCCGGACGGGGGAGCTGCTTGCACGCTGGCCTGGACCTTGCTGGCGAGGTCGGTCTTGCTAGGCGCCTTCGGGCCGTCGTCGTGACCGTGTCCGTCATCGGCGGAATGCTGCTCCTGCTGCGGCTGTCCGGTGCTCTGCGGCGCGTTCATGAACGCGACGGCTCCGAGTAGCAGAACCAGGGAGGTGACGAGGAGAACTGGACTCTTCCGCTTCTTCATGCGTGGGTACCTGCGGCAATAATGGCTGCTGTATTGTGAACGATCCTCGCTCCGAACCCTCGCTGCCCGTCGTGGCGATCGACGCCCGACTGATCGGCGGAACGAGCACGGGCGACAGCACCTACTGGACTGGCCTCCTTTATGGCCTGTGCCGAGTGCCGCCGCGCGCAAAGATCCTACTCTTGTCCAACGCCCCAAAGCCCGCTGGGATTCCCGAGCACCCGAATATCGAGTGGGTTTGCGTCCCGTCCCGCAACTCGCGTTGGTGGAGTCTGGTCGCGTTTCCTCTAGCTGCCCGAAGGATGGGAGCCCGAGCGATGCACGTGCAGTACTCCCTCAGCCCGCTCGCGGGGCGCCGAGGCATCACCACCGTGCACGACATCTCCTTCCTCGTGGGACCCGAGTGGTTCCGCGCTAAAGATCGAGCGCTCATGTCGGTGACGGTACCGGCGAGCGTTCGGCGCGCGGCGAAGGTCATCACCGTGTCGGAAACCTCGCGCGCGGAGATCGAGCAACTGATCCCGGCTGGACGAGGGAAGACGGTGGCGATTCCGAATGCATGCCCACCCTGGATCGAGACCGTCGATCCGGCGACCGCCCGCGCGAGAGTGGCCGCCGAACTCGGGCTGAGCGCGCCGTATCTCCTAACCGTCGGCACGCGGTGGCCGCGCAAGAACATGCGGCTCGCCGTCGACGCCGCCTCAGGCTTAGCGCCGGCGCTTCCACATCGCCTCATCGTGACGGGGAAGGCAGGATGGGGAGACCAGGAACTCGGGCCGCGCGGCCTCGCGAGCGGCTACGTGGACAACGCCCTGCTGAGCTGCCTCTACTCGGCGGCGGACCTGTATCTCGCGCCAAGCCGCCACGAGGGGTTTGGAATTCCGGTTCTGGAGGCGTTCCGCTGCGGGTGCCCCGTGCTCAGCAGCGCGGGAGGCGCTTTGCCCGAAGTCGTAGCAGACGCCGGCGTGGTGGAGCCCTCATGGGAAGCCGCTGACTGGGCACGTCGAATCGAGTCGCTGGTGGGCGATCCGGGTACGCTGGCTGACCTGCGTCAGCGGGGATGGGCACGGGAACGTCGCTTCACCTGGGAAGAAGCCGCCCGGCTCACGCTCGACGCGTACGAGGGGGTTATGGCGTGATCGATCCGGAACTGTTGTCCGTCTTGGGATGCCCGCTCCACCCCGAGCGCCCCCCTTTTCGCATCGAGGGCGAATACCTCGTTTGCACCGTCGCGGGGCATGGCTTTCCCATCGTCGAGGGAATCCCGCACCTGCTGCCCGAGGACGCGATCCCGGAAGAGAAGATGAAGGAGCTTTTGAGTGGCCGATAGCATCATGAAGGTCCTGGTCCTGCACGGACCGAACCTGAACCTGACGGGCTTTCGCGAGCCGGACGTGTACGGCAAGAAGCCGCTCGACGAGATCGACGCGGACATCAAGGCGGCCGCGGCGAACCTGAAGGTCGAGGTTCGGGTGCTCCAGTCGAACTCCGAAGGGGTGCTCATCGACACCATCCAGGAGCACCGCCGCTGGGCCGACGCCATCGTCATCAATCCCGGCGGACTCACGCACTACTCCATCGCCCTGCGAGACGCGATCACGAGCGTCCGCCTCCCGGTCGTGGAGGTGCACCTCAGCAACGTGCACGCCCGTGAGGAGTTTCGCCGCCACTCGGTGATCTCGCCCGTAACGATCGGGCAGGTCGTCGGCTTCGGCGGCTACGGCTACGTGCTCGCCATCACCGCGCTACTGAACCTTGAGAGAGAGGTGGTCTAACGAAATGGAACCGATCAATCGACTTCGAGAACTCATGTCCCGCGAGGGGATCGACGCGATCCTCGTTTCGGACCCCACCAATCTCGCTTGGCTCACCGGCTTCACCGGCACCTTCGGCCGAACCGTCGTCACTCCGAACGACGCGATCTTCGTCACCGACAGCCGCTACACGCTTCAGGCGCAGGAAGAGGTGAAAGGAATCCGAACGGAGTCGTTCGCGTCTCCCACGGACGGCGACCAGTTCGTCGCGCAGCAGGCGAAGGCGCTTGGCGTGAGCCGTCTCGGCTTCGAGGCCGCGAGCACCACCCACCTTCAGTGGCAGAAGTGGGGCGAGAAGCTCTCCGACATGGAGCTCGTGCCCGTTCGCGACATCTTCTCGGACCTGCGCCTAGTGAAGAGCGAGGAGGAGGTCACGAAGATTCGCCGCGCCTGTGGCGTCGCCGACGCCACCTTCGAGCACGTGCGCCGCTTGATCCAGCCCGGTGTCTCGGAGTACGACATCGCACTTGAGATCGAGTTCTTTATGCGCCGTCAGGGCGCTGAGGTCGCGTTCCCCTCGATCGTCGTGAGCGGCGAGCGCAGCGCCCGTCCGCACGGCAAGCCGAGCGAGAAGAAGCTGGAGCCCGGCGACTTCGTCACGATGGACTTCGGAGCCCGGCTGGACGGCTACAACTCCGACATCACTCGCACCGTGGTCGTGGGCGAGGCGACCGATCGGCACCGTGAGGTGTACGAGATCGTGCTCGAGGCGCAGATCGAGGCGCTCCATGCCATTCGCCCGGGCCGCAAGGCGAGCGACGTCGACACGGTGGCGAGAGATATCCTTGCGACCCGAGACTTGGCGAAGTACTTCGGGCACGGCCTGGGCCACGGTCTCGGTCGACTGGTGCACGACGGCGGCCGGCTCAGCCCGACCTCGGACAACATCATCGAAGTCGGGCAGGTCTGGACCGTCGAGCCCGGGGTCTACATCCCCGGCTTCGGTGGCGTGCGCATCGAGGACGACGTGGTCGTTCGCGAGGACGCTGTCGAGATCCTCACCCACTCGACCAAAGAGCTGCTCGTCCTCCCGGCATGAGCGAGATCCTCGGGCTCGAACACCTATCTCTGAGCCCGAGCGGTCCCACGCTGACGATGACGCTGGCACCCGGCCAGTCGCTCGGCGTCGTGGGACCTGCGGCCGCGGGCAAGTCACGACTCCTCCGCATTCTTGCCGGCGAGGAGCGTCCCGCCCAAGGCGCCGCGCACGCTCACGGCCGGGTCGCGGTGGCCTCCGCTGACGGCCTCTCCCGCCGCGCGAAGGTTCAATCGCTCGCCCGCCGCAGTGGCACCGGAGCCCAAGACGCGACCGACCTGCTTTCCGCTCTCGGACTTTGGGACGCGCGAGGGCTTTCGATCGGCGAATTGACGCCGACGCAGCTCGCCGCCTGCGAGCTCATCGAGCCCCTGGTGTCGGGGGCGGCGCTGCTGATCATCGATGGACAGCTCGATCTCCTCGACCCCTGGGCCTTGCGGGGCGCGATCGGAGTGCTGCGCGATCGGCTGGGGGCTGGTGCTGCGGTCGTCGTGGCGACGCACCGGCCGGACGTGATCGAGTCGCTGGACGCCGTCGTCGTGCTGCGCGACCAGCAGGTCCGCTTCGCGGGAACGGTGGCCGATCTCAAGCGGCAGGGGCCGCCCCACGAGCTACGGATCGCCACGGACGACCAGGCCGCCGTGCGTGCGCTTGTGGCGCCTTTCACCGTCTCGGTCCGCGCTACGGACGACGGACTTCGCATGGAGGCCCGGGAAGGTCAGGAGCTCGCCGCAAGGCTTCTCCTCGAGGGCTACGGCGACGTGAACTTCGTGATCGTCCGCCCCCCGACTTTGGAAGAGGCGATCCTCAGCCTCTCCTGACACTCCGTCACAGCAGAGTCGACCGAGTGTCAGAGAGGGGATCGGTTTGCCGGCGCTACCGCACGACGCGGTTGTCGCCCTGCCGCATCGTGAACCCCTTGGCGTCCAGGTACTCCAGCAGCGGCACGATGAACTTGCGTGAGGTCCCCAAACGCTCGCGCATCTCACTCGGGGTGAACGGCTTGCCGCCGGCCGCCTCGCGGATCTGCTCCCGAATCTTCTCCAGTTGGCGATGTGTGTAGTGCAGCCCCTCACCGATGGGCACCAGCTCACCAGCCTGGACTCCCAGCTTCAGGGTCTCCTCGACGGCCGGAAGCGGAACACCGAGCTCGCGCATGATGTCGACCGGCTTGGGAACGTTGATTGTCTCCCGCTCAAGGACCGTCACGACGCGGTCGAGGAATTCGCGTTGCCTCGGGATGAGCTGCACCAGGTGCTCTGCGTCACGAACCGTGGTGCCGGTGACCTCAATCAAGCCGTCCTCGGCCATCGCGGCCATCAGGCGATCGAGCGGCTTGCCGGCCCATCGTAGTTCGGCATCGGCGATCGCGCGCTCGCGGACGATCATCGCCTGCGTCGGGTGCTTCGCGTGGATCTCCCGAAGCGCATTGCGGAATCGCTCGGCGGCGACGCGGTATCCCTCCGGGCTCGTCCAAACGCCGGCGAAGCCGCGAAGCTTGCCCTGAAGGCGAAGGCGCTCGAAGACGTCGCCCAACTGCTGGGCGGAGCGCCCGAGTCGGCGGCAGATCTCCGTGGTGTGCACTCCGTCGGGGTTCGCGCCCACGATCTCCAGAATCGCCTGCGGCAGGTCTCGGGTCTGGACGTCTTCCACCTGGTCCTTCTTGCGGCGCACCCGAGCCTCGGGCACGACGACCCGCCCGCCGGCCAACAGGCCGGGAGGCGAGTAAGCCCGCAGGATCAGCGGCTGCTCCAGCGCGCAAGCGACGGGGCGCTCCAGGCGGAGCTGGACCACGTCGCGATCGTGATCGTTGAGGAACGCGCGCGCCATCACTTCATCGGATCCGATGGAGACGCGTACGCGCGAGCCGTGTCGGGGTTCCGCGACCCACCGGACCCGCGCATCGATCACTTCGGTGACGAACACCGCGCCAGCGGCGCCAAGTACCATCCCGCGGCGGACGTCCTCGGCTTTGACGCCGGAGAGGTTCATGGCGGTGCGCCGCCCCTTCTCCGTCGTCTCGTGCGGCTCGCTGTGAATCTCAATGCCGCGGATTCGGACCGCCAGGTGATTGGGCTCAAGGAAAGCCTCGTCGCCAACCTTCGCGCGACCGCGAACGAGGGTGCCGGTCACGACGCAGCCGTGCCCCTTCGCGCTGAAGACGCGGTCGACCGGGAGGTACCAAGGGGCGTCGCCCACCACGTCCTCGCCTCGGAGCGCCTCGGCCAGGGCGGCCTTCAGCTCTTCGAGTCCTTCGCCGGAGGTGGCGGAGACCGGAAGGATGGGAGCGGAGCCGAACCGAGTCGCGGCCAGCAGCTCCTCCACCTCGGTGCGGGTGATCTCGCGCATGTCGGCGTCGGCGAGGTCGGCGCGGGTGAGCGCCACAACGAGCCGATCGACCGGAAGGAGCTCCAAGATCTGCAGATGCTCGCGAGTCTGCGGCATCACAGAGGCGTCGGCGGCCACGCACAGCAGGGCGACGTCGATGCCGAGCGCTCCGACGAGCATGTTGTGCAGGAACTGCACGTGCCCCGGTACGTCGACGATCGAGACCTGGCCAATGCCGGGCAGCTCGATGTGGGCGAACCCCACGTCGATCGTCATTTGCCGCCGCTTCTCCTCGGGGAGGCGGTCAGTGTCGATCCCCGTGAGGGCGCGGATGAGCGTCGTCTTCCCGTGGTCGACGTGCCCGGCGGTTCCGATGAGTTTGGCCATGGAAGTGTCGTTCGGATTGGTGGTCGTTCGGTCGTTCCAAACGACCGAACGACTTAGAGAGTTAGCGCTCCGACTTCGCGCATCTTGACGGTGCCCTCTTCGCAGCTCCAAAGTTGGAAGTGACCTTCCGTGGTCGCCGCTCCGAAGTCTCCGTTCTTCGACATCGCAAGGACGACGCAGGGAAGGTCCGTGCTGTGCTTTTGGCGACGAATCATGTGCCGAATCGTGTCCTCGCACGCTTCCTGAGCGGTCATCCCGCGTCGCATCGCCTCGACGGTTCGGAAGGAAGCGCAGGCTTTCCACAACTCCTCTCCGAGCCCGGTCGCGCCGGCCGCCCCGACCTCGTCGTCGGCGTAGATACCCGCCCCCACGATCGGAGAGTCGCCCACTCGGCCCGGAAGCTTCCAGGCGAGCCCGCTCGTCGCGCTGGCCGAAACCAGGTGCGGGGTGCCGTCCTCCCGCGTCTCGAGGCCGATCATCGTCACCGTGTCGCCGTGCTTGTGCTCGTCCGTCGCGTGGACGTACTCGAATCCGATCTGACCGCTTCGCCACTCGTCGAACCGACGCACGGATTCTTCGGTGTGCAGGTTGCGCGGCTTGAATCCCTTCTCGATGGCGAAGCGACGAGCCTGGTCGCCCGCGAGCATGACGTGCGGGGTGTCCTCCATCACCTTGCGGGCAACCGAGATGACGGGGACGATGCCGCGGACGGCGCATACGGCACCCGCCGAGAGATCTTCACCGTCCATCATCGCGGCATCGAGCTCAAGCTCACCGTCCGCGTTCGCGAGCGAGCCGAGCCCAATCGCGAGGAAATGCGGATCGAGTTCACAGGCCGCCAGGCCCTGCTCCAAGCACGTGCGTAGGTCGCCGCCCTTTTGCCGCGCCTCCCACGCCGTTTTAACCGCTGTTTCACCTGGCTCCCGCCACGTCGCAAGGAAGGTCGTCATCGGCGCATAGGGTACCGGGAAGGAGGGCTCGATGCTACGTCGCCTCCTTAGGCTGCCATCCAGGCGGGAGTCGACGTTTCGCGTCTCCTGCGGTTAGGATCCTGTCGAGCTCCGCTCGATCCGTGGCAGGATTACCGCAGTCACGAGTGACCATGGCTGAGTCGGCTTTAGCCGGAGGATTCCGTGCCTGACTTGGAAGGTCATCGTGGCGATCGCCTTCATCTGCTTCGTTCCCCAATGGCGAAGACCGTGCACCCCGGTACCCTTATCCAGTGAGTCACCCCTCGCTCGCCGCTGCCCTTGCCCAAGCCGAGGACCTTCTACGCCAGTTTCGTGAGGATTCGGCGACGACCGACGCGTTGGACCGCATCGTGGATCTCGTGGCCGGCGCGTTCCGCAGCGGCGGCAAGCTGATGACGTGCGGGAACGGCGGGAGCATGGCGGACGCGATGCACGTGGCGGAGGAGTTCACGGGGCGCTTTCGGCGTGATCGGCGACCGTACCCGGCGATCGCCCTCGGCGACGTCACTCACTTGACCTGCGTCGGCAACGACTTCGGCTTCGATCAGGTCTTCTCCCGGCTCGTAGAGGCGTACGGCAAGCCGGGGGACGTCCTGCTTCTCCTCAGCACCAGCGGCAACTCGAACAATCTTGTTCTTGCCGCAGAAGCCGCCCGCGCGGGCGGGGTGATCGTGGTCGGAGCGCTCGGCCGCGGTGGGGGCCGCCTTGCGCCTCTGTGCGACGTGATCCTTCATGCCCCGGGCGAGGGAAGCGACCGCATTCAGGAACTCCACATGCTCGCCATGCACGCGGTCATCGAAGCCGTCGAGTTCGCGCTCGGGCACTAGGTCGCTACGGAAGGATGATTCTGGCTGTCACCGGCACGTGGTCAGAGGGCCAGCGGCCGTCGACCTTGTCCATGACATGGGCCGCTTCGATTACTTCCGCCTTCGCATCGACGAAGATGTAGTCGATCTTGTCCTTGCCCACGGTGGGACGAAATCCGTTGAAGGTTCCGGGGTCTGTCGCCGTCGCGTTCTTCAGGCGGTAGGTGTCTCGAAAGTCCGCCGCCTTGGCTGCCGAGATGACCGCGTTCTCCTCGCCCACGTTGAAGTCGCCGGTGAGAACGACGGGATCGCTCGTCGCACGCTCACGGATTCGATTGAGAATCAGGGCGATGCTGCGCTCGCGGCTCGGCTGAGACTCGTGATCGAGATGGACGTTGAAGTGATAGAAGTAGCGGTTCGTCTTCAGGTCCCGGAAGAACGCCCAGGTGCAGATTCGGGTGATGCGGTTGCCCCAGTGCATCGAGTTCGGGACGGTGGGCGTGTCGGACAGCCAGAACGTATCGGATCGGAGGGGCACGAGGCGGTCGCGGTCGTACAGGATCGCCGAGTGCTCGCCGGCGGCCTTTCCATCCTCACGGCCGACACCAACGACGCCATAGTTCGGAAACTCGCGCCGGATCTCGTCGATTTGGAAGGCGAGCGCCTCCTGCACCGCGAGCACCTCCGGACGATGCGTGCGAAGCAGTTTTAAGGTTCGAGGCCGGCGGACTTCCCAGCGATCGTCCCCGTCTTTGGCCGTGCCGTAACGGATGTTGTACGACATCATCCGGAGCGCTTCGTCGGCAGATGTCGACGGATGGGCGGCGATGACGGTGGCGAGGATCGCGGGGAGCAGCATGACCGTCGCGGAGTCTAACCCACCGGTAAACTCCTCAGCACGATGTCCGCCCCTTTCGACCAGCTCAAGTACAACGCCGACGGCCTCATTCCCGCAATCGTGCAGGACCACGCCAGCGGCGAGGTGCTGATGATGGCGTGGATGAACCCGGAAGCGCTCAAGCGCACGCTGGAGACGAAGAAGGCGACGTACTGGAGCCGCTCCCGCCAGAGCTTCTGGGTGAAGGGCGAGACCAGTGGCCACGTGCAGAAGGTCCACTCGGTCAGCATCGACTGCGATCTCGATACGATTCTCCTCAAGGTGGAGCAAACGGGCGCGGCTTGCCACGAGAACTACCGCTCCTGCTTCTTCCGGGACGTGGCCGAGGACGGCTCGCTCTCGGTGAACGAAACTCCCAAGCTCTGACGGTCCTCTAGCGGCCCGGCCGCGTAGACAACATAGGTTCTGCCAATCGCTGCAGGACCTAGCAGGAAGGCACGCGGTCGAGACGCCCGCGCGACATTCGATGGAAGAGCTTCGAGCGCACCTCGTTCGCCTCGCAATCTGGTCGGGGCTCAGCCTCATTGGCGGGCTGCTGCTCCTCACACGCCGACCTCCCGAGTTGCTTCGCGGCCTGGCGATCCTCACGATCGGCTGGGCCGTGGTCAATCTCGCGATTGCCTTCTTCTCGTGGCGCGGCAGCCCTCCTACCGAGATGAGGGCATTGCGCGAGTTCCTGATGCTCAACTTGGGGTTGAACGTCGGCTACATCGGCGTCGGGGTCACGATGGCGATTCTGGGCAGCCCCTTCGTGCGTGGCGCAGGCATCGCCGTCGCGATCCAGGGTTTCGCGCTTCTCGTGCTCGACGGCTACCTGATGGCGAAGCTGCCCAAATGATTCAGGTACCGGCGGTCACGACGTGCTCCACCCGTCCATCCTCACCGATGAAAAGGTAAGCCGCCGACCACGCGGAGTCGTAGAGCAGTACTCGTTTTCGCACGGGGTGAGTGGGAATCGGTCGGAAGTTCATGCTCTGCCAAGGATCATTGACGCTCCCGTCTTTGATGTCCTCCGGAGTCAGCACGAACTTTGGTGGCTTTCCCATGATTCGGCGGGCCTCCGCCTCGGTTCTGCCGCGGGTGCTGAGCGCGCGATTCTTGAAGATCCAGTAGTGCTCGCCGACACCGTAGTAGAGGCTCCATCCCACCCAAAGCGCGATGCCGATCAGCACGGCGAGGACTGCGTGCGTCGGTCTAAGTGTTGGTGGCTTCGTTGTTTCGCTTGTCACGGTTTGGAGCTGCCAGTCGGAGTAAGCTCCGCCGCATCATGGCAGATCGACGTGCGCTTATCGTCTGGGGCGGATGGGAGGGCCACGAGCCCGACAAGGTGGCGGATCTTTTCGAGGAGATCCTGAAGGCCGAAGGGTTCGAGGTCGAGGTGAGCAACACCCTCGACGCATTCGCCGATGAGGAGAAGGTGCGAGCGATGAACCTCCTCGTGCCGGTGGTGACGATGAGCACCATCACCGCCGAGCAGCGCGACCCCGTGCTGCGCGCGGTCAACGAAGGGGGCGTGGGACTCGCGGGCTGCCACGGCGGCATGTGCGACGCCTTCCGCAACGACACCGACTGGCAGTTCATGACCGGCGGTCAGTGGGTCGCTCACCCCGGCAACGACGGCGTGCGCTACATGCTCAACATCAACCGAGCGGTCTCGCACCCGATCACCGACGGCATTCCTGACTTCGAGGTGAGCAGCGAGCAGTACTACCTGCACACCGATCCGGGCAACACGGTCCTCGCGACGACCGACTTTCCCACGGTGGGCGCCGACGGCCCCCACATGGCGAATCCCTGCAAGATGCCGCAGGTCTGGACGAAGATGTACGGCCAGGGCCGGGTGTTCTACAACGCTCTGGGCCACCAGCGGAGCGTCCTCGAGGCCGAGTGGCCGCGCGAGCTGATGCGACGAGGATTCCTCTGGTCGGCGAAGGGCGTGGGGCTGATCAAGAAGGTCTACGTGTGAGACCGTGATCGCCGCCGAGTATCTGGTCACGGTCCCGAATGGCGCGGAAGGCCCCGAGGTCGTCCGCGCCTTCGTGGCCCGAGCGGCAACGGTGTTTCCGTTGGAGGCAGGCGTCGCCGAGCGTCTTGCCAACGCAGCCGCTCGACTGGTGTCGTACGCCGTTCAGTACGGCTACCCAGAGAATCGGCGGGATCAGATTACGGCATCGCTACGCGCGGACGGCGGTGAGCTACACGTCCGAATCCGGGATCACGGTGTGCCCTTGATCCCCGGGGAGAGCGACCAGCCGGAACAGCGGGCCGAGGAACAGGCGATGGTGGCCGCGCTCGCCGAGTTCCGGCCGGAATGGAATCGCCTTGGCTACGAAGGCAAAGAGGCGGTCCTGTCGGCGAGGCTCCTCGGCGAGCCGGCGAGCGATCCCCGGGCCGCTTTCGCTCCCGAGCGCGGAGGAGCCGAACCTGCACCGGCGGAGGCGTACGCGATCCGGCCGCTCGAGAGTCGGGACGCCGCTGCGGTCAGTCGGCTCGTCTTCCGCACGTACGGCTACACCTACGACGACGAGGACTACTACTATCCCGAGCGCATCGTCGCGGAGAACGCGACGGGGGCGATGATCTCGGTCGTCGCGGTTCATCCGAGCGGTGAGGTCGTGGGGCACTACGCGCTCGAACGACGTGAGCCGACTACCTTGTACGAAGGCTCCTCCGCGGTGGTGGACCCGACTAATCGGGGACGAAAGCTCATGGAACGGATGCGTCAGTTCGCCATGCAGGAAGGCGCGCGACGAGGTCTGTTCGGCGTCTACTTCCTGCCGTGGACGATCCACACCATGAGCCAGCAGGCGAACGAGCACTTCGGTGCCCGCCTTTGCGCGATCAACCTCAGCGATACATCGCCGGTCGCTCTCAAGGGCTACGAGGCGGATTCGCTGGCGCAGCGCGTCTCGACAGTTCTCTATTTCGCGCCCTTGCAGACCCTAGAGCCCGCAACGGTCTATGCCCCGGAACGCCACCGGCCGATGATCGAGCGGTTGTACGCCAGCCTCGGTCGCGAGGTGACGTTCGGAGAAGGGGCCTCGTCCGAAGGGGAAACGCACAGGGAGGCTAGAACGCTGCCTCACGATTTGTTCGGGGAGATCGTGGTCTCGCAACTCGGCGCGGACGCCGTGGCCCTGATCACCCACGAGCTGCGGGACCTCACCGTTCACCATCCCATCGAGACCGTCTACCTCGACCTTCCCCTAGCCCAGCCCGGAACTCCGGCCGTGGCGGAGGCGATGCGCGTCCACGGCTTTTCCTTCCTTGGGATCGGTCCGGGATTCCTTCCCGATGGCGACGCGCTCCGGCTCGCGCTGATCACGCAGCCGCTGGATCCGGATCACATCCACGTTCTCAGCCCGCTCGGACAGGATCTGCTCGCCTACGCTCTCGCCGACGCCGCCGAACTACAACTCTAGGGTTTGGTTCAGGGCGGAGCCCGTACGCGCCACGGGTTCGGTACCGCTTGGCATAATGCGGAAATGGACCTGAGCGTGCACCCGGAGATCCGAGAGGCTTCGACCCTCCCGGCCAGCTTCTACAAGGATCCCGAGATGTTCGCCCGAGTCCGGGAGCGGGTCTTCGCTCGATCGTGGCAGTTCGTCGGCGACACGGACGACGTGAAGGTCCCGGGCGCCGTGCGGCCGTTCACGATGCTCGAAGGGTGCTTGGACGAGCCAATGGTCGCGACTCGCGACATGGAAGACCGACTGCACGTGCTGAGCAACGTGTGCACCCACCGGGGGATGCAGGTTGCCGAGGGGTGCGGGAACGAGCGGTACCTGCGCTGCCGCTACCACGGGCGCCGGTTCGGGCTGGACGGCGGCTTCCAGCACATGCCGGAGTTCGAGGGCGTGTGCGGCTTTCCTTCCGGCGCGGACGACCTCCCGAAGGTTCCGTTCGGTACGTGGGACAAGCTCCTGTTCGCCGCCGTCCAGCCGGAGACCTCCTTCGAGGAAACGATGCGCCCGATCCTCGACCGCGTCGGCTGGTTGCCGCTGAACCAGTTCTATTTCCGGGCCGACCGCTCCCGGGACTACATGGTGCGAGCCAACTGGGCGCTTTACGTGGATAACTACCTCGAGGGATTCCACATCCCATTCATCCACGCGGCGCTGAACGAGACGCTGGACTACGGCAACTACCTGTCGGAGTTGGAGGGGCGCTGCAACCTTCAGCTCGCCTACGGCAAGAGCGGGGAAGACGTCTTCGATCTGCCGACCTCGTCGCCCGACTATGGCAAGCCGATCAGCGCCTATTACTACTGGATCTTCCCCAACACGATGCTCAACTTCTACCCGTGGGGCCTGTCGGTGAACGTGGTGAAGCCCCTCGGTCCGGAACTGACCAAGGTGTCGTTCCTCTGCTACGTGTGGGACGAGACCAAGATGGGTCGTGGCGCGGGTGGCGATCTCGATCGAGTGGAGCGAGAGGACGAAGCGGTGGTCGAACTGGTGCAGCGCGGGGTGAAGTCCCGCTTCTACGACCGGGGACGCTTCTCGCCGGGACGCGAGCAGAACGTGTGGCACTTCCACCGCCTGCTGTCGCAGTTCCTAAACTAGGGGCCCGGGTAGCGGCAGAGCGGGCGTTGAGAATGCCTTGGCCCAAGCCGCACAACCGTAGCGCCCCTGTAGTCGCGGGCTTCAGACCGCGGAGAGCCGGGGATGAGCCACGAGCGGTTAGTGGAAGGCTGCCCGCAGGCTGAAGCCTGCGGCTACAGGTGCCTTACGGTGAGGCGGATTCTCGATCGAGCTCCGCCCGATCCGCGGCAGGAATGCCGCAGCCACAGGTAATTACTTCTGAGTCGGCTTGACCTAGTCGCTCGACACGACTATGGCATCGACTCGGTGTAACTCTGTGCCCTCTGTGGTGAATGTCCCAGATCTTCACGAGAGCCCAAAGAACGGAAGAAACGCTGCAGTCTAAGGGCCACCGCGCAGAAGTTTCCGGATCTCGGATAGGGAAGGTAGACCAGGGCTAACCAGGTCGGCATGCGACAGGTCGAGCTGGCTCGTGACGGGGTTGGGGAACGCGACGACGAACACCCCGGCTTCCCGGGCGGCGGCCACTCCGTTGGGAGAGTCTTCGATGGCCACGGCTTCGCTCACCGTGACACCCAGCCGGTCGCAGGCCGCCAGATATAGGTCGGGGAAAGGCTTGGCGCGCGCCACGTCGTCCGCGCACACGATCTCGTCGAAATGGTCGAAGATTCCGAGTCGCTGGAGGTGGGTATCCACCCACCGGTGCTTGCTGCTGCTGGCCACGCCCACCTTCAGACCGGCCTGGCGGGCTTCTTGCAGCAGATCCAGCGCGCCGGCGCGGACCGGCTGCGCCTCGATCCTTGCCATGACCCGGGCGTGACGGTCCTCGTCGATGCGGTCGAGGTCGATCTCGCCCTCGAAGAGGCGTTCCATCAGCATGCGCGGTGTCTCCTCGATTTGGTCCGCGCCTCGGCCGATGGCGTTGATCCAGTACTCGTCGGGGTAGGTCGCGCCATTCTCGGCGAACACCTCGCGCCACACCTCCACTTCCGGAGTCTCCGTGTCCACGAGGGTGCCGTCGAAGTCGAAGATCAGCGCGCGAAGGCTCACCCGGCGATTTTGTCAGATGACGCGCCCGGTCGGCCGTGGCTACGCTGTCGACATGGCCACAACGGGTCGACAGCTCTACGTCGCGGCACTCGGCCTTGCCGGCGGCTCGTTCCTCTGGGGCCTGGCCATGGTCATGTTCTCCGGCTTGAGCCGGGCGCGGCGGCTCCACGCCCAGGCAGCCGAGACGAGCGTTGAGACGGGCAAAGTCCTGATGCTGGTCGCTGGGGTCACCGGGCTCGTTCTCTTGGGCGCCGGCATGGCGTACGGCCTTGGCATGGGAGGCGGACTTGGCGCGAGATGGCTTCGCAGCGTCCGCGTCGATGCGCGCCTGCTGCACTTCGGCGACGGCACTACCGTGATCGACGGCTCGCCAGAGTCTCACCCTGATGCGAAGTGCTACGTGCGGGTGGAGAAGGACGACGGATCGGTGGATGAGTTTCTCTGCAGCCCCGAGATGTACTCGGTGCTCGAGGCCGGTTGGCGGGGGGATCTCAACGTCGCGGGTGCGCGGATCGTCCGCGTGGGTTTAGCCTAGGCCCTGGCGACGGTAATCGCTGGGGGTGATTCCCATCTCGCGCCGAAAGCGCTTGGCGAGGTGGAACTCGTCGGTAAATCCGAGGCTCATCGCGATCTGCCGGTGCGACATCGTGGTCTGCCGCAGCAAGTTGGCGGCGGCGGCTACCCGGCGGTCGGCCCGGTAGCGCGCGGGGGAGACGCCCGCCTCTCGGGAGAACCGCTTTCGAAACGCCTGGGCCGACATCTGCATCTCGGCGGCGACGGTGTCGAGATCGAGCGGCAGCTCAAGATCGCGCTCCAAGCGCGACTTGGCCGCCGCGACCCACGCCTCTTCGACCGACTGATCCGTCGACGTCGCGAGGAGATCGACCAGCACCCCAAACAGCTCTCCCGTGTGACGCAGCCTTCCGGTGGCGTCGACAGGGGTCTCATGCGCAAAAGTGAGGAAGCGCCTCCGCCACGCCTCGTCGGTTGGGAAGATCGGCCGGCCGGGCACGAGGACCCCAGTGGCGCGTAGGGTTTCGAACGCGGGCCCGTCGAACGTGACGAACGTCTCGTCCCAGCCCTGCGGCTTGCGAGTGGCGTAGGTATGCGGCACGTCCGGAAGCACGACGATGGCGTCCCCCGCCCGGAGATCGCGCGCCTTGGTCAGCGGATCGCGGTACCGGCCACCGGCTGAGTGCAAGAGCACCAAGGCGTACCCGCCGAACACTCTCATCGGGCCAGGTGAAAGTCCTCGGGTAGCCCGCTGCTCCGCCACCACTCTCACCGTCCCCAGTGGGCTGGGGACGTCGTTCTGATACAGCACGCGCGTCTCGGCCACGACCAGAAGATACATGCTTTCGACCACTCGGTCCATGCCGTTAGGCACGGTACGTGGCGGAAAATGCATCCACTATGAGCAGCGTCACGCTTCCTCGCCTCACCTCGGGCGGCATCGAGCTCGACACGTCGCCCGAACGGTTCGGGTGGCTTCGGGACAGCAACGACGTCGTCGGCGATCACGCGGCGCTTCGGGAGCGGATGGATCAGGACGGCTACCTGTACGTACCGGGGTTCTTCAATCGCGACGACGTGAAGGCGGTCCGCCGCGCCGTTTGCGAGGTGCTGAGCGCCGACGGACTGCTGGATCCCGCGCACCCGATCGAGGCGGCTGTCGCCAAGCCGGGCATCGAGATGTACTTCCGCCCGGACATCGCCAATGAGAGTCACGCGCGACCGTTGCTCGAGCGCGTGATCTACGGCGAGGAGCTGATGGCGTTCTACTCGGGCCTGCTCGGGGGCGAGGCGATGCACTACGACTACACGTGGATGCGCGCGATCGCTCCGGGGAAGGGCACCTACCCCCACTGCGACGTGGTGTACATGGGACGCGGAACGAAGCAGGTGTACACCGCGTGGGTGCCGCTGGGAGACGTGCCGCTCAATGTGGGCGGTCTCATCGTGCTCGAGGGCTCGCACCGGAATGAGGAGCTACAGCGCACCTACTGCCAAATGGACGTCGACACGTCGTGCACGAACAAGAACGCCCAGAGCGAGCTGAACGCCGCAGGTTTCCCCGGCTTCGGCGCGCTCAGCTTCGACATGGCGGACGTTCGCGAGCGGCTCGGCTGCCGGTTGCTGACCGCGCCGGAGTTCCGCATGGGCGACCTGCTGACCTTCACGATCCACACGGTCCACGGTTCGCTGGACAACCACTCGCAGGAGATCCGAATGTCGAGCGACAGTCGCTACCAACTCGCGAGCGAGCCCGCCGACGAGCGTTGGATTGGCGAGAACCCTCCGGGACATGGCGGCAACACCATCAAGGGAATGATCTGCTGACGCGGGGGCATTGGGTCGTTCGGACTTTACGTCACTCGGGGAGGCGCTGTCCTGCCCAAGCGAAATACGCACCGCCTGCATTTGGGGAGGGCTTTACGCCCGCAGGACGTGGGGCTGCGACCCTCGTGGTCGCGCGTGCGAGGGGAGCCCTGCGTGTAGCGGCGCGGCGCGCCGTGCGTGAGCCTTCCTCCAAGCCCCTCGATCGTAGGGCCCCTGAAGTCGCGGGCTTCAGACCGCGGGCAGCCGTTCTCTGTCCAGTTGCGAGCGGCACAGCAACGGCCTTCCGCGGTCTGAAGCCCGCGACTTCAGGGGCGCTGCCGCGTCCCGGTCGGACTCTGTCATCCCGAGCGCAGCCGAGGGATCTAACGGGAAGCCTTGACTACTCCTGGCCAAGCCGATATCCCCTGTGCGTCTTCGCGTGAGGTCTCCTTCCGGACGGCGCGAGGAGCGCCGGCTCCACGCGCCTTCGCGCGTACCCTCGCCTGAGCCGCGGCTTGACCAGCAGTAGTCAAGGTCTAGGGTCAGGTCCCTCGGCTGCGCTCGGGATGACAACTGGCTTGTTGAGGGTTCCATCCCCACCCCCAGTGACCCACCGCGCAACATTCCCGGCGCTCGGTTCTTCAGTAACTCCAGACCTCGGCCGGAAACCGACAGGTAGGCCCGCAGGTACCCTTACGAGCCATGAGTCTTGTTCAGGTAATCGCTCTCGGCGGTGTTGGAGAGATCGGCAAGAACTGCAGTGTCGTCCGTGAAGGCGACGACATTGTGGTGATCGACTGTGGTCTTTCGTTCCCGAACGAAGAGATGCTCGGCGTCGACATCGTCGTCCCCGACTTCACCTACCTGGTCGAGAATAAGGAGAAGGTGCGCGGCATCTTCCTCACCCACGCTCACGAAGACCACGTGGGCGGACTGCCGTACCTCCTCAGCCAGATCGACGTTCCGATCTACTGCACCGAGTTCACCCAGGCGCTCATCAAGGCGCGACTCGAGGAAAAGCTTCCGCACAAGAAGCTCGAGTTCCGGGTGATGAAGCCGGGCGACATCATCGAGGCCGGGAAGCTGAGCGTTGAGCCGGTGCGCGTCACCCACTCCATTCCGGAGAACTGCTCGCTGGCCGTCCGCACCACGCACGGCATCGTCCTCTTCACCGGCGACTTCAAGTTCGACTTCACGCCCGTCGACGGCAAGCTGGCCAACATCACCCGCTTCGGCGAGCTTGGCCGCGAGGGCGTTCTCCTGCTGCTGAGCGACTCGACGAACGTCGAGCGTCCGGGCTGGGGCCCGAGCGAGAGCGCCGTGAGCGAAGGTCTTCGCAAAGTGATGGCCGAGGCGCAGGGCCGCGTCCTGCTCACCACGTTCGCGTCCAACATCCACCGGATGCAGCAGCTCCACGACGTGGCGGCGGAGTTCGGCCGAAAGGTCGCCGTCGTCGGCCGCCGCATGGAGCAGAACCTCGACATCTGCGAGCGGATGGGGTACGTCAAGATCCCGAAGGGAACCCGCATCCGGCTCGATGAAGCGCGGATGTACCCGGATGAGAAGCTCGTCATCCTCACGACCGGCAGCCAGGGCGAGCCGATGTCCGCCCTCGTGCAGATGTCGAAGGGCGAGTACGGCCGCATGCAGGTGAAGGCGGGTGACACGCTCATCTACTCGGCTCGCCCGATCCCG